>Ga0335073_10008389_pt1 | contig 14495 bp, 13 predicted proteins | sample Lox_Sample_22_FD_207093 | JGI IMG/M metagenome (GOLD analysis project Ga0335073, IMG submission 207093) | Soil microbial communities from Loxahatchee National Wildlife Refuge, Florida, United States - Lox_Sample_2.2 | ecosystem: Environmental > Terrestrial > Soil > Wetlands | place: USA... | reverse complement strand
AGCGGTCCGTGCAGTATCTGCTGCACGCCCCCGCCCTGCGCGACCCCGCCCTGCGCGACCGGCCGCCGCCCGCGTTCCTGGTGCTGGGAACGCATGCCTACCAGCTGGTGCTCGCTCCGGTGCCGGCCCCCACCCCGATCGCCTGGGTCGCCATGGGCTTCGCCGCGAACGACGAGCTCGCGAAGAGCATCGGCGATTCGGTCGGTTCCGAGGTCGCACTGGTGATGCACGGCGGCGACGGCGCGGTCCGCGTGGCGACGACTTTGCCCGAGACCGGGCGCAGCGCTCTGTCGGGCGCTTCCGCCGACGGGACGGGAACGCCGGCGGCAGCGGCGGCGGGCGGACCGGCGCAGCTGATCAGCCTGGGCGGCATCGACTATCTCTCGGTGGTGCAGCCGCTTGCGACTCTCGGGGATGCGGTGGAGGTGCGGCTGCTCAAGCCCTATCGCGCGGTGCTGGCCCCCTACAACGAGCTGAAGAAGGCGCTGCTGGAGATCGACGGCCTCGCACTCCTCATGGCGGCGCTGGTCGGCGCGGTGCTCGGCCGCACCGCCGCGCGTCCCATCGGCGAGCTGGCGCGCGCCGCGCAGCGCATCCAGCAGGGTCACTACGAGACCGCGGTGAGCGTCTCCGGCGGCGATGAGTTCAGGAGTCTCGCCCAGACCTTCAACGTCATGCAGCGCCACATCGCCGAGCGCGAGGCCGCGATCACCTTCCATGCGCAGCACGACCCGCTGACGCAGCTGCCGAACCGCTGGTTCGCCACCCAGGTGCTCGGGCGGCTGGTGCACGACGCCGCGCGCGGCGCGCGCGGGGCGCTGTTCCTCATCAGCCTGCGCAACCTGCGCGACATCAATGTCTCGCTCGGATTTTCGGTGGGCGACGACGTGCTGCGCGAGGTGGCGCATCGGCTCCGTCAGAACGTCGCCGCGAGCGACACCGTGGCGCGGCTCGGCGAGGCGCAGTTCCTGGTGATCTCGCCCGGCTGCAGCCTCGAGCGCGCCCAGCTCTACGCCGAGCAGCTTGCCGGCCTGATCCACTCCGGCTTTCACGTCGCCGGCATCGGGCTCGAGCTGCACGTCGCCTGCGGCATCTGCCTGGTGCCCGAGCACGGCAACACCACCGAGGAGCTGCTGCAGCGCGCCCAGGTGGCGATCGAGGATGCCCACGACACCCCCTCGCGCGTCGGCATGTACCGCCCCGGCCAGGAGGACGTGCACCGCCGGCGCCTCACGCTCATCACCGACCTGCGCGCGGCCATCGACGCCGATCAGCTGACGCTCGTCTACCAGCCGCTCGTCACCATGGCGGCGCGCTCGGTGCGCAGTCTCGAGGCGCTGGTGCGCTGGATGCACCCGCAGCTGGGTGCCGTGTCGTCCGCGGAGTTCGTGCCGCTCGCCGAGCGCACGGGCGGCGCGCGCCGCCTCACCGACTGGGTGCTGAAGACCGCCATCCGCCAGATGGGCGCATGGCGCGAGCAGGGCCTCGACATGCAGCTCGCCGTCAACCTCTCGGCCTCCGACATCCTCGACCCGCGGCTCGGCGACCAGATCCTCGCGCTGCTGCGCGCCCACTCGGTACATCCGACCGCGCTGCTGCTCGAGATCACCGAGAGCGCCGTGATGCTCGATCCCGAGGGCGCGGCGCGCAACATGCAGCTGCTGCGCATCGCGGGCGTGCGCTTCGCCATCGACGACTTCGGCACCGGGCACTCCTCGCTCTCGAAGCTGAGCCTCCTGCCGGTGGACGAGCTCAAGATCGACCGCTCGCTCATCGCCCAGGCGGTGCAGGGCAACGTCACCATCGTCACCTCGATCATCGGGCTCGGCCACAGCATGGGGCTCAAGGTGGTGGCCGAGGGCGTCGAGGATGCGAATGCCTGGGGCCTGCTGCGCCGCCTCGGGTGCGATTTCGCGCAGGGCTATCTCATCAGCCCGCCGCTGCCGCTCGCGCAGGTGGCGCCGTTCGTCCGGCAGGCGAACCAGCTGCTGCCGGCCTCCGATGCCACGGTGCTGCAGCTGCGCGCGCTCGACCAGCTGGCCGGGCGCACCAAGCGCTGACCGGACTAGCCGCCCGTCTCCAGCAGCGCGTCCACGCGCCGCCGGTACTGCAGGAGCAGCTCCGCGGCGAAATCGGCGAACACCCGGATCTTGGGCGAGTTGCGCAGCGCGCTGCGGCACACGACCATGAGCGGCGCTCCCGGCGCCGACCACTCGGGCAGCACCACCTGCAGGCGGCCGGCGGCGAGCGCCTCCGCCACCATGAGGTCCAGCGACTGCACGATGCCGACCCCGCGGATCGCGGCCTGGATGCGCGCCTCGACCGAGTTGAACGACACGCTGCAGGGCAGCAGCAGCTGCCGGCGCACCGCGCCCCGCTGGAACGACCACCTGGTGGGGCGATGGGTGGTGCTCGAGAGGTGACCGATGAGCTTGTGCCGGCGCAGCTCGTCCGGATCCGCAGGCACGCCGTGCTCGCGCAGATAGTCGGGCGAGGCGCACGTCACGAGCCGCGTGCTGTCGATGCGCCGCGCGATGAGGTGCGGCTCGCGCACGGGACCTGCGCGTACCACCAGGTCCACCTCCTCGGCGATGAGATCGATGACGCGGTCGTTGAGCTGCACCTCGAGCTTGAGATCGGGGTAGCGTTGCGTGAAGCGCGGCAGCGCCGGGATCAGGAGCGCACGGCCGAAGGCCACCGGCAGGTCGACCCGCAGCCGTCCCTGCACCGCCAGGCGGGCGCCGCGCAGCGTCTCATCCGCCGCCTCGACCTCGGCGAGGATGCGCCGGCAGCGCGTGAGGTACTCGGCGCCGTCGCCGGTGAGTCCGACGCGCCGGGTGGTGCGGTGGAACAGCTGGCAGCGCAGGTGCCGCTCGAGATCCGCCACGTGGGTGCTCACCACGGCGCGCGACAGGCCGAGGGAGTCGGCGGCGCGCGTGAAGGAATGCAGCTCCGCCACCCGCGCGAAGCTGCGCATGCAGACCAGCTGGTCCATGCCCGCTATTGTATGAGAATCACGAACAATAAGTTCGCGATTAGCCGGTTTTTCAGAATGGTCGGGGAGCCTAAGGTGTCCCTCGCCATGTTCATCTACTCACGCCCCCTGTTCCCGGTCGCCGCCGCGCTGGTCCTGCTGCTGGCGCTCGCCGCTCTCTCGCTTATGTCCGGCGGCGGCTGAGCGGCGCAGCGCCGCGCCCGGCGCGGTGGGCGCCCGGGGCGGCCGCGCTTGTGCCGGCAGCCGCCCTTGCGGTAAGGTGCGCGCCGGTTCGTGACCTTTCCCTTTCCTGCCGCCTGCCGCCCGCCTCGTTTGCGAGTTGGCTTCCGAGTCTGAAAAGCCGAATCGTTCCCGACCAGGTGGCAGCGTGCGCACCGACCCATTGGGTCTCGTCAGCACTCCTGCCAGTTCGTGTTTGTCGTTTTCCAGGAGTTTGATTGCAATGACGAAGATCTATGTGGGCAACCTGCCTTTTTCCGCCACTGACGCCGAGGTGCGCGAGCTGTTCGCACAGCACGGCACCGTCGAGTCGGTGAGCCTCATCACCGATCGCGATACCGGCCGCCCGCGCGGTTTCGGGTTCGTCGAGATGTCGCGTGCCGACGCCTCGCGCGCCATCCAGAACCTCAACGGTAAGGACCTCGGCGGACGTCCGCTGCGGGTCAATGAGGCCCAGGAGCGCAGCGGCGGCGGCGGCGGTGGCAACCGCGGCGGCGGCGCACCGAAGCGCTGGTAAGCTCTTATCGAGCCAGGGCCGGCCGTCAGTGCCTCGCGGCATCGGCGGCCGGCCTTTTTCATGGTCCGATCCGTCTATCGTTCGAGTCGAGGGGAGTGCTGTTTCATGGGTAAGGGCGATCCGAGAACCCGCCGCGGCAAGATCTACCAGGGATCCTTCGGCAAGTCGCGCGCCAAGGATCCGGCGAAGAGAAAGAAGAAGGAAGCGAAGGCCGCGCGGCGTTAGCCGCGCCGCTCTCAGGCGAACGGCTCGGCCGTCGCCGGCGCCGGGCGCGTCTTGCGCGCCAGGCAATCCTGGATGAGCTCGAGCGCCGTGCGCTCGTTCGGCGGCAGCTCGGCGTCGCTCGAGCCGCGCGGCGTGGTGCGCTCACCCCAGCGCACCGCGTGGGCGCAGAACGAGAGTCCGCCGCCGAAGCCCGGCATGAGCAGCAGCGCGCCGGGGTACACCCGGCCCTCCTCGAGCGCCTCGCACAGCGCCACCGGCACGGTCGCCGCCGACATGTTGCCGTAGCGCTGCACGGTCACGAACACGCGGTCCATCGGTATGTGCACGCGTTTGGCGACCGCCTCGATGATGCGCAGGTTCGCCTGGTGCGGCACCACCAGGTCCACCGCGTCCGCGGGCATGCCGATGCGCCCGAGCGCCTCCTCGCTCGCCGCCACCATGCCCTGCACGGCGCGCTTGAAGATCTCCTGTCCCTCGAACTGCCAGCGCGTGATGCCGTAGAGCGTGCCGCGGTTGGCGTAGCGTCCGCCCATGCCATGCACGCGCAGTATCTCGCGCGCGTCCCCGTAACAGCCGAGCTTCTCGGCCAGCAGCCCTTCGGGACGGCTGCTTGCCTCGACCACCACCGCGGCCGCGCCATCGCCGAACAGCACCGCGACGTCGCGGTCGCTCCAGTCCATGAAGGGCGAGATCAGCTCCGCGCCGATCACCAGGGCGTTGCGCACCACGCCGGTACGGATCAGCGCGGTGGCGGTCGAGAGTCCGTAGAGGAAGCTGGTGCAGGCGGTGTTGATGTCGTAGGCCGCCGCCCCCGCGGCGCCGATGCGCGCCTGGATGCCGGAAGCCATGTTCGGCACCTGGTCGTCGTAGCTGCAGCTGCCGAATACGATGAGCTCGATGCGGCTGCCGTCGAGCCCGGCGCACGCCAGCGCGCGCGCCGCGGCGACATAGGCGAGATCGCCGAGACCCACGTGCGCGATGCGCCGCTCGCGGATCCCGGTGCGGCTGACGATCCACTCGTCGCTGGTCGCGAGGATGCCCGCCAGGTCGTCGTTGGTGAGTACCGCGGGGGGCAGGCATTTTCCCCAGCCGGTGATCGCCGCGTAGGGCGCTGGCGCAGTGGCGCTCATGCGCCCGCAAGGATAACAGGGCGTGGCGCGTGGTACGTACAAGTGCGCCAACGCAGCGCCGCGCGCATGGATTAGGATGTCGGCCGGAGGAGACCCGCAATGCCGGACCGGACCGCCTTTCTCGCGCGCCTCATCGGGCTCTACTGTCTCATCGCCGCGCTCGTCATGGCGCTCGAGCGCGATACCTGGCTCGCCGCCGTCGCGGCGCTCACGAGCTCGGCGCCGCTCATGCTGCTCCTCGGACTCCTGCTGGTCGGCGTCGGGCTCGCGCTGGTGCTCAGCCACAACGTCTGGTCGGGCGGGGCGCTGCCGGTGGCCGTCACCGTGATCGGCTGGCTGACGCTCGCGAAGGGCCTCGTGTTCTGGCTGCTGCCGCCGGGGGCTGCGGCGGATCTCTATCTCACCCGCCTGCACTACGCCGGGCTGTACTACGTCTACTGTGCCCTGGCGTTCGCGATCGGCCTGTACCTGACCGCCGCCGGGTTCAGGCGCAGGGCGCCCGCTGCCTAAAGGCGCGGCCGCGCGTCCGGCGCGTAATCGAACGAGTCGAAATACAGCCGCTGCGGCGGCAGGCCGTGGCGCGGGAAGACCGCGCGCAGCGCCTCGATCATCGCCGGGGGCCCGGCCGCGTAGACCTCGAAGTCGCTCAAGTCCGGGTGGTCGGCGATCACGGCGTCGTGTACCCAGCCGGTGCGCTGGTGCGGCGCCCCGCTCACGCCCGCCTCCGAGAGCACGGCGGTGAAGCGCAGCTGCGGATGGCGGCGCGTCCACTCGAGCACCCGCTGCTCCTCGTAGACGTCGGCGGCGTGCCGTGCGCCCCAGTAGAAGTCGATCGTGCGGCTGAGTCCGGTCTCGAGCACGTGGCGCAGCATCGACTTCAGCGGCGCGAACCCGGTGCCGCCCGCGACCATGATCGCCGGTCCCGTGCCGTGGCGGTAGCTGAACTGTCCGATCGGGCCCTCGATGCGCAGCAGCGACCCGGGCGCGAGTGCCGCCGCACCGGCGCCGAACAGCCGCTCGGTGAAGCCGCCGCCGGCCACGCGGCGCACGTGCAGCTCGAGCAGCTGCGCGTCGTGCGGCGGACAGGCGATGGAGAAGCTGCGGCGCCTGCCGGCCTCCAGCAGCACGTCCAGATACTGCCCGGGATGAAAGCGCAGCCGCTCGACCGCCGGCAGCCGCAGCATCACCTGCAGCACATCGGGCGCGAGCGGCGTGAGACGCGCGATGCGGCACGGCAGCGTCTTGATCTCGACGTCGGCGACGCTCGCGATGAGGCGCGCCTCGACCACCAGGTCCGAGCGTGCGCGCGCCTGGCACAGCAGCAGCTGGCCCGCGGCGGCTTCCTCGGCGGTGATTCCCGGCGGGCGGCCGTTCGGGTAGTCGATCTCGCCGGCCACGAGGCGCGCCCGGCAGGAGCTGCAGTGCCCGGACTTGCAGCTGTGCGGGAGGTTGAGTCCCGCGGCGAGCGCGGCGTGCAGCACCGCTTCCCCCGGCGCCACCTTGAGGGTGCGGCCGTGCGGCTCGATGCGTACGCTGTGCTCCATGGGTACTAGACTAGCATCCGTGTTCAGCAACCCCCCGGCCGATGAGATCGCGCGGCTGCTGCGCGCGGCGCGCACCATCGCGATCGTCGGGCTCTCGGCCGACCCGGCACGGCCGAGCCACTCCGTGGCGCGCGCCCTGCAGCGCTTCGGCTACCGCATCGTCCCCGTGACGCCCGCCGCGGACTCGATCCTGGGCGAGCCGGCGGTGCCCGCGCTGCGCGAGCTCTCGCGCGTGCTCGGCCCCGGCGAGCGGGTCGACATCGTCGACGTGTTCCGCCGTCCCGAGTACGTGGCCGGCATCGTCGACGAATGCATCGAGCTGAAGCTCCCGGCGCTGTGGCTGCAGGACGGCGTGATCGATGCGGCCGCCGCCGCGCGGGCCCGGGACGCCGGCATCTTCACCGTCATGGACCGGTGCCTGTATCGGGACCGGGCGGCACTGCCGCCGGGTGTTTGAGCTATCCTCGGCAACCGATGCGGGTCGCTTTCACGAAAATGCACGGGGTCGGCAACGACTTCGTGGTGTTCGATGCGCCGCCGCCCGCCCCGCTGCTCGAGCCTGCGGCACTGCGGGCGCTCGCCGACCGCCGCACCGGCGTCGGCTTCGACCAGGCGCTCGTCCTCGAGGCGCCGCGCCGCGCCGGCACCGCGGTCTACTACCGGGTCTTCAACGCCGACGGCGACGAGGTCGAGCAGTGCGGCAACGGCGCGCGCTGCATCGCCGCGCTGCTGCACCGGCGCGGCGCGAGCCGCGGCGGCGCCGTGACGCTCGAGAGCCCCGCCGGCGTCGTGGCGGCGCGCATCGCCGCGGACTCGAGCGTCTCGGTCGATATGGGTGTGCCGGACTTCGATCCGCGCTCGCTCCCCTTCGAGGCGCCCGCCGAGGCGGACCCTTACCCCCTGGAGGTGGACGGCCGCACGCTCGCGATCGGCGCGGTCTCGCTCGGCAATCCGCATGCGGTGCTCGTGGTCGACTCGGTGGACGCGGCGCCCGTCGCGACGCTCGGGCCTGCGATCGAGCGCCACCCGCGCTTCCCGCGCCGGGTGAACGCCGGCTTTCTCGAGATCGTCGACCGCACGCACCTCAAGCTGCGGGTCTACGAGCGCGGCGCCGGCGAGACGCTCGCCTGCGGTACCGGCGCGTGCGCGGCGGCGGCCATCGCCCGCCGCCGGGGTCTCATCGACCCCGCGGTGCGGGTGGAGGTGCGCGGCGGCGAGTTGCGGGTAAACTGGGCGGGTCGCGGGGAGCACATCTGGCTGAGCGGCCCGGCCGAAGTGTCGTTCGAAGGTCACGTCGAGGTCTAGCAGCATGACAAAAAGTGAAGCACGGGGACTCACGCCGGCGGAATCCGAGGAAGACTCGATCGCCGCCTACCTGCAGCGCAATCCCGAGTTCTTCGAGCGCCATCAGGCGGTGCTGGCGCGCCTGAAGCTGCCGCACGCGCGCGGCGGCGCCGCCATCTCCCTCGTCGAGCGCCAGATCGAGGTGCTGCGCGAGAAGCTCGCCGGCCTGGAAGGCAAGCTCGGCGAGCTGGTGCGCACGGCGCGTGCCAATGACGCCATCGCCGACCGGCTGCACCGCTTCACGCGGCGGCTGTTGCGCGCGGTGCCCCGGGCCGAGGCCATCGCGCGCATCGAGGCGGGGCTGCGCGAGGACTTCGACGCGTTCCATTCGGCGCTGATCCTGATCGGCGAGCCGCTCGCGCTCCCGGGGCAGCAGTTCGTGCGCGTCGTCTCCGGCGATGACCCGAACCTCAAATCCTTCGAGAGCCTGTTCGCGAGCGGCAAGCCGCGCTGCGGCCAGGCGCGCGACTCGCAGCGCGAGTTCCTGTTCGGTCCCGAGGGGCTGGAGATGGGCTCGGTGGCGCTGGTGCCGCTCGGCGAGAAGGGCTCGATCGGCCTGCTGGCGCTCGGCAGCGTCGACCGCGACCGGTTCCATCCCGGGATGAGCACCGAGTTCCTCGCCCGCATGGCGGACCTGATCGCGGATGCGCTGACCGCGAGCGCCGCGGCCTGAAGGGCCGCGCGGCGCCCTGGCTTCGGCATGAGTCCCGCCGCGCTCGAGTGGCTCGCGCGCTTTCGCCGCTACCTCGCCTCCGAGCGGCGGCTGTCGGCGCACACCGACGTGAGCTACGCGCGCGACCTGGCGGCGCTCGCCGCATTCTGCGACCGGATGGGCATCGGCGACTGGGACGCGCTCGATGCCCGGCAGGTGCGCACCTTCGCCGCCCACTCGCACGCCGGCGGCCTCTCCCCGCGCAGTATCCAGCGGCGGCTTTCAGCGGTGCGCAGCTTCTACGCGTTCCTGCTGCGCGAGGCGCCGGCCGCGGCCGCGACCGGCCCGCGCGGGCGGCGCGGGCGGCGGATACTCGGCAACCCGGCCCAGGGGGTGCGCGCGCCCAAGGCCCCGCGGCGCCTCCCGCAGACGCTCGACGCCGACCAGATGGCGCGCCTGCTCGAGCTGCCCGCCGGCGGCGGGCTCACGGCCCGCGACCGCGCGCTGATGGAGCTCCTGTACTCCTCGGGGTTGCGCCTTGCGGAGCTCGTCGGGCTCGACCTGGGCGACCTCGACCTCAAGGACCGCACCGTGCGCGTGCTCGGCAAGGGCAGGAAGTCGCGCATCGTTCCCGTGGGGCGCCTGGCGCTCGCGGCGTTGCGCGCCTGGCTGCAGGAGCGTGCGGCGCTCGCCGCCCCCGGGGAGCTGGCACTGTTCGTCGCCCGCACGGGCAGGCGGCTCGGGCCGCGTGCCATTCAGGCGCGGGTCGACTACTGGGCGCGGCGCCAGGGGCTCGGCATGCACGTGCATCCGCACCTGTTCCGCCATTCCTTCGCCTCGCACCTGCTCGAATCGGGCGGGGAGCTGCGCGGGGTGCAGGAGCTGCTCGGCCACGCCGATATCTCGACGACCCAGATCTACACCCACCTTGATTTCCAGCACCTGGCCCGCATCTACGACGCTGCACACCCGCGGGCGCGCCGTAAGGCCTGAGAAGGCCTGAAGGAAGCGGTCGCCCGGGGACCCTACCCCCGCAGGACCCCATGAGCGACAGAGCAGTCTTCAATCCCCACGGCACCACCATCCTCGGCGTGCGGCGCAACGGCGCCGTCGCGCTCGGCGGCGACGGCCAGGTGACTCTCGGCGGCACGGTCATGAAGGGCAACGCGCGCAAGGTGCGCCGGCTCTTCGGCGACAAGGTGCTCGCCGGGTTCGCCGGCGGCACGGCGGATGCCTTCACCCTCTTCGAGCGCTTCGAGGGCAAGCTCGAGAAGTACGGCAATCTCACCCGCGCGGCGATCGAGCTCGCCAAGGACTGGCGCTCGGACCGCTACCTGCGGCGTCTCGAGGCGCTGCTGCTGGTCGGCGACCCGGAGAAGCTCTTCATCATCTCCGGCAACGGCGATGTGATCGAGCCCGATCACGACGTCGCCGCCATCGGCTCGGGCGGCCAGTACGCGCTCGCCGCGGCGCGCGCGCTGCTCGGCGGCTCGGAGCTGTCCGCGCGGGCGATCGTCGAGCGCTCGCTCGATATCGCCGCCGACATCTGCATCTACACCAACCGCAGCCTCACCATCGAGGAGCTGAGCGGGCCGCGCGCCGGGGCGGTGAAATAACCATGGCCTCCGCACTCACGCCGCGGCAGATCGTCCAGGAGCTCGACAAGCACATCATCGGCCAGGACGCCGCCAAGCGCGCCGTGGCGATCGCGTTGCGCAACCGCTGGCGCCGCATGCAGGTGCAGGAACCGCTGCGCCAGGAGATCACGCCGAAGAACATCCTCATGATCGGGCCCACCGGCGTCGGCAAGACCGAGATCGCCCGCCGCCTCGCCAAGCTCGCCAACGCCCCGTTCGTCAAGGTCGAGGCCACCAAGTTCACCGAGGTCGGCTACGTCGGCCGCGACGTCGACTCGATCGTCAAGGAGCTGGCGGACGTCGCGGTGAAGATCACCCGCGAGCAGGAGATGGCCAAGGTGCGCGAGCGCGCGCTCGATGCCGCCGAGGAGCGGGTGCTGGACACGCTCCTGCCGAAGCCGCGCATGATGGGCTTCTCCACCGACGAGCCGGCCACGGCGCGCGATTCGGAGACGCGCCAGAAATTCCGCAAGATGCTGCGCGAGCACGAGCTCGACGAGCGCGAGATCGAGGTCGAGCTGCGCTCACTGCCGATGGGCGTGGAGATCATGGCGCCGCCGGGCATGGAGGAGATGCAGCAGCAGCTGCAGTCGATGTTCCAGAACCTCGGCGGCAACCGCACCCGCACCCGCAAGGTCAAGGTGCGCGAGGCGCTCAAGCTCCTCATCGACGAGGAGGCCGGCAAGCTCATCAACGAGGACGAGCTCAAGATCCAGGCGCTCGCCAACGCCGAGCAGAACGGCATCGTGTTCATCGACGAGATCGACAAGGTGACGCGCCGCCAGGAGTCCCTCGGTGCGGATGTCTCGCGCGAGGGCGTGCAGCGCGATCTGCTGCCGCTCGTCGAGGGCTCCACCGTCGCCACCAAGTACGGTCCGGTGAAGACCGACCACGTCCTGTTCATCGCCTCGGGGGCCTTCAGTCTCTCCAAGCCCTCCGACCTCATCCCGGAGCTGCAGGGACGGCTGCCGATCCGCGTCGAGCTCGACTCGCTCAAGGTCGGCGACTTCGTGCGCATCCTCACCGAGCCCGACGCCTCCCTCACCGCGCAGTACCGGGCGCTGATGGCGACCGAGGGTGTCACGGTCGGGTTCGCGGAGTCGGGCGTGCGGCGCATCGCCGAGATCGCCTTCGAGGTGAACGAGCGCACCGAGAACATCGGCGCACGGCGGCTGCACACGGTGATGGAGCGTCTCCTCGAGACGGTGTCCTACGAGGCGGCGGCGCAGGAGGGCGCGGACAGCGCCGGCGCCAGCGGCGCCGCCGGCGCGAGCGCGGTTACCATCGACGCGCAGTACGTCGACGCGCACCTCGGCGCCCTCGTCAAGGACGAGGACCTCAGCCGTTACATCCTCTGACCGGCGCCGCGATCCGAGGCGCGTGACGGCGACCGTCAGCGCCCGAGGTTGTAACTCACGTCCAGACCGTAGGTGATCGGCTGATTGACGATATAGCGGGTAAAGGCCGCACTCTGCAGATTGATCTGCGGCTGCGTGTCGAGCAGCGTCTCCTTGTTGAAGAGGTTGTTCACGAACAGAGTGGCGGTCCAGTTGTCAGACCGGATTCCCACGCGCAGATTCGCCAGGCCATACGAAGGCAGATGCACCAGCAGCTGGTTCATGTTGTAGAGCGTGATGGTCTCCCCGTACGGAGCATTGGTGCGTTCGCCGATGTAGTTGTAGGACAGCGAGCTCACCAGGTCGAGCCCGCCCGAGAGCGGCTGCACATTGCGCAGCGTCAGCGACGTGGTGACCTTCGGAAAATCCGGTATGGCCGTGCCCGACAGATAGCCGGTGATGGCGCTGTCAGCCAGGAACTTGCTGTCCGCGTAGCCGAAGTTCCCGGATAACGAGAAGCCCGCCGGGAGCTTCAGCCACGCTTCAACCTCCGATCCGATGATTCTGGCGTCCGCTCCGTTGACGGTGTAGCCGAAGCCGCCGATGTTGGTGGCGAGCTGCGGGCTGGTCCAGCGTTCGTAGTACGCATCCACGTTGAGCGTGAGCTGGCGATCGAAGAACTGCCCCTTCTCGCCCAGCTCGTAGTTCCATACCGAATCGGAGTTGAACGCCGGCACACCCTGGGCGTTGGCATTCGGGAACTGCGCGTTGGGAGTGTAGTAACCGCCGGGGTTGGTGGCCGTCGCCGACAGCTTGGTCTGCAAGCCGCACTGCAGCAGGATGGCCAGAGTCGGGATCGTCAGACCCGCGCAGTTAGCCGGCGTCACGGTGGTCAGATAGCCCGTGAACGGCTGATCGGTGCCGCCCAGACGAAAGCCCTTGGCCGCCGTGGCATACAGCAGCAGATCCGGATCAACCTGCCACGACAGATCGAACTTCGGGTTGACGCCGTTCGCGCTGTCGGAAGCCGCCGTGTTGAACGGAGCGGTGTTGCCCGCCAGTGTCGGAGGGCTCGCGAACAGATTATCGAAGCCGAACGGCGTGAAATCACCGTATTCCGTGTTGGTCTGGTCGTATTTGTAGCGGTAGGCGCGCAGTCCCAACGTCGCCTTCCAGCCGTCGGCGAACTCCATCGAGGCATCGCCAAACAGAGCGTTCTGCGTGATGGTCTGGGGCATGTCGTCAACGTAGACGTTGCCGACGCCCGCCGACACCAGCTCCGGGTTGATGGACCACATTGACCACTCGGACTTGAGGCGCTGGTAGTAGTAGCCCACCAGCCACTGGAAGGGCCCCTTGTCGGTGGAGGTCAGGCGCAACTCTTCACTCAGCTGTGAGGTGCCATCGCGCTCCTGGACCCCCGGTCCGGTGGGTCCGGGGCCGGTCGGGCCGTAGTCGGAGTAGGGATCGGCCCTGCCGAGAGACCCGAGCCCCGAGGGCCCGGCGTTTTCCTCGGTACCGTCCTGCGAGACCACGGTGGTGCGGACCCAGTTCGCCGTGGCCGAAGTGACCAGGAAGTGCTCGGTCTGCCATTCAATCTTGAGGCTGCCCAGGGTGAACACGTCATCCTGCGGCTCGGGCGTGTCGTAGATCTCGAAGTGCCCCATGGCCGAAGGCAACGACGGGTGGTTGGGGGTGCCGTCGACGTCCACGGCACTCGGCCCAGCCTGGTGCGTATGCTGCCACATGAGTGCCGGGGTAATGGAAACCGAGTCGCTGGGACGCCAGAGGAGCGAGGCGCGGAACGAGTCGAGCGTCGAGGCGTTGGCCTGGCTCACGGTCTCCGCGAGCGGAGCGGTGTAAAAATTGGACGGGCGGGCGCCGGTCGCCCCGTCGGTCAGCACCGCACCGTCGGCGAACACGTAGCGATTGAGCCAGCCGCTCTGCGAGTCCGCCGAGCCTACGAGGCGCAGCGCCACCTCTGATCCCAGCGGCAGGTTCAGCATGCCGTTCTGCGTGAAGTTGGTGCCGCCGCCCGAGTTGGTTTCGGACACTACGGTTTCGCCGCTCATGGCGAACTCACCCAGCTGCGGGGCATTCGGCACGATCTTGACCGTGCCCCCCATGGAGCTGGAGCCGTACAGCGTCCCCTGCGGGCCGCGCAGGATTTCCACGCGGTTCAGGTCGTAGAGGTTGGGATCGATGACGACCTTGCCGAGCTGCGCGGAGGCCGGCGACGACAGCGCCGTCTCGTCCAGGTAGAAACCCACCACCGAAGTGTTGCCACCCGCGGAGCTCAGGCCTCGCATCTCGAATTCCGTCTGGCCGGGACCGGCGGTGCGCATGGCGATGCCGGGCACGGTTTGCGAGAGACTGTTGAAATCGGTCAATCCCTTGTTGGCGATATCGCTCGCCGAGATCGCCGTGACGCTGATGGGGGTGCTCTGCACCGTCGACTCGCGCTTGGTGGCGGTGATCAGCACTTCCTGCAGCTGATCCCCGGAGGGGCCGCTCGCCTGGGCCTGCGCCTCGACCTGGGCGAATGCACTCGGTTCGAGTGCCAGTCCTAATGCCATGGCGATCGCCGAGGCGACCGCGCTTCTTGCCGTGCTCGAAGTCATGATGCTGCTCCCCTTCCCGGGCCACTGTCGTTTGAATGCGTACGGTGCGAAGGTCACCGGCGCAATTGTCTTATTATACGATCAGATGCGGCGTGCAGAACCGCCGTCACGAGCGTTGTACGTTCGCGACACGCTGCCCACCCGCGGAGCCGGAGCATCATGAAACTCAAATCCCATTTGTCAGCGATTGTGATCGGCCTGTGGGGTGCGACGCTCTCTTGCGGCGCATCGGCCGCCGCGCCTGCACCCACGGCGGGCACCGCCATGGATCGCG
>Ga0335073_10008388_pt1 | contig 14496 bp, 2 predicted proteins | sample Lox_Sample_22_FD_207093 | JGI IMG/M metagenome (GOLD analysis project Ga0335073, IMG submission 207093) | Soil microbial communities from Loxahatchee National Wildlife Refuge, Florida, United States - Lox_Sample_2.2 | ecosystem: Environmental > Terrestrial > Soil > Wetlands | place: USA: Florida... | reverse complement strand
CTCTTGTGCCGTGGTCTCGAGCGGCTCGCGCCGACGGCCCGCGAGCACGATCGAGAACCCATCCTGCGCGAGCGCCAGTGACGCCGCGCGCCCGATCCCCGTTCCCGCGCCCGTGATGATGGCGATCCTGTCCGGCATGTCCCGTGCTCCTGTCGCTTGACCCGCGACAGTGTTCATCGGCGCGGCCCCCATTTCAAGGAAGCCGCGCCCCGTCCCTCCGGGAAGGTTTCGGATCCGGTCAGTCGCGCGCGACGAACAGGAAGTCGCCGGCGTAACCCATCAGATTGGTGGAGTTGGGCGTCTGCGCGCCGCCCGCGCCGGCGAGACCGCGGCTCGCCGCGTTGCCGGTCTTCCTCAGCACGTCGTCCTGCACGGTGTTGGTGAGCTCGATGCTCTTCAACATCCCCTTGTTGCGCTCGAGCGCGCCGAGGAAAGCGGTGGCGAACACCGAATGCTTGTCCTTTGCGCTGAGCTGATCCGCCACTGGCTCCAGTCCGCCCGAGGTCAGCACGACGCGCGCCGGCAGGCTGGCGAGCCGCATCAATCCGGTCACCTCGTCCGAAGACATGTCGGGGGTTGCCGCGGCGACCGTGCCCTGAATCTGTCCGACCGGGATGTCGCCGTCGGAATCGACGATCTTCAGCCCTCTGGTCCTGATGGCGGTCGGCAATTGCAGAGACGCCGTCTGCACTGGCGGCGGCGCGGCCATCGCTGCAAGTGCCAATCCGCCGGAGAAGCAGCTATCGGCGATCACCATGACCTGCTTGGCGTGAAGCTTCTGGATCGTCGAGATCACATCCTCGTTGCGGACCAGCTCTTCCGTGTGAAGGAGCTTCAAGTCCCGCGGCACGCTCGCCTCGACCGGGACCCAATAGCCGTTGTTCTTGTCGTCGAGGACGCCATGCCCGGCGTAATAGACAAGCAGGTTGTCCGACGGGCCCAGCTCGTCGACATAGCCGTTCAGCGCGTCGAGAATCTGCTTTCGACTGGCGTTGGTCAGAACCTGGACCTGAAAGCCGTATTTCTTCTGGAGCACGTCCGCGATCGACTCGGCGTCGCTTACCGGCGTCTCGAGCCGCGGCCATTGCTGGTAATCGTCGTTGCCGATCACCAACGCGTAATAGCGGCCGAAATCGATCTTGTTGATGACCGCGGCCAGCCTCTCGTGCTCGGCCATCTGCGCCTGCTGCTGTTCCTTGATGTCGGCGACCTGCTGCTGCAACCGGTCCCGCTCGGCGCGGATGTCGGCAAGCTGGCTCTGCTCGGATTTGACGTCCGACTCGATCGTGGTCTTGCGCGACTGCAATTGTGCGAGCTCGGCCTGTTGCGACGAGGACTGCTCTTGTTTCTCGAGGGCGGCTTGGCGCGCGCTGATCTGGCTCAGCTCGTCGGTGCGGGACCTGACGGTCTGTTCGAGTGCGGCCGATTGCTGCTCGCTCTCGGCGAGCTGCGATTGCTGCTGCGCGAGCTTCACCTGCAGGTCGTTGAGGCGGCGCTGCGCCGCATTCATCTTCGAGACGGTGTCCATGTATTGCTGCTCGACCGCCGTCAGCGCCTTTTTCTTGGAGGCGGTTTCGGCGTCGATCGCCTTGCCCAGGTTCCTCAGTCGGGCGATCTCGTCCTCCTGGTCCTGGATCTTCTTCTTGTTCTCGGCGATCTGCGCTTCGGACTTCACGTCGGCATTGTCGACAATGACCTTGAGCTGCGTGACGGTCTGATCGTTCGACGCGATGATGGTATCGAGGTCGGCAATGGCCGAGTCGAGCTGTGCCAGCGCGACCATGCGCTCCCTCGGGTCCGTCGATTCGAGCTGAGCGCGGAGCACCGAAAGCCGGTCCCTGACATGCTTCAGGTCGACCTGGCTCGTCGCGAGGGATTGAAGTCCGTTCTGCAAGCGGGCGATCAGCCGGGGCTCGTAGGGTGCGAACTGCTCGTCGCTCACGGTCTGGATGAAGAGCTGGCCGAAGATCACGCCTTCGGTCCATTGCGGCAGCCGGAACTGGCCGCCGGGCCCGATCATCCGGTTAAAGCCCGGATAGCGCAGCGGAAAATTGGGATCAGAGGCGCTTTGCCCCGACGCCAGGAACTCGGCGACATAGCGGCCATTGCGCGCGGGCCTGAAGGTCACCACGCGCTGCCCCGCGTCCCGGAGCCGCGCCGCGCCGCCGGACGTCACGTAAAGGGTGCCGTCATCGTGCAGTTGGGAATAGTGCGCATCCGCGAAGACGCTCAATATCTCCACCAGGGGATCGGTCTGGTCCGCCTTTTGCAGAAGGCGCAAGGCCACGTCGCGATGGGCGAAATCGTTAAGCAAGGCGGCGAGTGCCTTGCTGTATTGCGCGTCGCGGAGCTCCGGCGCGATATCCGCGACCGAGTTGAAGGCGTCAAACGCGCCGCTCGTGTCGCCGCGGGAGAGCCGGGCGTTGCCGCTTTGGTAAATCTTGGCGAGCACGTTGGTGCGAACCGGCTCGGACGACGTGGCGGAATTGCCAGAATCATTGGCGGGCGTATCAGCGGCGAGCGCCGGTCGCACCGCCACGATTGCCAGGCACGCCAGAAGGGACAGAAGCGCAAACACGCCACCCCGAGCCAAAGAACCGATTTGGCCACACATCTTCATAACCAATCCCTCCGGAGCACGAGCGCGTTCCGATTTCCCTGTTACGCAGCCCGCACGCTATTGGATTTTATCAATGTTCGCGGCGCCTGCAAATGATTAACGCCTTGTCGCGAATTGATGTCTGTTTGATGTCTGTCGCGGTTGACTTTCGCAGCGATCGTGCGAAGACTTCGGCACGGTTGGTGCTACTTGTAAGCGGATGTCGGGATTACGCCGGATCGTGAGGGCGGCCGGTGCCGACTCCGCCCGCGTCCGGTCCGGCTTCGGCCGTCCCAAGGCGAACAGGCGGGCCATTTGGGGGAACCGTGGGATCGCTTTTTGGAATGGACCCGTGCGCGCGCCCGTGTTGCTTTCCCATTCGCTGTCAGCTGTCGTCCCCGAGGAAGGGGCAAGGACTCGCACGCGGGGTGTTGGCATTCGTGCTTAACCTCGGCGCGGCATCGTCCTTTGCCCAAGCGATTCCAAGCCCGGTGCTGCCGGGCCGGATCGAGAATCAGCTCGTGCCGCCGCCGGCCGCGCTCGCGCCTGCATTGCCGCCGGCGCCGGTCCCGCAGCAGCAGCCCGTGCCATCGGAACAACCGGCTGGGGGCATCAACTTCGTGCTGCGGGACGTCGAGGTCGACGGGTCGACGATCTATACGCCCGCGCAGCTCAAGGCGACCTACGCCCAGTATCTCGACAAGCCGATCTCGATCGAGGTGTTGCCGCAAATCGAGGAGGCCATCACCGTCCTTTACCGGCGCGACGGCTATATCCTGTCGCGGGCGCTGATCGACGCGCAAACGATCGATCCACAGAAGGGCATTGTCCATGTCAAGGTCCTTGAAGGCTATATCGACAAGGTCCGGCTCGACCCGCTCGAGTACGAGATCGGGGACAAGGGCAAGCTCGTCCGGTCGATCCTGAAACATATCGAGCATGCCTGCCGCCCGGGCGAGGTTCAGAAGGGCGACAAGCCCTGTCCGCTCCATCGCGAGGTGCTCGAGCGATACCTGCTCCTGGCGAACGACCTGCCGGGCATCAAGGCGAGCGCCGTCATCGAGCCTTCGCTCAACAACGAGGGCGCCGCGGACCTGTTCGTCACGATCGACGAGACGCCGACCGTCTACACCGCGAGCCTCGACAATCGCGGCAGCGGCTATGTCGGTCCGCTGACCGCGCATCAAAGCGCCACCTTCAACAATCTGCTGGGTTTGCAAGAGCGGTCCGAGATACATACGGCGCAGTCGATTCCGTTCAACGAGCTCGAGCTGGTCAATGGGGTCGAGGAGATTCCGCTGACCTCAGACGGCTTGCGGATCGCGATCGACTTCACCCACACGCGAAGCCGCCCCGGTGGCCTGTTGCGGCCTATCAACCTCGAGACGATCGGGGATGCCGGCGACATCACGCTGGCCTATCCCTACATACGCAGCCGGTCGGAAAATCTGCAATTCCGTGCCAGCGTCGAGATCGCGAACAGCGTGACGACGCATGGGCCACCGGACGAGACGGCTTTCTTCGATCAGTCCCGCGCCATCACGCTGGGCGCCAGCTATGACCTTGCCGACCGATATCTCGGCGTCAATCTCGCGGACCTGTCGCTGGTCCAGGGTATTCCGGTCTTGGGCGCGACCCAGGAGAATTCCCAAGTCGCATCCCATGTCGGCGCCAGCCCCACCTTCACCAAGTTCGACGGCGAGGTCTCGCGGGTGCAGCAGATCGTTCCGCAATGGAACGTGCTGATCGGCACGACCGGCCAGTATTCCTTCAGCAAGCTCCTGTCATCGCAGCAATTCGGTTACGGCGGCGAGCAGTATGGCCGCGGCTATGATCCGTCGGAGATTCTGGGCGACCGCGGCGTCGACGCCAAGACCGAGCTTCAATACACGCCTGACTGGGCGCCCGGCCTGTTTGGCTGGGCCGAGGGGGTTCAGTCGCTGCAATTCTACGACTTCTTCGATATCGGCCGCGTCTGGGTCGATCCGGGCCCGTCGACGCATATGAGCGGCGCGTCGGCCGGCGTCGGTGTGCGCTTCACGATCACGGATCACTTCGCCGGCTATCTCGAAATGGCGAAGCCCCTGACCCGCGCGGTCCAGGCGGTCCAGGCCGCCGGCGCCGGCGGCAAGGAACCGCGCTTCTTCTTCAGCGTTGCCGGAAAATTCTGATGCGACGGTTCCAGCTAACGGCGCTGCTCGCATCGACGTCGCTTTGCGCGGCCGGATCGCTCTTCCTGGCCCCGTCCGGCGCGTTCGCCAATCCGCAAGGCGGCACCGTCGTCAGTGGCGGCGCCAGCATAGTGCAGTCGCCGGCGACGCCCAATCGCCTCGTCATCAACCAGACGACCGAGAGCGCCGTCCTCAATTGGCAAAGCTTCAGCATCGGCGCGGGGCAGCAGGTCATCTTCCAACAGCCGAATGCCGCGGCGATCGCGCTCAATCGCGTCACCGGCAATCAGGCGTCCGAGATCTCGGGCACCCTGACCGCGAACGGCCAGGTCTGGCTTGTCAATCCCAACGGCGTGTTCTTCGGCAAGGGCGCGGTCGTCAATGTCGCCGGCATCGTCGCGACGACGAGCGACATCACGACTGCGAATTTCATGGCCGGCAACTATGCCTTCACCATGCCGGGCGCGCCGGGGGCGACCGTCGCAAATGCCGGTCGGATCACCGTCCGCGATGCCGGGCTGGCGGCGTTCGTGGCGCCGGCGGTCGCCAACTCGGGGGTCATCAATGCGCGGCTCGGCAAGGTCGCGCTCGCGTCCGGCGGCAAATTCACCGTCGATCTCTATGGCGACAATCTCGTGAAGTTCGCCGTCGACGGGCAGACCGGATCAACCTTGGCCGGCGCCGCTGTTTCCAATTCCGGCAAGATCAACGCCGACGGCGGCACCGTCACGCTGTCGGTGGCTGCTGCCGAAAACATCGTCGACAACGCCATCAATGTCGGCGGCACGATCGAGGCACGCACCGCCTCGATGCAGAACGGCAAGATCGTTCTGAGCGGCGCCGGCGGTACGGTCACCGTCGGCGGCTCGCTCGATGCCTCGGGAACGGGCAAGGGCGAGACCGGCGGCACGGTCGAAGTCCTGGGCGGCGCCGTCGATCTCGCCTCTGGCGCCAGCGTCGACGTGTCCGGCAGCGCGGGCGGCGGCACCGCCCTCATCGGCGGCAATTTCCATGGCGCAGGGCCGCAACCCGACGCCGTCTCTACCACAGTCTCTGCTGGCGCTGTGATCAACGCCGATGCGACGGTCGATGGCAATGGCGGCAACGTGGCCGTCTGGTCCAACACGACGACGCACTACGACGGGACGATCACGGCGAAAGGCGGTGCCGAAGGCGGCAATGGCGGAACTGTCGAGACGTCTGGAAAGGAGACGCTCGTCGTTGGCGACGCGGCTTCGGTCACGGCGGGCGCGCCCGCCGGCAAATCGGGCCTCTGGCTCCTCGATCCCACCGAAATCGACATCGTCTCCGGCAGCACGGACGCGCAAATCACGCCCACGCCCCAAGGTTCGGGCACGCTTTTCACGTCGAGCGGCTCGGGCTCGATGCTGTCCATCGGCACGATCACGACCGCGCTCAGCAGTGGAACCGATGTCGTTGTCGAGACCACCACCAACGACATAACGGTCGATCCCGGCGCCAGCATCACGGCGCCGGCGAACGCCGCATCGCTTGGACTTGTCTCTGCAGCGAACATCAATCTCGACGCCAATATCGACTTCAGCGCGAGCAGCGGCAGCGTGTACCTGGTCGCGGGCACCGGCGGCACCGGCGCGATCACGCAGTCGTCGGGCTCCGTCATCACGATGGGCACGGGCGCGGTGTCGATGACGGCCGCGACCGGCATCGGTGCCGCGGGCGCCGCGATCGTGGTCGATGCGGCCAATACCGGCGCGACCGCGACCCTGGCGGCAGCGGCAACCAGCGGCGGCATTTTCATCGCCGGCGGCGCCGGCAGCCTGGGTGTCTCCTCTGTGGCCGGCGCGACCCTTGCCGGCGTCGTCTTCGGCACCGTTTCGGGCCTGTCCGCGGCAAGCGGTGACATCTCGATTGGCAGCGCCGGAAGCATCAGCGTCGATCAGGCGATCAACGCGGGCGCCCAGACCGGGGCCATCACTCTTGCGACGGCGTCCGGCGGCGCGGTGACCGACAACGCCGCCATCGGCAATGCCGCGTCGGGTGCAGTCACTGTCCAGGCGGACACGATCACCCTCGGCGGCGCAGTGACGAGCGGGCAGTCGGTGACGTTGGAACCGGCGACGAGCGGCCTCGCGGTCGATATCGGCAGCCAGGTAACATCGGGTGATCTGGTGCTCACCGCGGCGAGCTTGAGCAATGTGAGCGCCCCGTCCCTCGTCGTCGGGAATGCAGGCGCCGGCACGCTGACCGTCAACACGGCGCTCGATGACGAGCCGATGGACTCACTCCAGACGGCCACCAATCTCACGCTGACATCGGGCGGCGGCATCGATCTCGCCGGTGCCACGGTGACGACATCCGGGACGCAAACTTATAGCGGCGCCGTGACGCTTGGCGCGAACGCGACTTTGACCGGTCAAGACGGCGGCACGATCGCCTTTGAGGGGACGCTCGCCGGCGGAAACAACGCCCTTACGATCGTCGACGATGCGCCGCCCACCTTTGGCGCCACCGTCAGCGGGGTCAGCGCCGCGACGCTCGAGCCCCATACCGGCGCGAACACCATCGCCGTCGGCGACAGTTCGCTCCATGCCCTTGCGTCGGCAGACACGTCTTACGATTTCAGCGGGACCCTGTCGCCGCTGTTGAGCGGCGTTGCCGGCACGCTGACCATCGGATCGACGGGCGCGTCCGGCACGATCACGATGACGCGGTTCAGCCCAGCCGTGAACTTGGCGCTGGTGAATGGCGCCGCCGCCGCGATTGACATCACCGGAACCTACAACGGCACCGGCAGCCTGGTTCTCACGCCGGGCTCCGGCGGGCTGACGGTGAGCGCCGCCGTGACCGCCAGCGGAGGCATAACGGCGACGACGTCAACCGTGTCGTTGGGCGCGAACCTTGACGGTGGAACGGGCGGCGTCGATCTCGGCGGCACATCGACCGACACGTTGGCGGCGTCGAGCGTGACGGTGTCCGCGACCAACGCCGCGATCAAGCTCGGCAGCGATGTCGAAGGCGCGGGCGCCGACACGCTGACCTTGGCGCCGGGATCGACCGGGACCGTGTCGTTGAAGGCGGTCGGCGACATGACGGCCGTCTCTGCGCTGACGGTCACCAGCGGGTCCGTGACCCTGGGCGGCAGCATCGCTGCGGGCGCCGGCGGGGTCGATCTCAGCGCAACGACGACGGACACCCTTGCCACGAACGTCGCCATTTCCGCCGCCAACGGCCCGATCGCGCTCGGCAGTGACGTCGAGGGCGCGGACACGCTCAGCTTGACGCCAGGAGCGGGCGGCACGGTGTCCTTGCAGTCGCTGGGCGCCACCACCGCCCTCACGGCCCTGTCGATCACGGACGGATCGGTGACGCTTGCCGGCGACATCAGGACCGGCACCGGCGGCGCGGATTTCAGCGGCACGACGACGGACACGCTCGCCGCGGCCGTCACGATTTCCGCCGGCAATGGCCCGATCACGTTGGGCGGCGATGTCGAGGGCGCGGGCACGGACACGCTTACCCTGACGCCCGGGCCAACCGGAACCGTATCGCTGCAGGCCGTTGGGGTGACGACTGCGGTCAATGCGCTGACCGTCACGAACGGAACCGCGACGCTCAATGGCAATGTGACGACCGACGACAATGGCCAGGCCTATGATGGCGCCGCGATTCTCGGCACGTCGGTGACGCTCACCGATCGGGGCGGGGGCACCATCGCGTTCGGCAGCACGCTTGCCGGTGGCGGCTATGCGATCACGATCATCGACAATGTCGCGCCTGCCTTCCATGGCACGGTCAGCGGGCTCGGCGCAGCAACATTGGCGCCGTTCAGCGGCCCCAACACGATCGCGGTCGGCGACAGCTCGCTCGAGACGCTGGCGGGTGCCGCCACGTCCTACGACTTCGCGAGCACCGGGGGCCTCTTCGCGCTCGAGGGCAGTGCGGTCTCGGGTCCGGTGACGATCGGGTCGAGCAGCTCGGGCGGCAATATCACGGTGACGCAGTTCAGCCCGACGCTGACCCTCGTGCTGACGAACGCGGGCACGGGCGCCATCACATTTGCCGGCGCCTATGACGGCGCCGGCAGCCTGGCGCTCACCTCGGGCTCCCACGGGATCGCTGTCGACGCCAATGTGACCGCGTCGGGCGGGATCACGGCGACGGCCCAGAACCTGAACCTCGCCGCGAGCCTCTCCGGCGGCACGGGCGGTGTCGATCTCAGCGGGACGACAACGGACACGCTTCAGGCGGACGTGGCGATCACGGCGACCGGCGCCGCCATCAACCTCGGCGGCAACGTCGTGGGCTCGGGCGCCGACACGCTGACCTTGACGCCGGGTTCGACCGGGAGCGTGTCGCTGCAAGCGGTCGGCAACATGACGGCGGTTGGAGGGCTGACGGTCACCAACGGCGCCGCGACCTTGCATGGCAATATCGACACCGGCGCCGGCGGCGCCGATTTCAGCGGCACGACAACCGACACATTGGCCGCGAACGTCACGATCGCGTCCTCGAATGGCGCGATTCAGCTTGGCGGCGATGTCGAGGGCGCGCCCGGCGACGCGCTGACCTTGGCGCCGGGCGCGACCGGTTCGGTGTCGTTCCAGGATGTGGGCAACATGGTTCCGGTCGCGACGCTGACCGTGACGAGCGGCGCGGTGACGCTCGGCGGCACCATCGCCGTTGGCGCCGGCGGCGCGGATTTCAGCGGAACCACGACCGACACGCTTGCCGGGGATGCGACGATCTCGGCGCTCGATGCCGCGATCAAGCTCGGCGCTAGCGTCGTAGGGTCGGGTTCCGACACGCTTGCGCTCACGCCGGGCTCGACCGGCACGGCATCGCTGCAAGCCGTAGGCAACACGACCGCCGTAGCTGCACTTTCCGTGACGAACGGGATTGCAATTCTCGGTGGCAACATCACGGCAGGTACAGGCGGCGTCGATCTCAGCGGAACGACGACGGACAATCTCGCGGCGAACGTAATCATCATGGCATCCAATGCCGCGATCAGGCTCGGCAGCAACGTGGCGGGTTCGGGCGCCGACACGCTCACGCTGGCGCCGGGCTCGACCGGCTCGGCCTCGCTGCAAACCGTGGGCAATACGACGCCGGTCGCCGCGCTCAGCGTGACCAGCGGAACCGCGACGCTGGGCGGCGATGTCTCGGTTGGCGCCGGCGGGTTGGATCTCAGCGGCACGACCGTGGATATCTTGGCGGCTGACGTGACGATCACGGCAAACAATGCCGCGATCCGGCTGGGGGGCGTCGAAGGCGCAAACGCCGACACGCTGACCCTTACGCCGGGGTCGGCCGGAACCGTGGCGCTGGGGCAAGTCGGCAACATCACGCCGGTCGCCGCACTGACGGTGACAGACGGGTCGGTGAACTTCGGCGGCAGCATCGTGACCGGCGCCGGCGGCGCAGATCTCGGCGGCACAACGACGGACACGCTGGCGGCGAACGTGACGATCTCGGCCCAGGATGCCGCGATCCAGCTCGGCGGCAACGTGCTGGGCGCCGGCACCGACACGCTGACCTTGACGCCGGGATCGACGGGAAGCTCATCGCTGCAGGCGATCGGCAACACCACGACGGTCCAGGCACTGACCATCACGGACGGCGCTGTGCGGCTGGGCGGCAACATCTCGACCGCCGCCGGCGCGGATCTCAGCGGCACGACAACGGACATGCTGGCGGCGAACGTCACCATCTCGGCGGCGAATGCGGCGATCAAGCTCGGCGGCAACGTGCTCGGCTCGAGCACCGACACGCTGACCCTGACGCCGGGATCGAGCGGTAGCGTCTTGCTCCAAACGGTTGGCAGCGGGACGGCCGTCGATGCCCTGACGGTGACGAATGGAACCACGACGCTCGATGGCGCCGTCACGACCAATGGCGGGGGGCAGACCTATGGCGGGCCCATCACGCTCGGGTCATCGGTCGTGCTCGCGGACGGCGCCGGCGGCACGATCGCGTTCCAAGGCACGATCGACGCTGCGGCGGCGGGCGCCGACGCGCTGACAGTCGGGACGAGCGGCGGCACGATCACGATTGCCGGGAGCGTGGGATCGGCGACGCCGCTCGGCACGATGACTCTCACCGACGCGGTACTCGACCTTGCCGCGAATGTCGGCATTGCCACGGATGGCGCCGCGTTCTCACAATCCGGCGCCACGGTTCTTTTGGGCAATGGCAGCAACCCAACCGCGACGACGATCGCCACCTCGAACGGCGACATCGGCTTTTCGGGTGCGATCGACGGCACCTCGCCGGGCAATCAGGCGCTCGTGCTCCGGGCGGGCAGCGGCACCATCGCGCTTTCGGGCAATCTTGGCGTCAACACGGCCTTGGGGGCGGTGACGCTCGACGACACCGACCTGACGCTCGCAGCGAGCGCAACCATAAGCACCGCCGGCGGCGCCGTCTCCGAAACCGGCGCCACCCTGCTTCTTGGCGGCGCCAGCCCATCGACCATCGATATCGACACCACCGGCAACGGATCATCGGGCGCCAATATCAGCTTCTCGTCGTCGATCAACGGGACCGGCGCGGGAAAGCAGTCGCTCAATCTCGCGGCGGGGTCCAGCGGGATCATAACGCTCTCGGGAAATGTCGGCGCGACAACGGCGCTCGGCGCCGTGACATTGAGCTCGGGCGGCGCGATCGACATTGGCGGCACGCTGATGACGAGCGGCGGTGATATCTCGGTGATGTCGGGCAACAACATCTCAGTGACGGCGCCGGTCGACGCAACGCTCGGCGGCTCGATCACGCTCACCGCGGCTGGCTCTATCGACATCGCGAACCCGATTGGCGCGAGCACCACCGGTCCCATCACTCTCGATGCGGATTCCGCGGCGACCGGTGCAGTCGCGGCGGCATTGACGATCTCCGCGTCGGTCGGAAACGCCAGCGCCGGGGCCATTTCCCTCACCGGCGCGGCGATCACGCTGAGTGGGACCGTCGATGGAAGCAGCACGCTCACCATCGCGCCCAGCACGGCATCGGCCAATATCGGGCTTGGCGGCGGCATGAACGCGACGGCCGATCAATTCGACGTCGCAGCGAGCGGCATTGCCGATATCGGTGGCAATTTCACGTCCATCTCCATTGCGACCATTTCGGGCACGATCACGGTCGACAACGGCGCGACGCCTCTTTCATTCCAAAGTCCGTTCGTCCTTGCCGGCGCGGCCATCGCCCTCGACAGCAATCTCACCACATCCGGCAACTCGATCACGCTTCAAGGCCCGGTCACGCTCGGCGCCGGCGTGACGCTCGACACCACGAGTGGTGGCGCCACGACCGGGGCCAACATCGCGATATCGAGCGCGGTCAACGCGGCTGGCGCGGGCGTGCAAGGCCTCACGCTCGATGCCGGGACCGCAGGAACGATCGCGCTCTCCGGATCGATCGGATCCGGGACCCCGCTCGGCGCGGTGATGCTGACGGACAAGACGCTCGACCTTGGCTTGAATGTCGGCATCACGACGTCAGGGGCATCCTTTTCGCAAAACGGTGCGACGCTGCTGCAAGGCGGGGCAAGCGCAGGCACGACCACGATCGCGACCTCGGGCGGGTCTCTCGCGATCGGCGCGGTCGATGCGAGCTCTCCGGGCGCGCAGGCGCTGTCGCTCAACGCCGGTGCCGGCACCATCACGCTCTCGGGCGGAATCGGGCAGGGAACTGCGCTCGGGGCAATCGCGCTTGCCGACACGATGCTCGACATCGAGGGCGCCGTCGGCGGCATCAAATCGAATGCGGCGTTCTCGGAGACAGGCGCGACCGTCCTCGCGGGAGCCGCGACGGCGATCACGGTATCGAACGGTCCGATCGGTTTCTCGGGCGCCATCGATGGCACGTCATCGGGCAGTCAGGCACTGACGCTCGGCGCCGGAAGCGGATCGATCACGCTTTCGGGGAATGTGGGATCGGCGGTCCCGCTCGGCGCCATCACGCTTTCGGGCGGCGCTGTCGCGATCGATGCATCGCTCTCCGGCGCGGCGATCAGCGTCGCCGGCAGCTTGGGCATCGCGTTCGACTTTTCCGGTGCCGGCGCGGCCGTGACCTCGACCGGCGGCCAGATTTATAGCGGCGTGATCGCGCTTGATGCGCCGGTCACGTCGCTGACCGATAGCGGCGGCAACGCCATCACGTTCGGCAACCGGGTCGATGGCGCGGCGGCGGGTGGCCAGGCATTCAGCGTCAGCACCAACGGGGGCACGATCGCGCTCTCGAACGATGTCGGGTCCGTAACGCCGCTTGCCGCAGTGACACTCTCAGCCGGCCTCGTCGCGATCGACGCTTCAGTTTCGGGTGGAACGATCGACGTCACGGGCAGCACCGGCATCCATTTCGACTTCACGGGTCCAGGTGCCGCGGTGAGCTCGACCGGCGGGCAGGTCTATAGCGGCGCGATCACGCTGCAAGCGGCCACGACGCTTACGGACTCGGGTGGCCACGCCTTCACCTTCGGCGACGCAATCAACGGCACCACGACGGGTGGCCAGGCTCTTAGCGTCAGCACCGGCGGCACGATCACGCTCGAGGGCGATGTCGGGTCGGTCACGCCGCTGGGCGCAGTGACCTTGGCAGGACAGGTAGTCGCGATCGATGCTCCCGTCTCCGCCGGCGCCGTCGGGATTACCGGCACCAGCGGCATCGTGTTCGACGACACGGCCGCGGGCGCGGCGGTCACCTCGACCGGCGGACAAGTCTATGTCGGCGCGATCTCGCTTCAGGCGGCCACCTCGCTTGTCGACACGGGCGGCCACGCGATCGTGTTCGAGAACACGATCGACGGCATGTCCGCAGGCCTCCAGGCCCTTGACGTCGACACTGGCGGCACGATCACGCTCATGGGTGCCTCCGGCGCCGCGACGGCTCTTGGCGCGGTCACGCTTTCGGGTGGCATGGTGGCGATCGATAGCCCGATCTCGGGTGGCGCGATCAACATTGCCGGGACCAGCGGCGTGCTCTTCGATGACGCCGGCGCCGGCGCGGCGGTGACTTCGACCGGTGGTCAAACCTATAGCGGCGCGGTAACGCTCGGCGCGAGCACCACGCTCACGGACGGCAACGGTGGCGCCATCACGTTCAGGACCGCGATCGACGCTGCCGCGGCGGGAGCGGAGTCTTTTAGCGTCAGCACGACGGGCGGCACCATCGCGGTGTCGGGCGCCGTCGGGTCAGGGACCGCGCTCGGCGCCGTGACGCTTTCTGGCGGCGTTGTCGCGCTCGATGCGTCGCTTTCCGGCACCACGATCAGCGTCACGGGCGGCAGCGGTATCTTTTTCGACAAAACGGGTGCCGGCGCGGCAGTGACCTCATCGGGCGGCCAGACCTATAGCGGCGCGGTAGCGCTCGAGGCCGGCACTACGCTCACCGACACGGGCGGCAATCCGATCACGTTCGACAATGCGATCAACGGCACGGTTTCCGGCGCCCAGGCGCTCACCGTCGACACTGCCGGCGGCACCATCGCGCTCTCGTCGGACGTGGGAGCGGCGACCCCGCTGGGCGCGGTGACGCTCTCCGCCAACGTCGTGGCGATCGACGCGTCGGTTTCGGGCGGCGCGATCAGCGTCGCCGGCAGCAACGGCATCCTGTTCGGGTTCTCGGGCGGCGGGGCGGCCGTCACCTCGACCGGTGGGCAGACCTATAACGGCGCGATCACGCTCGAGGCGACGACGTCGCTCTCTGACACCAGCGGACATGCGTTCACGTTTGACGATGCGATCAACG
>Ga0335073_10008387_pt1 | contig 14497 bp, 9 predicted proteins | sample Lox_Sample_22_FD_207093 | JGI IMG/M metagenome (GOLD analysis project Ga0335073, IMG submission 207093) | Soil microbial communities from Loxahatchee National Wildlife Refuge, Florida, United States - Lox_Sample_2.2 | ecosystem: Environmental > Terrestrial > Soil > Wetlands | place: USA: Florida... | reverse complement strand
TAGGACGGGTCCCCCGTCAGCTCCTTGTCCATTACCCATTGCGCGTGGACCCCGTCCCGGTTCCTAATGCGATGGGTCAGGGTCTCGTCGACCGCGGGCGTCTGCACCCACAGCTGGGGGACGTCCTGCCACTGCGTTTCCAGGAGCGCGAAGTCCGCGAAGAGCGGAGCGACCTCCGCACGGCGAGCGGGCGAGACGAACTGGAGCAGCAGACGTCCCTGGTAGCCGCACCGCTCGTAGAAGCCCACTGCCCCCGCGAGGCTCCCGAGCGTGAGCTGCCGCACGTCCAGGCTGCGGGCTCCCGATTCCAGCGCCGACAGCAGCCCGCGGCCCAGGCCTCTGCCCCGCACGGCGGCGGCGACCGCGAGGTGATCGACCGTCCCGAGCCCGTCACCGTCCACATGGCCGAGCGCGACGCCGCCGATCTCCTCCTGCCGCTTCGCGGCCAGCATCATCGGCGACTCGCCGGCCAGCCGCTCATGGAAGAAGCCGGGGCCGCGCCAGCCCTCCTCCAGGGACGGGAAGATCCGCAGCAGGAACCCGCAGGCAAGATCCAGCTCGCGCGGCGTCCGGATCGGCCCGATCGTGAACTCGCCCACGGACAGCAATCCTACGAACACCGGGCGGGTGCGGCGGGGCGGCCGACCGGAGCCTGCGCGATCGGGGCGGTGTAGAAGGCGAAGCCGGGCTCGGGGATGCCCAGGGCGGCCAGGCGGGGCAGCGCGTACGGGTCGATGGCCAGCACCGTGAGCCAGCCTCCGGTGAGGTGGCTGCCCCGGGCCCAGGTGCGGAGCAGTTCGATGACCTCGACCAGGTGGCTGGCGCAGGCGTTGGCGCGCCGCCGGGTGTGCTCGCGGCCCGGTGGCCATTCGACACGGGCCTGAAAGAACGCCGCCCGGGTGCATTCGCTGCAGGTGGCGGCCCCGCCAGGGGTGACATCCGGAACGGGGGCCGGGGCTGGGGCGGACATCGGGTTCTCCCTCGAACGCGAGCGGACCAGCTGATGTGATCAGCCTGGCCGGCCGCGGCCGACGGGCGAATCGGTGAAGTCCCTGGAAAGTCCCCTAGTCCGCCGATCACCCCTCGCGAGTGATGATCTTTCTGAGGCTGGCCAGGTCAGCTGAGGTAATGCCGGGTGGCTGCAAGACGGTGTTCCACCCGTCGACGTACTCGGTCGAGTAGGTGTGGCCGTGCCCTGGCGGGACGTCAGTGGAGAAGGGCAGGTCAGCGGTGACCTGCCAGAAGGTCACGAATGGGATCCAGACCATGGTGCTGAGTACGTCCGTGCCTGCGGTCTCGCTGATCCAGTCCGGCGGGCTGAAGATGAGATTCGGGCTCCACCAGACGATCGGGTCGGACGCGTGCATCAGGTACAGCACCCGGCTCCCGTTCCAGGGCTGACCGGACGGCGGTATCGCGGTGCCCGGGTTATTGGTGAACCGCACGATCCGTCCGTCCTTGTAGACGGGCTGGACTTCCGGGCTGCCGGGGTCGCGGTGGTCGAGGAATTCCCTGAACAGGGTGTTGAAGTTGGGCGGCCCGGCGAACAGGGCGCCCGCGGTGCGGTTGTGCAGGTCGTATTCGCCGCTGAAGGCCGCCTCGGCGCCGAACGAGCCGAGGCTCTCTCCGCCGACGAACAGCTTCGGCCGCTGCCCCTGGGGCAGTTGTGACCAGGCGCCGTAGACCTGGTCGAACAGGTCGCGGCCCGCCTCCTGGGCCCTGGACTGGTCGACGAGGTAGGAAATCCACGACGGCAGGTAGGAGTACTGGATCGCGATGGTCGCGCAGTCGCCGCCGGTCAGGTACTCGAACGTGTCCACCATCGCCGGGTCCACCCAGCCGCTGCCCGTCGTCCCCACCACGAGCAGGTACTTGCGCTGGAAACCGCCCGCGCGTTCGAGGTCCCTGACCGCGAGCTCGGCCCGGGCCTCCGCGTCAGCGGCTGACGCCAGTCCGGCATAGGCCCGGATCGGTTCCATCGCCGGATGGTGCGTGACCGCTTCGATCTCACTGACCGTCGGGCCCTTGCCGATGAAGTTGCGGCCCTGGAAGCCCAGCGTGTTCCACGGGATGAGCGAGCCGGGTCCGCCGGAGCGCAGGCTGGTCGCGGGCTGGTGCACCCCCTCCGCGGTCGTCGTGTCGCGCACCGAGAACGCGCTGTTCATGACGTTGACCAGGCCTTGCAGGAGCAGGCCGGTGATGACCAGGTAGACGAGGCCGGCGACGGCGATCCAGCCGACGGCGTTCGCCGCGCGGCGCCCGATCCAGCGGTTCAGCAGCCGGGCGAGCCAGCGGTACACGCCGCGAATGCCGCGCCCGATCGCCAGCAGGAGGGCGAAAACCGCCACCGCGACGAAGGGCGAGGCGACAACCAGCGGGATGTTGTACTCCGTTACCCCCATCAGCCCGCGGATCTCGTACTGCCAGTACTGCCCGAGCCCGAAGGAGACGGCGTAGAGCACGCCGCCCGCGATGAAGAAGATCAGCCAGGACCGGTGTCGCGGGCGCCTTGTGTCACGGTCGGCGAAAGCACGCCAGATCCACGCGGCGACGACGCCGAGCCCGTAACCGATGGCCGCGGTGATACCGAAGACGACCCCCTGAATCAGGCCGCCGCGCGGGAGCAGCGACGGCGTGAAAGAAAGGCAGCCGAAGATGAGGGCGCCCCAGCAGCCGGGCAGCGTCACGTACAGCAGCCGGCGCTCGGCAGGCAGCTTCTCCTCAGCGGGGGCTTCAGGGACGGCTTCCGCGACCGCACGCTGACCACCTGGGTCGGGCTGCTCACGCGGTGGCGGCGCGGCCGGCACTGTGGGCACGCTCGCCTGTTCCAGCGGGTACTGACCTTCGCCGCCCTGCTCCGTGGAACTCATTCCTCAAGCGTCACCGGGGACAGAACGCCGGGCCATCACCCGCCGAGGGTGGTAAAGCACGCTCTGCGCCTTCTCCGGCCGCCTTATCCGGCCGGGGCCGGGGCCGCGATCCGGCCGTCCTCCAGGTTCAGGACCGAGTCCGCGATGTCGATGAGCGCAGGGTCGTGGGTTGCCACCAGGGCGGTGACGCCCTCGGAGCGGACCACGGCGCGCAGCAGGCGCATGATCTGCTTACCGGTTTCCTGGTCCAGCTGTCCGGTCGGCTCGTCGGCGAGCAGCAGCGCGGGGCGGGTGGCCAGCGCGCGGGCGATCGCGACGCGCTGCTGCTGGCCGCCGGACAGTTCGCCAGGCCGCTGCCTCGCGTGCCCGGCGAGGCCCACGAGGGCCAGCATCAGCGCCACGCGCTCCTCCCGCTGCCGCGGCTCGACGCCGGAGATCCGCAGCGGCACGCCGACGTTCTCGGCGGCCGACAGCACCGGCAGCAGGCCGAACGACTGGAAGATGTAAGCCACCGTCTCGCGGCGCAGCCGCATCCGGTCATGCTCGCCCATCGCGGTCACGTCCTGCCCGGCTACGCGCACCGTGCCGCCGTCCGGGGTGTCGAGGCCGCCCACGACGTTGAGCAGCGTGGTCTTGCCCGACCCTGACCGGCCGCGCAGCGCCACCAGCTGCCCCTCGCCGATGGTGAAGGTGACGCCGCGGAGGGCGGCGGTCGCGGTCGGGCCGCTGCCGTAGGTGCGGGTGACGTCCCGCACGTCGACCATGCTCACGCGGCACCCCCGTCGCTGTCCGCGGCGCCCGCACGCTGCGGCTGGTCCGGCCAGACGCCGATATGGTCCGGCTCCGCTTCGAGCCGCACCCGGTCTCGCATGCCGAGCGCCTCGGTCATCTCGTGCGGAAGCTGAAGTCTCCCCGCCCGGTCGAGCACCGCGTATTCGACGGCGTGCTCCAGCGCGCCAGAGCCGTCGGCCGCGTCGCGGCGCAGCGTTTCCGTGCTGGTCCTGCCGTCCCTGATCGCGATCACCCGGCGCACCATCGAGGACACCGCCGGGTCGTGGGTGACCACCAGCACCGTCGCGCCGAGCTCGGCGTTGGCCGTCTGCAGGGCGCCGAACACGGACGCGGCTGTCGCGCTGTCCAGCTCTCCCGTCGGCTCGTCTGCGAGCAGCACCCGCGGCGAGTTCGCCAGCGCCACCGCGATCGCGACCCGCTGCTGCTCGCCGCCGGACATCTGGTCAGGCCGCCGCCCGGCGCAGTGCGCGACGCCGAGCACGCCGAGCAGTTCCGCGGTCCGCTGGCGGCGGTCGCGGCGGCCCGCGCCGGCTAGCCGCAGCGGCAGGTCGACGTTCTGCGCCGCGGTCAGGTAAGGCAGCAGGTTGCGCGCCGTCTGCTGCCAGATGAACCCGATCACGGACCGGCGGTAGGAGAGCCGCTGCCGGGCAGACAGCGACGCCAGATCCTGCCCGGCGACCAGCACCGAGCCGGCTGTCGGCGTGTCCAGGCCCGCGAGGATATTCATCAAGGTCGACTTGCCGCTGCCCGACGCGCCGACCAGCGCCGTGAGCTCACCGGCCGCCACCACGAGGTCCAGCCCCTGCAGCGCCTGCACCTCGATGCCCTCGGCGAGGTAGATGCGCACCAGCCGGTCGCACACGATCAGCGCGCCGTCGCCGTAGCCCGCATGCTCCGCCGAGGCAGCCGAAGTCAGCTCATCCAGCTCGGAACCTGCCATCGCCTCTCCCATCATCCGCCTGCCCGCAGGCTCGCGGCCACGCCGCGCCGTCGTCCTGTCCTGATCTCAATCGCCAGTGCCACCGCGGCCACCGCGGCGAGACCCGCCAGCGGCAGCGCGACCGCGACCACATCCGGTGTGAGGGCCACCCCCGCCGGCGACCCGGTGAACGCCGACAGGTCGATCGCCGGCGCCACCACCCGCGGCAGCACCACTGCGCACGCCCAGGCGGCCACCGCCGCGGCGATCACCGCGGGCAGCACCTCGAGCACGACCATCCGCGCCCGGTGTCCCTCGTCAAAGCCCATGGTGGCGAGCCTGGCCAGCGTGACTTCCCGGTCGGCGGCGCCGAGGGCGAGCTCCAGCAGCATCACGGCCAGCCCGAGCCCGGCCGCCACGACCACGGCGAGCGCGAACAAAACGAAGGTGCCGTGCTGCAGCGGTGCGCTGGCCAGGCTGTTCAGTATGTCCGAACGGAAGGTCACTCCGCCGTCCGGGATCATGTCCCGTACCACGGCGGTCAGCCGCGCCCTGTCGATGCCCGCGCCGGTGAGCAGCAGCTCGTTGACCGGCACTGGCGCGGGCGGGATTACGAAGCTGTGCAGCGCGGACCGCGGGATGATCACGAAGGCGGAGACGCCGGGCAGCGCTTGCGTCGCCGGCACCACGCCTGCGACCCGCACCCGCACCGGCTGGACGGGCCCGTCTGACGTGAGCGTGCTCACGCCGTGGCCAAGGTAGGCCGCAGCCTGCGGGGACGCGAGTACCGGCACCGGCGTCCCGGCCCGTCCCGGCGTGAGCAGCCGGGCGGGCAGCGGCGGGAAGCCCTGGGTGGCGGCCGCCAGCGCGGCGTAGCTCGCCGGGTCGACGGCGAGCCCGGTGACCTGGTCGTCGTTCTGGGTGCTCCAGTTGCCCTGCCACACCGCGGCGGCGTGCGTCACGCCAGGCACTCCGGCTGCGGCTCGCACCGCCGCCGGGTAGATCTGGTAGCCAGGGATGTGCAGGAGACTCGCCACGACCGTCGCGTCCGCGCCCGCGGCCTGCCAGGAGGCGGCGGTCTCGCCCCTGACGACCGCGTCTCGCACCATGCCGGCGAACGCGGTCACGCTGAGCGCGAGGACCAGCGCGAACGCGGGCAGCGCGGGGGTGAGCGCGGTGCGCGCCGCCCGGGTGAGGCCGAGGAACGCGGTGGCGCCTGTCCGCCGGGCGCTGCCGCGCAGCAAGCCCCGCAGCACCAGCGGGTACACGCGCAGCACCACGATCACCGCCGGGATGGCGATCAGCGCGGGGGCGGCGCTCGTGTACAGGTTCACCCCGGTCCCGGGCTGGGTGCCCTGCTGCCGGAAGACGAGGACCCCAGCTATCGCGGCGAGGCACGCGGTCGCCTCGGCGACCAGCCGGGTGGCGTGGCGCGGCCGGCGCCGGCGCTGCGCACGGCGGCGCGGCAGCCGGTGCTGCCACACCGCGATGACGACGGGAGCGCAGATCGCGACCAGCAGCACGGCGGCGGGCGGCCACCAGGTGCCGGCCGGCGCGGTCCCCGGTCCGAGCCTCGACCCAGGGACGACGAGCACCGCGAGCCCGACGGCGATGGCCGCGGCGGGGACACAGGCCAGCGCGGCGCTGCCAGCCGTCGTGGCCGCCAGTTGCCACAGGGACGCGCCGCGTGCCCGGCGGATCGCCAGTTCCGCCGACCTGCGCAGCACCACCATGCGGGCGGCGAGCAGCAGCGCGATCAGGCCGGCCAGCGCCAGGCTCACGTACAGCAGCCAGAGCACGGTGTCCACGGAATCAGCCGTGGTGATGAACCCGCCGACCGTCTGCTGCAGGCCGGTGCTGCTGGCCTGCAGCACGTCGCCCACGGGCGCGACGTCCCCGGTGAGCCGCACCGACTGGCTGGTCAGCTGGTTCAGCGCGTCGTAAAGCGGCTGGGCCTGCTGACCGCCGAGCGCACCGGTCTGCAGCGGGAGGGTCCACTGCATGTTCAGGCCCTGGATGCCGAAGTCCCGCTGCACCGCGTCGATCTCGCCGGGTCCGGCGATCACCTGGCCGACCCATGTCGGCGGCGGGCTGAGGGAGCCGGCGTTCTGCAGCTGGGGTGCGGCGATGGTCGGGTCAGCGGTCCAGAACAGCGCGGCTGGGTCGCGCGGCGCCACGATCCCGGTCACCGCGAGGGTGAGATTGCCCGCTGTCCCGGCGCCGGAGATCTGCACCTTCGACCCCACGTGCAGGCCGAACTGCCGTGCCGTCTGCGGCGTCACCGCGACCTGGAACAGCTGGGGACCGGCCGACGCAGGGAAACGGCCCGCGACCAGCCGGACCTCCTGATAGAACGGCTGCCGGTAGGCGATCTCCAGCTTCACCGGAGTGGCGCCGACCGGGGGCAGCGGACTGGACACCGCGAACGGGTCCGACGTCAGGGCTGCCCAGTCCGCACTTGGCGGGGCCAGCCGGATCACGCCATGGTCGAGCTCGTTGTGCAGCTGGCCGGTGATCTCGCCGACCTGGTCCGTGGTGAGGTTGCCTGTGCCGCCGCCGGTCCCGCCGCCAAAGCCGCCGCCGCCAGCGGCGGCGCGCAGCTGGCTGCTCACGCCGGTCCACGTGGTGGTCACCTGGATGATCTTGGTGAGCGGCGGGGTGGCGGCGATCGTCTGCCGCAGCGCCTCGGTCCTGCTGGCCAGCGCCTCCCGCGGCCCCGCCGTGGCGGCGAAGACGGCCCCGCAGGCGAGCAGCGCCAGCGCCGCGGCGCCCGCGGTCCCCATGGCGGTGAGCTTGGTCAGCCAGTTCCTCATGTGGCCTCCGCGGCGCGCAGTTCCGCCGCCGGGTCCGGGCGGCGCACCACGACCAGCGCGGCCGCTAGCGCGGGCACGATCGCGACCACGGCCGCGAGCGGCAGGGTCTGCGGCAGGTCGAAGAACGTCACCGGCGGCGGGACCGGCTGGCGGGCCGACGTAGTGAGCGTGACGGCGGGGACGAGCAGCCGGGCCACCACGAGGCCGAGCACCAGGCCGAGCGCGGCAGAGGGCACGCTGAGCAGCAGTTTCTCAAGAAAGAGCTGCGCCGCGGCGGACCGCCTGCCGACGCCGAGGGCGGCGAGCAGCGCGTTCTCCCCGCGCCGCTGCCGCACGTCCGCCGCGATCGAGACCCAGAACCCGGTGATGGCGAGCAGCGCGGCGGCCACGGCCAGCGCGAGCAGCGCCTGCTGCGGCGCCGCGGCCAGCGGGTCGCCCGTCACGGCCGCGGCGAGCGCGGCCCTGCTGATCACGGCCGAGCCCGGCGGCAGCGCGCGCGCCAGCCCTGGCGGCACGGTGCCGCCCGCCGTGGCCAGCCACCACTCGGTGACCGGAAGCGGGTAGCCGCCGTGGCCGGCCAGGTCGCCCTGGAGCGTCCTCAGGTCCACGATGAGCGCGCTGGCGGCGGCCGTGGGGAACGTGGTCGTCTCCGCAGCGATCCGCACGGGCACCGTAACGCCGTTGATCGTGGCGGGGACGGTGGCGCCCACGGTGGTGTTGTTCGCGTCGAGGAAAGCCTTCGTGGCGATCGCCGGGATCGCGGCGGACGCCATGTCCCCGGCGGTGAGCGTGACCTGCCCGGCCACCGGCTGCGGCAGCGCTCCCGGTTTCTGGGCAGCGGGCGAGGCACGGCCGTAGCCGGACGTGAAGGAGAGCGTCCCGCCGTCGGTCGCGGGACGCCACCCGGTGCTGCCTGGGTCCGTGGCGGGCCCGACCGTGCCCGGCCCGCCGCTGCTCATCGCCTGATCGAGGTCTGGTGAGGCGGCGGTCGCCGTCCAGCCGGCTAGCCGGGTACCGGCGACCGTCAGCGTGAGCGGCGCCGCGGCGGCCGGGGTCGCGGGCAGCGTGTAGCCGAAGGACACCTGTGTCAGCCGCAGCGGGTAGCTGACCCTGGTCCCGCCGAGCGGGGCGGTGAGCACGTGCGGGCGGCCGTCGGCCGGCAGCGTGCCCGCCGGGAGCTGGTAGGCGGCGCCGGCGGAGTCGGTGACCGTCACCAGGGCGGTGACGGCGCCGATGGCGGCCACGGTCCCGGCCCGGCCCTGCGCGCCGAGCGAGGCGGTCAGCCGGATGCTGGCCGGCTGTCCGCCCAGCTCCGTGCCGCCGGCCGAGCCCGCGGGCGCGATGGTCGCGAAGAGCTGCTCCGCGGGTTCGGGCGACTGGTCGCCGCGGAGCAGCACGGTCCGCGGCGCCTGCGTGGCGTCGATGGCCATCACCTCCGCGGGCAGCGCCGTCGGCGAGACCGAGACGCCCATCGCGCTCTGCACGCCAGGGGCCTGGGTGACCGTGCCGACCGCGCCAGGCCCGAGCGGGCTCGAAAGGTCCGCGCGGACGTCCGCGCCGGCCTGGTATGCCGCCTGGTCGCTGGCGGACTGGGTCCAGCTCCGGTGCTGGGCGAGCGCGAGCGTGCCGGTGGCCACCGCCATCACGAGCAGCAGCGCGGCGCCGCCCTGGCGCAGGGGCTGCCGGCTGAACTGCCAGCCGGCCAGCGGCGCGGTGAGCTTGCGGCCGCGCGTGGCCAGCCGGTCTCCGCCGCGGGCCGCGGCGGGCAGCAGGCGCAGCAGGACGACCGTGCCGCCGGCCAGCGCGAGCGCGGGGGCGAGGGCCAGCACCGGGTCGATGCTCGGGGCGCCGCTCGCGGCGCTCGGCGAGACGGCCGAGTAGCGGCGCAGCTGCCAGCCGGCCAGCACGGCGAGCGCGATGAGGCCGAGATCAGCGCCCGCGCGGGTGGCGCTGGCGAGCACCGCCTGCCTGCCGCGGCGGACGCGGGCGCCGCCAGGAGCTGGCCGCAGCACCGGGTAGAGCAGCACCGCGCTCCCGATGACAGCCACCGCGACCGTGGCGCCCAGCGCGTCGAGCCAGGTTCCCGCGGCGCTTGCACTGATGCCCCCGGTGCCCCCGGCGCCCGGATAGATGGTGCCGGCGAGCAGCTGCGCCAGCCGGATCCCGGCGACGGCGCCGCCGAGGGCCGCGACACAGCACAGCGGGATCACCTCGGTCGCGGTCAGCCTGGTGAGCTGCCAGCTGGTGGCGCCGCGCGCGGTCAGCAGCTCGGTCTCGGTGGCGCGCTGCCCGGACAGCAGCCGCGCGATCGCCAGCAGCGCCGCGACCGCGAGCACGAGCAGCTGAACCGCGCTGATCGCAAGCAGCGACCTGGCGACGGTCAGGTTCTCCGCGGTGCCGGACAGCACGCCCGCCAGGCCGGTGGTGAGCTGGACGCCGGTGAGCTGCGCGCCGTCGGCCTCCGCCGAGCTGGCCACCGAGCTTTGCAGCGCCGACACGTCGGCGGCGACCTGGCTCAGGTCGGCGTCGGTGAACGCGGTCATGTCGGGCTGGGCGGCCCAGGTCGCGCTGCCCACCGGGAGCGCGGCGCCGAACGCCGCCGGATCCACCAGCAGCGGCCCGAAGCTGGTGAACCCGCCGACCGTCGCCGACCCGCTGGCGGGCACCGAGTCGAGTTGCCAGTAGGCGCTGGTGCCCGGCAGCTGCCGCCGGGTCACCAGGCCGGTGATCCGGAACGTCACCGGCGCATTCGAGACCCGGTCGTACAGCCGGAGCACGTCACCGACCGACACGTGCAGCAGTGCGGCGGCGGTGACGGGCAACGCTGCCGGGATCGGCTGCCCCGCGCCCGCCGGTCCCGGCGCGGCCGGGGCGCTAGGGGCGGCAGGCCACTGGCCGGCCACCAGCGCCGCGCGTGCCCTGACATCCTGCATCGCCGCGGCGGTGAGCAGCAGCGTGCTCCCGGCCGGGGCGGCCGCCGGCCGTACCCGCAGCGTGCCGGGCGCGAAGCCGAGCGGATCGGACCAGGACGCCTGCCAGAAGGCGAACGGGATACCCGGCAGCGCCGCGCCGATCGCGGTCTTGAGCGTCGCCGTGGCCTGCGCGGCGGCGCCGCCGCCTGAGACCGGGGCGGTAGCGGCCATCGAGGTGCCGCTGGCGGTCGTCAGCTCGTGCCTGACGGCTTGCGGGAGCGCCTGCCCGGCGAAGGCGGCGAGCGCCGCGCCCACTACGGCAGCCACCAGTGTGGTCAGCGCCACCGCGGCCAGGACCACCCAGTGCGCCGTCATCCGCCGTGCCGCCAGCGGGCCTCGCGGACCAGCCACGGGACTAGCGGACCTGGTGCTTGCGCACCTCGTCCTCGTGTATCCGGTCGATGCACACGGCGATCGCGATGGCCAGCGCGTCGTCCATGCCAGGTGCCACTTCCACACCGTAAGTGTCCCTGATGCGGAACCATTGGCGCGAGATCCTGGCCAGGATCCGGCCGTCCGGGCCGCTCAGCGTCCAGTCCTTGTCCGCGAAGTTGCCGACCGCCTCGAGCTGCACGCCGTCGGCGAGGTCGATGAAGTAGCGGTGCCGCAGCGGGGAGAAGAACGCGGGCCGCACTTTGGCGATGACCCCGCCGCCGTCTTCGATCTCCATCGTGTCGCGCATCGCGAGAATCTTCTTGCGGATGAGCGCGCGGAGATGGCCCGCGGAGTCTTTCAGCTCGAAGGTCTCGCGGAGCGAGAACGCCTTCCCGTCGACGAGGAACGCCCGGTTCCCGGCCTCGTCTTCGATCCAGAAATCCCTGCCAATGGAGAAAAGCCGCTCTTGAATGAGATATCTCATGAAGTGAGCGTATCGGCACGGAACGACGCAAGCCGGACTAGTCGGACGAGCCGGACTCGTCCGGCCGGCTGCTGGCCTCCCAGCGGGCGAACAAGGCGGGCATCTCGGTGGTCAGGAACTCGAAGTACGCCGCGTGGTCCGCCATCCGCTCACCGGCGGCCGTGTCCCGGCCGACGAGATCCATGCCCTCCTTGAGCAGCGCGGTCCATCCGACGAGCACCTGGGACTGCATCGTCATGACCTGATGCCAGATATCGGCCGGCATGCGGTAGTACTCCCGGCGCGAACCGGGTACCCGCTCTTTGTGCACGAGACGAAGCCCGGTCAGGTACCGGACCGCGCCGGACACCGCCGCCGGGCTGATCTTCAGCTGCTCGACCAGTTCGGCCGAAGTGAGCCGCCCGTCGGCGCTGACGAGCAGCGCGACGAAGACGCGCGCGGGCATGGGCGGGAAGCCGGCCGCCACGAGGACGGCCGCGAACCTCTCGATGAACTCGGGCAGGCCCTCAGGGGTGGCCTGCTGGTCACCCCGGTCGATGCCGTCGGGTGTTCCCATGCCACCAGTGTAACGATCATTCACAAGTTTCTGAATTATGCGATGACCGCCTCTCCGAGGAGCGCACAGGATGGATCAGGACCGGCTGTTCCCCGCTGACCCGACGACGCGGGCGATCGCCCGCGAACTGTACGCGGAGGTCCGCGGCCTGCCGCTGATCAGCCCGCACGGGCATGTCGACCCGGCGATGCTCGCCGACGACGTGGCGCTGCCCGATCCGGCCGCGCTGTTCGTCACCCCGGACCACTACCTCACTCGGATGCTGTACAGCCAGGGCATATCGCCGCTGCGGCTGGGCGTGCCCGATCGCGACGGCCGGGTGCACGCCGGCCCGCGCGAGGCGTGGCGGACGTTCTGCGAGCACTGGTACCTGTTCCGCGGCACGCCGAGCCGGCTGTGGCTCGAGCAGTCGCTGGCGGGGATCTTCGGCGTGACGCGCCCGCTCGGGCCGGCCACCGCGGACGAGGTGTACGACGAGCTGGCCGCCCGGGTCGCGGAACCGGAGTTCCGGCCGCGCGCGCTGCTGCGCCGGTTCGGTATCGAGGTGCTCGCCACCACCGACTCGCCGCTGGACAGCCTGGAACATCACGCCAAGCTGGCGGCCGAAGGCTGGGGCGGCCCGGAGAAGAGGGTCATCCCCACGTTCAGGCCGGACTCGGTCACCGACCCCAGCCGCCCAGGCTGGCTGGAGTCCGTCGCCAGGCTGGGGGAGATCACCGGAAATGACATCGGGTCGTATGCCGGCTATCTGGCCGCGCTGGCGCGGCGGCGCGAGGATTTCAAGCGCGCCGGGGCGACCGCCACCGACCACGGCACGCCGACCGCGCGGACCGCGGACCTCGAGCCGGCCGACGCGGCCCGGCTGTACGAGCGGCTGCTAAGCGACGCCGCCAAGGACGGGCCTGACCCCGGCGACGCGGAGCTGTTCCGGGCGCAGCTGCTGACCGAGTCCGCGCGGATGTCCGTGGACGACGGCCTCGTGATGCAGCTGCACCCCGGGGCGCAGCGCAATCACGACAGGTACCTGTACGCCGAGTTCGGCCCGGACTCGGGCGGCGACATCCCCGCCGCGACCGACTACGTGCACGCGCTGCACCCGCTGCTCGACCGGTTCGGCGACGATCCGCGGCTGCGGCTGGTGCTGTTCACGCTCGACGAGTCGGCCTACTCGCGGGAGCTGGCGCCGCTCGCCGGGGTGTATCCGACCGTGTACCTCGGCCCGCCCTGGTGGTTCTACGACAGCCCGGAGGGCATGCGCCGCTACCGCGAGCTGACCACCGAGACGGCGGGCTTCTACAACACGGTCGGGTTCACCGACGACACCCGCGCGTTCCCGTCGATCCCGGTGCGGCACGACGTGGCGCGCCGCGTCGACTGCGGGTTCCTCGCCAGGCTGGTGGCCGAGGACAGGCTGCCCGCCGACGAGGCGGCCGAGGTCGCGCGCGACCTCGCCTACCGGCTGCCCAAGCGGGCCTACCGGCTCGATGGCGGGAGCGGTGCGCTGTGACGGGCACCACGGGCCCGTTCTGGATAACTGATGACGGCGGCCCGCGGCTCAGCCTCGCCGGGCTGACCCGGGTACCCGCCGCCTACCGCCCGGCCATCGACCCGCGGCAGCGCCGGGTGCGCATCGTGCACCTCGGCATCGGCGCGTTCCACCGGGCGCATCAGGCGTACTACACGGAGGAGTCCGGCGACTGGGGGAGCTGCGGCGTAACGCAGCGCAGCCCGCGGGTCGCGCAGCAGCTCGCGCCGCAGGATTGCCTGTACACGCTGCTGGTGCGAGACAGCGAGGACGCCAGGCCGCGGGTGATGGGCGCGGTCCGCGAGGTGCTGTACGGCGGCGGCGATCCCGCCGCGGTGGCCGCGCGGATCGCCGACCCGGAGGTGAGCATCGTCAGCCTCACCGTGTCGGAGAAGGGCTACCGGTACGACCCGGCCACGCGGCGGCTGCGGCTGACCGACGAGGAAATCGCCGCCGACCTGGCCGGCCGCCCGCCGCGCACGGTAATCGGCCAGCTCACCGCCGGGCTCGCGGCCCGCGCGGCGGCGGGCGCCGCGCCGGTCACCGTGGTGTGCTGCGACAACCTGCCCGCCAACGGGCCGACGGTGCGCGGCCTCGTGCTCGACTACGCGCGAGCGCAGTCGGCCGCGCACCCCGGCGCGCGGTCGGGCGCCCTGCCGGACTGGATCGGCGCGCGGGTCGCCTTTCCCGCCACCATGGTGGACCGGATCGCGCCCGCGACCACGGACGCCGACCTGGCGGACGTAGCGGCCTTGATCGGCCAGCGGGACCTGGCGGCGGTGGTGGCCGAGCCGTTCACCCAGTGGGTGATCGAGGACAGCTTCGCCGGGCCCCGGCCCGCGTGGGAGCGGGCGGGGGCGCAGCTCGTCTCGGACGTCGAGCCGTACGAGAAGGTAAAGCTGCGGATGCTCAACGGCACGCACTCGTCGGTCGCCTACCTCGGCGGGCTCACCGGGTACGAGTTCATCGCCGAGGCGGTCGCGGACGACGTGCTGGCCGGCTACGCGCGGCGGCTGATGGCTGCCGACATCGCGCCGACCCTGTCGGCGCCGCCGGACATGGACCTGGACGTCTACGCGGTGCAGGTGCTCCGCCGGTTCGGCAACACGGCGCTGCGGTACCGGTGCGCGCAGGTCGCCATGGACGGCAGCCAGAAGCTGCCCTACCGGCTGCGCGACACGATCGCCGACC
>Ga0335073_10008386_pt1 | contig 14497 bp, 9 predicted proteins | sample Lox_Sample_22_FD_207093 | JGI IMG/M metagenome (GOLD analysis project Ga0335073, IMG submission 207093) | Soil microbial communities from Loxahatchee National Wildlife Refuge, Florida, United States - Lox_Sample_2.2 | ecosystem: Environmental > Terrestrial > Soil > Wetlands | place: USA: Florida... | reverse complement strand
CGGTGGCTCTGGCAACCTGGGTCCGATTGCTTCTAAATCCGGGGCTGGGGTCCCTCAGCCCGTTTTCGGTGTTTGTTTTCGCCATCCTGATCGCCGCGCGGTACGGTGGACTGCGCCCGGCGCTGGCTGCGGTGGCGCTGAGTCTGCTTTCGGTCGATTACTTCGTGATCGCGCCGCGCGGCGGCGCGCCGGAACTGGTCCTGCTTCTGGTCTATTTGGGGGTCGGCATCAGCACTGCCGTGCTGGGCGGATCGATGCGGTCCGCAAACCTCGTCGAAAGCCGCACGCTTCGCGAGACGCGGGAGACACTGGCGCGGACCGAAGAACGGCTCGCACTGACGCTGAAATCGACGGGCGTGTCGGTATGGAATTGGAACATGCTGGAGGATACCATCCACGGGGACGAGAATGCGGCCGCACAATTCGGGATTTCCCCAAGTCAGTTCCCGCGAAACATCGCCGAGTTTGCCGCCTTCGTTCACCCCGACGACCGTGAGCGCGTGCAAGCGGAAATCACCGTCTCCATCGAACAGGGCCACCCTTACGACACCCGATTCCGTACCATCTGGCCGGATGGCAGCACTCACCTTTTGTCGACTCGCGGAAAGGTATACCGCGATCACTTGGAGAAGCCGTTCCAGTTTACCGGGGTTTGTATGGATGTTACCGACCGCTGGCAGGCCGAGGACAAGCTCCGCGCGACCACGGAGAAACTTGCCGCGGAAGCCAGGTTTCGGGAGTTGCTGGAAGCCGCGCCGGACGCGGTGGTAGTGGTGAATTGCGACGGCGTCATCGTCCTGGTCAACGCGCAAGCCGAAACGCTGTTCGGTTACGCGCGCCAGGAAATGCTGGGTCAGAAGCTCGAAATACTGGTTCCGCATCGCTTCCGCGGCGTGCATGCCCTGCATCAGCAGGCCTATTCGCAGCGGCCATACATGCGTCAAAGAGGCGCGCACCTGGGCTTGTACGCCCTGCGCAAGGATGGGACCGAATTGCCCGTGGAAATCGCCCTCAGCCCGCTGGAAACCCACGACGGGAAACTCGTCTACAGCACGATTCGCGACATTACGGAACGGAGACTTGCCGAGCGCACTCTGGAGCAGCTTGCTTCGATCGTAGACTATTCGGACGACGCCATTATCGGCAAAACGCTCGACGGGACGATCAGCAGTTGGAACCGGGGAGCGGAGCGGCTGTACGGATACCCGGCTGAAGAGGTATTGGGTAAGCCGATATCCATACTGCTTCCGCCCGGCTGCGAAGACGAACTGCCGAGTATCATTGCGAGGCTCAAGCGGGGTGAGGTGGTCCGCCAGGAAGTTGTCCGCCGGCGCAAAGACGGAACCCTGATCGACGTCGCCCTTACTGTCTCTCCGATCAAGGGCGCCCTGGGCGAAATCACGGCGGCATCGGCCATCGCCCGGGATATCAGCCAGCGAAAGAAATCGCAGCAGGAGATCCTACAGCTGAACAAGCGGCTGGAGCAAACGGCGGCGGAGGCGCAGGCGGCCAACCTGGCGAAGAGCACGTTCCTCTCGACCATGTCCCACGAAATCCGCACGCCGATGAATGCCATCCTGGGTTACGCGCAACTGATGGCGCGCGACCCCGCCCTGAGCGCGGATGCGAAAGCCAATCTCAAGATCATCGGCCGCAGTGGCGAGCATCTTCTGGCCCTGATTAACGACATCCTCGACATGTCCAAGATCGAAGCAGGCCGCGTGGAACTTCATCCGGCGACGTTCAATCTACCGAGGCTTCTGGACGACCTGGCCGCGATGTTCCGCCTGCGCGCTCAAGCGAAAGCGCTGGAATTCGAGCTTCTCACGGATGGGGAATCCGTCCCTTACGTGGTGGCCGACGAGGGCAAGACGCGGCAGGTACTGATCAACCTTCTGGGCAACGCGGTGAAATTCACCGAGTTGGGGCGCGTGACGCTCGAGGTGTCGGTCAACACTAGAACCGCCGGACAATTGTGGCTTTCGGCGGCGATTCGCGATTCCGGCCCAGGAATTTCAGCCGGCGACCAGGCGAGACTGTTTGAGCCATTTTGCCAACCCAAAGGCGATTTGAATACTCAGCAGGGAACGGGGTTGGGATTAGCCATCAGCCGCAAGTATGCGCGCCTGATGGGAGGCGACATCACGGTCGCAAGCGCTCCGGGCGGCGGATCGACCTTCCTTTTCGAAATTCCGATCGGGCGCGGCGATGCCGGAATCGTGAAGAAGTCCTCCGGCCGCGGCCGCATCATGGGAATACGTCCTGGCCAGGAGCCGCCGAAAATTTTGGTGACCGACGATCATGCCGAAAATCGCAGTTGGTTAGTCAAGCTGCTCGGTTCCCTCGGCTTCCGGGTACGCGAAGCGGAGAACGGCGCGGCCGCGGTCGCGGTTTCGGAAGAGTGGCAGCCGCAATTGATCGTGATGGATGTGCACATGCCCGGAATGAGCGGCCTGGAGGCCACGCGGAGAATCAAGGCCTCGGAGCGGGGGCGCAAAACGATCGTGATCGCCCTCACGGCGAGCGCGATGCAAGAAGATCGAAGGACTGTGGAGCAAAGCGGGGCCGACGCCTTTTTGTCGAAACCCTGCGCCGAAAACGATCTGCTGGAGGAAATCGCAGTTCACCTCGGGGTGGTTTACGACTACGAACAAGCGGTTGAAAGTGAGGATTTCGCTGGAGCGCCCATGGGACTTGACCCGGATTCGCTTGGCACAATTCCACTGGACATCCTCCAGCAGCTTCGCGAAGCGACGCTGAGCGGCAACCGGCGAGCACTCAACAAGCTCATCGCGCAGATGAAGGCGGCGGACAAAGCCCGCCCGGTGCAAGCCTTACAGGATTTGGTAGACCGGTACGAATACGACGCGCTCACCCATTTGCTGGAGGCAGCATGCCAACGCTAGCCGAGAGAGCGCGCACGACACCGGAGGGCGTCGTCATGATCGTAGACGACAATCCGGCGAACCTGACGCTGCTCGAAGAGATGCTCTCCCAACATGGCTATTCCGTGCGGTCATTTCCCCGCGGAAGACTCGCGCTGGCATCTGCCGAGCACGAACCGCCCGACCTTCTTCTGCTGGACATCAACATGCCGGAAATGGATGGGTATGAAGTATGCCGCCGGTGGACGGCAAATCCGCAGCTCTCATCCGTGCCTGTGATCTTTCTGAGCGCACTGAATGCAGTGGAAGACAAAGTGAGGGGATTCCGCGCAGGCGGCATGGATTATGTTTCCAAGCCTTTCCAGTTCGAGGAGGTGCAGGTGCGGGTGGAAACTCACCTTCAGCTTCGCCTCGCCCGCCGGAGAGAGCAGGATCTTCTGGAAAGAACTCTGGGGGGCGCTGTCGAGACGCTGTGGGAACTGGTGCAGTTGACCGCGCCGGTTCTCGCGGCGCGGTCTCGCTCCCTGCACGACATCGTGGTCTGGATCGCCAACCGGCTACACCTGGCGGATCTCTGGCAGCACGAACTGGCGGCGAATTTGTGCCTGGTCGGCTGCCTCACCCTGCCCGATCGCATCTTCGCCACGGCTTACGCCGGCCAAAAGCTGTCCGACGATGAAGATCGCATGTTCCGCGCCCACCCGGAGGCAGGGGCACGTCTTCTCGCGAAAATTCCGCGGCTCGAAATTGCCGCGGACATCGTCCGGCTGCAGCAGAATCCCTGGATGGGCGCTTCCGTGGCCCAACCGGCCCGGCAGGGGGCAGTCCTGCTACACCTGGCGCAGGAATACGATCGCCGCACGCTGCGGGGCATCAACCACCGGATGGCGGTGGCCGAGTTGCGGCTGTCCTGCAAATTCGACGCGGAAATGCTGCAGGCTCTCGAAAGCTTCACACCCGGGGAGCCGGAGTTTGCAGATAGAAGGCTGCGGACGCGCGAACTTGGCACGGGCATGATCCTTCAACAGGATGTGTTCAGCAACGGCCTGCTGATTCTGAAAGAAGGAACCGTCCTTACGGAAACGTGGATCGAGCGCCTGACCAATTTCGTGCGATTGTCCGGGGCACCCGATCTGGTACATGTGCGCGTTCCGCGACCGGGCGCGCTGAACACAATCGGCCGGCCGAACCTCGTTTCGGCGGGCCAGGAGAGGTCTTGATGACTCAGGCAGACATCATGATTGTCGACGACAATCCCGCGAATCTCAAACTGCTGGAGAATATGCTTTCCCAGCAAGGGCACGAAATCCATTCATTTCCGCGCGGCAGGCTGGCGCTGGCCGCGGCGGCGAGACATCCGCCGGACCTGATCCTGCTGGACATCAACATGCCGGAAATAAACGGCTACGAAGTATGCGAGCGCCTCAAATCTGACGCGACGCTGTCCGCCGTTCCGGTGATCTTCCTCAGCGCACTGAACGAGACGCAGGACAAGGTAAGGGCCTTTCGCTCCGGCGCGGTGGACTACATTTCCAAGCCATTCCAGTTCGAGGAAGTGCAAGCCCGCGTCGAGACCCATCTCAAGGTTCATGGTCTCCAGCAGAGACTGAGAATGCAGAATGAGCACCTGGAAGAGGCGGTAGCCGAGCGCACTCGCGAACTTTCGCAAGCCAACGCGCGCCTCAGAATGCTCGATGAATCCAAAACAGAGTTCCTGCGCCTGATCTCCCATGAACTGCGGACGCCGCTGAACGGCGTCCTGGGAGCCGCGGAGTTGATCCTGGAGGATGCATCAGACTCGCCCGAGAATGAGCAGCTCCGCGGAATCTTCGATTCGTCGCGCCGGAGATTGATGGCGATGCTGGACGACGCCCTGCTTTTGGCGCAAATCGAGGTAAAAGGCGAGCACTTCCGCCTGCTTCCCGTGGCATTGAACGCGTTGCTCAACCGGGCCATCGCGAAGGTTGCCCCGATTGCAATCGCACAAGGCGTAGCACTCGCTCCCGCTCCTCCCTTGCCGGATGTGGTCCTGGCCGACGAGCAACTGTTGGAACGCGCCCTGCAGGCGCTGCTGGAGACGGCGGTGAAATTTTCCGCCGAGGGAGAGTCCATCCGCATTTCGCGGGAAGCCGGAAGCGGGCTGGTGAAACTCGTGGTGGAAACCCGGGGTCGAAGCATCCCCGCTCCGCTGCTGCCCAAATTCTTCGATCTTTTCGCGGTCAGTGAAATCAGCACTTCGGCGGGAGATGTCGGGATGGGGCCGGCAGTGGCGTCGCGGATCCTGAACCTCTTCGGCGCATCGGCGGCCGTGGAGAACCTACGGCCCACGGGATTGCGGCTTGCGGTCGCCCTGGATCGCGCCAGCGCCAATTGAGCGCCGCGCCTTACTCGAACTCGCCCTCGATCTCCGGCAGCACGTCGTTGTCCCGCGCCATCCATGCGTAAAGGGTGGGAAGCAGGAAGACGCTCATCGCCAGATCCGAGATCAGTCCGCCGACAATCACGATGGCGAACGGCCGCTGCGAATCCGACCCGATTTCGTGGGATAGCGCCGCCGGTAACAGACCGAGCGTGGCCACCAGCATGGTCATCATGATCGGACGCAGCCGCAGGACGGCGCCTTCGATCGCCGACTGCTCGATGGACGATCCGCGCGCGCGGCGCTGATTGATGTACTCCAGCATGATGACGCCGGTCTGCACCGATACCCCGAACAGTGCCAGGAACCCCACGCCGGAAGACACACTGAAATTGGTATGCGTCACGAGCAGCGCGAGCAAACCGCCGATGCGCGCCAACATGACGTTGATAAGGATCAGACATGCCCATTTCAGCGAGCGGAACATGGTGTACAGGATGATGAAGATCAGGAGCACGGTGAGAGGCACGATATACAAAAGGCGCTTTTCGGCTCGCTGTTCGCTGGCGAACTCGCCTTCCCAGTCGATGCGATACCCGCGCGGAAGCCGGACCCTCTGCTCCACTTTATGCATCGACTCCATCACCGCTCCGCCCAAATCGCGGCCGCGCACGCTGTATTTCACGGCGATGTAGCGCTGATTGCCCTCGCGATAAATTTCCGACGCGCCGTCGCGTTCGTCGATGCGGCAGAGCTGTGCGAGCGACACGCGCTCGCCGCTCGGCGCGAGCAGGCGGATGTTTTCAATCGCCTCCCTGGTGTTGCGATATTGCGGCAGGTAACGCATCACCAGGTCATAGCGCTCTTCGCCCTGCAGCACCTGCGTGAGCGCGTTGCCGCCAATCGCGGTTTGCACCGCGTCCTGCACGTCGGCAGCGTTGATCTGATAGCGAGCGCACTGTTTGCGATCTACGGTGACGTTCAGGTTCGGCTGCCCGAGCACGCGGAACACGCCGAGGTCCTCGATTCCTTTCACGCCGCGCATCACGCTCACCACCTGATCGGCCTTGTCTTCCAAGACCGCCAGGTCGTTCCCGTAGATTTTCGTCGCCAGCTGTCCTTTTACCCCGCTGACGGCTTCCTCCATGTTGTCGGCGATCGGCTGGGAGAAGTTCCAGATGATGCCCGGCATCTTCTCGAGCTGTGCGTTCATGGCGGCGATCACTTCATCCTTGTTCTGGTGAAATTCCGGCCGCCACTGCTCCTTGGGCTTCAAGCCGACGAAATATTCGGTGTTGAAAAAGCCGGTGGTGTCAGTGCCGTCATCGGGACGTCCCACCTGGCTGGTGCATTCCGTAACTTCGGGAAACGAACAAAGCAGGATCCGGGCCTGATTCGCCACGCGGATGCCTTCGCCTGGTCCGACGCTGGGCGCGAGAGTGCCGCGGACCCACAGCGCGCCTTCGTCCAGGTGGGGCAGAAATTCCGATCCGATCACCCCGCCGACAGTGAGATAGACTGCCGCCGCCAGGCTGGCGACGCCCACGCCCACCGTCGCCCATCGCATGCGGATGGCCACCCGCAGCGCCCGGCGATAGATATGGATGAACCAGTTCATCACCGGGTTGATCCATTCCCGTGTCCCCCTCGGGAAGAACAGACTCGCCAGCACGGGCGCCACCAGCACCGAAAAGATCAAGGCGCCGCAGAGCGCGAACGCGACGGTCCAAGCCATGGGCTTGAAGAGACGGCCTTCGACGGCCTGCAGCGTGAAGATCGGAAGGTACGCGGTAATGATGATGCCGATGGCATAGAATACCGGCCGCTGCACTTCGTGAGCCGCCTCGAAAATCCGTTCTTTCGGACTGCGTGTGTCGTCACCGCAATGGCCGAGATGGCGGGCAATGTTCTCCACCATCACCACAGCGCCATCCACCACCATCCCGAAATCGAGCGCACCCAGCGAAAGCAGATTCGCCGGAATGCCTTTGAGCTTCAAGCACGAGGCCGCGAACAGCAGAGAAAACGGGATGGTGAGCGCAACAATGATCGCACCGCGAATGTTTCCCAGGAACATCAGCAGGATGATGACGACGAGAATAACGCCCTCGGTGAGGTTGTGCAGCACGGTTTTCGTGGTGTGGTCGACCAGTTCGCTGCGGTCGATGAAGGGGACGATCTTCACTCCCGCCGGCAGAATGTGATCGTTCAGTTCGTCGACTTTTTCGTGCAGATATTTGAGCGCGGTTTCGGCGCCCGCGCCCTTGCGCATTGGGACGATCGCGGATACCACGTCGTCGTTGTCGACGATCTTGCCGTCCTCGCGGCGGATGGCGCGGGCGAACTGGCCAAGCCGGATCTTGGGACCTTGCGCGACTACCGCGATATCCTTCACGCGGATCGGGGTCCCGGATTTTGTGGTGATCACCGTATTGGCAATATCGTCGACGTTGCGCACCAGCCCCACTTCGCGCACGTTCACCTGCTGCAGCCCGACCTCCAGAAAGCTTCCGCCCGCATTGACGTTGTTGTTGGTGAGCTGCTGCTCCACTTGTGACAGGCTCAACCCGTACGAGATCAGTTTGTTGGGATCGACGCGCACCTGGTATTCGCGCGTCGGGCCGCCGAACGTGTTCACGTCGACGATGTCCTGAGCCGATTTCAAGGTTTTCTCCACCACCCAGTCTTCAATCGACTTCAGATCCATGACGTCGTACTGCGGATTGGTGCTGTGCAGCGTAAAAAAGTAAATCTGGCCCACGGGGCTCCAGTCTGTGCCCATCTGCGGTTGCAACCCTGGCGGCAGCGTGACCTGAGTGAGGCGTTCCAGCGCGCGCTCGCGATTCCAACTGTCATCCGTGCCGTCCGCAAAAATCAGCTTGATGTCCGACAAACCGAAGATGGAAAACGACCGCAGATGCTCTACTCCCGGAATGCCGTTCATCACGATCTCGAGCGGAATGGTGACCTGTTGTTCGACCTGTTCGGCCGAGATTCCCGGCCATTGCGTAATGATCTCGACGTAGTTATTGGCTACGTCCGGATACGCCTCTACCGGGAGTAGATGGAGCGAGATCGCCCCGCCCACGAATAACAGGATGGCAATAGCGATGATGAGAAATCGATTATTGAGCGCGAAATCGACCAGTGCGCGGATCATAGCCGGGACCCCGCAGGGCGAGTGAGTAGGACCGCCAAGGTCCGCGATGGTGTCATCTATTGCTCCATGGTGTTCTGCAGCACCAGCGCATTGGCCACAACGCGATCTCCCGCCTTCAGGCCCGAGACGATTTCCTGCTGGTTATCGGGAAGAATATTCCCCGACAGCACTTCCAGCCGGCGGAACCGCCTGCCGCCGAGCGGGGTATACACCCACTCGCGGTCGTGCAAATGCAAAATAGCGGTCGCCGGCACGGCGGCGTGCTTTTCCGTCGAAAGTCCATGGAACGTCGCCGTGACGAACATGCCGAAGCGTATCAAGCCGGGATTTTCAACATCGAGCCGCACCTTCGCGGTGCGGAGATTCGGGTCCATGATCTGTCCGATATTGCTGATCCGAGCGCGCAGGACCCTGCCGGGATAGGCGTTCAAATGGATGTCGGCGTACTCGTTCAGGTGGACCTGCGAAAGATCGTTCTCATACACGTCACAGAGAACCCACACGTGTGAGACATCGGAAATCGTGAATGGGTTGGGCGGAGTCAGCGCCTGCACGCCGGATGCGATGCTGACCTCCTGGTCGGTGATCACTCCAGGCACTGGGGCAAAAACCTCAACGATGCCTGTTGGATGTTCGGGGTCCGAGCCGAGCAGATGAAGGTGCTCCTGCGTGGTCTCGAGGTCGACTTTGGCGTTGTCCTCCGCGTTCTGCGCTATTTCCAGCAGGCTCTTGGCGATGGCGCCGTTGTCGTAGAGCAGTTCTGCGCGTTCGAGCTGAATTTTGCTGAGTTCCTCGTTCTTCACCGCCTTGCGGTAATCGGAAAACGCGCCCGCGATATCGCTGCTGCGCACCTTGAACAACGGTTGTCCCTTCTTGACTTCGTCGCCCAGCTTGGCGTCGATTTCCACAATCTTTCCCGATGCCAGCGACGGCACGGGAACCTGCCGCGAGACATCGGGATTGACGACGCCGGTGACGTTCAACTCCGGTGCGGCCGCGTATTCCGCGGCGGTGGCCAGCGGAAACTGCTCGGGGTGGGCCACCTGGAAATTGTTGGGGTCCATGTCGGGCACCACCGTCGATTGCGCCGGCCCCGGCAGGCTGCCCGGCGACTGCGCCGAAACGCCTCGGCCGCATCCTGCCAGGGCGAGAGCCGCGTGCAGGCACAGCCCCAGTTCCAGAACATGCCATCGGTTCATAGAATCACCTCGCGGCCCACCGCCATATTCATTTGGGCCGCCGCGGTCAAGTAAGAGCCAACCAGATTCAGGTAGGCCAGCCGAGTGTCGCGGTACGATTTCTCGGCATCCAAATAGTCCAGGAGCGAAGCGCCGCCGTTCTGGTAGGAGAAGGCCACCTTGTTGCGCGTCTCCTCGGCCAGCCGCAGGTACCGGTCGCGATAAGGCTTTAGCAGGTCGAGGGTGCTTACCACGGTGTAGTAAGCCGAATCGACATCGGAATACACCTGGGCCTTGGCGGCATCTTCGACCCGCTCGCTGTGCCTCACATCGATCGCTGTTCGCGCCTTTTCGCCCTGATTGCGGTCAAAAATCCGCAGCGGAATGGAGACGCTGAGGCCGAAATAGAACGGGATGGGCGGATTGCGCGCGAAATCCACGCTGAAGGTCGGATCGGTCGATCCGTTGGCGATGGCCAGTTGGTGATTGGCTCTCGCCAGTTCGACGTTTTGGAGCGCAGCCTTCAGATCGGGCCTTGATGCCAGAGCCACGCTCCGGAATTCTGCGATCGGGTCGAGCCGGTCGGAGAAATCGTAGGTCCCGGCGATGTCGAACCGTTCAATCGCAGTCCGATCGTCGAGCAGCATCAGGATCTGGATTTTCGATGTGCGCAGGTTGACAATGGCGGTGGCCAAGTCGCTCTCGAACTGTACGCGCTGTAATTCGAGCCGGTCCATGTCCACCTGCGCCAAGTCGCCGGCGGCAAGCCGCTTGCGGTTCACGTCGAGCTCGCGGTCCCAGTAAGAAAGATTTTTGCGGGCATTTTGCGCCACCGCTTTGGCTTGCAGAACTTGCACAAAAGCGTTGCGCAGGTTGAACAGCAGATTGCGCTCCTGATCGTCGTAGGTGCTGGAGGCGATGTCGGTGGACTTGCGAGCAGCTTCGAGACGCAACTCCCGCTTGTGGTCGCGCTCGTGCAGGTAGCTGATGCTCAGGGACGGAAAATTGTTCGTCAGAGGCCGATAGACCGGCAGACCCGAGACCGGCGAGGGTTGCGTCGAAAACGGCACAATCTGGTCGAGGCCAGTCCCGATGCTGGGGTTGGGACGCAGGTAGGCCGTGATTTCCTCGGCGCGCGACTCGTCGATAGTCAGTTGTGCCGCCCGCACGGTGGGATTCGAGGCTTTGAACTTCGCCTTGACCTGCTCCCATGTGAGGGCGGTCTGCGCAAAAGCCATGGGCACGAACAGTGCGGCGGACAATCCGCCGATGAACAGTCTCTTCATAGGAATCGAGGCACATTCGTTGAATATCGCGGGACCGCATGTCGAGGCTACCCATCTTGTGTTCAGGGGAGGCATTCTTCCGATCAGTCAAGAGACAGGCAATTTGGTCTTTACGCCAAACGGCCGATCTTTTGTCCGAGAGTCTTGGCGGGAGATGTAATTCGCCTTATGCTGACACCCAGTGGTGAGGGAGGCGTCAGTTTGAACCAACCGACACAGGAGAACCCCATCCGTCTGCTGCTGCTGGACGACCAGGCTCTCTTGCGGGCCAGCCTGGCGCATTTTCTGGCGTCGGACCCTGGCCTGCTCGTGGTGGGCGATTGTGGCGGCGCGGAGGAGGCCCAGCAAGTTTTAACCGCCTCGCCGGTCCACGTCGTCCTGCTGGACTTTGCGCACGCCATGGAGGATGACGGGGCTCTCATTTCTAGGGCGTACCGGCAAGGATTTTCGGGGCATTTTCTGATATTGGCCGAACTGGCAGACATGACGAATTCTGCGGTTGCCATCAGACTCGGCGCGTCGGGAATTTTCTTGAAATCCGAAGCGCCTCACCAACTCGTGTTGGCCATTAGAGTGGTTGCGAGCGGGGGAGTCTGGCTCAAACCGCACATCGTGCGCATGATGGCCGATGAGTCGATTGCACGCTTTCCGCATGCCATGCCTCCTATAAAGGGCGAAGGCTGCGCGAACCTGCTGTCCGACCGCGAAGAGAGAGTCCTGATGGGAATTCTCAGGGGCCTGACAAATCGGAATATTGCGGAAAATCTCGGGCTTTCCGAAAGCTCGGTCAAGACTGCCGTGCAGCAACTGTTCTATCGCACAGGCGTGCGGACGCGCGGGCAGCTTGTGCGGGTAGCAATGGAAGGTTCGCTCGGGCCGCGCAACGGTCTGGAAGACGCGGCAGCGGCATGCCGCCAATCGAACGATTAAACGGGCCTCACAGGATATTGCGGTACTCCTCCAGAGCTACGCGCACGAGTTGGCTCCTGGTTCGCACGCCGGTCTTACCGAACAGTTGCTGCATAGTATTCTTGACGGCGCTTTCCGAGATGTCCATGCGCGCGCCGATTTCCTTGTTCGTGAGGCCCTGTACCAGCAGGCGGAGGACTTCGGTTTCGCGTGTGCTCAAGGCTTGGCCTTCGGGGCGCTCCGAGCCCGAGATATCGATGCCTTCCTCGCTGATGTCGGCAATAATTGCGGCTAAATGGGGAGTTCGCCCCTCCTGATAGGTAGAAAACCAGACATCGGCCGTGAATGGCTCTCCATTGCCGCGCTGCCCGCGACACTGCATGGAAGCCCGGAACTGCGGCGCCTCTTCCCAGCGCAGCGCATGGTGCAATTCCGGCAGGAAAGCGGCAATCGGATAGCCAATCAAATCGCCAGATCGCGGGGCCAGAAGATCCACCGCGGCGCGATTAGCGATTTCGATGAAGCCCTGCCCGTCTACCGTTACAATTGCCGCCGGACTGGTCTCCACGAGCGCCTTCAGCCGCGCTTGCGATTGCAGATCCAGGCGCCGGTTCCGTACCAGCTCACCGACGAACAATCCGCACCCCGCCAGCGCTAATGCCTGGAAAATCAGGCGAACGGCAGACGGTTCCAGCGAGCTGAACAACTCGGCGAGGACGGCGCAGGCGAGACCCAAAAGCGCAATCGTCCAGCGCGGCAGGAATGCCGCCGCGAACACGATCGGGAAAAGGTACAGGAAACCGAGTGCTACGTAAGGCTTGGTCCACCAGTCTACCGCGGCAACGATCAAAACCAGGATGCCGCTCGTGACGAGCACCGGAATCCGGCTTTGCGTGCGCCACAGCCGTTCTAAAGGCAGCATGGGCGAAAGATATTGTCGCGCACTTCGGCTGGTCCGCAGTCAATCAATCGGGTTAATCAGTCGATTAGCCGCCCGATTAGCCGTTACCTTAACAGAATTGCCGCCAGGCAAACCAGGATGAAGATCAGAGCCGCGATCGCAATTCGGAGATAGGGTTGCTGGTCGTCTTCAGGTTCCTCGGGCGCCGCCGGTCGGAGAATGCTCAGGTTCTCGACTTCCAGCGGAGTTTCGCGGAGCGGCTCTCGTTCCACGAAGGGCTCAGGTTCGAGAAGTTGGAACGAGGGCGGCTCGATAGAAAGGTGCTCGAGGACGGGCTTGAGAGCCGTCTCAGCCGGCGGTTCGGGCTGTGGTTCAGGCCCCGGCTCTGGCTGGACATCGACGGGCGCCGGCGCGGGAGGGGCGACGGGTCGCACCATGCCCCGGGCCTCGTCGCGCGCGCGGCACGCCGTTTCCAGGCGCTCTTCCACCCCAGCCTCGGCGGCGCCGGGCTCGCTCAATGCGGTCCGGTAGGAGTCGATCGCCGCCTCGTACGATCGCGAGGCCAGTTGCCGGTCAGCCGTGGCCAGCAGGTCTTCCAGGCGGGTCCTCATGACGCTTTACTCCAATGACATTATGGCGGGTTCGGCAACGCCCAGCATCCGCCTCACGCGCGCGGTTTCCTCCACCGGGGTCGCGCCGAACAGCCGCTTGAACTCGCGGCTGAACTGCGAAGAACTCTCGTATCCCACGCGCACGGCGGCCATGCCCGCGCGGAGCCCTTCATGCACCATCAGCATGCGCGCTTTGTGCAAACGGATGGTTTTCAGATACTGCAATGGCGAACTGGATGTCACCGCCTTGAAGTTCTGGTGAAACGCGGACGCGCTCATGCCCGCGGTTTCGGCCAACTCCTCCACCGTCAGGTTGCGGGCGTATTCCATATGGATGCGCTGCACCGTGCGATTCACCTGCCCGAACCGGCTATGGAGTGCCGCTGCCGCACGCAGCGCCCCGCCCTGTTCGCCGCACAACACGCGGTAAGTGATTTCGCGCACGATCTGAGGACCTAATATGCGGGTGTCGGCGGAATCGGCGAGGCATTCGAGCAGGCGCACTGCGGCTTCGCTCAGTTTGGCATCCAGTTTGGTGGAGTAGATGCCTTGCGGGATAGGGGGTACTGCGGCACCCCGCGGGCCATCCATTTTCATGAGCAACTCGCCCAATACCGCAAGGTCCACGCGAATGGATACCGCGAGCAGCGGCTTTTCGGGCGTGGCTTCGGTCTCGCACTCGAACGGCATCGGCACCGAAAGCACCAGGTAATTGTGGGCGTCGTAGGTGAAGACCTGATCGGCGAGAAACCCGCGCTTACGCCCCTGTCCGACGATCACGATTCCTGGTTCGTACAGCACCTGGGAGCGCGGAATAGGCTGGCTGGCGCGCATCAACTGGACGCCGCCGACGGCGGTGGGGTGGATGCCTTCGAGGCGGGCCAAGCCGCTCAAAAGGCAGGTCATCCGGCGATTCGCAGCCTCCGAACCAATTTCCGGCATTGATAGAAATGTAGCATGTAAAGAGTGTTTCCAAGCACTTTCGCTCAGTTGAATTGTAGTTTTAGGCAAATCAAGCGGAGTTTTCGCTATTGAGGGCCGGGGCTGGCCGGAGTTCAATGAAAGGGAAGGAGAAATTCACACCGATGTCCGTCAGTGCTCAATCTCTATCGACCAGTGTCAAAACCAAGACGGCCCGTTCGTGGGCCGCGCAGAGCGCCACTTCCGCGCTTGCGCCCTTCTCCATCGAACGCCGCGAACCGCAGCCC
>Ga0335073_10008383_pt1 | contig 14499 bp, 17 predicted proteins | sample Lox_Sample_22_FD_207093 | JGI IMG/M metagenome (GOLD analysis project Ga0335073, IMG submission 207093) | Soil microbial communities from Loxahatchee National Wildlife Refuge, Florida, United States - Lox_Sample_2.2 | ecosystem: Environmental > Terrestrial > Soil > Wetlands | place: USA... | reverse complement strand
GCAGCGGTCCGGACCCTCGGTCTGACGAGTTCTGGCCGCGCGGATCTGGGCGGGCCCGAGCAGGGGCTCGACCGGGCTACCCGGCAGGGCCTCCACGATTCCCGCGTACATCCGGGCCAGGGACCGGGCGTTGGTGATCCCGTTGGCCGCGGGCAGCTCGGCGGCATGAAGGTCGGCCCGGTTGAACTGCGAGGTCTTCGGGACGGCGCCATTGAGCGAGAGGGCCCGCCCGAGGAGGGACTCCGGACCCACGAGGTCGTCGAGGAGCTTCTGCGCACGGGGGTCGCTCGACGCCGGGGGGACGAGATGGCCGAGGATCGGGGCGACGCGCTCCTCCTGCTCGGGGGGCAGGCCGATCCAGAACTCGAGGCCCAGAGGGGCCGCCACCTCCTCGGCGAAGAAGGTGCCCGGGCTCTTGCCGGTGACCCGGCGGACCACCTCGCCCACGAGGTAGCCGAAGGTCAGGGCGTGGTAGCCGTGTTGGGAGCCCGGCTCCCAGAGAGGCGCCTGGGCCTCGAGGGCCCGGATCACCGGGTCCCAGGCCAGGGCATCCTCGAAGGAGAGGCGCCGGTCGATCGTCGGGAGCCCCGCCTTGTGGCAGAGCAGCCACCGCACGGGGATGCGCTCCTTGCCCGCCTCCCCGAACTCGGGCCAGTAGGTGGCGACCGGGGCATCGACGTCCAGCTGCCCCCGCTGCGCCAGCAGGTTCGCGCACAGGGCGGTCGCGCCCTTGGTGGTCGAGAACACGAGCTGGAGCGTGTCGGCGGTGTAGGCACGGCCGTTGCGCGGGTCGGTGCCTCCCCAGATGTCCACCACCTTGTTGCCCTCGAGGTAGAGGGAGAAACCCGCCCCCACGTCGCCGTGGTCGGTGAAGTTGCGGGCAAAGGCCTCGCGCACCCCCTCGAACCCGCTCTCGACCCAGCCGTCGACCTCGCCTGCCATCGCACCCCCCACATCGCGGTGGGCCACATCGTGACTTCCCGGGCGCTGCGTCGTCCAACGGGCCCCCAACCGGTGCGCCCGTTAGGCTGCCCGGGGCCACGGAACAGCCCGGGCGGGCGGGGCGTGGCGTGGTGTGATCGACGGATGGTCGCCGGATCGGGGAGGAGCAGCCATGGCGTGGGACTTCGAGACCGATCCCGAGTTCCAGGCGAAGCTGGACTGGGTCGACGAGTTCGTGCGCGAGGAGGTGGAGCCGCTCGACGTCCTCTGGGGCGGTCGTGCCTACCGTCCCCTCGACGAGACGCTGCGCAAGATCGTCGACCCGCTCAAGCAGGAGGTGCGCTCCCGCGAGCTGTGGGCCGCGCATCTCGGGCCCGAGCTCGGCGGCAAGGGGTACGGTCAGCTCAAGCTGGCGCTCCTCAACGAGATCCTGGGCCGCTCGCAGTGGGCACCGATCGTCTTCGGCACGCAGGCTCCCGACACCGGCAACGCCGAGATCATCGCCCACTACGGGACCCCGGGACAGAAGGAGCGCTACCTGCGGCCGCTCCTCGAGGGCGAGCTGTTCTCCTGCTACTCGATGACCGAGCCCCACGCGGGCGCCGATCCCACGATGTTCAAGACCCGGGCCGAGCGCGACGGCGACGAGTGGGTCATCAACGGGTGGAAGTTTTTCTCGTCCAACGCCAAGGCGTCTTCGTTTCTCATCGTCATGGTCGTGACCAATCCCGACGTGAGCGCCTATCAGGGCATGTCGATGTTCCTGGTGCCGACCGACACGCCGGGCGTCGATATCGTCCGCAACATCGGCGTCGGCACGGAGTCCTCCGAGCACGCGTCGCACGCCCTGATCCACTACGAGGACGTCCGCGTCCCGTCGGATGCACTGCTCGGCGGCGAGGGTCAGGCCTTCGCGATCGCCCAGACCCGCTTGGGCGGCGGTCGCATCCATCACGCCATGCGCTCGATCGGTCTCGCCAACAAGGCGTTCGACATGATGTGCGAGCGGGCGCTCAGCCGGGAGACGCAGGGCAGCCTCCTGGCGGACAAGCAATTCGTCCAGGGCTACATCGCCGACTCCTACGCACAGCTGATGCAGTTCCGGCTCTTCGTCCTCTACACGGCGTGGACCATCGACAAGTACAAGGACTACCGCCGGGTCCGCAAGGACATCGCGGCGGTCAAGGCGCAGCTGCCGTCCGTCTTGAAGGACGTGGTGGAGCGGGCGATGCAGGTCCACGGGGCGCTCGGGGTCTCCAACGAGATGCCCTTCTCGGGGATGTGGATGGCGGGCGCGTCGCTCGGGCTGGCCGACGGCCCGACCGAGGTGCACAAGGTAACCGTGGCGCGCCAGGTCCTGCGCAACTACCGGCCGAGTGAGGACCTCTGGCCCAGTGAGCACCTGCCCAAGCGCGTGGTGGCCGCTCGCGAGAAGTTCGCGGAGTACTTGGAGCACGAGGTGGGCAACCTCTGATGGCGGCGACGGCGCGGGGACCGGCCGAGCGCTTCGACCTCACCGGCAAGGTGGCCGTCGTCACCGGAGGAAGCCGCGGCATCGGGCGCGCCGTCTCCGAGGCGCTTGCCGCAGCGGGGGCGGACGTGGTGGTCGCCAGCCGCAAGCTCGACAACTGCCGGCGGGCGGCGGCCCAGATCGCCGAGGCCACCGGGCGCCGGGCGCTCGGCCTGCAGTGCCACGTCGGCCAGTGGGAGGACTGCGACCGCCTGGTCGACGAGGTGTACGGCGAGTTCGGCCGTTGCGACGTGCTCGTCAACAACGCCGGGATGTCCCCCCTCTACGGGGAGCTCCCCGACGTGACCGAGGCCTATTACGACAAGGTCCACGCCGTCAACGCCCGGGGACCCTTCCGGCTGTCCGTGCTCGTGGGCACCCGGATGTACGAGGGGGAGGGCGGCTCGATCATCAACGTGTCGACCGCCGGCACCCTGCGCCCGAGTGCGCACGAGCTTCCCTACGAGATGGCAAAGGCCGGGCTCAACGTCCTCACCCTCTGCCTGGCCGGTACCTGGAACCCCAAGGTGCGGGCCAACCTCATCCTGCCGGGGCCCTTCGACACCGACATCGCCAAGGCATGGGATCCGGCGACCAAGGTGCGGGCCGCGGAGATGAACCCGATGGGCCGCCTCGGCCAGCCCGACGACCTGGCCGGCCTGTGCATCTTCCTGGCGAGCGACGCCTCCAGCTACGTCAACGGGGCCCAGATCCTGGCCGACGGCGGGGCGTTCCGGGGCTGGTAGCCCTCCCCACGGGGACCCGCCGGTGGGGGGGTCCCTTGCGGGCACCTCCTGATCCCGTCCCCAAAAAAACGGGCCCTTTGGCCCTGCCGGGCCCGGGGCTCGGGTGCGATCCTGCCCGAAGCGCACCAATCGCGAGAGGGGGCGGTGATGTCTCGGGTGGAGGACAACCAGCCGACCAGCGTTGATCCCGACCGGGGAGGGTCGGGCGCCCAGGGTGACGAGCTCGTCCGCCAGGAGGCGGTCCGGCAGCTCGAGCGAAAGCGTCACTTCCGCATGGAGGTGGTCGTCTCGGCAGTCGGCATGCTCATCCTCGTGGTCATCTGGGCGGCCACCGAATACCACAACGCGGGCGGTTGGCCCAGCCGCGGGTTCAGCCAGAGCTCGGGCATCCACGACGAATGGAACTACTGGATCGTCTACCCGCTCGGCGCGTGGATCCTGATCCTCGCGGCTCGCGCCTGGCACGTCTACGGCCGCAGGCCGATCTCGGAGAGCGAGATCCAGCGCGAGATCGAGCGGATGTCCGGCAGGCGCTGACGCGGCGTCGCGCCGTGCCGACCGGGCTCAGCCGCGGCCGACCACGGCGAGGAGGTGGTCGAGCTCCTCGCTCAAGCCCTCGGCCTCCCCCGGCGGGACGGTCTTGCGCTCCCACACGTGCAGAGCGCGATTGACCCGATCGCAGAGCCGGCGCCCCTCGGGCGTCAGCTGGACGACCACACGGCGCCGGTCGACAGGATCGCGGGACCGGCGCAGCCAACCGCTGTGAGCCAGTCGGTCGAGCGTGAGCGTCATCCCGCCCGTCGTGCGCCCGAGGACGCGGCACAGCTGGGAGGGTGAGCTGCTTGCTCCTGGCGACCTCCGCGTCGTCGCCAGCACGAGGTAGTCGTCGAAGCTCAGGCCGTGCGGGCCCGCGACGTCCGCAAAGACGTTCTCCGAGAGCATCACCAGGCGCACCAGCCGGGCCAGGAAGCCGACCTTGGGCGGCAGCCCGACCTCCCCGAGCCAGGCCGACTCGGTGGCGACCGGCTCTCCCGCCACTGCCATGCGCTTGACAGTATCACTTTTGTCTGAGTAACAATGCAGAAAGGTAAGCGGCCGCCGGTCGCGCCCCGGGGGCGCTACCCAGTCCCCACCCGCGCCGGCCCTTGGAGGTGTTCGATGAGTGACGAGATTCCGGCCGACGTCCGGGTGCTCGGGGCCGAGCCGGTGTTCCGGCACCTCGACGATCCCGACGTCCCGTGGCAGCGCGTCAAGGCGATCCGCAACGCCGATGGGAGCGAGTCGTCCATCTGGGAGAAGTGGCTGGCCTTCTCCCCCGATCCCCAGTACCTGTCGCTTTACGCGAAATGGGACCCCGGCATGGTCATCCGCCGCCACGGCCACTTCAGCTCCCACGTGATCTTCGTGATCGAGGGCGAGATGTGGTGCGGCGGTCGCCACTGTCCCGCCGGCACGCACGTCGAGCTGCCGCTCGGGGCAGCCTTTGGTCCATTCGTGGCCGGGCCGGAGGGCACCATCCTCTTCGAGATCATGATGGGCGACCCGCGATCGTGGGGTGACAAGCCCGAGACCTTCGAGGAGGCCCTCCGCGAGCGTGGGGCCGTGGCCCTGCCCGACCCCGAGATCGACCTTCCGGATTGGCTCGCCGACCTGCGCTCGCGCTGGGTGCCGGATTCGGCGGAGCCGGCGTGAGCGAGGGGGCGACGCTCGTCGTCGGCGACGGGCCGCCGGGGTTCCGGCTGGCCCGCGGGTTGACGGATCTCGGAGCGGCGGTGACGGTGCTCGGGGATCCGGGCGCAGCCCGGGCGGCGGGAGAGGTCTGGTCGGGCCCGACCTCGCCAAGTGACCTCTCGTCATCCTCGGCGGTGGACGCCTCGTTGCGGGCCGCCCTCGATCCGGGGCCGCTCGAGGTGCTCGTGTGGGCGCGGGTGCCGGTGGCCCCGGAGGACATCGGTGAGCTCGCATCGCTCGAGGAGAAGGACTGGGAGCGCCTCGCCGAGGAGCCCATCACCGAATTCCTGCACCTGCTCCAAGGGGCGTCGAGCCATCTGTCGCCAGGGAGCAGCGTGGCGCTGATCGCACCGAGCCTCGTGCTGGTCGGTGCGCCCCACGTCGTCGGGTGGACGGCGGCGGCGGAGGGGCAGCGGTCCCTGCTCCGCGTGGCCGCCCGCCGTTGGGGGAGCCGCGGCGTGAGCCTCAACTGCGTGGCGGTCCCCGCCCACATCCTCTGCGGCGCCCCCGCACCGCTCGACCGGGCCGGAGGCCCCCCCGCCTCGTTGGGGCGCCAACCGACCATGGACGGGGAGGTGGCGGCGGTCGTCGCCCACCTGGCCTCGATGACCGGATCGGTCACGGGCGCCACCGTTGCCGTCGACGGCGGCTCGTGGATGACCCCATGAGCCCCCCATCCGTCGACCTCGCCGGCAAGAGGATCCTCGTCACCGGTGGTGGCGCAGGACTCGGCCGTGGCCTCTGCGTCTACTTCGGATCGGCCGGCGCACGGGTCGTCGTGACCGGACGCGGGACCAACGTGGAGGAGACCGTGGCCGCCATCCGGGAGGCTGGTGGCGAAGCGCTGTCGGCTCGTTGTGACGCGACCCGGGCGAGCGACGTGGAGGGAGCGGTCACCCTGGCCGTCGATCGGTTGGGCGGTCTCGACGCGATGGTCCACAACGCGACCAGCAGGAGCTCGAGCGTCGTCTCGAGCATCGAGGACCTCAACGAGGACGCCTGGCGTGATCATCTCGCCGTCTCGGTGCGCGCGGGCTACCTCTGCGCGCACGCCGCGCTGCCCCAACTGGAGCAGAGCCGCGGGGCGCTCGTGCTCATGACGTCTCCTGCGGCCATGGAGGGTTCGGCGACGCTGCCCGGCTACGCCGCCGTCAAGGGTGCGCTCCGGGGCATGACCAAATCGCTGGCCCTCGAATGGGGTCCCCGGGGCGTTCGGGTGGTCGCGGTCTCCCCGCTGGCACGCACCCCGGCGCTGGACAACGCCTTCATCGAGAACCCCGAGCTCGAGGGTCGCCTCGAGGCCCTCGTGCCGCTCGGCTGGATCGGCGAGCCGGAGCCCGACGTGGCGCCGGTGGTCGCCTGGATCGTCTCCGACGCGGGCCGTTACGTCACCGGTCAGACCGTGGTCGTCGACGGCGGCCGCTTCACGGGGCTGTGACGGGCGCCGACCGACCACGACCCGACGGTCTCCGTCCGCCGCTGTCGCACGGCTCCGTGTCCCTGCGGCTCTACCCGACCGACGTCCCCGAGGGGCCCACCGGTGCGACCGCAGTGGTCGAAGAGCTCCTGGTGCAGGCCAGGCTGGCCGAGGCCGCCGGCTTCGACGGCACCATGACGAGCGAGCACCACGCGGGATGGAGCGGCTACCTGCCCAACCCCATCCAGGTGGCGGGGTGGGTACTCGAGGCGACGAGCGCCAGCTGGGCGGCCGCGTGCCCGCTCCTCCTCCCCCTGCGGCCCGTGGGGATCGTGGCGGAGGAGGTCGCCTGGCAGGCCGCCCGGTTCCCCGGACGGGTGGGTGCGGGCGTCGCGGCGGGGTCGGTGCTCGAGGACTTCGAGGTCGTCGGCAGCACGCTCGAGGGGATGACCGCCCGGTTCTCCGACGGGCTCGCCCGTCTGGCGAACCTGCTCGCCGGCCGGGCGCCGGAGGGCCGGATCGAGGAGTTGTTACAACAGGACCGCGCCATCCAGCAGTGCGCGGCCAGCCCTGTGCCGCTCGTGAGCGCCGCCATGAGCCCGACGGCCTGCCGGAGGGCGGCGCGCTCGCAGGTCGGTCTCCTGTTCGACTCGCTCTCGACCACCGACCGGGTCCGGGAGCTCGTCGACGCCTACCGCGGTGCCGGCGGATCCGGGCCGGCCATCCTCGTGCGCAGGGCCTGGGTCGGACCCCCACCGGTGCGGGAGGCCGATCGGCAGATGGCCTTCTACCGGAGCTATGCCGGAGCGGCGCAGGCCCACTTCGGCGGCAACGAGATGATCAACGCCGACGACGCCGAGTCCGTGGCCGAGGGCCTCCTCGCCGCCATGGAGGCGGCGGGCGCAGACGCTCTCAACCTCCGTGTCCACATGCCGGGGTTGGCGCCCGAGGCCGTCCGGGGGCAGATCGAGGCGCTCGGCGAGGTGGTGACCCTGCTCCGCCGGTCGATGGGATGAGCTCCGGGGTCGGGGACCGGGTCAGGCGCCGACCGGCGCGAGCTCGGCGGCCTTACCCCCGGCGGTCCCGCCCTCGATGGCCTTGCCGTCTGGCGCGGCGAGGACGTCGGCCGCCACGCCGCGACGAGGAGCGATGATCTCGTCGATGAGGCCGTAGTCGAGCGCCTCGGCGGCGGTCATGAAGTAGTCCCGGTCGATGTCGCGCTCGACCTGTTCGAGGGCGCGGCCGGAGTGGTGGGAGATGATCTGGGCCATCCGCCGGGTCGTCGCGAGCACCTCCCGGAGCTGGATCTCCATGTCCCTCGGTGCTCCCCCCGTGCCCGCAGATCCCTGGTGGATCATGATCTTGGCGCTCGGCAGCGCCATGCGCTTCCCGGCCGCGCCGCCCGAGAGGACCATGGCGGCCGCCGACATGCCCATCCCCACGCAGATGGTCGCGACCTCGGGAGCCACGTGCTGCATCACGTCGTAGATGGCCATCCCGGCGTAGGCCATCCCGCCCGGCGAGTTGATGTAGAGGTAGATGTCCTTTGCCGGGTCCTCGGCCTCGAGGTAGAGGATCTGGGCGACGATGAGATTGGCGATCTGGTCATCGATCGGCTGGCCGAGGAAGACGATCCGCTCCTTCAAGAGGAGCGAGTAGATGTCGAAGGCCCGTTCGCCGCGGGACGTCTGGTCCAAGACGGTCGGGATGATGGTGTGGTGGGCGGGGATGAAGCTCGACGCCGGCATGCGACCTCCGGTGATCTCGTGGGCGGGGCCTCGGGACGGGAGCTGGTTCCGTCCCTCTCCTGTGGCCTTGGCTATCTCGTAGAGAGTATCTCAATTAAGAGATATCGAATACGGTAACATCGGCGCCAGACGATGCCGACAGGTCACGGCTCGAGCCGATCCGGGGACGCCGAGGGCACGGGCCCCTCACCCGAGGCCCCGTCCAGGGCCCGCCGGCATCCGACGCCGTTTCCCGGCTTCCGTGAGATGGCGCAACGTCGGGTCCTCGCCCGCGAGCTCGTGCAGTGCCGCATCGACCTGGGCCTCTCCCAGACGGAGGTCGCAGCCCGGATGGGCACGTCGCAATCGGCGGTGGCCCGGCTCGAGTCGGGGGAGGCGGACGTGCGGCTCTCCACCCTCGAGCGCTACGCGTCGGCGCTCGACCGCAGGATCAGCTGGAGCCTCGAGGAGCCGTGATGTCCGCCCGGCCCGACGATCTGCGTCGGCACCTGCTCGAACGACGCATCGTCCTCGTGAGCGGGGTGATCGACGACGCCTCGGCCGCACGGGTGGCCGCCGAGCTCATGACCCTCGACGCCACCGGCGACCAGGCGCTGGTGCTCCAGCTGCAGGGAGTGGACGCGGGCTACGGGCCGGCGTTCTCCCTCATGGACACCATCGACCTGCTGGGGGTGCCCGTGCTGGCGAGGTGCACCGGCATGGTGGCGGGCGCCGCGGTCGGCGTCGTCGCCGTGTCGCATCACCGCTGGGCGACGGAGCACAGCACCTTCCGTCTCGGCGATCCCCAGACCTCGGCGCAGGGTACGTTCGCCGAGCTCGAGCGTTGGGCCGAGCAGCTCGGTCGGCAGCGAGCCCGCTTCGTCGACCGGCTGTCTCAAGCAGTGGGCACAGACGCCGGAGACCTTGCGGCTTCCCTCGCCTCCGGCCGCATCCTCGATCCCCACGAGGCGCTCGAGGCGGGTCTGGTGGATCGGGTCGGCGGGGTCCCGCCGGGACCGTGAAGCCGCCGGCAGATCCGGTCAGGTGATGCTGGCGGGGTCCACCCCCGTGCCGCCGGCGGCGCTGCTGGCGTAGGCGGCGAGCGCGAACCGGAGCACGTCCACCGCCTCGTCGCCGCTCCACAGGAGGGGTCCCTCTCCCGTGCGGAGCCAGCGCAGCCAGTGGCGGCCCGAGTCGCGGAAGCTGCTCGCCCAGTCGTCGTCGAGCGCGTGGAAGCCGCGCATCTCTCCGTCGACGTAGACCTCGAGGCTGGGCTCCTGGATCCCCCGCCCGGTGCACCGGTTGACCCGGGCGTAGCCCTTGCGGCCGGTCACCTCCCACCGCTCGTCGTTGGTGTAGTAGTCCGAACGGAGGTAGAGGTCGATCGCGACGGTGATGTCCCAGACGCCCCGGACGCCGTTGGCGTGCTGCCAGACGATGGTGGTGGGGGCGTCGATCTCGACGCCCGGCACGACCGGCGTGCCGCCGATCCAGGCCCGCACCTCGGTGATCGGACCGAAGAGCCAGATCGCCGTGGCCAACTTGTGCCAACCGTCGTCGAAGACGAGGATGCCGCGGCCCCGGGTCATCTGCTCGAACTGCCAGCGGTAGGAGCTCTCCGGCACCTCCCAGCCGCCCCGCCCGCTCCCCACCATCTTCATGTGGTAGCCGCTCGGCGCGCCGATCTCTCCGGACTCGACGACCTCCTTCAGCTTGCGCAGGGGCTGATAGAAGATGTAGTTCTCCATCACGCGCAGGACGCGGTCGTTTTCCCGGGCCGCCTCGAGCATGCGGCGGGCACCTTCCATGTCGTTGCACATCGGCTTTTGCAGGTTGACGTGCCATCCGTTCTGCAGGAGCTCGATCACGCCGTCGACGTGCAGGGGGACGGGCAGGAGCGCCTCGACGGCGTCCACCTCGAGCCCGCTCTTGGCCAGGTCGGAGATCGAATCGAAGGTCTTCGCCTCGGGCCAGTCCGCCTGCCGCTGCTCGCGACGCTCCTCGCTCGGGTCCACCAGGGCCACCACCTCGACGTCGGCATTGTCGAGGTAAGCCCGGATGTTGAGGTCGTAGATCCGACCCAGCCCGACGATGGCGGCGCGGACGGGACGGTCGTAGGGGGTGAAGGTCATCGCCTGGCGGTCTCCTGTTGCAGTTCGATGGTGTTGCCGGCGGGGTCGGTGATCCAGATCTGCACGGTGCCCGCGCCCTGGACGGCGCGCTCGTAGTCGATTCCCTTGGCCTCGAGCTCGGACACGGCCCCGTCCAGGTCCTCGACGGCGACGCAGTAGTGGTTGCCGGTCGGGTCGATGCCGGGACCCCTCGAGGGTGCGCCCACCAGGTGCAACTGCTGGTCGCCCACGGTGTGCCAGTGACCCGGGATCCCGGGGATCTCGGGCCTGTTGGCGTCGTCGAGACCCAGCAGCTTCTGGTAGAACCCGACCATGTCGTCGAGCGACGTCCCGTTGGTGTTGACGGAGACGTGGTGGAAACGCGTCACCTTCATGGTCGCGCCCCCTCGGCCGGGTGCGGCGGTTCGAGCTGCTCCATGAATTCCAACCTGATCCCTCCCGGTGCCGCCACGAAGGCGATGCGACGCTTGCCAAAGGTGCCCTCGACGACGCCCGGACCCCAGACCACGTCGTGGCCCTGGAGCTGCGCGTCGAGGTCGTCGGTGAAGAGCGCGGGATGCAAGAAACCCTCCGGAGGCAGGTCCACGCGATCCTCGTAGAGGGCCCGCGTAAAGAGGGTGATCATCACGGGGCCGAGGTACACGTCGGCCCGCTCGCCCCCGTTCCATTCCATCCGGTCCCGCACCTCGGCGCCGGACGCGGCGTAGAAGGCGCAGGCGGCATCGAGATCGGACACCTTGACTGCCAGATTCGCCAATCCGGTGACCGCCACGCCGCGAGAATAGGTGATTTCGGCGAGCTCCTCCGCCGGTGGGGAGGGGCCTATCGCGTCGCGCGACGCCGGAGGCCGTCGCAGACGACGGTCACCATGCGGGCGCACGTGGCCTCGGGAAGGTCCGAGTGCTCCGCGGCATGGCAAGCGCCGATGATGAGGCCGACGACCTCGTCGGCGCACACGTCGTCGCGGATGGCGCCGGCCGCGATGGCGCGCTCGAGGATCCGCTGCAGGTGGCCCTTGAGCTCCTCGACCTGCTCGGCGCACCGGGCCTTGAAGTCGATGCCGGCCGCATCGATCGCGTCCATCAGGTCACGCTTGTTGGAGACCTGGCTCGCAAAGAGGCTGACGAAGGAGAAGAAGGCCTCCTCGGGATCGGGGCCGTCCGCATAGACCCTCGCCATCTCGATGAGCTCTTCGAGCTTGGATCGGACGATCGCCTCGAACAGCGCCTCCTTGGTGGGGAAGTGCCGGTAGAGGGTGCCCACACCCACGCAGGCCCGCTCGGCCACGGTGTCGATGGGGACCGAGACGCCCTCGGCGGCGAAGACCTCTTCGGCCGCCTCCAAGATCCGCTGGCGGTTCTTGATGGCGTCCGCCCGCTTGGGTCGGGCCTCGCCGCAGTCGGCGATGCCTGCGGTGCCGGCCGCCAGGGCCTCCGACACCCCGATCTGCGCCGTGGACAGCTCCGCCGACGCAGGGGCGTCCGTCACGGCGTCCCCCTCCATGGACAACAGCATGAGCGCAAAGTGCCCCCTTGACAACCGGAACGTGCGTTCCGGTATAGTAGATCAGAACCGGAACCCGGACTCCGATTCTAGGCGGCCCCGCCCCCCAGCGGTTCGCCCGGGTCGGGAGGGGCTCCGGCGGCTCGAGGCGATCGGAAGATCGGGGTCCCGAGCAGGGCCGATGCCATCTAGTCCCAGAGGAGGTCGAGCAGATGACGACGACCGAGATCGATCCACGGCAGACCGGCGCCCAGGCCGGACCGGATCCCAAGCGCTTTTGGGCGCTCGGGATCATCGCCATCGCCCAGCTGATCGTCGTCCTCGACGCCTCCGTCGTGATCGTCGCGCTGCCCTCGGCACAGCACGCGCTGGGCATCTCCGTCGCCGATCGGCAGTGGGTGATGAGCGCCTACACGCTCGCCTTTGGGAGCCTGCTGCTCCTCGGGGGCCGGATCGCCGATTTCCTCGGCCGTCGCCGGATCTTCATCGTCGGCCTGATCGGCTTCGCGGCATCGTCGGCGCTCGCCGGCCTCGCCATGTCGCCGGCGATGCTCTTCGGTGCCCGCGCCCTGCAGGGGGCGTTCGCGGCGATCATGGCCCCCGCCGCGCTGTCCCTTCTCACGGTCACCTTCACCGAGCCCCGCGAGCGTGCGAGGGCGTTCGGGCTCTACGGCGCCATCGCCGGAAGCGGTGCGGCGATCGGGCTCGTGCTCGGCGGGACCCTGACCCAGCTCGCCTCGTGGCGTTGGACGCTGCTGATCAACGTCCCGATCGCTCTCTTCGCAGCGCTCGGTGCGGCACGGTTCATCCGCGAGAGCCGAGGGGGATCGGGTAGGGGCTACGACCTCCCGGGTGCTGCGACCGCGACCGGCGGCCTCTTCCTCCTCGTCTACGGCTTCACCATGGCCGGCACCAACGGGTGGGGGGCGCCCCTCACGCTCTCGCTCCTGTTCGGCGCCGTGGTGCTCCTCGTGGGCTTCGTCGTCATCGAGATGCGGTCGGCGAACCCGCTGCTCCCGCTGAGGGTGGTGCTCGATCGCAACCGCGGCGGGTCGTTCCTGGCCTCGCTCCTCGTCGGCAGCGCCATGCTCGGGGCCTTCCTGCTCCTCACGTACTTCTTCCAGGGCACGTTGCACTACTCGGTGCTCAAGACCGGCTTCGCCTTCCTTCCGTTCTCGGGCGGGGTCATCGTGGGCGCGACGGTGGCGAGCCGCCTCCTCGTACGGGTGGGTCCGAGAGTGCTGCTCTCCACCGGACTGGTCCTGGCGGGTCTCGGGGCCCTCTGGTTCACCCGGCTCGGCGTGGACAGCTCGTACGTGGTGCACGTCCTCCCGGCGGAGATCGTGCTGAGCTTCGGCATGGGTCTGTCCTTCGTCACCATGAGCAACACGGCGCTCGTGGGCGTGGACCCGAAGGACGCCGGAGTGGCGAGCGCCCTCGTCAACACCACGCAGCAGGCAGGTGGCTCCCTCGGGACCGCGCTGCTCAACACGATCGCCGCATCGGCGGCGGCCACCTTCCTCGCGGGCCACATCCACAGCGCGGGGGCGGCGCAGCAGGCTGCGGTGCACGGGTACACGACCGCCTTCGCCGTGAGCGCAGGGCTCCTGCTGCTCGCCGCCGTGCTGGCCGCACTGCTGGTGCGAGGGACGGGCCGGCACCTCCAGACCGTCGGCGAACCCACCGAGCAGCCGGTGCTCGAGCCGGCCCTGGTGGGCGACCCGGCCGCCTAGCCTGCTCCCTCCGAGAACGTGCCCGAAGGGCGGCCGGCCGCCCCGTCCCGGAGTCTCCGGGCCGGGCGCCGCCGGTGCCGTTCACGCCGGGTGAGCGGTCGCCGATATCGTTGGTCTCGTGTCAGCGAGCGTGGCTGGCGCCACGGGACTCTCCGTCGCAGAGCTCAGCGCCCGTACTGGGGTCCCGGTACCGACGATCCACCACTACCGCCGCGCCGGGTTGCTGCCGGAGCCGGCGCTGCGTGCGGCGCGGCGCTTCGTGTACGACGAGCGCCACGTCGAGGCCCTGCGGCTGATCCGGCTGCTGCGAGAGCGCCGGCGCCTGCCCCTCGAGTCCATCCGGGACGTCCTCCCCGAGCTGCTCGCCGGCGAGCTCGCGGCGGGCGCCTCGCCCAGCCTGACCGCGGAGGCCGACGAGCTGATCGCCTCTTTGGTCGAGCCCGGGGGATCCGAGCCGCCGGCGGCGTTGCTCGAGGCGGCCCGCACGGCCTTCATCGAGCGGGGCTACGACGGTACCAGCGTGGGCGAGGTCTGCTTGGCCGCGGACATCGCCAAGGGGACCTTCTACCGCTACTTCTCGTCCAAGGAGGAGGCCTTCGCCGGGGTCGTCCGCTCCATCGGCCGGGAACTGGCCGAGGCGGCGCGGGGCCTGCGCAGCGGGATCGGCACCCACGGCGCCGCCGTCAGCCTGGCGGAGGCTCTCCAACCGTTCCTTCCGTTGCTCCTCGAGGCCATGAGCCGCGAGCTGCGGGACGACGCGACGCTCCGGGGCGCCACGTCCGAATTGGCCGAGGCGATCGCCACGGGTCTCGCCACCCGGCTACGCGTGCGGGCCCCGAAGCAAGCAGCGCGCTCCGCGGTGCGCGAAGCGCTGGCGCGCTCCTTGCACCGCGCGCTCGACATCTAGCACCGACCAACCGAACGCTCGATCGGCCTCGCCGGGCGACGGCTCGCGCAACCTTTTCCTTGACCGTGCGCCGTCACTTCGGTATAGCTAAATGACCAGATAGTCACGGGTGTTATACGAACGTTTGGGTGGGTTCGTTCCGGGGCTCGAC
>Ga0335073_10008382_pt1 | contig 14500 bp, 10 predicted proteins | sample Lox_Sample_22_FD_207093 | JGI IMG/M metagenome (GOLD analysis project Ga0335073, IMG submission 207093) | Soil microbial communities from Loxahatchee National Wildlife Refuge, Florida, United States - Lox_Sample_2.2 | ecosystem: Environmental > Terrestrial > Soil > Wetlands | place: USA... | reverse complement strand
CGATACGCCGCCGCATCGGCGCGGCCGTCAGCTCGGGCTCGATGCGATGCCGGCGGGCCAGCCGCAGCATCAGGTCCACCTGCGCGTCGGAGCCCAGCAGGATCGCGGATGACAGCTCGCTCTCCGCGTCCCGGCGGTCGTCGAAGCCGAGATCCACGTCGGCCAGCATGTCCGCGGGCGGTGCCTTTCCGGCCCGCGCGTCGGCCAGCTCGGCGCCGAACAGCTGCCTGCGCACGGCGACCGCGTCGAACTCCATGGCGCGGCGGGACAGGCACTGATCGAGCCAGCGCAGCACCTCGGCGGACAGGTCGGTCTCCAGGATCCGGCCCGCCACCCTCGGGCCGTAGTCCCACTGCAGCCGCGGCTCGGCCCCGTACAGCCAGCGGGCCAGCGCGAGCGGATCGATGAGCGGGTCCGCGGGCCGGGTCAGCGCCCAGCCCGTCAGCAGCGCGTCATGATCACCCGGCGGCAGGCTGCCGCGCAGGGATTCGGCCAGCTCGACCGCGTCGATGACGTCGTACGGGTCGTCCGCGGACAGGAGCTGGTCGACCAGGAAGTCGGCGCGCCTGCTGACCTCGACCTCGTCGATGGCGCATTCTTCCGCGTCCAGGACCAGGACCTGATCTCCCCGCCCGGGTGCGAGCTGCGGGTTCAGCTCCTTCGGCGCGGCGGCGATGCGCTGCTCGGCGCGCAGCGGGTTCGCGCTGAAGACCTTGAAGGAAACCTCGAGCGCCAGGCGCGCCGGCAGCAGCAAGGTGGCCGCGGCGATCCACCTCAGGGCCTCGCCGGCGCCGGCCGCCACGATCACGACGCGCTTGCCCGCCGGATCCTCGAGCACGCTGAGCAGCCTGGCCAGCACCGCGCCGCGCTCCTTGCGGTCCTTGAGCCAGTCGGTGATCTCGTCGACGGTCAGCGGCCCCGGCGGCAGGTCGCCGTCCAGCCGCGGGCAGTCCCTGGTGTCCCACGGTTCGGCCCGCCACAGCTCCGAGCCCCAGAGCTGGGCCGGCCGGACCGGGCCGTACAGGTCCGGGTCGCGGGTCAGCAGGCAGTCGGTGAGGTGGTTGCCCTGACGGCCGCCGGTCGCTTCCTTCCCCACGTAGCGGCTCTGGGCGGTGCCGTACCCTTCCTCGCAGGCATGCGCGAACCCGGGCGGGAACTGCTCGACCGGCCGGCGTTCGACGATGTAGGCGTTCTGCGCTTCGTAGAGCAGCCAGCTCACGGCCATCCGCGCTTGCGCGGAGTCCACTCCGGCCGATTGCGCCTGCACCTGGAAGCCGCCGCCCGCGCCGCGGCCCGTCCCGGCCCGGCAGTCGGTGTACAGCAGGCGGTCGAACGCGTCGCCGGTCATACGGACGGCACCGTCCCGGATTTGGAGAGCAGCCAGAGCACCGGGTCCTCCACCCGGTGCGGCTGCACTCCGCCCGGGGCGACGACTCCGTCTCCGTAATTGGGTTCCGCCCCGAGCGCGGACACGCCGAAGTAGCGGTAGTCCGAGTAGTTCAGGCGCATGTGCGTGTCGATGTCCGCGGCGTTCCATTCGTGCAGCAGGGCCAGCATGTGCTCGTGCACGGCCAGGCCGTCGGCAGTCTGGTAGGCCGGCACCGCCGACGCGGTGGCTATGATGGGGTTCTGCCGGTCCAGCGTCGGGTAGAACGCGTCGATCTTGGTGAAGACGATCGCGACCGGCAGGCTGATCCGCTTCTTGGTCTTGATCTTGCCCTCGGTGCGGAGCAGTTCGGTGATGTGGGCCACCACGTCCAGCGGCACGTCGTCGGCGACCTGGATGGCGGCTTCCGGCAGGTTGAGCCGGGCGCGCGCCCCCGGCAGCGCGAACGGGTCGAGGGTGATGATCAGCGCGTCGCACACCGAGATGTACTCCAGGGTGAACGCGGTGTCCAGGTCGTTCAGGTCCTCACCCGCGGTGTCGACGAAGGAGAGCACCGTGGAACGCAGCGTCCGGCCGCCGACCAGGCGGCCCGCTTCCTGCCGCCAGCGCAGGACCACCGGCGTGACCCGCTGCCGGCTCGCGCTGCCCTGCTGGGCCGTCCCGATCGGCAGCGTGCGCTTGGCGTACAGCGGGACCTCGCGGCTGGCCTGGTAGTCACTCAGTCCCTGGTGCCCGTCGGGGTTGTCGGTGGCGATCCTGATGTCCGCGCCGAACCGCAGCCCGATCACCTCGCGCAACTGCTTGACCAGGACGGTCATCAGCACCGTCTTGCCGCTGCCCTTGGCCCCGACCAGGCCGATCATCGGGCTCTTGGAGTCGACGAAGTCGATGGGCAGCGCGGTGTGGCACTGCGGGCAGGCGCGCCGCCGGGCCGGGCCGCCGCACGTCGGGCAGTCGGTCGAGCTGTTGCGGCCCGGCGGCGGCATGAAGGTGGGAAACGTCTCCTGCGTGCTTCCCGTCAGCCTCTTCCTGACCTCGTCCTCTTCTTTCTTGCAGTCGATGTTCCCGCGGCCCGCGCACTGGTAGGCCAGATGCGATGAGTCGATCTTGCGGAAGCAGAACGGGCAGACCGTGGTGGGCACTACATCTCCTTGAGGCTGGTAATCGGCGGGTCGACGAGCCTGGCCCGGCCGCCCACCACGAAGCACCTCACCCAGTAGGGCCGCTTGACCGCCCGCGGCACGGTGATGTGGTGTTCGACCGGCACCCCGGCCCGCAGGGACAGGCTGGTCTCGAGCAGGGGGACGCCGGCGGCGGCGCTGGTGGGCATGACCCGGCCGGGGGAGGCCACCATCCGGACTCGTACGTCTTCGCAGTCCTGGTCACAGCGGAAGGTGACCCGCTTGGAGCGGCCCCCGAACGGGCCCACCGCCAGCGGCGCCGAGACCGTATAGGCGATGGCCACGTCCAGCTGGCTCTCGATCGTCACCCGGGCGGGCGGGGCCGTGAAGGAAGCGTCGCCGACCATGATGACCGCGCGGACTTCCACCGTGCAGGGCTCGCGGCCCAGCGGAACGCGGGCCCCGCCGGCCGACCGGTACTGGGCCCGGCTGAGCAGGACGCAGTCCTCGTCGCCGTCGAGTTTCCAGGCCACCTCGGCGAGCTGCGCCTCCTCCGGCCACTCCCAGGACACCGTGGCGTAGCTGGCGAACGGCGTCACCCGCAGGTGACGTACCGGATCGGTGACGGCCACCATGGCCGGGCGGCCGGTGACGATGCCGGTGCCGCCGATCGAGAACGGCACGAGGTAGTGCACGCCAGGCGGCAGTTCCACGTCCATGGCCACCCCGCCCGGCGAGGCGACCAGATGCCCCGTCACCTCGTGGCCGGAGTCCGCCATCTGCCGCGGCGACACCCACGTCCCGAGCGTCAGCGCGGGCGGGGTGTCCGAGCGCATGATGCGTATCTCTGATTTGTCGACCGGCGTCCAGGACACCCTGATCCGCACGGTGCCGCCGACGTCGACCGGCTCGGTCCGCAGCTTGCGGATCGGCTTGGCCTCGGACCGCGGCGTGGCGTTGATCTGCTCGGCGGCGGAGGTCAGCTCGGCGCCGTCCAGGCCCCGGTAGACGGCGGTGACCTCGAAGTGCTGGGTCTGGCCTTCGGCCAGGCCCTGCAGCTGGCAGCTGTTTCCGGCCACCTGTACCCGGGCCGGCGGGCCGCCCGGCGGGATCCGGGTGACGCGGACCTCGTGCGCGTCCGGGTGCGCCGACCAGTGCAGGGCGATCGCGGCCGGGCCGACGTCGGCCTCCAGGTGCGTCACCGGCGGCAGCAAGGTGACGGCCACGATCGCGGGCCGCGAGCTCGGCCGGCCGCCGCCGAGCGCGAAGACGCCGTATTGCAGCGTCCGGGCCACCGGCGCGTGCGTGTCGGCGCACGCGTCGCCCCGGTCGCGGAACACCATCTCCCCGTCGGTCGCCGCGGCCGGCGGCCGCTGCCAGGTGCGGCAGGCCACGTAGACCGTCTCGGCGTCGTGACCGCTCGCGGGGCGCCAGAAGAGCTTGACCGCGGCGCCGTCGCAGACCGCGCGCAGCCCCGCCGGAGGCGGCAGCGGGATCGCTGCCAGGGCCTCGTCGGCGTCCTCCACGCTGATCTGCGCCGCGTCCTTGAGCAGTTTCCCGGCCTGGATCTCGTCGGGGACCTCAGCCGCGGCCGCGGCCTGCGCGAGTAGCGCGTCCAGCCGGGCCCTGGCCTCGGCGACCAGGCCGAGCGCGTCCGCGCGGTGGCCGTTGTTCTCCGGCAGGCTCCGCGCGGCCTGGCTGGCCTCGCGCAGCCGGCCCGTCTTGAGCAGGTTCTGCACCTCGCCCAGGCCGGCCCGGCCCGCCGACGAGCCCTGCTCGGTCAGCAGGACCGCGATGATCGCGGCGTCGCCGCGGTCCAGGCCGGCCCGGACCAGCTCGTCCACCGCCAGGCCCGGGGACAGCGCCGCCGCCTCCCTGGCCAGGGTGACCAGGTGATACAGGGCGACGTCGCGCAGGTCGACGCCGTCCTTGACCGCCTTGCGCAAGATCTTGAGCGCGCCGCGCCGCGCGTTCTCGGTCGCCGAGATGCCGCGCTTTTCCGCCTCGCTGCTCTGCGCCTCCACCGCGACGGCGTCCAGTCGCTTGCCCGGGTCGGCCAGGCAGACGTACCTGTCCACCAGCTTGAACGGTCCGGCGCCGGGATGGACCAGCTCGGGCACGCTGGGCACGCCGCATTCCAGCATGCTCTTACCCAGCGCCGTGAAGCCCGCGATCGGCTCGGACTCGGGCAGCGAGATCCCGGTGACCAGCCGCAGGCCCGCCCGCTCCACCCCCCGGGCGGCCTGCGGCCCGGACAGCTCCAGCCGGGCCGCGAACCGCTGCACGATGCCGCTGGTCACCACGCCGAGCTGGCCGTAGCCCTGGCGCAGTTCCTCCGCGAGCCGGGCGATCGAGGCTTCGGCCGCCGACTCCCGGGCCGCCTGCTGCTTCTCCCACCAGCCGCGTTTTTCCATCGCCTGGCCGTGCTCGGCGCGCAGCCGCTCGTCCTCGGCCCGGCACAGCTTGGCCACCTGAGCCGCCGTGGACTTGCCCAGGTAGGTCTTGTTCCAGTACGCGCGGACCGCCTTGAGCTGCGCCGCGATCTCCGCATCCGAAGCCGGCCAGGTGATGGCGTAGCGCGCCAGCAGATCGTCGGGCAGCGTGCTGGCGCGCCGCGCCTTCCGGACGAAGTCCTGGACGTAGGCCGCCTCGTCGAATGGCATGGCCTACGTGCTCACCGTCAGACCCGCGTGCGCGATCTTGGCCTCGGCCACCTGCTCTTCTGACAGGATGCTGATCCTGACGAAGATGTCGACGTCGTGCGTGCTCTTCGGCTCCATGCCGTGCAGGTGGACGGTGCCCTCCGCGTCCACCTTGATGTCGATGTTGATCGGGGATCCCTGGGGCAGCGCGAACGGCCCGAGCCCCCTGATCACCCCGCCCTCGTCGACCCGGTGGTTGGCGGTCAGGTCACGGCTCGGGCTGGCCCCGGCCTGCTCCCAGATCTCGATCTCGATGGCTTCCTGGTGGTCGGTCAGGGTGTTGGCCACGAAGGTCCGTCCCGGGAACGGGAGCTGAGTCTGGGCGCCGACCAGGTGCTCGATGTAGAACGCCGAGTCGATGTCGTCTTCCCAGTTCGGCTTCGTCGTGTCGACCAGCTTGATGCCGATCGACTTCGGCAGCACGTTGACCACGGTCCGCCGGGCCAGGTCGCGGACCCGCTCTTCGTCCAGGCCCGACTGCATGGCCACGGCGCGGACGGCCTCGTCGGTCACCGGGCCCGGTAGCCCGGCGCCCGGCGCCCCGGCGATCTGCTCGCCGGCCGCCTCCTGGCCGCCTTCCCCGCCGGCCTCGACGAAGCGGACCGTCTGGCCGGCGGCGTACAGGGCCGCGCCCTTGGCCACGGCCAGGTCCGGGTCGGTGAGCCGCGGCTCCCAGCTGAACTCGCTCGTGAGCCGCTCGCCCACCGCGGGCATCCGGCTGGACCCGCCGACCAGCAGCAGCTGGCTGATCTGCCCGCGAATGCCCGGATACCGCTGCTCGGCCTCGTCCAGCGTGCGGGCGGTGATCCGGATGGTCTCATCCAGCAGGTCGGCGGTCATCTCCTCGAACTGCTTGCGGGTCACGGTGAACTTGGCCGCGGTCCCGGTGTACCGCACGATGACCGTCTTGGACTCGGCCGCGGACAGGTCCCGCTTGGTCTTCTCCGCCAGCGTGCGCAGGTCCTGCAGCATCGCCTCGTCGTCGCGCAGCGAGTCATCCCCGCAGGCCTCGATGGTCTGGTCCACGATGTAGTCGAACAGCTTCTCGTCCCAGTCCGCGCCGCCGAGCCGGTGATCCCCGCCCACCGCCAGCACCTCGACCGAGGTCTCGGTCATCTTGATCAGGCTGATGTCGAAGGTCCCGCCGCCCAGGTCGTAGACCAGGAAGGTGGTGCCGTCCGCGCTCCCGGTCACCCCGTAGTGCAGCGCGGCGGCCACCGGCTCGGGCACGATCCCGATGACGTTCAGCCCGGCGATCTCCCCAGCCTGCCGGGTGGCGTCCTTCTCCAGCAGGCCGAAGTAGGCCGGCACGGTGATCACCGCGTCGGTCACCTTGCGCCCGGTGTCGGTCTCGGCGTCCTTGGCCAGCGCGCTCAGGATCAGCGCGGAGATCGACGGCGGCGTGTGCTTGACCCCGAAGAACTCCCGCTGGTAGTCCCGGTCGCCCATCTCCCGCTTGATCAGCGAGACCACCTGGTCGGGGTACAGGCCGGCCGACTCCTTGGCCACCTTGCCCACCACCACGTTGTCGGCGCTCTCGAAGTAGACCACCGACGGCGTCGTGTCGTCGCCCTCGCTGTTGCGCGTCACCGCCGCGCGGCCCGCCTCGTCGATGTAACCGACCACCGAGTACGTGGTCCCGAGGTCAATACCGAAGATCCCCTGCTGCGGCTCGCTCACTGTTCTTCCCTCTGGTCGTGGTGGGGTTCCGGGGCGGCGGCGGCGAACACCACCACTTCCGCGGGCGCGATCGGGCTGTTGGAATCGACGTCCAGGTAGCCCTCCCGCCGGACCCGGGCGACGCGCCCGGCGAGTGCGGGGTCGGCCGTCGGCTCCCCGCCGATCCGCCGGTGCATCCGCGGGTCGAAGGCGTCGCCGCTGTCCGGCGCGAACGAGACCACGCCGCTGTTCTCCAGGGTGAGTTCCACCGAATCGGCGTATGACCGCAGCAGCAGGGCGGCTCGCTCCGGGCCGAAGTCTCCCGGCAGTTCGTCGGCCTGCCGCAGCAGGTCGTTCCGCAGCCGGCAGATCTCGACAAGCAGCGGCCGGAGCAGGCCGCGCCGCTCCCCGCGCCTGAGCCTGTCCACCTCGGCGCTGAGGTGATCGATCACGCTTTCCCGCTGCTGCGCCCGGTCGTGATAGCGCTCGGCCGAATCGGCCAGCTTCCGGACCGTGGCGGCGATGTCGGCCACCACGTCGGTGCCGTCTCCGTCCGGGCGCTCCGGGCCGTCCGGGCGCTCCGGGCCCTCCGGGCCGGCCTGCTCCGCCTCGGCCGCCCGGGTTTCCCCTGATGGCTCTTCTGACGGTTCGGCGGGCTCGAGGACGGCAGTTTCCAGATCGCCGGTCGTATTCCATTCCGGCATGACGTTCATCTTGGCTGGATCACCCCAAAAAGAGCACGTTCGTCAGGCCGCCCGGGAGCGTGGCCGGCGAACCTGCAAGATCGTCAGCCGGTTCTGCTCATCGGGGCAACCTGCACATTTGCGGGAACGACGCGTTCGCCTTAGCCAGGCACGAGAAGCCTTGACACCGTCGCCACTTATCGTCTTGGGTCGAACGGCTGGCATGCTGTCCTCCCCCCCAAGACTGTGACGCATGACATACCGGCTAGGTTCACACAGAGTTGATTGGGAAATTAGCGGTAAATATGCCGATATGCCAGGTTTGCTCATGGCTGTGCCCCCGGCCGGGCATGGGCCGGGGAGACGCCGCGCCGATCAGGATGAATCAGAAAAAACGCCCCATAGGCGTGCCGAGGCACCTGACCCATCGCCGCTCGCAACCCCCCCTCTACGGCGCCTCCCCTGTCCTCATGCCCTCCCTGCGTACTTGGCCCGTTTTCTACCGTCCGGCGGGCCGCCGGGACAAGCCCTACCCGGGACTTCGGGTCAAATCCCGCAAACCGGGGATAGCCAGATAGCAGAACCTGCAGTCCAGTACGCATAACCGGGTGATTTATGGAAAACTCACCGAAAAACCCGGTCGACCGTACCGAAGGAACCCGCCGATCATGGGACGCCCGCAGAAGCCGCTGGAAAGAGACGGATCGCCGGTGCGCGAGTTCGCGTTCTGGCTACGTGATCTGCGCAAGCGCTCGGGCCTGACCTACGACCAGCTCGGGAAAAAGGCCCACTACGCGACCAGCACGGTGCAGGAAGCCACCGCGGGCAGGCGCTTCCCGACCCTCCGGGTCACCATGGCCTTCGTCCGGGCCTGCGGTGGTGACCCGGAGGAGTGGCGGCAGTACTGGGCGCAGATCCAGCGGGCCCTGGACCAGGACGCGCCGGATCGTTTCGCCCGCGCGATCACGCCGCCGTGGGCCGCCGCGGAAAGCGCGGATGTCAGCGGGCCCGGCGACACCCCCGGCCTGGCCGACGCCCGGCCCGCCCGCCCGGACGGACCCGACGACTCGGCCGCGCCGGAATCCGAAGGCTGGTTCGTCGAGTCGTTCAGCGCCCTGCTGCGGCTGGACACCGCACCGATCGAGGCCCTGGAGCAGCGGGTCATCGTCGCCACCCGCGACGGCCTGGCCGAGCTGGCGACGTCGGTGAGCGTCCCCCGCCACCCGACCGATGAGGGCCAGCAGCACGGGCTGGAATCGGAACTGCTGCACGGCGGGTCGCTGGAGCTCCGCGAGCAACCGTATGAGAGCTACTTCAAGAACGTGATCGTCCTGCCGCGGCCGCTGCGGAAAGGCGAGCGCCACCACTACGCCCTGCGGCTCCGCATCCCGGCCGGCCAGCCCATGGCCACGCATTACGTGTACGTTCCCCTCAGCCGCAGTGATCACTTCGACCTCAGGGTACGCTTCAATCCCCACCGTCTGCCGTCGCTGGTCTGGGCGCTCCGCGGGGCGCCCACGACACCCCCCCCCCCGCCGGCCGGCGCGGGCGGGGGCCCGCCGCGGGCCCCCCACGACCGTGATCTACCAGGGCACTCCCACCCAGGAAACCCTGATTCCCGATCGCTTCGGCGAGGTTCACGTCAGTTTCCGCTCGCTGCGGACGGGCTTCGGCTACGGCGTGTGCTGGCTCGAATAGCCCGTCGCAGGACGCCTGCGGGGGACCGGCGGTCGACCGGATAACGCCCGGTTCGCGACCAGCCACCCGGACGCCTCCGGGGTTTCACTGTCCGTGCCTGGCCAATCGGCCCGGCACGGACCGTGATCAGGAGGAGACCGCGCATGCAGCCTCACATCATCCATATCGTGTTCATGCTGCTTAGCTGGCTGGCCTAAGCCGAATCCGCCGGCCATTGCGGGTGCCTTCCGCCGACCGCCATGCTCGGTCTATGGAAGGACTGCCCGGCGTTCCCGCTGTCGATGAGATCGTGGCCGAATTGCGGACCCTCAGGGAACGCGGGCTCGTCCGGCTGAGGCACACCGACCTGGCCGACCTCAGGCGCGCGGCCAGCCGCGCCGGCCTGGCCGCCGCCACCGGGCCCGGTGCCGTGGAGGCCATGGTGCGCGCGGCGGTGGAGAACCTGGGCGGCGGCAGCCTGGGCGGCGCGGCCTCGGCCACCTTCGGCCTCGGCCGGGGCGAACGTGACATGGCCGCCCAGGACCGGCGCAGGCGCGCCGCGCTCGTCTACGGGGTGAGCGTGGAGCGCTTCCGCAAGCATCACGAGCGGATCGTCCTGGAGCAGGTGGCCGAGGAGGTACTGAAGCTGTGCGCGGCCGCCGGGCCGGCCGGCCGGCCGTATCCGGCGGCCGCCGAACTCGACCAGCAGATAAAGCTCCTCGGCCAGGCCGGCGACGGCCAGTTCCCGGTCGTCGTCCATATCGAGCCGGCCGAACTGCTCTGCGACGTGGACATCCTGGTGGTATCGGAGAACGTGTACCTCGAGCTTCCGCAGTACTTCAAGTCCTCGGTTTCCGCCGCGGTCCGCCGGGCCGCGGCGGTAAAGGGCGCGGACGGCGAGATCGTGACGGACGTGATCGGCGACGAGCTGGCGTCGTGGCTGCGCCGTCACGGGCGGGTCGGGCTGCCCGTGGCGGCCGGCACGGTCGCCGCCGTCGCTCCGGGGGAACTGGCCAGGCAGCGGATCCGCCGGATCTACCACGCGGCGGTCACCGTCCCGATCCCGGGCACCAACCATTACGCCGTCGAGCCGGCCTCGATCGCCAGCAGCGTCCGCAACGTGTTCCGCCAGGCCCGGGCCGAACGTGACCTGTTCGAGCCCTCGCTGGGCTCGCTCGCCTTCCCGCTCCTGGGGGCCGGGCGTGGCGGGCTCGACCCGGCCACCAGCTTCACCTGGCTGTGGACGGCGATCGAGCGTGAACTGCGGGACAACGGGTCCTGGGCCATCCACTTCGTCACCAGGCGGCGGGCCTCGGCCGACCTGATCGTAGCTAAGCTCGGCGAAGCGGGCGCCATCGCCGCCGGGCCCTGGCGCGGGCCCGGTGAACCCGGGCCGCCCCGCTCCGGCTGAGCGGCGCTCAGCCCCGGCCCGCCCGCATGGCCACCGCGTCGGCGGGCCGGTTGGTGATCAGCACGGCGACCCGCGGGTCGGCCAGCCAGCGCCGCATCTCGCGGTCCTCGTCCACCGGTCCGCCGGATGTCGAACTCCACGTACTCCGCGCCCGTCTCCAGCGCACTCGCATACGCCCCCATGCCCCCGGCCCGCGGCCCGTGCGCCGAAACAGCCACCCATCAGCACCATGGCGTGGACGGCACCACCGCGCGATACGGAATCAGCGTCACCCCACGCCCCCCGGCGGAAACACTCGCCACTCCAGTTGCCGGGTTATCGCGTTCCGGCTGACCCGAATGCGCCGGGCCAACTACGGTTATGCCGCATGGAGGACCCAGAGGTTGTCGCGGCCATCGTGGCTGGTGATCCTGACGGGCTCGCCGAGGCGTACGACAGGTACGCCACGCCGCTCTACTCGTATTGCCGTGCCATGCTGCGCGAGCCTGCCGACGCCGCCGACGCGGTGCAGGACACGTTCCTCGTCGCCGCGGCCAAGCTCCGGGACCTTCGCGATCCGGCGAAGCTGCGCTCCTGGCTTTACGCGGTCGCGCGCAACGAATGCCTTCGCCGCCTGCGAGCCGGCCAAGCCCATTCCGCCCTCGAGGAGGTTGCGGACGTGCCCAGCCAGACCGCCGAGATCGGCGCCGCCACCGAACGGGCCGAGCTGCAGCAGCTGGTCAGGGCCGCGATCGACGGGCTGAACCCGGGGGAGCGGGATGTCATCGAGCTGAGCCTGGTCCACGAACTCGAGGGCGACGACCTCGCCGACGCGCTCGGGGTGTCGCGCAACCACGCTCACGCGCTGCTGTCGCGGGCCCGCAGCCAGCTGGAGAGATCCCTCGGCGCGCTGATCGTCGCGCGCACGGGCCGGGGAGCCTGCGCTGACCTGGACGCCGTGCTGGCTGGCTGGGACGGGCAGATGACCGTCCTGACGCGCAAGCGGATCAGTCGGCACATCGAGCGGTGCCAGGTCTGCGGGGAGCGCAAGCGCCGGGAGCTTACGCCGACGCTGTTCGCGGGCGCGCTCCCGATGGTCGCCCTGCTCCCCGGGTTCCGTGAGCAGGTGCTGCGGACACTGGCCGATCGCTCACCCGCCGGGATGACGCACCGGCTGACCGTGGCGAATCGCGCCGGTCCGTTCGGTCCCAATGGTTTTCCCCGGCCCGTCAGCCTGCCCGGGGCCGGGCCGTGGCAGCGCGTCCGGCACCATCCGCAGGCCGCGGCGGCGGGCGCGGCCGTCTCGGTCGTGGCGGCCGGGGCCATCGCGGCGGGAATCATCGCCGGCTCGCACCACGGCGCGCCGTCCGCCGGGGCGGCGGGCGGCTCGACGCACGGCGCGTCCAGCGCCGCCAGCAGCCCATCCTCGGCCCGCGGCGGCCCGTCCGGCGGCGCGGGCGGCACCGGCGGCGCGGGCGGCACCGGAAACGGCGGCAGCACGCCCTCGGCGGGGACGCACGGCGGCACGACCACCCCGGTCGACTTCCGGTCGCCGGGAGCGCCGGGTTCGGCCGCCGCGACCACCAGCCCGGCCTCGGCCGCGGCGGGCTCCTCGACCCCGGCGTCCGCCCCGGCCAGCCCCGGCACCCTGTCGGCCTCGACCGGAAAAATCGAGCTGGTCTCGGTCAACGGCACCGCCACCGGGTCCTTCACGCTCACCGCCAAGGGCGGCCCCGTCAGCAGCTACTCGATCACGGTCGGGTCCGCGCTTGCGGGCAGCCTCAAGGTGTCGCCCTCCTCGGGCTCGCTGGCCGCCGGCGCGAGCGTGACGATCACCGTGACCTCCGCCAGCCTGGTCGCCCTGGACGGGCAGCTCACCGTGAACCCCGGCGGCCAGCAGATCACGGTGGTGCTCAGCATCGGCCTGTAACCGCCCTGACCAGGCCGCGCTACCACTCGACGAGCATCCAGATCTCCGGGCGCGGCGCGTCACCTCCGTCGACCGCGGCGAACCGCCTGGCCGCCTCCTTGAGGTGGGTCATCGCGGCGTCGCGCTGGCCGTCCGCGTGCAGCAGATCGGCCAGGTTGGTGTGCAGCGCCGCCACCCGGTGCTGATCGCCGAGCTCGCGGCCGAGCTCGAGGGCTCGGCCGCCAGCGTGAGGGCCTCGCCGCCCGCCCCTTGGTGCTGTCCGCCTCGGGCCAGAGCAGGTCGGCCAGCTGTTCGCGGCCGGTCACGGCGAGCCGCGCGAGCAGCGCCGTCGCCTTCCTGGTGTCGAAGGTGACCGTCGCGCCGTCGCGCCTGACGACCGGCGGCCCGAGCAGGGCCAGGCTGAGATCCGTTGCCATCACGGTCACCGTAACGTACCTGCGTAAAAAGCATGCGGCAGACCTTGACTGCCGTAACGATCTCGTATCGCCTACTTTCTAGGCCGAGAGTGCGTCACAGGAGATGCCGCGAACCCGGAGAGTGACATGGCGCAGCAGGTGGGGAGTACCAGCGGAACCGCTCCGGCGGCCCGCGAGACCGAGGCAGCGTCCGGGGGGGCGTCCGGGGGGGCGTCCGAGACCAAGGTAGCGTCCGAGACCGCGATACCGTCCGGCGTCCAGCCCGGCGTAACCGCACACGCGAACGGGACCAAACCCCACGGCCGGCCCCGCGACGCCGCCGCGTCCGGCCGCCTCCGCGGCTGGCTGCGCCGCACCCCGCCGGACGCCGCCGTCACCGCCCCGCCGGCCCGGGCCCCGAGCATCGACGTGGCCGGGCCCGAACTGGACCTGGCCTCGAACGACCCGCTGGTCGGCTACCTGCTCAGCGCGGCCAGCGCGCCCCCGCCCCGCGACGCGGCCAGCTGGGCCAGGAAGGTCGACCGCCTGCAGGTCGACCCGCGAGATGGCGTCCGCGGCACCAACGTGGCCGGCCGCAGGCTCACCGGCCCGGTGCAGGGCTTCGGCAAGATGTGGCAGAAGACCTACCGGATGGACGCCGGCCAGGTCCCGCCGGAGCAGGCCATCGCCACCTGGCGGCAGCACTTCCCCGAGTTCTGGCCCAAGGGCAACCGCTTCGCCGGCGCGCTGACCGGGATCAACCCCGGTGACGTCGCCCTGCTCGACCTGGCCATCGGGGGCGGCGTGAAGCTGTCCACCGGCGTGTTCGTGCTGTACGCCGACGCCGAGTCGTTCACCCTGATGACCCCGCAGGGCCACATGTTCGCCGGCTGGATCACCTTCTCGGCCGAGCGCGAGCGCGAGCGCGAGGGCGACACCATGGTCCAGGCCCAGGTCCTGATGCGGGCCAACGACCCGCTGTACGAGGTGGCCATGACGCTCGGCGGGCACCGCATGGAGGACAAGTTCTGGGCGGCCACGCTGACCGCGCTCGGCCAGCGGCTCGGCGTCGCCAGCCCGAAGGTCGAGACCCGGAGCACCTGCGTCGACTCCAGGCGGCAGTGGCGGCACGCCAGGAACGTCTGGCACAACTCGATGGTGCGCAGCATGCTGCAGACCCTCGCGGCCCCGTTCACCGGCTCGCGCCGTGCCGTCAAGTCCTGACGCGATCGTCGTCGGCAGCGGCCCCAACGGCCTGGCTGCCGCCGTGACCCTGGCCGCGGCCGGCCTGGAGGTGCTGGTCATCGAGGGCGCGCCTGCCGTCGGCGGCGGCTGCCGGACCGAGGAGCTGACCCTGCCCGGCTTCTGGCACGACGTCTGCTCGGCGGCGCACCCGCTGGCCGTGGCCTCGCCGTTCTTCCAGCGGTTCGACCTGGCCGCCCGGGGGGTCAGGCTGGCCTGGCCCGAGGTCGAGTTCGCCCATCCCCTGGACGGCGGAAGGGCCGCGGTCGTCACCCGCTCGGTCGGCGAGACGGCCGCGCGGCTCGGCGCCGACG
>Ga0335073_10008381_pt1 | contig 14500 bp, 13 predicted proteins | sample Lox_Sample_22_FD_207093 | JGI IMG/M metagenome (GOLD analysis project Ga0335073, IMG submission 207093) | Soil microbial communities from Loxahatchee National Wildlife Refuge, Florida, United States - Lox_Sample_2.2 | ecosystem: Environmental > Terrestrial > Soil > Wetlands | place: USA... | reverse complement strand
GGCGAGATGGCCCCGGCGATGGCGCGGGTGATGTTGGAGCGCGTCGCGGCCTGTTCTGTTTTGGCGGGATGCAGGCCGGAGTACTTCCCGGTCGTGGTGGCGGCGGTCGAGGCGGTTTTGGAGCCGGCGTTCAACGTCGGCGGTCAGGCGGTGACCACGCAGCCGTGCGGGCAGGTTCTGGTGGTGAACGGGCCGGTACGCGAGGCGGTCGGGTTGAACGGGTCGGTGGGCGCGCTCGGCCCGGGGTGGCGACCGAACATGACGATCGGGCGGGCGGTGCGGCTCGTGATCAGCCTCACCGGTGGCGGCTTTCCGGGCCGCCTCGACCGGTCGACGCTCGGCAATCCCGGAAAGGTCTCGATGTGCTTCGCCGAGGACGAAGAGGTCAGTCCGTGGGAGCCGCTCCACTGCTCGCGTGGCTTCCCGGGGTCTTCGTCCGTCGTCACGGTGATCGGCGCGGACGCACCTTTGTCGATCTCAGATCACCGGAGCACCGGACCTGTCGAGCTGGCCCGCGTGCTGGGCGAGGCGGCCGGTGCCACCTGGAGCCCGAACTGGTGGCCTTTGGGTGGGACGTCGTTGTTCGTTATCTGTCCCGAGCACGCCCGGTCGTTCGCGGAGTGGGGCTGGAGCAAGGAGCGCGTCCGTGAGGCGATGTTCGACGCCGTCGTGCGCTCGGCGGGATCGTTGCGTTGGGGGGAGACCACGCCGTCGGTGAACGCCGCACGAGACGATCAGCTCGTCCGTAAGTGGGACAGCCCGGACGACATCATGATCGTCGTCGCCGGCGGCGAGGCCGGCCGCTACTCGGCGGTGTTCGGTCCGTGCCTCGGGATGAATACCGAGCCGATCTCCAAGGAGGTGCGATGGAATACGTGAGCCCATTCGACGAGCGGTCGCGCATCACCGAGCCGCTCGCCCCTCGGCCGGCGGATCTGAGCGGCGCGCGGGTGGCGTTGCTTGACATAACCAAGCGCCGAGGCGACGAGTTCCTCGATCGTGTGGAGGAGTTGCTGGTCTCGCGTGGCGCGGTGACTTTCCGGGTCGTGAAAGAGATCTTCTCCAAGCCCGCGAGCACCGAGATCGTGCGCCGGATTGCCGACCGCGGCGACCTTGCGGTCGAGGGCCTCGCCGATTGAGGGTCCTGCACGTCGTGCAGTGTGCGCGACATGGTCGAGCTCGAACGGCGCGGGATCGCCACCGCGGCCGTGGCGACCGAGCCGTTCATCGACGAGGCGCTCGAGCAGGCGCGCCTGCTCGGGATGCCCGACTACCGGATGGTGTTCGTTCCCCATCCGGTCCAGCTGCTCACGCTCGACGAGCTACGCGGCTACGCGGACCGCGCGTTCGACGAGATCGTGGCGCGACTTACGCAGCCAGCGTCCCCTCGAGCGGACGCAGCTCGTCCGCGTAGCTGACCGACGCGCGGCGCATCACCCCGTCGTCGTCGATCGAGTACTGCCCGAGCCGCCACAGCGGCGGCGAGTAGGCGTGGATCGACACCGCCAGCTCGTCCTCGCCAGCGAGGCGATGGATGTGCTCGGGACCGAATGAGAACGATCCGCCAGCGTTGACGACGCGGACGACGGGCTCACCGCCGATCCGCGGGTTCGACTCGCGCACCGCGCCCCGCACGACCCGTACCGCACCCGAGGAGATGTCGTGGTCGTGCCAACCGGTGTCGTCCCCGGGCACCCAGCACAGCAGCCACACGTCGACGTACTCGTCCCGGTGAAGCGAGACGTAGTGGCGCTGCCCGCCTTCGAACGCGATGTGCTCCCGCCACCGATCGGGCTCGTTCGCGAGCGAATCGACGAGCGTCTGTAGCTCGGCGCGGTCGAGATTACGCGGGGGAAGCGATTGCCAGATCATCGAACACCTCCTTGGGGTAGAGCAAGCGCATTGCATTGGCGCTGCGGATCGCGTGCAGCGCCGCCGGTCCAAGCTCGAGCGTCACGGGCTCGGCATACGGCCGGTCAGATCCATTGACGAGCGCGTCGATGCCGACGACCCGGACGGTCGCGTCGACCGCTCGAGTGCCGTACGACGACACGTCCAGAAACACGTCCGGGTCGACCACGCCGCGCTCGCCGGCGCGGGCCGCGAACCGCTCGCCGTGCAGCGGCGCCAGGCCGGCCATGATCGCGAAGCACACCCGCAGCCGCGGATGACGAGGCCGGCCGTGCACGCGGAACGCGAACCACGCCGCGTGCATCTGCTGCACGTACGACACCATCGCCGGCCACCAGCCTGGTTGGATGTCCCCGGTGGCGGCTGCGGGTCCCGGATGGACCATCAGCGGCAGCCCCTTCTCTTCCAGCACCTCGAGCAATGGACCGGCGTTCTCATAGCCCGAGCCGTCGAGCAAGGCAGTCGCCGGCAACTGGAGCCCCACGAACCCACGCTCGAGCTCGCGCGCCAAGGCGCCGGCGTCGACCTCGGTGAGGCGTGCGGTCGCCCAGCCGCCGAACGGCTCGGGCAGCGCCAGCACGCCCTCGTGGTAGGCCTCGAGCAGCTCGTTGGCCTCGGCCGGCGCCAGCGACTCGATCCCGAGCGGACTCGAGAGCGAGACGAGCGCCGCATCGAGGCCGTCGGCGGACGCCAACTCGGCGCGCTCGTCGACGTCGTGGTGGCGCGGATCCACGGCGTAATCGGGCTCGCCGGCAAGCTCGAGCGTCCAGCCGTTCAGACGCGGAGGCCGGGTCCGCGCCCGAAGCGCATCGATCAGCGGCTCGGGCCACAGATGCTGGTGGATGTCGACGACGGGCGCCCCGTCGGGGTTTAACCGGTTCATGAACCGGTTAAGTGAATCGGTTAAGAACCCGGTTGTCAATAACCCCGATGGACCATCTGCCTGGTCGGCGCAAATCTCCTGGCAGGGCCAGCGTTCCGGCCGTCTACGCTTGCGGCGTGAGCCCTCCCGCCAAACGGGTGACGATCCGGGAGGTTGCCGACGCCGCGGGAGTCTCACCAGCGGCCGTCTCGTACGCGCTGCGCGGAATCCAGGTGTCCGAGGAGACCCAGGAACGCGTCCGCAAGGTCGCCGACGAGCTCGGCTATGAAGCCAATCCGATCGCGCGGGCGCTCGCCAGCGGGCGCACCGGGATGGTCGGGATCCTCGGCCCGTCGCTCGAGGATCTGTGGCAGCAGCGCCTCGTCGCCGAGGCCGGCCGCTGCCTGCTCGCCCACGATCGCTACGCCCTGATCCTCGACGCCGGCGGCGACCCGGTACGCCAGCGCGCGCTGGCCACCCAGCTCCGCGACCAGCAGGTCGACGGCCTGATCCTCTCGCCGGTCGACCCGTCGGACGAGTTCTGGTCAGAGATCGCGGAATCGCTGGCGGTGGTGTCGATCGGCGACGCCCTCCCGGGCCGCGGCGCCGCCGGCGAGGTGCTGTTCGACAACCGTTCCGGCGTGCGCCGCGCGCTCGAGCACCTGCACACGCTCGGCCACCGCCGGATCGCCGTGCTCCGCCCGCCCGGCTCGCCGACCAACGACCGCCCGGCCGAGGTCTACGTCGGCTCGGAGGCCGACCGGCTCGGGCTCGACGTGAGCGTCGTGAGCGCCCCGTACGAACTGCAGGAGGCGACCGACGTCGCCCGCGGCGTGCTCACCGCCGAGCATCGCCCGAGCGCCGTGTTCTGCTTCTCGGATTCGATCGCCTACGGCGTCTACGCCGCCGCCCGTGAGCTCGAGCTGCGGATCCCGGCCGACCTGTCGGTGATCGGCTACGACGACCACCCGGTGTCGATCCTGCTCGCGCCACCGTTGACCAGCTTCTCCTGGGACTCCGAGCGTCTGGTCGAGGTCGCGGTCGGGATGGTGCTGGCGGCGATCGACGGCCAACCTCGCCGCCGCCGGCGCGTCGTGATCGAGCCCGCCCTCCGCGAGCGGGCCTCGACCGCCCCCCGCCGGCACTGATCCTCCCGCCGCGGCCGCCGCGCCCACCCCACCCGCGCCGGCGCCCGCGCACCTGTATTTCGCCCGAAACCACCACCCCTCGCCCTTCTCGACGGGACGTAAGCATCCCCCACATGCTTATGTCCCGGTCAGCCGTGACGCCGGCGGAGCTAACGGGCTTTAACCATGGCCGGGCCCCGTCACCCAAAGAACGAGATCAGCTCCCGCGCCACCCCCACCGGGTCGTCGTAGGCCATCAGGAAGCCGGTCCCGGGCAGCGTCCGGAGCTGGCAGTTCGGCAGCAGGTCGAGCGCCTGGTAGGCGCCGATCAGCGGGTGGACCGGATCCTCGTCGGCCCACAGCAGCAGCACCGGCGTGTCGATCCGCGGGTACGCATCGAGCAACTGGCGCTGGGGATCGGCGGGCCAGCGCCGCGCGAACTTCGCCCAGGACCGCGCGCGGTTGCCGTTGCCGGCGACGTCGGCGAAGGCATGGCGGACGAGGTCGCGGGCGGCGGGGTTCCGCTGCGCCGACAGTCGCTCGCCGATCGAGGGCCGGAACACCACGGTCGCGCCGCGCGCCAGCGCGCGGTCCAGGCCCGGCAGCGCGGCCGCCCGACAGACCGTGCGCCACGCCGCCCGCTTGCCGGCGAACTCGTCGCGGCGGTGCAGGCGGTTGGGCATCAGCGCCATCCGGGCGGGCTCCAGGCGGCCGGACACGACGGCCCGCAGGGCGATCTCGGCCCCGATGTCGTGGCCGGCGATCAGCGGCCGGGTGCCGCCGACCTCGCGGCAGAAGCCGGCGATCACCTCGGCAAGCCAGTCAGCGGTGTAGGGGTGGCGCGGACGATCCTCAGAATCTCCATGCAGCGGGAGATCTGGCAGCAGGACGCGAAAGCGGGAGGACAGCTCGCCGACGACGGGCTCCCATTCCCGGTGGGACAGCCCGAGCGAATGAAGTAGTGCAAGGGCTGGACCGGTGCCCGTTTCGCGGTACGCTATTCGCGCGCCATCGTGATGGTGGTAAAGCCTGAGTCGCAGTGTGGCTGGCAGGGCTACATCGTCTCATCAGCAAGACTCCTCGCGGAAGGGTCCAGTTGTCCTCCCGCTTCAGAGCGAAGGTTGTGCAATTGCTGCACAACCTGCGGCATCCCTCGTAAATGTGTCTGAAATGCAGGTATGGACCAAATGAGGAACAGTCCGCTCGGTTTGTCCACGTCGCAAGCCGCCAATGCGCTCGGGGTTTCCCTCGGCACGATCCGCAGGTGGGCCGACATGGGCTACCTCGAGTCGTACCGGACGCCCGGAGGACAGCGCCGGTTCAGCGTCGAGCAGATCGAGCAGTTCCTGGAGACGCTTCAGCAGCGTCGCGCTGGCCAAGGCCAGCACCAGGAACGCCTAGTCAGCTAACCGCCTGACGGCCCCCGCATCGCCCGCCGGCCGGGCTGCACCGGCGCGGCGATGGCGCGCGCCGAACACGCGCGTTAGCCTGCGCGCGCTTCCTTGATACGCCGCTCCATGTCGAGCTCGGAGTCGAAGCTCGCGGCGTCGGCGTGGCGATATTCGACGCCCTCGCCGCTCAGCAGTCCGGCCAGCACCTCGACGTAGTCGGCATCGAGTTGCGTGCCCGCGACGCGCCGCAACTCGCGCAGCGCCTCGAACGAGCTCATGCGCGTCCGGTAGGTGTCGGCGGCGGTGAGCGTGTCGTAGACCTCGGCGACCGAGATGATCCTCGCGATCGGCGGGATCTCCTCGCCGGTCAGCCCGCGCGGGTATCCCCGTCCGTCGATCCGCTCATGGTGGGTCAGCACGATCTCGGCGATCGGGCCGTACATCCCGAGGTCGCGAAGCATGTCTGCGCCCAGCTCGGGATGCTGCTGGATCGCCATCCAGTCCTCGTCGGTGAGCGTCCGGCCGCGTTCGGCGACCCGGTCAGACAGCGCGAAGTTCCCGATGTCGTGGAGCAGTCCGGCGGTGTGCGCGAGCTCCTGGTCGTGCTCGCTCATGCCCACGGCTTCGGCCATGTCCTGCGCGAACCGCGCGACCGCCGCGGCGTGGCGCGCCGCCCTCTGGTCGCGGACCTCGAGTGCACGCAACAGGCCGGCGAGCACGCCCCACGACAGCGAGACGTACTGCTCGGCCCGCTGGCGAGACTGCTCGAGCAAATGCGCCATGTAGGAGAACGTGAGGACGGCGGACAACGCGAACGCGATTCCCGCGCTGCCGAGCTTGACCGTGATGCCCGCACCGGCGACGACGAGCAAGACGTTCAGGACGGTGCTCGGAAGGTCCTCCAGGAACGTCCTGATCCCGAACTGCTTCCATGCCGGAAAGAAGGCCCTTCGGAGGGTCGCGAAGATCACGAAGCTGAGCGTGATCCCGACGATCGCGGCGGCCAGTACGGCGATGTAGAAGCTCGCGGTGTCGCCGCGATGCGACGTGATCGCTTCCGCGGTCAAGGCGCTCGCGATGGCCGGAATGACCGCCGCCGGGAGGTTGACCAGCACGACCGACCGCAGCCGGGTGTGCAGCCGGACCGACGCGGTGATCTCGGACAGCAGTGCGGCGATCGCGGCGGAGCGAGGCCCGAGGAACACCGCGGCGAGCGTGAACACGATGAACGACGCGGACACCGAGAGCCCATCCGGGTTCCCGGCCACCATCAGCCCAGCAGCGACCGCGGCGACTCCCAGGATCAGACTGAGATTGTTGACCCGGTCGCCTGGCGCAGCTATCGACGCGGCTACAACGCACGCAACCAAACCGAGGGCTACCAGGAATGGGGCAAGGGCGCCGAACGGCTGGCCGCGCTCGCGACGTAGGGCCAGGTAGCCGGCCATGAAGCGCAACTTAGCGCGAATGCCTCGCTAGTGCGAGGTTTTCGTGGAGAGATTCAGCCGTTGCGGTAAGCCATGGGCTGCGTCGCTCGCTCTCTTGGGGGACGTGGGGGGCGTTGACGTCCCTACACCTCCAAAAACTGGAGGTTTAGGTGTCACTTTGGACGAAAACTTGTGCAATTCTATGCCGGGGCATTCAGGAGGGCAATGGAGAGGTCGAAATAGCAACATCTACGTCTCTTTAACTGCGCATGCGCTATCTCAAGACGAGCGAGGCAGCTGCGCTCCTGAATGTGAGCCCGAACACCCTTCGGGCCTGGGAGCGACGGTTTGGGTTCCCCAAACCGCAGCGGTCGCCTGGTAAGCACCGGCTGTTCACGCACGGCGAAGTCGCCGCACTGAGGGACGCTCTCCAGGAGGGTCTTTCGATCTCCTCTGCGATCTCTCGCGCGCGCGAGGGGCTCGCGGCGGACGCGAATTCGCTGGTTGGCGCGCTGGCGTCCTATGACCGCGAACGGGCCGATGCGGCGATCGAGGCGGCGTTGGCGCTTCGCTCGGTGGAACGTTCCGTCGAGGAAGTGCTGCTCCCCACGCTCGACGAGATCTCTCGGCGGTACTCGGTTGAGTCGGCCGCGTGGGCGTTCGCCGCGCACTGGGCCACCGACTGGCTGCGTCGCGCCATCCGGCTGACGCCGCCCCCCGTGCGTGAGGTCTCGCTCGTGGTCGGCGACGCGTCGCGCGACGAGCTCGACCGCGACGCTCCCTACATCCGCGCGCTCGAGCTGTTCTGCGTCCGCGCCGGGATCAAGGTGCTGAGTCTGTCCGCGCGAGGCGTTGCCGGTATCGGCGACGCCGCCAATGTCCACCGGCCGAACCTCGTGGTCGTGGCCGGTAGCCACCTCGACGACGACACCGTCGCGCGCTGGGCATACGCGATCCGGCTCGCGGTGGGCGCGATGCCGTTGGCGATCTATCGGCGCGGCGCCGAGCGCCCGCGGACACGCGGCACCGGAACGACTGTCCTGCCAACCGGCGCCGGCGACGCCCAGCGCACTCTCCTCGATCTGCTCGAGTCCGACCACGTCGCGACTACTCCCTCCGCCTCGGCCGCGGCCGCTGGGGCACGCGTGCAGTTACGGAGCGCCTCCCGAAGCTCGCAATAGGCATTCTGCCCGATTTCGATGCTCGATAGACCCTCCATGAACGCTCGCCCCGCACTCCGACTAGTCACTCCGGCCGAGCTCGAGCCCGTAGTTCCGAGCGTCGCGTTCTGCAGCCATTGCGGAACCCGCCCGTCAGCGCCGAGCAAGCACACCACCCCGGGCTCGCGCGTGTGCGGCGAGTGTGGCCTTGGACTGATCCTCGAGGCCGGCGAGGACATCGCTCCGCGCGCCGGCGACGCGTTCCTCGTGCTCGATCGCGTGCTGTCGGTGTGCGCGGTCTCGCGCGGTGCCGAGCGACTGCTCGCCACCAGCGAGCCCGACGCCGTGAACCGGCACGTCTCCGAGCTGCTGATGCCCGCCGACGCCGAGGAGAAGCGGGGCGAGAGTTTGTCGGTTGCGGTCGCATGGGCCGCGCGTGGCGACGGCGGTACCCGCACCGCGACCGTCCGTCCCGCCAACACCTTCGGCATCCGCCTGACCGCTCGTATCGCCGGCTGCGGCCCGCCGCAAGCCGCCCTGCTCGTCCTCGAATGAGCGCGCCGCGCGCGCTCGCGACCACCTCTCCGGGTGATCGCGACCGCGGTCCGGCGTTATGCAAACTCCCCGCGTATCGTCACTTTTTGCGCAAGTTTGCACGTCCCGTTGCGGCACTTGCACCATCGCCCGCGGACCTCGATAACTCATCCTGATGAACGGAATTCGCACGAACGCCGCGGCGGTCATGCTCGGCGTCAGCCCCAACACCCTGCGGAGCTGGGAGCGCCGGTACGGCTTCCCGCGCCCGCGCCGTACGCCCGGCGGTCACCGCCAATACGCCTTGGGCGAGATCGAGTCGCTCCGCGCCACGCTGGCCGAGACTCACAATGTCTCGAGCGCGATCGCGCTCGCCCGCCAACGCGGCGAGGGGCCGTCATCGGGCTCGCGCCTGGCGGCCGCCTTCGCGGCCTTCGACGAGGACAAGGCCAATACCCTGCTCGAGGAGAGCCTCGCGCTCCGTTCGGTCGAGCGGACGGTCGAGGAGGTTCTGCTGGAGGGAGTTTCGGCTCACGCCGACGAAGGCGCTCCCACCAACACGCCCGAGTACGAGTTCGCATGGCGGTACGCCACCGGCTGGCTGTCGGCGCTGAAGCGCCTGGCCCCGCCGGCGACCCGCAACACCGGCGTGCTCGTGCTCGACGCCTCGGCCCCGCTCGAGCTCGACGGTCTGTACGCGCAGTCGCTCGAGCTGATGTTGAGGCGGGCCGGCGTTCGCACCCTGTCGCTTTCGACCGCGATCACGCCGACACGCCTGGCCCGCGCCCTGCCCGCACTCGACCCCAAGGCGGTCGTTCTCGCGGGACGGAGCATCTCGCTCGACGCGCTCGGACGCCTCGTGTACTCGGTCCGCTCGGTCAACAACCGCGCCACGATCTTCGATTTCCGGGGCGCGGTGCCCGACACCGGAGCCAGCACGGTCCGGCGTCTAGGGACGACGCCGCTGGCCGCGCGCGACGTGCTGCTCGGCCGCCTCGAAGAGATCAGGGTCAGCCGGACGACGACCTCGGCGAGCGCGCTCCCGGCGCTGACCGCCCGGTAGCGCGCCCCGGCCCCCGTCCGCGGCCCCCGCCCGCGGCACCGGCCGCCGGCCCGGCCAAATACCGGCGCCCCTAGAGCTTCCTAGAATCGGGCGCCATGGCCGAGCCATACCGTCCCGTCGATTCTCGAGTCTCGTTCCCCGAGCTCGAAGAGCGCGTGCTCGAGCGCTGGCGCGAGCGCGAGGTATTCGCCGAGTCGGTTCGCCGCCGGCAGGACGCACCGCGCTGGGGCTTCTACGAGGGTCCGCCCACGGCCAACGGGCCTCCGGGAATCCACCACGTGCTCTCGCGCGTGTTCAAGGACATCTTCCCCCGCTACCGGACGATGTGCGGGTACTACGTCGAGCGCAAGGGCGGCTGGGACTGCCACGGCCTGCCGGTGGAGCTCGCGCTCGAGGCCGAACTCGGCTTCACCTCGAAGGCCGACATCGAGGAGTTCGGGATCGCCGAGTTCAACGCCCGCTGCCGCGAGATGGTTCTCAGCCACGTCGAGGACTGGAACACGATGACCGAGCGGATCGGGTTCTGGATCGACCTCGACCACGCCTACCGGACGCTCGACCCCAAGTACATCGAGTCGGTGTGGTGGGCGCTCAAGACGATCCACGACAGGGGCCTCCTCTACGAAAAGCTCAAGGTTGTCCCGTACTGCCCGCGCGACCAGGTCACGCTCTCGAGTCACGAGCTCGGGCAGCCCGGCGTGTACCAGGACGTCGTCGATCCCTCGGTCTACGTCCGGCTTCCGGTCACCAAGGGCAGCGAGGGCAGCGAGGCGGTCCAGCCCGGAGACGAGCTTCTGGTGTGGACCACGACCCCATGGACGCTCGTGTCGAACGCCGCGGTCGCCGTCGACCCCGAACTCACGTACGTGCGCGTGAAGCATGGCGACGAGGTCGTCGTGCTCGCCGAGGCGCTGATCGAACGCGTCCTGGGCGAGGGCGAGCGCGCGCACGTCCTGAATCGGTTTCCCGGACGACAACTCGAGGGCGTCGCCTACCAGCCTCCGTTCGACTTCATCCCCGCAGCCGACTACGGCCCGCGCGGTCACACCGTGCTGCTCGCGGACTTCGTCACCGCCACCGAGGGCACGGGCCTGGTCCACACCGCGATCGCGTTCGGCGAGGACGACTTCCGGCTCGGCGAGCAGTACGGACTCAAGGTGATCAACCCGGTCCGGCTCGACGGCACCTACGACGACCGCATCGGCCCGTACGCCGGCCGGAACGTCAGGGACGCCGATCCCGACCTGATCGAGGACCTCCGCGCGCGGGGGCGCATATTCCGCGCCGAGATGGTCGAGCACTCCTATCCGCACTGCTGGCGCTGCGACACGCCGCTGCTCTACTACGCGAAGCCGTCTTGGTACATCGCCACGAGCGAGCTCAAGGACCGCCTGCTCGCGGCCAACGAGACGGTCAACTGGGCGCCCGAGCACGTCAAGCACGGCCGGTTCGGAAACTGGCTCGAGCACAACGTCGACTGGGCGCTGTCGCGCGAGCGCTACTGGGGCACGCCGCTCCCGGTGTGGCGGTGCAACAACGATCACGCGCGCGCGATCGGCTCGCTCGCGGAACTCAACGAGCTCGCCGGCACGGACCTCGACGATCCGCACCGCCCGTATGTCGACGACGCGACCTTTCCCTGCCCCGAGTGCGGTGAGGCGATGCGACGCGTGCCTGAGGTGATCGATGTGTGGTTCGACTCGGGGTCGATGCCCTTCGCCCAATACCACGCCCCGCAGGAGGGCACCGAGGCGTTCGAGGAGCACTTTCCTGCCGACTTCATCTGCGAGGCGCTCGACCAGACCCGCGGCTGGTTCTACTCGCTGATCGCGGTCTCGACGCTGCTGTTCGATCGCTCGCCCTACCGGAACGTCGTGTGCCTCGGCCTGATCCTCGACGACCAGGGACGCAAGATGTCGAAGTCGCTCGGCAACACGGTGGCGCCGATGGAGGTCATCGATCGCTACGGGGCGGACGCGCTCCGCTGGTACCTGTTCACCGCCAAGCAGCCCTGGGACGGGTACCGGTTCTCGCTCGAGGCGATCGGCGAGGCGGTCAGGCAGTTCCTGCTCCGGCTGTGGAACACGTACAGCTTCTACGTGCTCTACGCGAACGCCAACGGGATCGACCGCGACCCGGCGTTCTCCGAAGACAACCCCCCGACCGAACTCGACCGCTGGGCGCTGTCGCGCCTGCAGCACACGATCGAGGTCGTTCGCGACCGGCTCGAGAACTTCGACGCGACCGTCGCCGGCCGCGCGATCCAGGAGTTCGTCGACGAGATCTCCAACTGGTACGTGCGCCGCTCGCGCCCGCGCTTCTGGGACGGTGACCCCGCCGCGTTCGCGACTCTCCGCACCTGCCTGCTGGAGACCGCCAAGCTGCTCGCGCCGTTCTGCCCGTTCGTCGCCGACGAGATCCACGACAACCTCGACGGGTCGGAGCCGAGCGTCCACCTGTGCGACTTCCCGAGCCCGGACGCCGGCGCCCGCGACGGCGAGCTGGAGAGCGCGATGGCGATCGCGCGCGAGACTGTCCGCCTCGGGCTCGCGGCGCGCGGCCAGGCCAAGATCGCGGTTCGCCGACCGCTCCGCGCCGCCGTCGTGGTCGCGACCGGGTCAGAGCGCGAGGCGATCGAGCGAATGTCGAGCCTTGTCCGCGAGGAGCTGAACGTCCGCGAGCTGCGCTTCGTCTCCGAGGCCGACGAGCTCGGCGAGGTCGAGCTCAAGCCCAACTACCGCACGCTCGGTCCCCGGTTCGGCAAGAACATGCCGCTGGTGGCGGCCGCGGTCGCCGGGCTGGACGCCGCCCACGCGGCGGCCACGCTGCGCGCCGGAGGCCTTGTCGCGGTGTCGATCAACGGCCAGGACCACGAGCTGTCCGCCGAGGATCTCCAGGTCTCGATGAAGCCGCTCGAGGGCTACCAGGTCGAGCGCGAGGGCTCTCACGCGGTCGCGCTCGAGCTCGAGATCGACGAGGATCTGCGCGTCGAGGGGTGGGCGCGGGAGATCGTTCGCGCGGTGCAGCGCGCCCGGCAGGATGCGGGGCTACAGGTCACCGACCGGATCCTGCTCGCGATCGACGGCGACGACGCGCTCGTGGCCGCGGCCCGCACGCACGAGACCTACATCGCCGGCGAGACGCTGGCGGTGCAGGTCAGCTACGAGTCGCTGGACGGCTCAGCCGCGCCCGTCGACATAGACGGGCGCGAGCTGCGGGTAGTTGTGGCCCTGGCGCCTTAGCCGGGCGGGGCCAGCCTGGCGCCGCCGCCTTAAGCGGACGGGGCGAGGGCCGGCTCGAGCTCGGCGACGAGCTTCTTCTTGGGATAGGCGCCGATCACGGTCTTCGCCGGCTGTCCGTTGCGGAACAGGATCAACGTCGGGATCGACATCACGTTGAACTGGATCGCCGTTTCCTGGTTGTCGTCGATGTTCAGCTTGACGACTTTCAGGTCGCCGGCGCGCTCCTGCGCGATCTCCTCGACGACGGGGGCCACCATCCGGCACGGCCCGCACCACGGCGCCCAGAAGTCGACAAGCACGGGGACATCGGACTCGATGACCTCGGCCTGGAAATTGTTGTCGGTGACTTCGGCGACGGTGCCTGCCATGTGGGCTCCTTGAGGGATGCTGTGCGGGGTTACTTCAGAAAGTATAGCGGGCGAAACACCAGAGCGGGCGCTACGTTTACATACCCTAGATGCCCGATCCGACGAACACCGAGATTGCCGACGCCCTCGACGAGCTGGGGGACCTGACCGAACTCGACGGCGCCGCGATCTATCGCACGAACGCCTACCGGAACGCGGCCAAGGCGGTGCGCGAGTCGCCGGTGTCCGTCCTCGGACTCGCCCGCCAGGGCCGCGCCACCGAACTGCCCGGCGTCGGCGCGACGATCCAGGAGAAGATCATCGCGCTCGCCGACGAAGGCGCGATCCCGGCCGCCGTCAAGCTGCGAGCCAAGTTTCCGCCTGGCCTGCTCGCGATGACCCATCTTCCGGGGCTCGGGCCAAAGCGTGCCCGCCGGCTGTACGACGAGCTCGGGATCGAGACGCTCGAGGCGCTGCGCGCCGCCGCCGAGAACCAGCAGATCCGGACGCTGAAAGGGTTCGGCCCGAAGGCCGAAGAGGCGATCCTCGCCTCGGTCCGATTAGAGGGCGCCGGCGAGCGGCCGGCCCGTGTCGTGCTCAGCCGCGCGCTCGCGATCGGCGAGCCGCTGGTCGCGGCGCTTCGCGCGCATCCCGCGGCCGGAGAGGTCGAGCTCGCGGGCTCTGCGCGTCGCATGGCCGACACGGTCAAGGACCTCGACGTGATCGCCACCGCGTCCGACCCGCTCGCGCTGGCCCGCGCCGCCGTCGAGCTGGACCTCGTCGAGCAGGCGGGCACGCCGACGACGGCCGGCGTCAGGCTGCGGACGCACACCGGCATCGCGGTCGACCTCCGCATCGTGGAGCACGACCAGTTCGGCAACCTGCTCCAGCACCTGACCGGCTCCAAGCAGCACAACATGGCGCTGCGCGAGGCGACCGTGCGCAAGGGCCTGCACGTGTCCGAGTACGGGGTCCTCGACGACGCCACCGGCGAGACGCATCGCTGCGCCACCGAGCACGAGGTGTACGCGCTGCTCGGCCTCGAGTACATCGAGCCCGAACTCCGCGAGAACCGCGGCGAGCTCGCCGCCGCGGCGGCCGGGACCCTTCCCAAGCTGATCGAACAGAGTGACCTGCGCGGCGACCTGCACTCCCACACGACAGCCTCGGACGGCACCGCCTCGATCGAGGAGATGGCGCTGGCGGCGCGCGACTTCGGTTATGAGTACCTGGCGATCACCGACCACTCGGCGAGCTTCGGGTTCGGCGACGAGGTGTCGCCCGATGCGCTGCGCGAGCAGATCGCCCGCATCCGCGCCACCGATGTCGACGGGATCGAGCTACTCGCCGGCTCGGAGGTCAACATCCTCCCCGATGGGTCGCTCGACTACCCCGACGAGCTTCTGGCCGAGCTCGACTGGGTGATCGCCTCGGTC
>Ga0335073_10008379_pt1 | contig 14501 bp, 11 predicted proteins | sample Lox_Sample_22_FD_207093 | JGI IMG/M metagenome (GOLD analysis project Ga0335073, IMG submission 207093) | Soil microbial communities from Loxahatchee National Wildlife Refuge, Florida, United States - Lox_Sample_2.2 | ecosystem: Environmental > Terrestrial > Soil > Wetlands | place: USA... | reverse complement strand
GGAGTTAGTGGTCGGGGCGTGGAGATTTGAACTCCAGACCTCCTGCGCCCAAGGCAGGCGCGCTACCAGGCTGCGCTACGCCCCGACGTAAGCGTCCTCCGATTATAGAGCACATGCCCACGCGGATGCCTGCCCGAGAGACCAAGTAGGGTGACCAACTGTGCCAGAGCGATCTGCAATGCTCAAGTGAGACACTTGAGTGCCAGAACGCTACAGCGCGTTCTGTGCGTCTCGTTCCCCGTTAGTTTCATTACGGTCCATTCCCGCACCCCGGCGGGCGATTTGTTCAGCTAATTTGCCCCTTTTGCCGATAGAAATCTGCGTGGGCGAGGTGATGCGGGAGCAACGAACACCGGTGATGATCCTGGTCGAAGTGTCGTGGAACAACCAGGGCGATGTCGTGGAGTCTGTTCCGGGGTGCATGATAGACCGGTCCGCAGGGGGAACCTGCATAAGACTCCAACGGCGAGTCGACGTAGGCGCGAAGTTGACGATCCGGGGTCCGCGCGAGCGGTTTTCCGGCACCGCCATGTACTGCAACCATGAAGGGAACAATTTTCGCGTCGGGATTCGGCGGGCTGCAACGCGCCCGAGCCTGGAGCCGCTCGTGCCAATGGAAGCCGCACAACGAAACAACGTCGCGGATCGCGAAGCACCAGCCGTGAAAGCCGAACCGCCAATGGCTGGAAATCAGCAAGAAAGCGGCTCGCGCCCGAAGCCCACGACCAAGCGAGTGACAGATGACGCCCCAGTGGTACGCACCACAGCGCGCGCAACCCCAACGTCGCCGCGGCCGACAGCCGTCGAAACCGATGGCAGAGATCTCCCGTACGCTTCGCGGGCCCAACACTCCGGTCTTCCGGGAACGAAAACTGAGACGAACCTGCCTCCGAGTGAAAGCGAAGGCGGTGGTGAAAGGAAGCATATGCTACGCAAATGGCTCAAGCTCGCAGGCCGGAGAACCAAGCAGGGCGATCCTCTAGCACAGGGCGGCGGGAATAACGAAAAAGCAAGCGGCGTTCCTCAGGGCACGGCTCCGGCGGACAAAACAGCCACGAACCCCGAAAGACCAAGCCACATTGGTTTTGAGTTCGATCTTTTGCCCATGGAGGACATCTATCGCACAGCCGGAATCACGAATACGCAGCGGGGCTACGCCATCACGAAGGTGGTCAAGATGCTGCGGAGCGAGCACCTTAATGGGCTGCCGAACGAAACGAGACGTGCGGCGGTTTTGATGGCACTCGATGCGGCCGGCGTCGCAGTCGAGGACGTGTTGCGCGACGCCAAAGCACGCCAGGATGCGATCGATTCCTACGAGGCTCATCAACGCAAGCAGGCCGAGGCCGAATGGGCCCGGAATGACAAGGAGAACGCCCAGATCGTAGCGGAGCTCGAGCGCTTGAAGACGCAATACGCGGCGCGCATCGGGCGCAATCAGGACCGCGCGACGCGGCAAAAGGCGGTGTTCAAGACTTGGCTCGCGCAGAAGCAACAGGAATGGCAGAGCATTTCGGAAGCCGTGGAGTTGTGCGTGAAGTCAGCTTCAAACGTCCCCGAACCGGCCGGCGTTGCGGTTGCCGAGGCCGGCGCGCTCAACCCCAACGCGAAGCAAGTGGACCTCGCTTACCGAGGGCTAAATCGAGACCGCGAGACTTCTCTGGCGTAATCCCGCTGACAAAAATGTCGAGGAGGGCGGTCGGCACCTACAAAAATGTCGCTGTGATTTCCTGTCGCGCGCGGCCTTCGACACGATTATGACAAAACTGTCGCAGCACCCCCGATGAATATACAAAAGTGTCGGACCGGAGTCGCGGCGCGCGCTGATTTCGTCCTCTCTTTCGCTTAAGAAAGCCAAGGAACCCTCGTTTTTGCAGGCAATTTTTCGAGTGGCCTCCGAGTTGCCTTCCGTCAGGGTGTTCGCGTGCCATCTACCCGTGTATTCCAGGAGCCCCGATGAGTGAAAGCAGCGTCAGTTATGAGCAGACCGTGAAGAAAACGCACAGTCGACTGAAAACCAATGCTTTGAATTTCTGGGAAGTCCTGGCCCAGGCTGTCGCGCTGATCTCTCCGAGCATGACGGCCGCGCTGATCGTGCCGCTGATGTTCGGCACGGCGGGCACGGCCGGCTGGCTCTGCTATCTCTTCGGGACGATCATGCTTTTGTTCGTCGCCATCAGCCTGAACCAGTTCAGCAAGCGATATACGTCCGCGGGCAGCATGTATGAATACACGGTGAAGGGGCTGGGCCCGAAGGTGGGCGGGATGTCGGGCTGGTGCCTGATCTTTGCGTACATGTTCATCGGAATTGCGGGCGTGACGGGCTTCACGCATTTCGCGACGAAGCTGCTGGTGCTCTCGGGCGCAACCGGCTACCTCTCGCACCCGTACGTCACACTTTTTGCGCTGTGCGTGCTGGCGGCCTGGTTTTTGGCGTACAAGGACATCACTTTCTCGACGATTCTGATGCTGATCTTCGAAGGCATCTCGGTGGCGCTGATCGTCATGCTGGCGCTGCTGGCATTGGGGAAAACCGGTGCGTACGACGCCTCGCAGTTGCACCCGGTGGGCCACGGACTGAAAGACATCGGCCTCGGCGTGGTGGTCGCGATCTTCAGCCTTGTGGGATTCGAATGCGCGACGGCCTTCGGCGAAGAGTCGAAAAGCCCGCTGAAGACGATTCCCCGAGCAGTGATCGCGAGCCTTCTTCTCACCGGCGCGTTTTTCGTCTTCATCACATACGTCGAGACGCACGCGTTGGCGGGCAACACTCCGACCCTCGATCAGCTCGATGCGCCGCTTTCGACGCTCAGCGCCAATCTCGGTGTGAAGTGGATGGGCGTGCTGATCTCGATCGGAGCGATGATCAGTTTCTTCGCTCTGGCGATGTCGTGCCTCAACGCAGGTGCGCGGGTGCTCTTCACCATGGGCCGGTACGGCATCTTCCCCATCTCGGTCGGCAGCTCGCATAAACACAACCTGACGCCGCACGTGGCGATCACGTCGTTCGCCTCGATCCAATTCCTGATTCCCACGTCCTTCATCCTTCTCTCATACGCGGACTTCCGCGGGTGGCAGATGGCTCCGTTTGACGCCTTCAACGACGCCGGCCTTTTTGGCGCGATGGGCTTCTGCGGAGCGTATGTGCTGATCTCTCTGGCGACGCCGTTCTACTTGAAGAAGATCGGCGAACTGAAGGCATACAATATCGCAATCGCGGTGATTGCCCTCGCTTTGCTGGCGGTGCCGATCGTTGGCACCGTGTATCCGGTTCCCGCAGCGCCGCTAAACTACTTCCCCTACATCTTCGCCGCTTACCTCATCGGGGGAGTCGTGCTAGTTTCACTGCGGAGCCGCACCGTGGGGGAGATCGACGGCATTCGCCGGGTGCTCGAGGAGACAGCGATGGTAACGCCGGCGATGATGGCTGTGCCGAGCCATCTGGCTGCAGAGGCGCAGCTTCACTCGATGTCGGACTTGAGGGAAGGAGCATGACGGAAAACGCGGGTTCCCTGGCGAGCCTCCACCGATATCCGGTGAAGTCGATGATGGGTGAAGTTCTGAATTCGGCGGAGATCACTCCGCGAGGGCTTTTCGGCGACCGGTCGTACGCGCTGTGCGATTCAGAGACCGGCAAAGTGGTGAGCGCGAAGAACCCGCGGAAGTGGCCGAATCTCTTCAGCTACCACGCGACGTTCACGAGTCCCCCGGCGGCGGGATCGGCCATACCCCCCGTCCGGGTGACTCTTCCCGACGGCGTCTTTGCGGTGAGCTCGAGCCCGGAATTCGCTCCGACGCTTTCGGCGAAGCTCGGCCGTTCCGTCAAACTGCTCTCGATCCCTCCGCAGAAGGCGCAACTCGAGGAATACTGGCCGGACATGGAGGAACTGTCGAACCGGGACGTGGTGACCGATGAAAACATGCCCGAAGGAACCTTCTTTGATCTCGCCGTCTTGCACGTGCTGACCACGGCGACGCTCGACCAGTTGCGCGAGTGCAATCCGCACAGCCGGTTCGAGCCGCGGCGCTTCCGGCCGAACCTGATCGTCGACACCGGCGACCGGAAGGGTTTCGTCGAAAACGATTGGGTTGGCAAGACGATCGCGATCGGGCCGGAGGTGCGCATCCAGGTGACGGGTCCGTGCCCGCGCTGCGTGATGACCACTCTTTCCCAGGCCGATTTGCCAAAGGATCCGCACATTCTCAAGACCGCGGCAAAGCACAACGAAGCCCGCGTCGGGGCCTACGCCTCGGTAGTACAGGGCGGAACGGTGCGCATTGGTGATACGCTAAATATCGTCTGATGGCTGGCTCGCACGTCCTAACACCGATTCTCGACTCCATCCAGGTCGGGACGCCGAAGAACTATGGCTCCGACGAGGCGGCGGACGCGCACGACAAGCCGTGGACGACCGGCTTTTTCAAGACGCGCGTCGCAGGCCCCATCTATGCCGGCGCAACGAACCTTCGCGGCGACGGCCAGGCCGATCTCAAACATCACGGCGGCGTCGATAAGGCTGTGCTGGCCTACAGCGCCGATCACTATCCGAAATGGCGCGAGGAACTGCGGATTCCGCAAATGCCGCACGGCGCGTTCGGGGAAAATCTCACTATCGTCAGTCTCAACGAAGAGTCGGTGTGCGTCGGAGACATTTTCGGCGTTGGCCCGGTCACCTTTGAGGTGAGCCAGCCGCGCCAGCCGTGCTGGAAGCTGGCCAGGCGCTGGCGGATGCACGAACTGGTGCGGATCGTGGTGCAGAACGGGCGCACGGGCTGGTATCTGCGCGTTCTTGAGGAGGGATGGATCGAGCCGGGGATGCCGGTCGTGTTGACCGAACGCCCGAACCCTAACTGGACGATCGCGCGCGCCAACCGAATTCTGCACCACGAAAAGACCGATCTCGATTTGACCTTGGAACTGGCCGACGTGCCGCGACTGGCGAATGCGTGGGTGGAGGAATTGCGCGAGCGCGCCGAACGCCTGCGTGTGCCGAGCGCGACCACCTAGCGTCGTTCCACTTCGAGAGCGTCCTTCAACTTCGAAAACGATCGCAGTCGATCTTCAGTTTCTTGATCTTGTAGCTGACCACGCGCTCGGTGGTCTTCAACAGGCTGGCCGCTTTCGAGCGATTCCCGCGGGTCGTTTTCAATGTATCCTGAATCAAATCCTTCTCGTACGCCTCGATCGCCTCTTTGAAGGAAACGTTCGTCACCGTGCCGGATGCTTCGGCGGTTTGCAGCGTCGGCGGCAGGTGGTGGCCGTGGATCACGTTGCCGTCGCAAACGAGCACGGCGCGTTCGATCGCGTTTTCGAGTTCGCGGATGTTACCGGGCCAGTGGTAGCTCATCAGCATGTCGATCGCCGGAGTGGAAATTCGCTTGATGTTCTTGCCGTGCCGATTCGAATACTCCTCGAGAAAATGATCGGCGAGCAGCAGGACGTCCGATTTGCGCTCGCGAAGCGGGGGGACAAAAATCGCGAACACATTAAGCCGGTAATAGAGATCCTCGCGAAACGCGCCCGCGGCAATCGCCTTCTCGAGATTCTTGTTCGTCGCGACGATCAGCCGTACATCCGACTTGATCGTTCTCGTGCCGCCCAGCCGGTCGAATTCCTTCTCTTGCAAGACGCGCAGCAATTTCACGGCGGTCGAGGCGTTCAGTTCGCCAATCTCGTCGAGAAACAGCGTGCCGCCCGTGGCCAGCTCGAAGCGCCCCTTTTTCTGCGAATGCGCGCCGGTGAATGCGCCTTTTTCGTAGCCGAAAAGCTCGGACTCGATCAACGTCTCGGGCAGAGCAGCGCAGTTGACCTTGATAAAGGGGCTGTTTTTCCTGGGCGAATTGTAATGAATGGCGTGGGCGATCAGCTCTTTGCCGGTGCCGGACTCACCGCGTAGCATCACGGTCGTATTCGTGGGCGCGACCTGCGTCACCTGTTCGTAGACGCGGCGGATCGGTCCGCTATTGCCGATGAGGTTCGAGAAATCGTAGCGTTCGCGCAGCTTCTCGCGCAGATCGACGTTCTCTTCGAGCAGCCGCCGGCGGTCCGCATCAATGAGCCGGTTCACCTGCACAGCTTGGGCGATCAGGGACGCGACCACGCCGAAAAAGTTCGACGAGCGGTTGTAGTCGCGGTCCTTGTCGAAGGCCAGATCGACGCTCAAGCTGCCCACCGGTTTCTGGTCGATCAGGATCGGGACGCAGACAAACGTGATTTCCCAGCTGGGCGAATAGCGGCGCTGCCCGGCGCGATTCAGGAACATCGGTTCGCGGCTCACTTGCGGCACAACCACGGGCTTGCCCGTCTGGACCACGCGGCCTGTGACACCTTCGCCGAGCCGATAGCGCACCAGTTGACCGTCGGCACTGAGCCCAACGGAGGCCTCGATGCACAATTCGCTGCCGCATTCGCGCAACAGCGTCACCATGCTGCGAAACGCGCCGTGATCGCGCTCGATGATCTCGAGCGCCTGCTGTATCGCGACCTTTACACGCGCGCAGCCGGAAAGGACCTTGCTGATTTCGAGTAGGGAGGCGAGAGTCGCGTCGCCTTGCCCTTGCTTTTCACGCGAGCCGAGAGTGGGTGCGCTGGCTGCCATCGTGGGCTTGCCCGTCGAACGCATCTGCCCGGGATTCGCCTACACCCCAAGTATCGTCGCGTTCGCTGGGAATAATTCGCGCCGACCATGTTCGCTCCCGGCGCGACCTGAGTGTACGGCGGAACGTGTCGATTTACAGACGCAATAAATTGATGGCGATGATCGGAGAAAGTGATGGGATGGAACGCGCGCGAAGATCGAGCCGTCGGGAACCAGGAAGTCGCTGTGAAATAGTTCGGCTTCGATAGTCCAGAAGCTAAAGGAATGTGGCTTGTTCGCCGATAAGATCGAGTGGCGGACTTTGCCGTGATGCGGCAGAGTCGATTTGGAACAGTTTCGCAGCTTGGGCGTTCCCCCGAGAGGGGCAACTTATTGAAGATTCTAATTCTGGATGATGACAAAATCTGTCGCCGGGTGAATTCCGAGAGCCTGCGGCGGGTCGGCTACGACACGATCGAGGCCGGCAGTGCCAAGGAAGCGTTCGAGCTGCTCGAAAAGGGTGAGCCGATCGCGATCATCATTACCGACATTCGCATGCCGGAAATGAGCGGCCTCGACTTCATTGCGCGCCTTCGCAGCGATCCGGGCCTGGCGAAAATGCCGATCATCATCTGCACGGCGCTCGAGGCGAAGGCGTGGCTCGACCAAGTGGAATTATTCGGCGTCTCGGCGTATTCGCCGAAGCCGGTCAACGCCAACCATCTTCGGGGAAAAATCGGCAATATCCTTCAGGAAGAGCCCTGGCCTCTCGAAGAAATATTCCGCACCCTGATGCGCCTTGATATTTCGGTTGAGGACTACTTCGCGTGCCTTGAGGATATGATCAAGCAGCTCAACGATTTAGCCGTGCGCGCCTCCGACGAAGCGCAGCCGATGAGCCGCGAGGATTTAGGATTCGAACTCGAGGCCTTGGCGGGCGCCGCACAAAACTTGGGCGCGCAGCGCATCTCGGGAGTCCTGACGCGCGAGACCGACGTGGTGCGCGGCCTTCCGGACGGCCAGAAGGCCACGGTTTCGGCTTCGTTGAAGCGCGAGACGGGAATGCTTGAACTCGCCACGCTGATTTTGAAGAAAGAGAATGAGGAAAATCTGGCCGCTCGGACCGCCGGGAGAATGATCACCCGGCAGACCACCAAAGAAGCGCGCTGGAAGACTTTGCTTGTGTCCAAGCAGGGCGATGCTTCAAGTGCTCCCGCAGCGCCCAGCGCACGGCCGGCCGCCGCGGCCCCGAGCGAAGCGCCGACTCCGAGCGAGACTCCTTCCCCGGCTACCAGCGGTTCCTGAATTCTTCCGTTCCGCTGGGCACGCGCAATTCGCCGGCGTGCCAGCCCAGACGTTCCTTGCGCGGAGCAATCCTTGCGAGAAGTGTGGGGCTATTTTCGTTTTGGATCGGACGCCGGAGCCGCGAAGGTGGGCTTGGATAAACCGGGCAAATCGAGCGGCTCTTGAGTTTTTGCGTCCGCCATATTGACCGTCGGAGGCTTCTCGCGAACCAGGATCACGATGTCGACGCGCCGGTTCAGCGCGCGTCCTTCCTCCGTGGCGTTCGAGGCCGTCGGGTGATACTCGGCGTATCCGGACGCTTGCAGGCGCGCCGGATCAAACCCGTAGCGCGTGATGAATAGTTTGACGATTTCGGTGGCACGCGCGGTCGAGAGCTCCCAGTTGGAAGGAAAGTTCTCATTGTGAATCGGCACGTTGTCCGTATGGCCTTCGATCCGTAGCCCTTCGGGAAGATCGCGCAAGACATTTGCGATCTGCTCGAGAGTTGCTTCCGCACCCGGCTTCAGCTGAGCCGATCCGCTGTCGAAGAAGCCCATCTCGCGCAGGCTCACCACGAGCCCTTCGCCGGTTTCATGAATGCCGACGCTCTGGCGCTGGATCTGCTTCGCCAGCGTCTTTTCCATGGCCTTGCGAATCGCTTCGATCTCCTCGCGGTCCGGCTGATTGCTGATGACACCCTTCATCGGCGGGACCATCTGCGAGAGATCCGTATCGCGCATCGAGTTCTCCACCACTTGCACCTTTTCGAACGGCATCGGCTCGGACTTATCGAGCGGCATACGGGTGTTGGAGGTTTCGAAAACACCCATCTGCTGAAATGCCACCTGAATGGCCATGGCGAGCTGTCCGACTTTGCGATGGTCGACCTGCGCGGAAGAAAAGAGCACCACGAAAAAAGCGAAGAGTAGAGTGATGAAGTCGGCGTAAGAGATCAGCCAGCGTTCGTGGTTCACGTGCTCTTCCTTGCGCTTTCTACGAGCCATCGGCGGCCTTCTTCTTGTGGTCGCTCTCGGCCAGGAAACCCTCGAGCTTCGCTTCGAGCATTCGCGGGTTCATTCCTTCGAGAATGGAGATCACGCCCTCGAGCATCATCTCTTTCTGGACCTGCCCTTCGCGGAGCCGTAGCTTGAGCTTTCCAGCGGACGGGAGAAACAGCAAGTTGGCCGACGCCACCCCGTAAATCGTCGCGACGAAGGCGACCGCGATGCCCCGCCCGACTTCGGTGATATTGTCCAGATGCTGCATCACCTGGATTAGGCCCAAAACCGCACCGATGATGCCGATCGTCGGCGCGAACCCGCCCGCGGCCTCGAAAACCTTGGGGATGTTCTCTTCGTGCTCGGCTTGGTTGTCGAGTTCGAGTTCCATCATCTTGCGGAGTTCCTCGGGCTCGGTGCCGTCGACGGCCAACATCAGCGCCTTTTTCAAAAACGGGTCCGAAATCTTTTCGAGTTCAGTGTCGAGCGAAACGATGCCTTCCTTGCGGGCCTTATTGGCGTAGCGGACCATCTCCTGGATGATGGACTTCGAATCGGTTCCCTTGTCGAAGAAGACGTGCGTCAGCTTGCTGAATGCGGTCATCACCACCGGCAGCGGAAAATTGACCATCGTCGCGCCGATCGTCCCGCCCAGGACGATCATCGCCGCCGTCGGCTGCGCGATCTGCGAGACGTTGCCGCCCTCAATCAGAAGCCCCGCAAGAATTCCCACGATCGCGAGGACCAGACCGCCAATCGTTGCCTTATCCACTAGCGGTCCTCCCCGGACTTTTCCGGCTCGGCCGCGCCTTCCGCTCCTTCTGCTCCTCTGGCGGGCTCGGACACGATTGCGCTGTTCTTCTGTACGCCCACCAAACGCGCGATTTCGGGCCCTTTGGCGTTCGCAATGTAATCCATCACGTCGAGTCCTGAAAGGACGCGCTGGCGGAACGCCACGATGCGGTCAAGAATTTCGTCGAAGCTCTCGCGAACCAGAATCTTCTCCCCGGTCAGCAGCGTGATCATGGTGTCCGGGGCGTTCTCGATGAACTTGATCAGGTCAGAGTTGACGCCAATCGGGTTTTTGTTCAGCCGTGTCAGTTGAATCATGGCGTAGGTCGCGGGCGGTTCGCGCAGACCCATCTCTGCGGAAAATCCGCCGGTATGTCTATCGGCAGGAACCAAACAAACTGAACCGTTCGGGAACGGACCAGTACCCGCATCTGCAAACTTGTTGGTCACATTAAAGGTTTTCAATGCCCGGGGCATTTTTTCTGGCCGCCGGGTTGCAACTCTTCTGTCGGAAATCGCGGCGCGCCGTTTGTTTTCCGCTGCTTACGGCGCTTGAAGTAGGCAAGTCTTGCCGGGTTGTGAAGGCCTTGCCGCCTTTGTCGGCGCCGCCAGAGATCCAAACGCGAGACAAGAATGAAGGTATTGATCCTCTCTTCCGGCCTCGGCTCGATCCATCGAGGATACGAACGGTTTCTCATGGAACTGGCGGCGCACCTTCGCGCCAACGGCATACAGGTGACCTGCTGGGGGTCGGGCGAAGCGCCAAGCGTCCGGCGCATCGCCACGCTGCGGCGGGACGAGCTGCAGCAGCTCGCGCTCGAGCGATTTCGCACAGATCCCGCCCTGGCGTCGATTTCCGCAGCCATCATTCACGATTGGGCGCTGCACACCGAGGAACATCTATTTGGCGCCGCCGCGGCCGCGTGTCTCGACGAAGAACTACGGTCGAAAGAGCCGACCGTTATCTACGTGAAGTGGCAGGGAGGACTGGTCGATGCGGGCGGCCGTTCAACCGCTCTGCTGGAGAGGCTAATCCGCGCGATGCAGGAGGGCCCGGTTACCACGATCGTTCGCACGGACTGGGTCTACCCCGCTGTGATTCAGCGCATCATGAACAGAGGTTGCCTCTTTCACACAGTCACGCCGTGGGTAACGAAGGGCCTGCGCGAACTCGGCGTTGCCCCTGAATCCATCTTCGAGCTGCCAAACGGCGTGATGGGCGAGCCCTTCCGGCAGGCGCGCTCGCAGCGGCACCAGCTGCGCGAAGAATTCCACATTCCGCCCGATGCACTCGCGGTCCTGAGCATCGGTGCGTTCGACCATGAGCTTAAGAATTTCCCTTATGTCTTCCGCGAGCTGGCGCCTTTGGCAAAAGACCAGCGAATTCACTGGGTGGTTGCCGGCGCGCGAGGGAAAGAAACAACCGCGTGGGAGCGGGAGGCACGCGCTGCGTTCAGCGAGCGTTTTCATCCATTGGTCGACGTCCCCTTCGATAAAATGCCCGAACTTTACGGCCTCGCCGATTTGTCCGTCTGCGGCAGCCTGAGCGAGACCTTCGGCCTGGTCTACGCGGAAACCCAGCTCTCCGGCTTGCCTTTCGTGATGCACAACTACGAAGTGACGCAATGGATGACCGCAGGCCTGCCCGCGGAGTTGTGCGGCATATCACTCGTCGACATGCGAGCGCCAGGGGCACTGGCGAAGGCTGTGGCGCAGTGGCGAGTGCTGCTCGCAGACGAAAAGGGGCACGCGGCCGTTTCCTCGATCATGGGCCAGTTCAGCGCGGCACAGGCGCAGCGTTTCTCATGGGAGAGCCTCGGGCCGAGATTCGCCGAAGCCTTCCGGAACGCCGTAAACCCGGAAACAGCTCGGAAAAGATTGCAGAGCCAGGCGAAGCAGATTGCCGGCAGGACGCACATCCATGGTGTGAAACTGGTTGAGGCGGGGAAACCGGCTGAGGCGATTCCCTTCCTCGCAGCAGCCCTTCACCAGGAGGAAACCTCCGAGCGATGGAACGACTGGGCGACTTGCCAAGCGGCCTGTGAACATCACGCCGAGGCCGAGAAGGGCTACCGGCGGGCCATCGAAATCCAGCCGCTGAGCGCGGAGGCGCTGGCCAATCTGGCCGTGCTGCTCGTAAATCAGAAGCGCCATGCCGAGGCGATTCCGTTGCTCGAACGGGTGCTGGCGATTCCGGGCGTCAAGCAGCGCAAGCTGATCGAGGACTTGCTCGCGGCGTGCAAAGCAGCCGTCGGGACCGGTGAAGAGGTGCGTGTGACCAGCATCGCCGCGCGCGCGGTTCCAAATCTCCCCACCAAGGGGCCGCTCCGAATCCTGGTGGTGCACGAAACTCTGCCGCAGACCGATTGCGGCGGCGCCGACGTCCGGCTGATGCAGGTCTTGCGCGCGATTGTCGCGCAGGGCCATGGCGTCACGTTCGTGGCGCGACTCGGACTGAAGCGCGGGCTCTACGAGCCGCCGCTCCGCGCGCTCGGTATGCAGGTTTACGCGAATGACGGCGAGCGGCTGCGATTTCTCGGGGCGGACATCACATCCAATTGGTCGATCGACCAGGTGCTGGAGGCGGGGCAATTCGACCTCGCGATCCTCTGCGAATGGTTCTGGACTGGGACTTCGATTCCCGAACATTATCTCGCCACCATCCGTCGCGTTTCGCCGGCCACCCGCATCGCCGTCCTGAGCGACGATCGGCACGGGCTGCGCGAACTTCGAATGGCCGATCTGACGAAACACCTCACCGATATCGAACGCGGTAAGGATTTCCAGACGCGCGAAACCGAAATCTATCGCCTCGCGGATATCGTGCTGGCCATCACGGAGGAAGACCGCGCTGGGTTTCTCGAAATCACGCCCGATCTCCCAACGGAGCTCCTGCCGATGGTCGCAGAGAAGTGCGCCGCCGGGCCCGGACTCGGCAAGCGGAAGCATCTCCTCTTTCTGGGCAGTTTCTCCAACTTGGCGAATCGCGACGGGCTCGGATGGTTCTTCGATCGCGTCTGGCCTCGGACTCACGAGCGATTGCCGGGCGTGGAGATGCATCTCGCCGGCAGCTCAATGCCGGAGGCGCTGCGGACGCTCAATAATGGCGTCGTCGGCCTGGGCCGCGTGGACGATCTCGGGCAGGTTTTCGCGAAGCACCGCGTCTTTATCTCGCCCATCCGCTACGGCACGGGGATCAAAACGAAGAATGTGGCGGCGATGTCGCACGGGATTCCCGTCGTCACCACAACAATTGGCGCCGAAGGAATGAATCTCCACTGCGGTCAAAACGCGATGATCGCGGATGACGACGCATCGTTTGCCGAAGCCGTCGTGCGGCTCTCCCGCGACGACGATCTCTGGCGCAAGCTCGCAAAAGCGGGCCGCGCGCACGTTCTTGCGGAGTTTTCCTCCGAAAAGCTCGCCGCGCAGGTAACCCGCTTCATCGATCGCGTGCGCAGCTTGCAGCCGAAGGCGCTCGATCCGAATTACGTGGCTTCGTATCAGCGCGTCGAGGATTTTTTTCCGGAAGTCGTCACGCATCGGCCGGCGAAAGATCGACCGAGCCTTCGCCTGGCCGCTTACGTCCATTTCGGCGAGCAGCTTCTCGGCGAGGGCAAGCCGGCCGAGGCGCTTTCGCAATTCCGTCACTCGTTCCATTACATTCGCGGCGGAGTTCCGCGTCTGAGCGTCTTCGATCGGTTGCTGCAGGGCATGGAGCGCTGCTACCGCGAGCTCGGCGATTCGGAATCGGCGGAATTGTGCACGCGAAACCGGCCGGGGCAATCGAGCGACACGCATCTGCCGGTTGCCGAATTCGAAAATCGCGCCGGGATTCCCGAAGCTGAGACGGCGCCCGAAGCAGCGTCCGCCGGCGGAGAAAAAGCGCCCGAATTATCCGAGGTCCGTCCGTGAAACCCAGAATCGGGCTTTCGATGATCGTGAAAAACGCCGCTCGCGATCTGCCGCGCTGCCTCGAAAGCGCGCGCGGCGTGGCGGACGAAATGATTCTGGCGGATACCGGCTCGACCGACGACACGATCTCGATTGCGCAAGCCGCCGGAGCACACGTCGTGTCGATTCCCTGGGAAAACGATTTTGCAAAGGCGCGCAATCTCGCACTCGAAGCGCTGCGGGCCCGCACCTCGGTTGATTGGGTGCTTATGCTCGACGCCGACGAGATGCTCGACTCCTACGCCGCCCGCGACATCGCGCCGTTGGTCCGTGACGAGGAATTCGCCGGCTATACCGTCCCCATCCGAAACTACTTCCGCAGCCGCAACACGCGCATCTGGGATTGCGCCGCGGTCGAAAACGATGGTCGCCTGCCGGCCGCGAGCGAGTTTCCGGCGTTCGTCGCGCACGGCAACGTGCGGCTCTTCCGCTCCGATCCTGAGATCCACTTCGTCGCGCGCGTGCACGAATCGGTCGGACCGCGCATCGTCGAGCTGGGGCGCAAGGTCCGCCAGTGCGACCTGATCGTCCATCACTTCGGCTCGGCCGCCGACCGTGAAACGCTGGCGCGGAAGAATGAGTTCTACCGTCAGCTCGGCAAGCAAAAAGTGCTCGACATGCCGGAAAACGCTCAGGCGCATTTCGAGCTCGGCCTGCTGGAGTTCGATAACTTCCACAACTACGAGGCTGCGCTCGCGAGCTTCATCCGCGCCTGCGAACTCAGCCCGCGTCTTGCGGTGGCTTGGCTCTTCCTCGCGCTCACCGAGCTGCGGCTGAAAAAGTACGACGGAGCGATGGCTGCCTTGCAGAAGTGCGAGCGCCTCGGCTACCAGTTGCCGCTGCTTGCCGAGACGCGCGGCGACATACTCTACAACACCGGCCAATTTCGCGACGC
>Ga0335073_10008377_pt1 | contig 14503 bp, 11 predicted proteins | sample Lox_Sample_22_FD_207093 | JGI IMG/M metagenome (GOLD analysis project Ga0335073, IMG submission 207093) | Soil microbial communities from Loxahatchee National Wildlife Refuge, Florida, United States - Lox_Sample_2.2 | ecosystem: Environmental > Terrestrial > Soil > Wetlands | place: USA... | reverse complement strand
GCGTGGCGGTGGAAACCATGATCACGACGGGGCAGGTGCACGTGGCCGGTGAGGTCACCACCCAGACCTACGTCGACATACCCGGCATCATCAGGGACAAGATCCTCGAGATCGGCTACGACTCTTCGGCGAAGGGCTACGACGGGGCGTCCTGCGGCGTGTCGGTCTCGATCGGCTCCCAGTCGCCGGACATCGCGCAGGGCGTCAACGACGCGTTCGAGTACCGCGAGGGCGAGGGCACCGACGAACTCGACCGGCAGGGGGCCGGCGACCAGGGGCTGATGTTCGGCTACGCGTGCCGCGAGACCCCCGAGCTGATGCCGCTGCCGATCATGCTGGCGCACAAGCTGGCCCGCCAGCTGTCCGAGGTGCGCCGCGCGGGCACCGTGCCCTACCTGCGCCCCGACGGCAAGACCCAGGTGACCATCGAGTACCAGGGGGACACCCCCGTACGGCTGGACACCGTGGTGGTCTCGACGCAGCACGCGCCCGACATCAACCTCAAGGAACTTCTCGCCCCCGACATCAGGGACTACGTGGTCCAGCCCGTGCTGGCCGAGGCGGGCATCGACTGCGAGGGCTTCCGGCTGCTGGTCAACCCCACCGGCCGGTTCGAGATCGGCGGCCCCATGGGCGACGCCGGGCTGACCGGCCGCAAGATCATCATCGACACCTACGGCGGCATGGCGCGCCACGGGGGAGGGGCTTTCTCCGGCAAGGACCCGTCCAAGGTGGACCGCAGCGCCGCGTACGCGATGCGCTGGGTGGCCAAGAACGTCGTGGCGGCGGGCCTGGCCGACCGGTGCGAGGCCCAGGTGGCCTACGCCATCGGCAAGGCGATGCCGGTCGGGCTGTTCATCGAGTGCTTCGGGACCGAGAAGGTGCCGGTGGAGCAGATCCAGGACGCCGTGCTCGGTGTCTTCGACCTGCGGCCGCGGGCCATCATCTACGCGCTCGACCTGCTGCGCCCCATCTACGCCCAGACCGCCGCCTATGGCCACTTCGGCCGCAGCGAGCCTGACTTCTCCTGGGAGCGGACCGACCGCGCCGACCAGCTCCGCTCCGCCGTCGGCGCCTGATCGCCCGCTGGGTCCGCCGCGGCCAGCCCTGGCCGCCCGCCCCCGGCCCGGCTCCCTGACGTCGCCGTGCCGGCCTCCGTCGGCTGGAGGTTGGCGGCTGCGGACGCCAGTTGTGGCGTTGTCCTCACCTCCGTCGCGGTTCTGGTAGGACGGAATGGTGGTCAAGGGTCCGAAAGATCAGGCGGTGAGCGAGCGGCTGCCCGTCGCCCGGGTCGCCGTGGACATCTCCCTGGCCCACCTTGACCGGCCCTTCGATTACCTCGTCCCGGCCAGCGCGGACGAGGCGGCTGTGCCCGGCTGCCGGGTGCGCGTCCGGTTCGCCGGCCAGCTGGTCGACGGCTACCTGCTGGAACGCACCCAGACCAGCGAGCACCAGGGCAAGCTGGCCCGGCTGGAGCGGGTGATCTCGCCGGAGCCCGTGCTCACGCCGGAGATCTTCGACCTGGCCCGGGCGGTGGCGGACCGGTACGCCGGCACGCTGGCCGACGTGCTCCGGCTGGCCATCCCGCCCCGGCACGCCGCCGCGGAACGGGACGCCCCTCCGGCGGACACCCCGCGCGGCCCGCTGCCGAAACCTCCGGACCCTGGGTCCTGGGACCGCTACCCGGCCGGGCCGGCGTTCCTGGCCGGCCTGGCCGAGGGGCGCCCGGTCCGGGCCGCCTGGTCGGCCCGGCCGGGCCCGGAATGGCCGGTCGAGATCGCCGTCGCCGCCGTCACCACGGCCGCCGCGGGCCGCGGCGTGGTCATCGTGCTGCCCGACGCCCGTGACCTGGACCGCGTCGACGCGGCCCTGACCAGTGTGGCCCCGGCCGGATCCAGCGCGGCCCCGGCCGGATCACCAAGCCACGTCTGCCTCAGCGCGGACCTCGGCCCGGCCGAGCGGTACCGTCGCTGGCTGGCCGTGCGCCGCGGCCTGGTCCCGATAGTGGCGGGTACCCGGGCCGCGATGTTCGCCCCGGTCGCCGAGCTTGGCCTGGTGGTGCTCTGGGACGACGGCGACGACCTGCACGCCGAACCCCGCGCGCCGTATCCGAACGCCCGCGAGGTGCTCGCCCTGCGTGCGCACCGGGCCGGCGCGGCCGCGCTCATCGGCGGTTTCGCCCGGACGACCGAGCTCACCCAGCTGGTCGCGGGCGGCTGGGCCCGGCCGCTGGTCGGCGCCCCGGAGGCGCTGCGGCAGGCCGCGCCGCGGGTCAGGGCGGCGCCCGACGAGGCCGAGCTGGCCCGGGACGCCGCCGCGATGACCGCCCGCCTGCCCAGCCTGGCCCTGCGCACTGCTCGCGAGGCCCTGACGGGCGGGGCCCGCAGCGGCCTGGCCGAGGGTCCAGTCCTGGTCCAGGTGCCGCGGCGTGGCTACCTGGCCGCCATCGCCTGCGGCCGGTGCCGGGCCCAGGCCAGGTGCGTCACCTGCGGCGGGCCGCTGGAGATCGGCGGCTCGCACGAGACGCCTGGCTGCCGCTGGTGCGGGGCGCTGGCGGCGGACTGGACCTGCGGCCGGTGCGGGTCTGGCCGGCTGCGCGCCCTCGTCACCGGCGCCGCGCGCACCGCGGAGGAACTGGGCCGGGCCTTCCCTGGCGTGCCGGTGCGCACCTCGGGCGGCCAGCATGTGCTGGCCACCGTGCCCGCCGAACCCGCGCTGGTCATCGCCACCCCCGGGGCGGAACCGGTGGCGCAGGGCGGGTACGCCGCCGGGCTGCTGCTCGACGGCTGGGCCCTGCTTGGCCGCCCCAGCCTGCGCGCCGCCGAGGAGGCGCTGCGCCGCTGGCTGAACGCCGCCGCGCTGATCCGCCCGGCGGGGCCCGTGGTGGTGCTGGCCGAGGCGACGCTGCCGGCGGTCCAGGCGCTGATCCGCTGGGATCCGGTCACGTTCTCCGAACGGGAACTGGCGGAGCGCACCGAACTCGGCTTCCCGCCCGCGGTGCGGATGGCGTCGGTCACCGGAACGCCCGAGGCGGTCGCGGAGTTCGTCGGCGCGGCCGGGCTGCCCGCGCAGGCCCAGGTCCTCGGCCCGGTCGAGATCGCCCCCGCCAGGCATCCCGGCCAGGACCCGGACGTTTCCGCGGAAACGCAGGAGCGGGCGCTGATCAGGATCAGCCGGCGGGACGGCCTGGCGCTCGCCCGGGCGCTGCACGCGGCCCAGGCCACCCGCAGCGCGCGCAAGGACGGCGGCCCCGTCCGGGTCCAGCTCGACCCGGCCGAGGTGGCCTGACGGATAAACTGGAGGCCGGCGGCGCCACGCTGAACGGGCGGCCGCCATCAGATGTCCCAGGAGGGTTTTCGTGAGCGTCAAGCCGATCCGTCTTTTCGGTGACCCGGTGCTGCGTACGCCGGCTGAGCCGGTCCGTGACTTCGACGCCGAACTGCGCAGGCTGGTCAAGGACCTCACCGAGACCATGCTGGACGCCCCGGGGGCGGGCCTCGCCGCCCCTCAGATCGGGGTCGGCTTGCGGGTCTTCACCTATCACGTGGACGACAACGAGCCCGGTCACCTGATCAACCCCTCCCTCGACCTGTCCACGGAGGAAGACGAGGACGACGAGGGCTGCCTGTCGTTCCCCGGCCTGGCCTACCCGGTCAAGCGGGCGTGGGGCGTGGTGGCCAAGGGGTTCAACATGTACGGCGACCCGGTGACGATCGAGGGCACCCAGCTGCTGGCCCGCTGCATCCAGCACGAAACCGACCACCTGGACGGCATCTTGTTCATCGACCGGATGGACCACGCCCAGCGCAAGGCGGCGATGAAGGCCATCCGCGAGGCGGAGTGGTGGGGTGACCCGGTCCCGCGGATACGCGTGTCGCCGCACCACACCCGAGGCCAGGCCTTCTGACATGCCACCTTCTGACATGCCGCCATCCCGCCTGCCGGCCTGTGACATCTGATGCGCCTGGTGTTCGCGGGTACGCCGCAGACGGCGGTGCCTGCGCTTGACGCGCTGCTGGCGTCCCGGCACGAGGTCGTCGCGGTGGTGACCCGTCCCGACGCCCCGGCCGGCCGCGGCCGGAAGGTCGGAGCCAGCCCGGTGGCCCAGCGCGCCGCGGCGGCGGGGCTGGAGGTGCTCACCCCGGCCCGGGCCCGGGACCCGGAGTTCCTCGGCCGGCTGCGCGAGATCGGCCCGGACTGCTGCCCGGTGACGGCGTACGGCGCGCTGCTGCCGCAGGCCGCGCTGGACATCCCGCCGCACGGCTGGGTCAACCTGCATTTCTCCATCCTGCCGGCCTGGCGCGGGGCCGCGCCGGTGCAGCATGCCATCCTGCACGGCGACGACGTGACCGGCGCCAGCACGTTCCTGATCGTCAAGGAGCTGGACGCCGGCCCCGTTTACGGGGTGCTGACCGAGCCGGTCCGGGCCGACGACACGAGCGGCACGCTGCTCGACCGCCTGTCGCACTCCGGGGCCGGCCTGCTCGTCGCGACGCTCGACGGGATCGAGGACGGCACCGTCCGGGCCGTCCCGCAGCCCGCCGAGGGCGTGAGCTTCGCGCCGAAGATCAACCCGGCCGACGCGCAGGTGGACTGGAAGCTGCCCGCGCACGTGGTGGACCGGCAGATCCGCGCGTGCACCCCGGACCCCGGCGCCTGGACCGAGCTCGACGGCGTCCGCCTCAAGCTCGGGCCGGTATCGGTGGACACCCCTCCCGGTGATGCGCCCCCGCCCGACCTCGCCCCCGGCGAGCTGCAGATCGGCCGCCAGGCGGTGCTCGTCGGCACCGGGTCCCGCCCGGCGCGCCTCGGCGACGTCCAGGCTCCTGGCAAGCGTCGCATGGCCGCCCCGGACTGGGCTCGCGGCCTGCGCTCCGGCGGCCCCGTCCGGTTCGGCTGACATGCCCGAACGAACCCGGCGTTCCCGGCCGCCCGGATCGCGGGCCGGCCAGCAGCAGAGCCAGCCGCGCACCGGCCAGCAGGAGAGCCGGCCACGTACTGGCCGACCGCGCACCGATCCGGCCCGGCGCGTCGCCTATGATGTCCTGCGCGCGGTCGCGGACCGCGACGCGTACGCCAACCTGCTGCTCCCCGCCCTGCTCTCCGAGCGCGGCCTCACCGGCCGCGACGCGGCCTTCGCCACCGAACTGACCTACGGGACGCTGCGCGGCCGCGGCACCTACGACGCCATCCTGGCCGCGTGCAGCGACCGGGACGAGCTCGACCCGCCGGTGCGCGACGTGCTCAGGCTCGGCGCGCACCAGCTGCTGGCCACCAGGGTCGGCCCCCACGCCGCCGTTGCGACCTCGGTCGACCTGGCCAAGGACGTCTGCGGCCCCCGCCCGTCGGGCTTCGTCAACGCCGTGCTGCGCCGCGTGGCCACCCGCGACCTGGACGCCTGGCTCCAGCTGGTCGCCCCCGACCGGTCCCGCGACCCCTCCGGCCACCTGGCCGTCCGGTACAGCTACCCGCGCTGGATCGTCGACGCCTTCCGCGACGCGCTCGGCCCGGCCAGCCCGGCCGAGCTCGAAGACGCCCTCGCGGCCGGCAACGTCCGCCCCGAGGTCGTCCTCGCCCTCACCTCGCCGGCGGAACCCCTGTCGGCCGAGCTCACGCCAGCAGCGCCCACGCCAGCACCGCCCCTGCCGGCACCGGACGGCGAGCGGACCCGCTGGTCGCCCTACGGCTTCCGGCTGGCCGGCGGTGACCCGGCGCCCCTGGTGGCCAGCGGGCGGGCGGCCGTCCAGGACGAGGCCAGCCAGCTGGCCGCGCTCGCGCTGACCCGGATCGGGCTGGACCCGCCGGCCGGCGAGGACCAGCTCTGGCTCGACCTGTGCGCCGGTCCCGGCGGCAAGGCCCGGCTGCTGAGCGGGCTCGCCGCCGCTCGCGGCGCGCGCCTGGTCGCCTCGGACGTCCGCCCGCATCGGGCCCGCCGCATCCGGGAAGCCCTGCGCCGGACCGGTGACCAGGACAGCGCCGTCCTCGTCGCGGACGGGCGCCAGGTGCCCTGGCCGCCGGGCACGTTCGACCGGGTCCTGGCCGACGTCCCGTGCTCCGGCCTGGGATCGCTGCGCCGCCGCCCCGAAGCCCGGTGGCGCAAGACCCCGGATGACGTGGCCGAGCTGGCCGTCCTGCAGCGCGAGCTGCTCAACGCGGCCATCGACTCGGTCCGCCCCGGCGGCGTGGTGGCCTACGTGACCTGCTCTCCGCACGTGGCCGAGACCCGCGACGTGGTCACCGCCGTCGCGCAAGCCAGGGAGGACGTCACCATCCTGGACGCGCCCGCCGTCCTCCCCGAGGTCCCCGCCCTGCGCGCCCCCGGATCCCAGCCCGGCGATGACTCGCGTTTCGCCCAGTTCTGGCCGCACCGTCACGGCACGGACGCGATCTTCCTCGCCCTCCTGAGACGCGGGTAGCCGTGCTCAGGTCCGGCTGAGCGCCCGGGCCGACTTCAGCCGGGCGTTGCCGATGTCGGCCTGCTGCCCCTGCTCGTAGCCGGCGCTGTAGCCCCGGCCGCTGTAGGTGATCCGGGTCCGCCGGGTCACCGGGTACGCCTGCTCGAGCTGGCGGCGGATGACCACGGCCCGGTCGGCCAGGACCAGGGCGGTACTCGGCCCGTCCTGCGTCTCGCCCTCGGCGCTGGTGGCGGCCCGGTCCTCGGCCGACCTGACCCGGGTGATGACGGCGGTGACGAAACCCAGCAGCCAGCTCCGCCGCCAGGCCCGGACGCTGCGGACCCCGGGCGGGACGACCGCGACAGTCAGGCCCCGGGCCATCTGCAGCAGCAGCGAGGTGTACAGGATGTCCGTGCGCTCCAGGTCCGAGGCGTAGCCGAACACGTGGATGCGCGCCCCCGGCCTGGTCGTGCTGAGCAGGACGCACTGGCAGCGCATGGCCCCCGCCAGTCCGGCCAGCAGGTGGGCCCGGACCTGCGCCCACGGGTTGGCGATGTCGATGACGCGGCTGTCCGGCCGGTCGGTGTCCGGCCGCGACGCGGCCAGCCGGGCCCGGTCGATCCCGTACCTGGCCATCAGCTCTGCCGCCTTCGCGGTGAGCGCCTCCGCCTCCGGCGGCGTCACCCCTTCTGCCTCGGCCTTTGCCAGCAGTTTGCGTACCCGGTCGAGCAGCGCGCTGGGCGGGTCCGAATGCATAAGCAAACCTCCAGGTCGATCCAGTCGAACTCAGTATCGAACTGTACCCGCACCATACGACATTCTCACGCCCCCACGCCGCGCCCCGCCGCCGGGCGCTCTACACTCGGCCTTATTATGGCCGTTCAGATCTCGCCGAGCATCCTGTCCGCGGACTTCGCCCGGCTGGCCGAGGAGGCCGCCGCCGTCGCCACCGCCGCGGACTGGCTGCACGTGGATGTCATGGATAACCACTTCGTGCCGAACCTCACCCTCGGCCTCCCCGTCGTCGAGTCGCTGCTCAAGCACGCCACGCTGCCGCTCGACTGCCACCTGATGATCACCGAGCCGGACCGCTGGGCCCCGGAATACGCCGAGGCAGGGGCCAGGAACGTGACGATCCACGCCGAGGCGGCACACGCCCCGGTGCGGACCCTGCAGGCCATCAGGGCGGCCGGCGCCCGGGCGGGCCTGGCCATCAACCCCGGCACCCCGGTGGAGCACGTGACCGACCTGCTGTCCGAGGTCGACATGCTGCTGCTGATGACCGTGGAACCGGGCTTCGGCGGCCAGCACTTCCTCGACATCGTGCTGCCGAAGCTGCGCCGGGCTCGCGCGCTGGTCGGCGGGCGGGACGCCGCGGTATGGCTCCAGGTCGACGGCGGGGTCGGCGAGGAGACCATCGAGCGCTGCGCCGAGGCGGGCGCCGACGTGTTCGTGGCCGGCTCGGCGGTCTACGGCTCCGATGACCCGGCGCGCGCCGTGCAGGCCCTGCGCGCCCAGGCCGAGCGCGCCACCGCGCACGCGGCCTGGGTCCAGCAAGCCCGCTGAGGTCCGCTCCCTGTTCATTACGCCGAACGAACTGGGCTACCCGCATCGGCACCGGCTTTCCCGGCCGCCTGCGAGACGCCCCGCGGCTCGGTGCGCCCGGTTCGTACGAAGTCCTGGCTGCGGATGAGCAGCAGCGCGCACAGCGCCCCGGCGAACGCCACCGCCCCGGTCGCCAGCAGCAGGTCGTTGAGCCCGGCCGCGAAGGCGGACCGCAGCGCCGCCGCGACCTGCCCGCGGGATGCCGCGGGCAGGCTGGCCAGCAACTGCCCGGCCTGGCCCTGCTGGATCATGGCAGCGGCGCGCGGCGCGGACGACGCTACCGCCGGGTCGTGCGCCAGGTTGTGCTCAAGCGCGGCGTTGAAGATCGAGCCGAGCGCGGCGATGCCCGCCGCGATGCCGATCTGGCGGAACGTCGAGTTGACCCCGGACGCCATGCCGGCCCGCTGCGGCGGGACGACGCCGATCGCGGTCGAGGCCAGCGGCGGGTTGACCAGGCCGCCGCCGAGGCCGGCCACGATGAAGCCGGGGATCAGGGCCGTCCAGGAACTGTCGCCGGACAGCCCGCCCATGATGATCAGCCCGACGCCGACCAGCAGCAGGCCGGGCCCGATCAGCCAGCGCGCGGGCACCCGCTCGCTGACCCGGCCGGCGATGGCCGCGGTGACGAACTGAGCCCCGCTGATGATGGCCAGCCGCAGGCCCGCCTGCTCCGCCGAGTAGCCCAGGGTGTCCTGCAGGTAGATGACCAGCCAGAGCAGCACGGCGTAGAGCGAGCCGTTCATGGCGAACGCGGCGATGGAACCCCCGGCGAAGGTCGGCGTGCGCAGCAGGGACAGATCGAACATCGGATGCGCGACCCGCCGCTCGACGGCGATGAACCCGGCCAGCGTCACGGCCGCGATCACCAGGCAGGCGATGACGCCGGTGTCTGACCAGCCGTCCTGGCCCGCCCGGATGAGCCCGTAGATCAGGCTGACCAGCCCGGCGGTCAGCAGCGCGAACCCGGCCCAGTCAGGCGACGTGGGGTGATCGGACTTGGATTCCTCCACCTTCCAGGCCGTCACCGCCACGGCGAGGACGCCGACGGGCACGTTGACCAGGAAGATGCCCCGCCAGCTCCACTCGGTGGTGATCACGCCGCCGAGCACCGGGCCCAGGGCCGTGGAGATGCCCATCACCGCCCCCCACACCGCGAACGCCACCCCGCGATCCCGGCCGCGGAAGCTGTTCCCGAGCAGCGCCAGCGAGGTGGCGAACATGATCGCCCCGCCGACGCCCTGGCCGCTCCTCGACAGGATCAGCATCAGCGGATCCTGGGCCAGCCCGCACAGCAGCGAGCCGAGGGTGAAGATGACCAGGCCGATCTGGAACAGCAGCTTCCGGCCGTACCGGTCAGCGAGCACGCCGGAGGTCAGCAGCAGCGAGGCCAGGGTCAGGGCGTAGGCGTCCAGCACCCACTGCACGTCGGTGAAGCTGGCGTGCAGCCCCTCCTGGATGGCGGGCTGGGCCACCACGACGATCGTGACGTCGAGCAGCAGCATGAACATCCCCGTGCAGACCGCCAGCAGGGTCCACCACTTCTTATCCATAATTTCCTCCGGTCAGCTGGCGCCTTCCCCGGGCGCCGCTCATCATGCTGCGCGATCTGGCCGGTGCTAATCCACGGTCAAGGCGAATTGTGCCGGATCTCGACTCTGGTTACGCTGACTTGCGTGGAAGTCACGCAGCTAGACCCGATTGACCGGCAGATTGTCCACATCCTGGCGATCGAGCCGAGGGCGTCGTTCCGCACCATTGCCGCCGTGACCGGCATCTCCGACCAGACCGCCGCCCGGCGTTACCGCAGGCTGGCGACCTCGGCCGGGTTGCGGGTCCTCGCCGTGCCGGACGGATCCCGGCTCGGCTGGACCGAATGGTTCCTCCGGCTGCAGACCACTCCCGGCGGCGCCGACTCGATCGCGGAGGCCCTGGCGCGTCGGCCGGACACCCGGTGGGTCCATCTCGCCTCGGGCGGGACCGAGATCATCTGCACGCTCGTGGCCCGTTCCGAAGAACAGCGCGACGCGCTGCTGCTGCGCGGCCTGCCCGGCAGCCGCCGCGTCGTGCAGATCTCCGCGCACTCGATCCTGCACGATTTCGCCCCGGGCCCGTGGCGCGAGTCCACCCGCGCGCTGTCCCCCGCCCAGCTGGGGATGCTGGCTCTATTGTCCCGGGGGGACGACCCCCCGGGATCCCCCCGCTCACGGGGGGACTGCCCGTCCCCCCGTACCCCCCTGGCCCCCCTGGCGGAGGACGAGCCGCTGCTGGAGCAGCTGGCCCGCGACGGCCGGGCCAGCAACGCCGCGCTCGCCGCGGCGATCCACTGGCACGAGTCCACGGTGCGGCGCCGGATCGAGGAGCTCTGCCGGGCCGGCCTGCTGTTCTTCGAGGTGGATATCGACAACCGGGTCCTCGGCCTGAACGCGCACGCCATGCTCTGGCTCTCGGTGGAGCCGGCCAGGCTCCAGGAGGCGGGAAGCGCCCTGGCCAGGCACCCCGAGATCCCGTTCGCCGCGGCCACGACCGGGCCGACGAACCTGGTCGCCAGCGCCGTGTTCCGAGACACGCAGCACCTGTACGAGTACCTGACCGGCGAGCTGGCCGCCCTGCCCGGGGTGACCTCGGTGCAGACCGCGCCGATCATCAGGACGCTCAAGCGCACCGGCTCAGTTCACTAGCCGGCCCGCCGGACGGTCAGCCGCCACGGCCGCGTCCGGGTTCTCCGAGCTGGGCGGCGGAGAGCTCGGGCCGAGGTCGATGTCGAGGACCACCGTGACCTTGATGCCGCCGGGGTTCACCGTGAGCTGGCAGCCCACGCACACCTTGCCCCAGCTGGGGGCCTGCGGGCCGCCGGCCGCCCGCGCGGTCAGCGCGGCGCTCAGCGTGCTGCTCACGCCCAGGCTGACCGTGGTGCTCCGGCCGGCCAGCAGCCGGCCCGAGGACGGCGCGACGGTCAGCTCGCCGACCAGGCCGGGAGCTTCCGTGACCGACCACTGCACGGGGCCGCCCGACGCGGTCAGCGTCAGGGACCCGCCGGCCCCCGCGCTGACCACGATCGTCCTGGGGGTCACGCTCAGCGTGCCCTCCGCCGGCGGGGGAGTCGCGCTGGCGGTGCCTGTCGGTGTCGCCGTGGCCGTGCCGGTGGCGCTGCTCGTGGACGGCGCGGGCGAGCTCGGCGCCGGGCCGCGGCTGGACGACGGCGCCGTAGGCGAGGGGCCGCCGGGGGTGGGCGAGGGGCCGCCGGGCGGCGGTGAGGGCGATACCTGGGCCGAGCCGCTGGGCGGCACGGCGGGCTGCGTCGGGCTGCCCGGATGGCCGGAGCTGCCGGGGCTGTGACCGCCCGCGCTGCCGGGCTGGGTCCCCGGCCCCGTGCCGCCGGGCGAGGCCCCGCCGGGCGAGGCCCCGCCGGGCGAGGCCCCGCCGGCGCCCGCGCCAGGCGATCCCTGGCCCAGCGCGCTCAGCTGGCTATGGTGCCCGCCAAGCCCGCCGGCCAGCACCAAGACGGCCAGCACCACGGCGGCGGCCGCCACCACGGCCGCCGCCGCGATCGCCTGGCCCCGGCGGGTCCGCCACCACGCGGGTTTCGGCGGATCGAGCGGCTTGGGGAAGCCTTCGTGCCCGAACGTCGCGGCGTGCTGCGCCACGACGGCCCGGTGCGCCACCGCTTCCGGCGCGTTGCTGCTGGCCAGCCTGAGCACCTGCGCCCGCAGTCCGGGCGGCATGGCCGCGACGGGCAGCGCGGCCAGCGGGGCCAGGCCGAGCAGCAGCGCCGGGGCCAGCTCGCGGCGCTTGCGCTCGGTGCACTCCGGGCACCGTTCGATGTGCCGGTTGATCCGCTTGCGCATCAGCACGTTCAGCTGCCCGTCCCAGTCCTCGAGCAGCGCGCTCAGCGCGGCGCAGTCGGCGCGCCCGGAACGGGCCACGAGCAGCGCGCCCAGCGAGATCTCCAGCTGATCACGGGCCCGGGAGAGCAGCGCGTGCGCGTGGTTGCGGGACACCCCGAGCACATCGGCGATCTCCCCGACGTCGAGCTCCTGCCGCAGCTGCAGCTCGATCAGTTCCTGCTCGCCCGTGTTGAGGCCGCGGACCGCGGAGCGCAGCAGGGCGCGCAACTCCGCGCGCTCGGCGCCGCCGGTGACGTCCGCCGACTCGTCGCTCATCTCCGGCACCTGATCCAGCGCCGAGGTCGCCGTGCTGGCGGTCTCGCGCAGCCGCCGGTGACACTCGTTGCGGGCCACGGCGTACAGCCACGGCCGGAGCCGGCTCGCATCACGCAGTCCCGCCAGCTTGGACGCCGCGATGACGAACGTGTCCTGCACGGCGTCGGCCGCGTCGGCCGGCTCGCGCAGCAGGGAGCGGCAGTAGGTGTACAGCGGCGAGGCATACCTGTCGTACGCCTCCGCAAGCCCATTAGGGTCGCCCGCCACTATGGCCGCTACGACCTCGCTGTCGCGCATAGTGATATGGAACCGCGCATCGGTAGTTTTGGACAATACCGAAACACACCGGGGCCCACCGCCCCCCGCCGTACCTAGCTGAACGCCGGGAGCATCCCCCCCAAACCGGCACGTTCCCGGCGTTCTGCTAGTCCCTCAATCACTCCCCGAAGATAAGAGGCCGGACCGCCCCGTCCGCCAACGCTTTTCCCGGAAATTTTTCCGGCCGCCTCAGGCTGCGGGTTCGGCGGACCAGCGGTCGACGTACCCGAGCAGTTCGGCCAGCCGGGTGATGACCGCGTCCGGCTCGGCGGCCTCGAACGCGGGGACGGCGGAGTTCGCGATGAGCACGGCGCGCATGCCCGTGCTCTTGGCCCCGTGGATGTCGTCGTAGGGCCGGTCGCCGACGAACACGCACGCCGCGGGGTCGGTCTCGCCGACGGCCGCCATGGCCGCGCGGAACGCCTCCGGGTGCGGCTTGACCCACTCGATCTCGCTGGTGTAGACCGCGCCGTCGATCAGCCCGAGGACCTCGTCCCTGACGAAAATCCGCTCGTGGGCGCGGCGCGGCCACATCGTGTTGGAGAGCACCCCCACCTTGATGCCCCGTCGCCGCAGTTCGCGCAGCAGCGGCGGCGCGTCCGGGTCGGTCAGCGTGTGCGGATCCCACGCCTCGAAGTAGCTGGCCATGAAGTCGGCCGAGGCGGTGACCCCGGCGCGCTCGAAGATGTGCTCCAGGGTGGAGCTCTGGTGCGACCGCTCGCCCTGCTGCCACAGCTCCGTCTCGGCCGCCCGGACCGCCGCGGCCATCGCCGCCGCCTCGTCCGCCGGATAGTGCCGCGCGCACACCGTGAGCCACAGGTCGCCCACGTCGATGCTGTGCCACGGAGTGAGCGTCCCGCCCCAGTCGAAGATGACCGCCCTGACCGCCATGCCCCGCATCCTATGCACGCCCACCCTTCACCCCGGCCAGACCCGCCGCGGTCAGGTCCCCCGCCGCGACCGGCCCCCAGGTCATATTTTGACAAAACCGACCTTTTAAATGGATTATAGGTCGCGTGCCCCCTGGAGATGTAACGGCAGGAAGCCCGTTGCTCGGCTGGCCGCCGCCCGGCCTGGCGGCATCCGCTCAGGAACGCCCCGGCGCCGGGTCTGCCCATCCCTGGGACGAGCGGGTCCCGCCGCCAGGCCAGGACGCGACCCTGCTCGCGGTGGTCCCGATTCCCGGCACCGGGACCTCGCTGGCTATCGTCGGCTACGTCGTCGGCACCTCCGCCGCCAGTCCGGCCGCGCCGTCAGCCAGCCACCCGGCCACGTCGCCCGGCCTCCCGGTCCTGCTGCGCGCGCAGCATCCCAGCGGCTCAGGGCTGCGCCTGGACCACGTCCAGCGCCGCGTCTGGGCCGACGGGCAGGAGATCCAGCTGACCTTCCAGGAGTTCGAGTTGCTGGCCTTCCTCACCGCCCACCCGGCCACCGTGTTCACCCGGGCCGACCTGGTCGAGCAGGTCTGGCACCGCGACGGCCCCCCAGGCCCGCCGGACTCCCGCGCCGTACCGCCGGACAGCCGCACCGTGGACGTGCACGTCAGCCGCCTCCGGCACAAGCTCGGCCCGCGCTACGGCCAGTGCCTGATCACCGAGTACCGCGTCGGCTACCAGTTCCGCCCGCTGGCCCCGTAAGACCGCGACGGCCCAGGCCCGGATGCCCCGGAATACCCCGTGTGGCACACTACTTATAGGAGTAAGAGCGTGCTCCGGGGTCGGTGAAACTCCGAACCGGCGGTGAAAGTCCGCGACCCGTCCGCAGCCAGCGGCCGGTTGACCCGGTGAAATTCCGGGACCGACGGTGAAAGTCCGGATGGGAGGCAGCACGCCAGCGGCCGGATGACCCCGGCCACGCGCAACGCGCGTACCCGCGCCATCCCCCGGAGCCGAGCGGCAGTACAGGCTTCGAGAAGGGAAGCGCGGATGTTCACCGGGATCGTGCAGGAACTCGGCGAGGTCGCCGCGATAGAGCGCCGCGGCGACGCGGCCAGGCTCACCATCCGCGGCTCCACGCGGGACGCCG
>Ga0335073_10008376_pt1 | contig 14506 bp, 9 predicted proteins | sample Lox_Sample_22_FD_207093 | JGI IMG/M metagenome (GOLD analysis project Ga0335073, IMG submission 207093) | Soil microbial communities from Loxahatchee National Wildlife Refuge, Florida, United States - Lox_Sample_2.2 | ecosystem: Environmental > Terrestrial > Soil > Wetlands | place: USA: Florida... | reverse complement strand
GCGTGCGATGGCGAAAAGCCGAACCGTGATTCCAAATCGGGCTCTTTGGGAATTCATGTGTTCAAAAACGGAACTCCGAGGGCATCAAGGCCGGGTGGTGGATGGCGCCGGTTTCTTGCTTTTCCCCGGGGTATCGGTTTCAGTCCACAGAAATGCCAGCTCGTCAGCGTCGTCCTGGATCTGCTGCTCGACGCTTACACCGGCGGAGTGCCCGCCCGATACGCTGTAATGCAACAAAACGGGCCGGCCACTCTTTGAGTCGGCCTGCATCAGTGCGGTCATCTTGCGTGCGTGGAGTGGGTCAACCCGGGTATCGCTGTCGCCGGTGAAAAACATGATGGCCGGATAGTCGGAGCGAGGCTTCACGTTCTGGTAGGGCGAGTACTTGTAGAGGTACGGGAACTGTTTCTCGTTGTCGGCCGAGCCATATTCGGTAGTCCAATGCGGGCCCTGTTCGAATTTCTGATACCGCAGCATGTCGAGCAGCGGATAGCCGCACCAGATGGCGCCGAAGAGTTCCGGGTGCTGCGTCATCGACGCGCCCATCAAGAGTCCTCCATTGGAACGACCGCGAATGGCAAAGTGCTCGGGCGAGGTGTACTTCTGGTCAATCAGGTAGCGGGCCGCCGCGAACCAGTCGTCGAAGACGTTCTGCTTTTTCTCAAACATGGCCTGCTCGTGCCAGCTTTCGCCGTATTCGGCCCCACCGCGCAGGTTGGGAACGGCAAACCAGCCGCCTTGCTGAACCCACCACGCCCATGCCGGATTCCATGTCGGTGTTTCGGCGAGATTGAATCCCCCGTAGCCAGTCATGAGCAGGTGTTCGGAACCATCCTGCTTCAGGCCCTTCTTGCCGGCAATGAACATGGGAATTTGTGTGCCATCGTTGGATTTGTAGAAGACCTGTTTGAGGTCGTATTCGGCCGTCTTGAACGGTGTTCTCGGCTCGGCAAAGATTTCGCGCTTGCCGGTCACCGTGTCGACGCGATAGATGGTCGGCGGCTGAATGTACGACTCAAAGCTGAAAAAGCCATAGCGGTCGACGGTCCTTCCCACGACCCCGGAGGCGGAGCCAATCCCTTCGAGGTCGATCTCGCCCTCCGGTTTGCCATCGAGGGAGTACACGCTGAGTTCGGACTTCACATCGTGAAGGCGCTTGATGTAGATCTTGCCGCCCACGATGGAGAAGTTCTCAATCACGTCTTTGCCTTCCGGGATGATCGTCTTCCACGCTTCGGGCATGATGCCGGGATCGGCACGCAGCACTCGGCCGTTCGGTGAGTTGTAGTCGGTGCGGACGTACCAGCCGCCTTTGGCATAGGTCACGGAGAAGCGCGACTCGAGGCTCCAGACGAGGATGTCAAATGGGGTGCCGGGCTTGGTGAGGTCGCGGAAGCAGATGTCGACGCGCTTGGGAGGTACGCCGCGATCGATGGTGATGACGAGGTAGTGCGCGTCATCGGTGATTTCAGCGCGGAAGTTATCGATAGGGCCGAGCGGCTCACCATGGAATTCGCGGCCGAAGATCAGCTTGTCATCGGCGTTCCGGGTTCCGATGGCATGCAGGTAGAGCAATGTGCCTTTTCGGTCGGTGCGTGCGTAATAGAGGCCCTTGCCGTCAGGAGTGAAGAAGACGGAGTAGTAGAGACCAGAGGGAATTTCGTCCTCCAGCGGCTTTTTCCTTGCCACGCTATAAATGCGGATGGTCGATTCGTCCGCTCCGCCCTGTCGGATGCCGTATGCGACAAGCATCCCATCGCGCGAAACATCCGCGAGTCGGACCGAGGTGTTGGGATCGCGGCTGAATGCAGCCGGATCGATAAGGCGCTTATCCTTGGGTGCGCTGGTTTGTCCTTTGGCGGCAGCGCCCGTCCAGCCATGGCGCATGTAGATTGACGCTTGTTCTTCGCCGGCGAGGCGCTTCATGAAGTAGTAGTTGCCTGCACGCTGGATGGGGATGGACCAGCGGGAGGTGTGTTCCAGGGGATCAAGGTCGTCGAGGATCTGGTTGCGGATCGGCGCCTGTTTCAAGTAGCGCGCGGTGTAGGCGTTCTCTTCGTTGATAAAGTTCCGTGTTTCGTCGCTTTTTGCATCTTCGAGCCAGCGGTAGTCGTCGGTCACCTTGGTGCCAAAGTAGCTATCGACGACCGGCTTGGTTTCCGCGGCTGGAGGTGCGGGAAGTGTGATGCCGTCGCGCCCATGAATGGCTTGGGCCCCGCAAACTGTACAAGTCACAATAAGCCAAAGAACAGCCGCACGCCGCATCAAGAATCCCCCTGCCGAACAGCATACGCGCTGGACTTCGGTTTCCGACGATTTGCGATGGTTGACGCCGGTGGCACCGTATCCGCAATCCGGTCGCAGTGCGAAGCACCCCAATCTGGAAGCCCGGTAGAATCGAGCCAGTGGAAGATTCATTGCCAAGTCAGCCGCGCCCGGGTTCACCTTCTCTCTTGGGCCGGGCGTTGCGCGCGCTGCGGCCGTCGCATGCGCACTCGGCGTTCAGCGCGACTGTTGTTCTGATGGTTTCCGTGTTCCTGTCGCGGATCATCGGGCTGGTCCGGGTCAAGTACATCATGTGGCTCTTTGGCAGCGGGATGAAGGCCGATGCGCTGAACGGGGCTTTCGTGCTGCCGGATATGATTTCGTACTTCCTGGTCGGCGGCGCAGCATCGATCACGTTCGTCACGATATTGACGCGCTACCGCGAGACCGGCAGAGAGAAGGAAGGCGAGCGTTCGCTCTCCGTCATTTTGACGACGATGTACCTGGTGCTGGGCGGGGCCATCGTGCTGGGAGAAATCTTCGCTCCGTTATTTGTTCGGCTGCAGTTCAGCGGGTACGATGCGGAGAAGGCGGCGCTGTGCGTAAAGCTCACACGCATTCTGTTGCCGGCGCAACTATTCTTTTTTGCCGGCGGCGTTTTCGGGGCGGTGCTGCTGGTCCGCAAGCAGTTCAACGTGCAGGCAGTGTCGCCGCTGATCTACAACCTGGGCACGATCCTGGGCGGAGTGCTGCTGGTAAAACAGCTCGATGTTTCTTCGCTGGCGATCGGGACGGTGGCCGGTGCGTTCTTTGGTCCGTTTTTTTTGAACTGGCTGTTTGCGCAGAGGGCCGGCGCGCATTACCGGCCGATTCTCGACTGGCACGATGAGGGACTGCACGAGTGGGTGCGGCTGTCCCTGCCGCTGATGGCCGGCGTGTCGCTGGTCACTGCCGACAGCTGGATCATCGCGCACTTCGCATCGAAAATCGGCGGCGCTGTTTCGCAGTTCAACTACGCCAAGCAGTTTTTCACTGCGCCGATGGCAGTGCTGGCGCAGGCCGCGGGTGCGGCGTCGATGCCATTTTTCGCCAGCCTGTGGGCGAAGCAGAACCGCGTTGAATTTGCCACCACCGTAGCCGATTCGGTTTCGCGGGTGGCTTGCCTCGGGCTGCTCGCGGCGTCGGCGATGATTGCGCTGGGCAAGCCGGCCATCGATCTCATCTTCACGGGCGGTCACTTTTCCCGCGCCGATGCCGGGCAGTGCGCCGCTTACTTTGCTGTTTTCTCGATCTCGATGTGCATGTGGTCGGCGCAGGCCATCTACTCGCGAGCCTTCTATGCGGCTGGGAACACGTTTGTGCCGATGGCTGCGGGTACCATTGTGACCGCCGTTTCGCTGCCGATTTACACCATGCTCTTTCATGGCTTCGGAGCGACGGGGCTGGCGGTCGCATCCGACATCGGCATCGCCATGCAGACGCTGGCGATTGCGGGGTTGCTGCACAAGCGGAAGATGGTTTCGCTGGCGAGTCTCGACTTTCGCGAGTTGGGAAGGTGCCTGGCGGCGGGTATCACGGGCGGGGCGGCGACGTGGGTCGTCTTTTCGTGGCTGGCAGGAATGTTGCTGCACGCGCGCGGCAGGCTAAACGATCTGATTGTGCTGATTGCCGGCGGCCTGCTGTGGACTGCGGTTGCGATGTGGGTGCTGAAGAAGACCGGTTCTGCGCTGCCGCGAGTCATCCTGAAGCGAATGCGCCTGGCGTAACCAGGGGCCGTGAACTCAACAAGACACTCGGATCCGGATTAGAACCACAAAACACCGGGACCCCTGCCGGGGCAGGGGTCTTTTGTGGTGGAGTCGGCCGATAGCTACGCGTTTGCAGCCACTTTGACTTCGTTATGCACAGCGGTCGGCTTGGCATCGGGCTTGCGGATGTCGATGCCGCCCTTAAAGAACGCGCCGTCTTCAATGCTGATGCGGGCTGCGGCCACGTCGCCGGTCAGCGCGCCCTCGGCACGGATGTCCACACGATCCGTCGCGGTCACATTGCCCTTGAGCTTGCCCAGAACAACGATCTCTCGCGCGCTGATGCTGGCGCTGACCACGCCGTTCTTGCCCACCGTGACGCGATTGCCCGGAATATTGATGCTGCCTTCAACCTTGCCGTCGATGAAGAGCGATTCGGTTCCGGTAATCTCGCCCTTGATGGAAAGGCCCTTGCTGATGCTGGCTTGCTCGCCGACTGAGGATGATACGGCGGCTGTCGGGCGTGCCGTTTCAAGAGAAGGCTGCACGGGCACGGGGCGGGCAGGCTCGGGAGTCGGGGGCGGGGTCGATTGGCCTTGTTGGGTGGGTTTCCACATAGCGCTCAATACAATTTCCTTTTCTGTCCAAATGGGACTTAGGGTGCCAAGGCAGGGACCACTACAGTGGACCCAGGATCATATTTTATTCCGAACCGTGTGCTCCCTTGCACAATGAGCACGCATGTCTGCGGGATGATTTCTATCCTGCTCGGGCAATACCAAGCATGGGTGTTGCCGTTATTGTAAGACGACAGAGCAAAATTGGACCAATACCGAGATTACGATGGTGTCTCGGTTGCCATCTCCGGCAACATGCGAAGCCAAAACCCAAGGAATCACGGCGAATTCCCGAAAACTCACGAACCACGAAAGGCAACCATGCACCAAATAGGCAGGCAACTCGCGTTGTTTTGTGCTGTGGGAATCCTGGGCCAGATCGCAATGCAGGCGCAAACGACGGCCCAGAACGAACCATTCGACGTCGTTATCCTGCACGGGCACATCATCGACGGCACCGGTTCACCGTGGTATTCGGGCGATGTGGGCATCCGAAATGGGCACATCGCAGCAATCGGAGACCTGTCTGCTGCTCCTGCGAAGCAGAAGATTGACGCGCAGGGGAAAGTGGTCACGCCGGGATTCATCGACATGCTGGGCCAGTCAGAGCTGACGATCCTCGTCGATCCTCGACTGCCCTCGAAGATTTACCAGGGCATTACTACAGAAATCACCGGCGAAGGCGATTCCGTGGCTCCCGTAAACGATGCGATGCTCGCGGCCGATCGCTCCGGCTACGAACATCTGCACATCACGCCCGACTGGCACTCGCTGCGCGAGTATTTTGCTCGGATCGAAAAGCAGGGGATAGGGATTAACCTCGCGACCTATGTCGGCGCGACCTCGGTCCGGCGCATGGTGTTGGGCGATGCGAAGGTCGACCCCACGCCTGCTCAACTCGACCAGATGAAGACACTGGTGGACCAGGCGATGCGCGACGGAGCGGTTGGCGTGTCGACCGCATTGCAGTATGCCCCGGCTCCTTATGCGAAGACCGAGGAACTGATCGCACTGGCTGCGGAAGCTTCGAAGTACGGTGGAATCTATGCGACCCACATGCGCAGCGAGGGCGATACGGTGCTCGAATCGATCGACGAAGCCACACGCATCGGACGCGAGGCGCAAATTCCCGTGGAAATCTGGCACCTGAAAGCTGCCGGCAAAGCCAATTTCGGCAAGATGCCGCAGATTGTCGCGCGCATCGACGCAGCTCGGGCATCGGGTATCGACGTGAGCGCGAATACCTACGCCTATACCGCGTGGTTCAATACGTTTTCTGCATTTGTTCCGCCGTGGGCGCATGACGGCGGCGATGCCAGGCTGATTGAAAGATTGAAAGATCCGGCGATGCGGGCGCGGATCCGCAAAGATATGACCAGCAACGGCAAAGACTCGGCCGGCGAGGACTGGGACAACGAGTGGCAGGAGATCCCTAACCCTGATGCGGTGCTGATCGCGGTCGTCCAGAACCCCGAACTTGTGCCCCTCCAGGGCAAGCGGCTTTCCGATGTGGCTGCACTGTGGCACGAAGACGCGATAGATGCACTTTGCGATCTGCTCATCAAGGACAAGGCCTTCACCGAGGTCGCCGTCTTCGGCATGGACGAGCCCGACGTGGTGCTGGCGCTGAAACAACCGTGGGTTTCTGTGGACAACGATTCGCAAGGAACGTCGCCTGAAGGACTGCTCGGCAGCGAGCATCCGCACCCGCGTGCGTACGGGACGTTCCCGCGTATCCTCCGCAAATACGTGCGCGAGGAGCATGCGCTCATGCTTCCCGATGCGATCCGCAAATTCTCGGCACTGCCGGCACAGCGCATGCGGCTGACCGACCGCGGAGTGCTGAAAAAAGGCATGTGGGCCGACGTTGTCGTCTTCGATCCTGAGAAGATTACTGACAAGGCTACATACGAAAATCCCAACCAGCTATCCGTGGGAATGGAGTACGTACTCGTGAACGGTGTGCCCATAATTCAAGAAGGCAAAATGACGGGCAAGCTCCCGGGGAAAGTACTGCGCGGATCCGGATATGTGCCGTAATCCGCCACAACTGAATCTGATTCGATCGCGGCACGTCGTGCATCTCTTGTTGGAACGGATAATTTATGAGCAATCCTCTTTTTTCTTCTTTCAGGCTGCGTTCTGTCGAATTTCGGAATCGCCTCGGCGTTTCGCCGATGTGCGAGTACTCGTCTGAGGACGGGTTCGCCAACGACTGGCATCTCGTTCACCTCGGCGCGCGTGCGCAGGGCGGCGCAGGGCTGGTCATGACCGAGGCTTCGGCCGTTACCCCCGAGGGCCGCATCTCGATGAGTGACCTTGGCATCTGGAAAGACGCGCACATCGAGAAGCTGACACAGATTGTGCGGTTCATCCACTCGCAGGGCGCGAGAGCAGGAATCCAGCTGGCTCACGCGGGCCGCAAGGCCAGCATGACCGCTCCCTTCGGGGGCGAACGCCTGTTGACAGTAGAAGAGGGTCGTTGGGAGCCAGTGGCGCCGAGCGCGGTCGCTTTTTCGCCAAACTATGCAGTTCCCAAGGCGCTTGACGAGGCGGAGATTGAGGGGGTCGTTCAAGCCTTTGCGAATGCTGCAAAACGCGCCGAAGAGGCTGGCTTCGACTTCATCGAGATTCATGGCGCACACGGCTATCTGCTGCACGAGTTCCTGTCGCCGCTGGCCAACCAGCGCACGGATAAGTACGGCGGCAGCCCGGAAAACCGGGTCCGGTTTCCGCTCGAAGTAGTCGACGCGGTCCGCGCAGCGTGGCCCGAGCACCTGCCTCTGTTTGTGCGAATCTCTGCGACTGACTGGGCCGACGGCGGCTGGACACCGGATGACTCAGTGGAACTGGCGCGTCGGCTGTGCGACCATCATGTCGATCTGGTCGACGTGTCTTCCGGCGGGATGGTCCCCAACGCGAAGATCCCGGCTGGCCCTGGTTTCCAGGTGCCGTTCGCCGAACGCATTCGCAAAGAAGCCGGAATTCCGACTGCGGCCGTAGGTCTAATTACCGACCCGCTGCAAGCCAATGGCGTCATCGCCAGCGGCCAGGCTGACATTGTGCTGCTCGCGCGCGAGATGCTCCGCGATCCCTACTTCCCGTTGCACGCATCCGCGGCTCTGGGCGAGCCGGCAAGCTGGCCGGTACAGTATTTGCGCGCTGCCCCGCAGGGATCGAAAGCCAGAACGACTGTAGAACGGCCTCGAAAAAGCTAGAGGCCGCAATTTTGGCCCAGATTTTCAACATGTTTCGTTGTTCGAAGCGCTCCGGGGCACCGATTTTGCTTCACTTACGGTGCAATTTGTGGCCTATACTGGCGTCTAGCGAACAGTCCGCAAGCAAGCGGGCTCGTTGTATTGACTATGGCATCGCATCCGTCCCCGAAGCGCGCCGTCGAAACTCCCACTATCCCCGATCGTCTTTATTTCAAGATTGGAGATGTTGCGCGGCTGCTCAAAGTTGAGCCGTACGTCCTGCGTTTCTGGGAGTCCCAGTTTCCGCAATTGAAGCCCAACAAGAGCGGAACGGGACAGCGCCTCTATCGTAAGCGGGATGTCGAGATTGCCATCGAAATCAAGCGCTTGGTTTACGGCGAAGGGTATACGCTGTCAGGTGCGCGACAGGCACTTGGTCAGGCACGACGTGCGGAAGTACAGGCTCCGGTTCCCACCCCCAAAGCTGCTTCTACGAAACGTCGCGATAGGACCGCGGAGGTCATTGGCCGCGCACGGACCGAACTGCGCGAGATTGTTGCGCAGCTGGCGGTTCCGGCGACCGCTAAGCCAGCTCCTATTCAGCCGATCCGGCGCAAAGGCCGCTCCGCTCAGTCGGAACATGCATCTGGGTCGCTGTTCGAACCCTAGGCAGCCCGCGTCGAGTTCATTTTCAAGAGAACTCAACCCTCAACGCTTACGAATACATGGAAATTGCGCTTTGAATAGCTCTTGGAATCTCCGTGCCTGTGTACATGACGATTTGCCCTTCGGTATGAAATGATTGCCTCAACCAGCGGTCCGGATAAAGTTGTTGATCAATCGTTTGACTTAGGGCATTCTGGTCAGGCGGACCTGCTGCACAAGCACCTGTGGATCGGCGAAACGAGAACCGACTGAGCGCTGACTGCAGACGCGGAAAGCAGAACTCCATTGAAGTTATCTGGTCTCTTCTTACCTCTGTTCCGTCGTTATGGGTTTGTTAGTTGGGTCCCAGTTTTTCTGCTGGTACAGCTTTCCGCTTCATCTTGCGCGCAGGGACCTGTCGTCGCAGTCTGGCATGGATTCCTGCGTAACACCGAAGGCGGGCCGATTGCCGGCGCAAAGGTGCAACTGTCGGGATCAGCCACCGCAGAAGCAAAGACGGGCGCAGACGGTTCGTTCACGCTCACCGCGCTGCCGCAAGGACAATACAAGCTGACCGCGACTACCGAAGGGCGGACTGCAACGTATGCGCAGTCAATTGAGCTCACGGTTTCTGCGCCGTCAGTCCTCATCACGCTCTCGAATCGCGGTGAGATGACCGTTGCAGTGCAGCAGGCAACCGGCGCGACCGGCGGTGAGGCCCTTTCCAGCCAGACAACCAGCTCGCTGCCTCTGAATGGGCGCGACTTCACCACGCTCCTGCTGCTGGCCGCGGGCACGATGACTGACGTCAACGGGGCGACGAATTTTACGCAGCAGTTCGCCATCAATGGACAGCGAGGTGTGGAAGCAACATTCGCAATGGACGGAGCCGACATCAGCGATCCGGAAATGGGCGGAAGCACGTTCCCAAACTTCAATGTGGACGCGATTCAGGAGTTGCAATCCAGCTCTGGCTGGATGCCGGCGGATATCGGCCGCGGCGCAGCCGGCTTTACAAACATCATCACCCGTTCGGGAGCCAGCGGCTTCCACGGATCGCTCTTTGAATTCGTGCGGAATTCAGCGTTCGATGCGCGCAACTACTTTGATCATCCAACACCTGCTTACCCCGGACGCATTCCCCCATTTCGGAGAAACGAATTCGGCTTCACCAACGGTGGTCCGGTGTTTATTCCGCACCTCTACGACGGCCGCAAACGGACATTCTATGCAACGGAGTACCAGGGATTTCGCCAGGTGCTGGGTACCACCCAGGTGATGCCGGTACCGACCGCAGCGCAGCGGCCATCCGGCGGTTCGAACATCGTATACGACACGACAACCTTCGCCGATGGCACCACGGACACGCTCGCCGTACCTGTAGTTTCACCGATTGCCGCCATCCTGGCTCGCTATCCGCTCCCGAACCTTCCCACCGGCTCCTTCGGCGCGAACACGTATGCCACTGCTTCGAAGGTGACCACGAACGCCAACCAGTTCTCGTTGCGCATCGACCATAAGCTCTCCCAAAAGAATCAGTTCTTCGCGCGCTTTACGATGGATAACCTGACAGGGCCGACGACGAATCCGGACCAGACCGCGATCGATCCTGCCTTTGCCGTCGAGTACGTCGATCAACAACGGAACGTGGTCGGCACAATCACCACGACGTTCACGCCAAAGCTCGTGCTTTCGTCGTCGCTCTCGATCGTCCGCTCCACCCCCGGCTTTCCAACTCCCGACCACACGGACCCTGCCGTCAAGTTTCAGGATGGTCTCTTCGAGGCATTCAACGGCGCGGCCGGTTCCGTGATGCAGGCGTACGGAAACCTCTTCCAGGAGCAGGAGAACATCGCCTACACCATCGCGAGTCACGCTTTCAAAGCCGGATTTGAAGTCAGGAAGAATGTAGACACGACCTATTTCGGCATCTCGCCGAACGGGGAATACGATTTTGGCGGCGGTACCGCCTACGCCACCGAAGCGATAGCGTCGACGAGCGGCACGCACAATATCAACGTGGGCGATCCTCTGCCGGACACGCTCTCCGGCTTCCTTTCCGGTTCGCCATTTGCCTACATCGTAGCTGTGGCGCCACCTGGAGTCTCAGGCGGCGCACATATCGGTCCTGCGGCCATCAATCGCAGCGATTTCAACTGGTACGTCGAAGATACGTGGAAGGTCACGCCGAAGCTCACGCTCGACTACGGAGTCCGCTGGGAGTACTACTCCCCAATCACCGAGCGCGCCCACCGCACGGGTGCTTTCCGAACCCTGAACGGGACAGTGGATTACGTCGTCAATCCTCAGCCCGGCTATGCGACCACTTGGAACGGCTGGGGCCCGAGAGTGCAGGTTTCGTACGTGCCCGCGAAGGACTTCACCATGCACTTGGGTGGAGCTGTAACGGTGATTCCGCCCAACATCTGGCAGGATAATCTCCTGACTGGCTCGACCCCATTCGCAATCTATCCTCGTCGCCAGTCCTCCTCGAGTGCGCCGCTCGAGTATGGTTTCACCATCACCCCATCGATGCTGCCCATCGCTTACGACCTGAGTGGTAACAATATTCTGGCGAATGGAACCGACAAGATCGCGCCCAATACGCCAATGGATGTCGACCGCTACGAGAAAGACCTTGCCAGTGTTACTGCATCGGGTGCTGTGAGTGCCTTGAACCTGTCCGGCATCGACGAGAAATTCGACAACGCAACGCTCTACACATGGACGCTCGGTCTTGAGCGAAAGATCGCCAATCTAACCGCGGATTTGGGTTATGTGGGCACCTCCGCCCAGAAGCTGCCGCGTATCGGCTTTCCCAACGCTTTTCCCGGCGCAACGCCTCAGTTTGCGCCATACACCCAATTCAACGCTGCCGGCGACGTGACCGGAGGCCTTGGAGTGATGAACGTGCTGACCGATGACGTGCACTCCAATTACAACGCGCTGCAAGCTTCGCTCTTCGGAACTGTCGGTCATGGCGGCCCCGGCATTCAGGCTTCCTACACCTTCAGCAAGTCGATCGACACCAGTTCCATTGTCCTGGGCGGTACAGGATCGACCGGCGCCAACACCGCCCCCGCACCGCAGGACCCCTTCAATCTGCGCGCCGAGAAAGGCCCCTCGGGTTTCGATGCGACGCATAACTTCGGCCTTAGCCTGGCGCAGGACCTGCATCTGGAAAGCGCGGGCTTCCTCAGTGCTCTTCCGCGCAACTTCACCTACGGATGGGAACTGCTCTCCATTTCTTCCATATCATCCGGCGCACCGTTTACCGTTTACTCGGGAATTCAGCAGACTGGCGCGGGCACGAGCGGTTCGGACCGGCCGGATCAGATCGCCGTCCCACAGCTGTCAACGGCGCGCAAAGACCGCCAGGACTACTTCGGCATGGGCGCAGCCAATGCCGGCACCTACTTCAACATTCCTATCCACGTTGCCGGAGGTACCGGACCGAACCAGGGACGATTCGGCGCATTGGGACGGAACACCTTCCGCGGGCCTGCCTACTACGACTACGACTTCGCCATGATCAAGGACACTCCCTTCGGACATAGATCCTCCGGCGGTGAGCGCTTGGACCTTCAGTTCCGCGGCGAGTTCTTCAACCTGTTCAACATCGTCAACATGGGATTGCCCGCGAACACTCTCACCGGTACAGGTTTTGGCGAAATCTCAAAGACGGCCGGCACTTCGCGCCAAATCCAGCTTTCGCTGAAGCTCATCTACTGATTTGACCGGAGGATATTGCCCGGATCAATTCTGAGGGAAGAGACGGGCAGATTTTGAACTGACGAATGGCTCGGCTTTGCCTAGCTCCCCTCGCAGACCGGAATTCGGGCTTGGATTGGCGTGCATCGTGGGTCGACATCGACGATATCGCCCGGATGAATTCCGAGGGAGGAGCGGAAATGGTCGGGACGGGCAGATTTGAACTGCCGACCCCTCGCACCCCAAGCGAGTGCTCTACCAGGCTGAGCCACGTCCCGACACAGTCGAGCCGGTCCGCTACTGCGAACCGGCCCATGGGGTTCTGATCTAGTTTACACCAGCAAGGACTGACTTAGGGTTCAGAGCGCGGCACGGGGATAGTCGTGATTCAAATAAGATTTTAGCTCGCGTTTCGCGACCGTCCGCATTGCTTGCCGGCGACAAGGACAGACCAGCCGGCTTAGCTCAGCCTATCAATGCGAGGGCGGGACATACTCCTGCGGCAAGGCCGAGCCTTCACCGAAGAAGAACTGTTCCATCTGCTCAACCAGGAACTGCTGCGCCTGTGGCGTCCACGGCTGGAGGCGGTATTCGTTCAACAGCATCTTCTGGCGATCAATCCATTCGCTCCACGCTGCCTTTGATACGTTCTTATAGATTTTTTGGCCAAACTCCGAGTCAAAAGGAGGCTCGTCGAGTCCCTCCAATTCTTTCTTATAGCGGACACAAAACACCATATGCGCCATCGTTCCAGCTCCTGTTGCCATTGTATAGGGGCATTAGAGAGGGGCGGATGAGGAGCTTGCACCCGCTCGCCCACATTCGGACCTAATACGCGGCGATTCCGTTCAGGCCTGAGGACGCGGTGAGGCCGCCAACCGTCCCAAGACTGGATAGACTGCCATCGCTTTCGACGGCAAAGATGCCGATGGTCCCGGTCCCTGCATTCAGCGTATAAACATACTTCTCGTCGCTGCTCGCGGTTATGTCGAGGTTGGTACTCCCGGTTGGATTCGATGCCACCACGGTAGAGGCAATGGGGGTCAAGGAACCGTTGCGACGAATGGCGAAGCCGGAGATGGTAGAACTGCCGGCATTGGACGTATAAACAAGTCGTCTATTCGGAAGCACGACATCCCAGCAGGTCGCCATGCCCAGAGTTGGCACTTCGGAGGAGATCGTGGTGAGTGTCTGGTTCCAGCCGACCCAGTAGGAGGATATGTCGTTCGAGGCATTCGCGGAGACCAACACACCGTCTGGTGAAAAGGCGAGAGCGAATGGCACGGCGCCTGCGCTTGCATCGACAGAGATGTTGGAGAGTTGACCATCGGGTAGTACCCGGAAGACATCAATGCTGTTTGTCGCACTCTCGGCCACAATGAGGAACCGGCCATTGGGACTGATCGCAAGCGATGTGGGCGATGTGGCATCGCCACTCAGGGGTTTCGTCGCGTCGTGGATCGGAATGAGATGTCCTGAGCCGGTCACGCGAAATCCACTGACATTCCCATTGCCTCCGGAGTTGAGCACGTACAGAAGATCGCCAATCTGAGTCAACGCCGTAGGAGCGCTGCCGCCACTCGAGGTTGAATCAAGGAGGCGCAACCTGCTGCCCTCGACTGCGAAGGAAGAGATGGTTCCGCTGCCTGCGTTCAGCGCGAAGAGAAGATTGTGATCGGCACTCAGGATCAGTGAACCTTGCGAGTGAAGCGGATCGATGGTGCCGCCACTTCCGTTGCCTCCAGTGGAAAATACGCCCGCCAACTGCAGCGAGCCGTCATTTTGGCGGTTGTAGGCGACGACTTGGTTATTGGATGCAGCGTTGGTCATAACGAAAACTGCGCCGCGGTTCTCTTCGGCTTGCGACCCTTGCCGGCCAGCTAGAACGAGTAGGCACACTACCACTGCGAGCGTTAAGCTCTTCATAATTTCCGATACTCCAATCAGGGAAGTCGGCTTCGCGTGTGGCTTCCGCACAATCCGCGTTCATTCCAAAAACTGAGCCGCGCAGCGAGAGCCCTTGTGCATTTGGAGAGTGAGACGCCCCTCAAAAAGTTACAGAGAAAAACACACGGGGAAACAGAGAGAGTCGAAAGCGCATGCGCCTGGATGAAATGCGGATGATCCCGCAGGGCTTGCAGGAATTGCCGTAACTTTTCGGCCGCTCGTACAATCAAACCAGACCGATATGTGCGGCCGATTTGCGCGACGATCCACGCAGGAAGTCCTCGCCGACTGGTTTGGCGTGGAGTTGGAAGACATGCCGTGGTTCGCGCCCAGCTACAACGCTGCGCCGCAGAGCACCCAGCCCGTCGTGCGATTG
>Ga0335073_10008375_pt1 | contig 14507 bp, 12 predicted proteins | sample Lox_Sample_22_FD_207093 | JGI IMG/M metagenome (GOLD analysis project Ga0335073, IMG submission 207093) | Soil microbial communities from Loxahatchee National Wildlife Refuge, Florida, United States - Lox_Sample_2.2 | ecosystem: Environmental > Terrestrial > Soil > Wetlands | place: USA... | reverse complement strand
TCGGCTACGTGAATATCGGCGCCGCCGTTCTTGGTCAGCCATTTCTGATCGATGGACGGGGATTTAGCTTGCGTATCTTCCGCCGTCGAGGCCTTGAACGAGAGCGAGTCCACAGGGTTGTGGAGATCGGTTTCGTAGGTGCGGTACGCGCGGAAGTAGTCTCCCGCTTTCACGCCCTGGTTGCTGCCCACATTCATGTAAACCTTCATCCCGGAGCCCAGTTCGGCGTCAAAATCCTTGGCCATCACAATGCGCCCGCTGACCTTGCCGGAGGCCGGAAGGAAATCGCCTGTTTTTCCACGAAGGGAACCGCGATGTCTCCCGGAACCACCGGAGCGCAGCTGAACTCAATGTGCGCCACCGCCATCTTGCTGCGGGTGTCGACCACGCGCACCGTCGCGAGTTCGGCGTAGGGCTGCCCCATGGACTTCAGAATGGCATCCTGGCCGACGAACATCTCATAGCGGTTGGGATCCCGGAGTTCGCGCAGGATGGTGTACTGTTTCCCCAGCTCATAGCCCTTCCCCGCCAAGTAAATGATCTCGCCACCGGCATATTGGGCTGTAGTCGGCGTGTCCAGTCCGCCCGCCACGAAGTTGGCGTTGGGCAGGTGGTCCTTGTTCACAAAGCCGGCACAGTACAGATCGGAACGGGTGGGCTTCACCACCTGTTCCGTCGGGAAATTAACCGGGGTCGCGAGCGTGCCATCGGGAGTGGGCGCACTTGGGGCTTGACTGTCTTGAGCAGCCGCGGCGGCCACCAGGCACAAAATGATCAACAATCCTGTTTTCTTCATGTTACCTCCGAAGCCGGGGCTGCAATCCCCATGCTCCCGTCTTCGTTAACTTACAGAAAAATAAACACCTTCCAGCCCGGACAGTAACAACTGGGGGTAAGACGGTCAAGGTTACGCTGGTGCCATGGCGGATACGTTAAAAAGTTTTTCCCGGCAAGAATTCATAATCCCTTGTTGCATCTGGGATTAGGCGCCTGTAATATCGCGCCACTCTTAAAATTAATGGCAGCACTATCGAACAATTACGTTGGCCGTCTTCGTCCGTTGCGCCTGCCGCGAGTATGCGTCGCCGTGGTAGGGTCCGATCCCGCCGAAATGATGGAAAAGGCCGACTCGCTGGTCCGCGACAATACCTTCCTCGAGTTCCGGCTGGACTACTTGCCCCGCCCCGGGTTGGCCATGGCAAGGTTGAAACAGTTTCACGATTACCACCCCCAAGTGGTATCGATCGCTACTTGCCGGCGCGCCGCAAACGGAGGCAAATTTCGCGGTTCCCTGGCATCCCAGCTCGATATTCTCGGGAAGGCCTCGCTCGCCGGCTGCCAGCTGGTCGATCTCGAGCTGCAAAGTGCGGTCCGCTGCAAACCAGAGCAACTGAACCGGTTACGAACCCGGGCGGCGCTCCTCCTCTCCTACCATGACTTCCGGTCGACCAAGAAGCTGGAGGAAACGCTGGCCAAAATGACGGCCTTGTCGGGAGATTTCTACAAGATCGTCACCACAGCTACCACCCTCTACGACAACGTGCTGATGATGAAGTTCCTGGAAAAGAACAGCGATCAGCATTCACTCATCGGCCTGTGCATGGGGGAACAAGGCATTATCAGCCGTGTACTGGGCCTGCGAGCCGGCAGCATCTTCACCTTCGCGGCCGTCAGTGAGGATGAGAGAACGGCTCCCGGGCAAGTCACCGCGCAGGATCTCCATGGCACCTACCGGATTGAGCAAGTGGATGCGGCCACGCGCGTATACGGAGTCGCGGGAGATCCGGTCGCCCACTCGCTTTCTCCTGCCATCATGAACGCCGCCATGCGGCGCGAAACCGTAAACGGTGTCTACCTCGCGCTGCATGCGAAAACACTGAAGGATCTGCTGGCCTGCGTGCGCGACATCCCGATCCACGGGCTGTCGATCACGATGCCGTACAAGGAGTCCATTCTCTCTCACCTCGACAACACCGACTCTCACACGACCAAGATCGGCGCGTGCAATACGGTGGTTCGAGCGCAGGACGGAAATCTGTACGGCTTCAATACCGATAACGCCGGCGTAGTACGTCCCTTGCAGGAAAGAATGTCACTTGAAAACGCCAAGATCCTGGTGCTGGGGGCGGGCGGCGCGGCGCGGGCGGCTGTGTTCGGACTGCGCGAGCGCGGCGCCGAAGTCTACATCCTGAACCGCTCCAGCGCTGCCGCCCAGAAATTGGCTCGCTCAGCGCGCGCCCGGGTGATCAAGCGGGTGGACCTCAAGAAGCTGACGTTCGACGTCATTATCAACGCCACTCCGGTCGGCATGGGAAATTCGAATGAGTCGCCGCTGAACGAGAACGAGATCAAGGCGCGATATGTCTTCGACATGATCTACGACCCGCCCCAGACTCGTCTGCTGAAGATGGCGCAGGCGGCGGGAGTCGACGTGATTCCGGGCTCGGAGATGTTCGTACACCAGGCGGCGCGGCAGTTTGAAATCTGGACGGGAAAGCCGGCCCCTCTTGACGAGATGAGCCGGGTGGTCAGCAAAGCCCTCGAGGAACGTATCTTGGCGCGGAACAACTCCAACCACGGGAAGCGGAAGTAGACCGTCCGGTAGACAAACTCCCATCCGATAATATGACTCTAAGTCATTTTAACGCCTGTTGTTAGGTGAAACAGCGCGACCGATGCCCTATGCCACAAATTGGTTGCATTTTTCCGGAGTACCGAAGTAATATGAGTTAGGACGCAGCGGTAAGCGTTCTCTAGTCGTGGTACCGCCCTTTCTTCCAAGGTTCAAGAGCCGTAACCAACTGTCTCGTCTCGAGGTGGATTCATCCGCCCGGGGCCAGGTGCGGAGAGATCTTGTATGGCTTGGTACGCATATTGCCTTACTGAGCAGCAAAGCCTGATCAACGGTTCACGCGCGCGGCGCCCCTTCCTTCTGGAAGGCATTCAAGGAGTCAACGGAACCCCCGTCCTGAGCTACCCCAGCGGCGATTTCGGAGTGATTGTGAGTGAGTATGACCGCGCGACCAATAAGTTGGAGGATAAGGCCGTCCTTGAGCATGCGCGGGTGGTGAGCGTGTGCTTCCGTACCGGCACCGTGCTCCCCTTCCGCTTCGGCACTATTTTCGACAGCGATGACGCGCTCCGCCAGGCGGTCCGCACCAATCGCCGGGCGTTCGGCCAGAGCGTAGAGCGCCTTCGCGGTAAGTCTGAAATGCACCTCAAACTGATCGTTCGCGACGGCTCCCTGCGGAATGCCCTCACCGACACCGAACTGCCGGACACCGTCGGTGGCGAATATCTGATCAAATTGCGCGAGAAGGCTTCCAAGGATCGCGAGCGCCAGACCAAGGCCCGCGCCCTGTCGGTGCAGGTCCACAAGATGTTCAATCCCTTAGAGGAAGAGATTAGTTGCAAGCGAGTTAACACCGACGGCATGCTGATCGATATCGCCCACCTGATCGACTCCAAGTCGGTGGAGAAGTACCAGAACCGTTACAGTGCCGCCGCCAAACAGCTCAAGAACTGTGAACTGGCCATCAGCGGCCCCTGGCCCCCGTACCATTTCCTGCCCGGGAAGCTGCGCACGGTGGCTGGAAGCTCGTAGGTCCCAAACCAGCAAGCCAACCCTGGTCCCGCCTCCCTCGGGGAGCATCATTGCCCTGCAGCGAAAGTGCAGCAATCTGCATTCATTAGGCTGGGAATTTCCCTCCAAGCAGGGGTCAAATCGCCTCTGGCACCCACAAGTAGCTAGTTTTTCATAGCGTTACGTCGCCCTTATCACAGGCTTTTGTGACTTCTACTTTGGCGCAGCAAATGCTCCATTGGGAAGGTAATGAAAGAGGCCGCCGACAAAATGACCTTCACTCCGTGTTCTCGACATCTCTCTGACCGGTTCGGCTCGCGGACCGGTATCTTGCATCACCTTTCCTGACTCCTACCACTTTGCCTCTTTTGAGAATCGTGGCCCCAGAAATGGGGCCGCTTCTTTTTTTACGTCACGTTCTGAGAAGAGTGAACTCTTCCCAACTCCACCGCATCCCCTTACACTAGACAATCAACATGCGCCCGCGAATCACCGCACTCGTCTTCCTTTTGCTGACAAATGTTCTGTATGCGGAGAACCATCCCTCCGACAGCGCGGCGCTTCGGGACAGGCTGGTAGAGATTCGCGATGCGGCGTTGAGCGACAACTACGCTTACCAGCAGGTCGCACATATCACCGACAGCATCGGGCCGCGAGCGGTTGGTTCCCAACAAGCAAATGCCGCCGTGCAGTACGTTGCTGCGGAGCTGCGCCAGCTTGGACTCAAGGTCGAACTGGAAGAGGTTCAGGTTCCCCATTGGATACGCGGCACCGATAGCGCGGAGCTGGTGGAGTATCCCGGCCAGGTTCCCGGAACCACGCAAAAGGTTGTCCTGACCGCCCTGGGCGGAAATTCGCCAACACAAAACGCCGGTCTCACTGCCGATGTGCTCGTGGTGGGCAACTTCGAAGAATTGAAATCCCTGGGACGGGACAAGACGGAAGGCAAGATCGTTCTTTTCAATGTTCCCTTCGACCAGCAAAAAGCGGCGAACGGACTCGCCGGCGAGGCCTATGGAGAAGCTGTGACCTACCGGGCAACGGGACCTCGAGCGGCGGCCGAATCGGGCGCCGTGGCGTGTCTGGTGCGGTCGGTGGGCGGAGCCGATTACCGAATTCCACACACCGGATGGAGCGCGCCGGCGGGAATTCCGGCGGCCGCGGTTACCAGCGAAGATGCGGAATTGATCGCACGGTTGGCGCACCAGGGCAAGATTCGCATGCACTTGACCTTGACCTCCCAAACCGGCCCCGATGTAACCAGCTATAACGTGATCGCAGATCTCAAGGGCAGTGAGCACCCCGAGGAGGTGGTGATCGTCTCGGGACATCTGGATTCCTGGGACCTGGGAACCGGAGCCATTGATGACGCGGCGGGAGTGGCGATCGCCATGGAGACCGCGCAACTAGTCCAGCAACTGCATTTACATCCCCGGCGCACCCTTCGGGTGATTGCGTGGATGGACGAAGAAAACGGTGGCCGCGGGCGGGATGCATACGCCAAGGACCACACCGCGGAGTTCCCCGAACACGCCGGCGCGATTGAAAGCGATCTGGGCGCCTCGCACCCGTTGGGTTTTCAAGCGCGGCTCAACGCCACCGCCGTGTCGCGGTTGAAGCCGGTGCAGGATGTCTTGGGAAGTATTGGCGCCAATCTCGTGAAGCTGACCAATTTTAGTCCCGGAGCCGACATCGAGCCGCTGGCCAAAGCGGGGATCCCGGCCTTCGGCATCATGCAGGACGCGCGAACCTACTTCAACTACCACCACACCGCCGCCGATACCCTGGACAAAATCGTTCCCCAGGAATTGCGCGAGAATGCCGCCGCGATGGCGGTGCTGGGTTACGCGCTCGCCGACATGCCCGAGCCGCTTCCGAGATAGCGGAAGTCGCAGCCGATCGGTCGTCTGGACGTTCTCGCATCGCTACCCCCAGTTGACGCATCTTATTTCTGGCGCTTATCATCTTCGTTTGGCCCAAAGTTAACGGACGAAGTAGGGAAAGAGGTCTGTAAGCAGTGAAGTTAGCATCCATGGACAAGAAGAAACTAGACTATTTCAAGAAGAGGTTGGAAGCGCGGCAGCATGACCTGCGACGCATGGTTTCGCGGACCGAGCAGGACGGACGCTCCGCCGACGAGGATTCCGCGCAGGATATCGCGGACCGCGCCGCCAGTTCGTACAACAAGGAATTTCTTTTTCACCAGAGCAACAACGACCGCCAGCTTCTGCAAATGGTGGAGAACGCCTTGTCACGCATTCGCGAGGGCACGTTTGGGGAATGTATCTCCTGCGGCAAGGACATCAACCCCAAGCGACTGGAGGCGGTGCCGTGGACGCGGCACTGCATTGAATGCCAGGAGAAGCTGGAGCAGGGACGACTGGAAGAGGCGTCGAAGTAGCTCCCACTGAATCGCATGCAACCGCCTGCCCCGCAGGCGGTTTTGCTTTTTGGCTCACTCGGAAATCTCCGGCCCGATGGCCGGATCAGCTCACGACGATATCGGCGACTTTCACCGCGTCGACGCACAGCCGGACATCATGCGTGCGCAGGATTTGCGCTCCTTTCAGGATGACCGCGGTTTCCATCGCCACGGTCGCGTAAAGTCTGTCCTCGACCGAGGCGTCTTTCCCGTCTCGCGCGATAGCCCTTCCGACAAACGACTTTCGCGATACCCCGGCGAGCAACGGATAACGCAGCTGGTGCAGTTCTTCAAAGCGTTTCAGCAGCGGATAATTCTGCTCGAAGTTTTTTCCGAAGCCGAAACCAGGATCGAGCACCAACCGTTCCCGTTTCACTCCCGCCATCAGGGCGACATCGGCCCACTCCCGCAGTTCGCGCTTCACCAGAGTGACGATGTCCGTCACGGGCGGCAGACTGCGCCACTCTTCGGGACGGCCGCGCATGTGCATCAGCACCGCGCCGCACTTTAGAGCTGCCAGGGTTTTGGGCATCTGCGAATCCCAGCGGAAGCCGCTTACATCGTTGACGATCTCCGCGCCCGCCGCGACTGCGGACTTGGCCACGTTCGCCTTGTAGGTATCGATCGAGATCAAAGCATCCGGGCGCCGCTGTTTCAAAGCCTTAATGACGGGAAGGACCCGCGCCAGTTCTTCTACTTCCGTGACCGGCTGGCTGGCGGAGGAATTTTGCGGCGCCGCCGGAGTGCTGTCGCCCGCGGCGATCGCTTGAACTTTGGCCCCCGGCCGGGTCGATTCTCCACCCACGTCGATGATATCCGCGCCATCGGTGAGCATCTGCAAGCCGTGCTCCACCGCACGGTCCGGATCGGCGTACTTACCCCCGTCGGAAAACGAGTCGGGAGTTACATTGAGCACCCCCATGATGAAGGTGCGCTTACCCAGCAGCAACGACCGGGAACCGATGTTCCACTCGAAGACGGGACGCATGCCGGTGATTCTAAACCGTACGGGGCGGGATGGGGCCAGTACCAGGTCGGCATCCGGCCGCCGCCCCGTTTTTCCGGGACCCGGTGTGAGCTGGTCACTTCGGCATGTGTCACGCATCACAGACCCTTGGTCGCCGCCATGGTGTACTGACCACCAAGGAGAGTACGGCCGTGTGCCTGGCGATTCCCGGGAAGATCGTTGAAGTCCTGGAGCAGGGCGGCCTGCGCGCCGCCCGGGTGCAGTTTGGCGGCATCGTGCGCCAGGTCTCCCTGGATTTCGTCCCGGAAGCCGTTTTGGGGGATTACGTGATGGTTCACGTCGGCTTTGCCATCAGCCGGGTAGACGCCGAGGAAGCCGAACGCACCTATCAACTGCTGCAGGAAATGGAAGCCCTGCAGGACGAACTGCCCCCCGCCTGATCGTTTCTTCTCGTCGTTCCGCTCTTTCGCTGTTCTGGTTTCACGTTCTTGCTCACATGCTGTTGTGATGTTCATCACCGAGCCGTGGTCGGCGAAAGGCTACAGTTCGGCATGGGAGCCTGGGCGGGTCCGCCACCCTTGCCATGAAATATCTCGACGAATACCGCGACGAACGGATTGCCCGCACGCTGGCGGCGGAGATTCACCAGCGGGTCACCCGGCCCTGGGTCCTGATGGAAATCTGCGGCGGCCAAACCCACACCATCATGCGGTATGGCATCGACGAGTTGCTGCCGCGCCAATTGGAATTGGTGCACGGTCCGGGATGCCCGGTATGCGTCACTCCTCTCGAAACCATCGATAAAGCCATTGCCCTTGCCTTACGGCCGGAAGTGATTCTGGTTTCTTACGGCGACATGCTTCGCGTGCCGGGATCGCACTCGGATCTCTTCCGCGCCAAAGCGCAGGGAGCGGATGTGCGAATCGCCTACTCTTCCACCGAGGCGGTAAAGATTGCGCGGGCGAATCCGAACCGAAAAGTAGTATTTCTCGCTATCGGGTTTGAAACTACCGCGCCAGCCAACGCGATGGCAGCGTGGCTGGCCAAACGCGAACGGCTGGACAATCTCTCCATGCTGGTCTCCCATGTGCTGGTGCCGCCCGCCATCCGGGCGCTGATGGTCTCCGATTCGAACCGCGTGCAAGGGTTCATCGCTCCGGGTCACGTTTGCACGATTATGGGCTGCCAGGAGTACGAAAGCCTGGTGCGGGACTTCCAGATTCCGATCGTCGTCGGCGGATTTGAGCCGGTGGATCTGCTGGAAGCGGTGCTGATGCTGGTCAAGCAACTCGAGGCCGGCAAGGCTGAACTAGAGAATCAGTACGTGCGCTCGGTGAGCTACGCCGGAAATCTTCCCGCGCAACAGATCATGCAAGATGTCTTCGAGATCGCTGATCAGAAGTGGCGCGGCATTGGGCTCATCCCGCAAAGTGGTCTGCGCTTGCGGCCTGAATATGCCGCCTGTGACGCCAACCGGATTTTCGATCTCGGGGATATGACAGTAAACGAGCCGGCCGAATGCATCAGTGCGCAGGTTCTGCAGGGTTTGAAGAAGCCGACCGATTGCCCGGCTTTCGGCATGCGGTGTACGCCGGAGAATCCCCTGGGTGCACCGATGGTTTCGACGGAAGGAGCCTGTGCCGCTTATTATCACTACCGGCGGCACAACGTTGCGAGCTAGAGGCAGCATGGGACAGAACACAAAAACGATCGTCGAACTGAGCTGCCCGTCTCCGCTCCCCGCCAAGGACACAGTTCTCCTTGGCCATGGCAGCGGGGGAAAACTGAGTGCAGAGTTGGTACGCGACGTATTTCTGCCCGAGTTGGCAAACCCCGTTTTATCCCGTCTCGACGATCAGGCGATTGTGGACCTGAACGGGCAGAGGCTGGCCATTACGACCGACTCCTTCGTGGTCAAACCATTATTCTTCCCTGGCGGAGATATCGGTGCTCTTGCCGTGCACGGCACGGTGAACGATCTGGCGATGGGGGGCGCTAAACCACTGTTCCTGAGCGCCGCCTTCATCATCGAAGAAGGATTTTCCATTGATGATCTCCGCTTCATCGTGGCTTCCATGCACCGAACCGCAGCGGCGGCGGGTGTCGAGGTCGTCACCGGTGACACCAAGGTCGTGGAAAAAGGCAAAGGAGACGGCCTGTTCATCAATACAACTGGGGTGGGCCTCGTCCCTGATGGCCTCGATCTTTCCGCAAATCGCGCACGACCCGGAGACCAGGTTCTGCTCAGCGGGTCCATTGGCGAACACGGCATTGCCATCCTGGCACAACGGGAGGGATTGGAGTTTGAAAGCACCATCCAGAGCGATTGCGCCTCCCTGCATTCGCTGGTGGCCGCGATGCTGGATGCCTCTCGCGAAATTCGCTGTATGAGAGATCCCACGCGCGGCGGAGTTTCCAGCACTCTGAACGAGATTGCGCAACAGTCAAAAGTCGGAATCGAGTTGGAGGAACGGACGATTCCGGTGCGAGAAGAAGTACGCGGAGCCTGCGAGTTGCTTGGCCTGGATCCGCTCTACGTCGCCAATGAGGGAAAGCTGATCGCTATCGTTCCGCCCGAGCATGCGGATGCGGTTCTCCGATCCATGAAGTCCCATCCCCTGGGGGCGGCGGCGCAAATCATCGGCACGGTGACGGAGAGCCACGCTGGCCTGGTCATCATGCGGACGCCGCTGGGAACAACGCGGGTCGTCGATATGCTCGCGGGCGACCAGTTGCCGCGCATCTGCTGACCATCGTTTTGAGATCACAATCTGCGATCTCGGGGAACCAGAACCATCGACCTCTGAAACTCCGCTCTGCAAGCGGCATTCGGGCTGGACGGGAACGCCTGATTCCGCTAGAATTCGTGTTCTTTATTTCAAGGCGCGGAGGGGGCGTTCGTGGCCTTAATTCAGTTCACTCGCAATCACTCGGACCATTCCACTGACAAAGGGTACCAATTCGAATTTTTCTGCGATCGCTGCGGCAATGGCTTTATGACGGAATTCAAAGCCTCGGCCGTAGGTTTTGCAGCGGGAGCCTTGCGCGCGGCGGGAGGGCTGTTCGGCGGGCTGATCGGCGAAGCCAGTTCGAACAGCTACGAAATCGAGCGCATGATCCAGGGGCCGGGTCACGACAAAGCCTTTCGCGAGGCGGTCGAAGAAGCCAAGCCGAATTTCCGGCAATGTCCGAAATGCACGCATTGGGTCTGCAAGGCCAGTTGCTGGAACGATAAGCGATCACTGTGTTACGAGTGCGCTCCCGACATTGAAACCGAGCTCGCCTCAGCGCAGGTGCAAACCACGGTGCAGCAGATGCGCGACAAGCTGCAGAACCAGGACCTGACCAAGGACCTGGATCTCACCAGCGAGGCGGTTGCGCTGTGTCCGGCCTGCGGAGCGCGCACCCAGGGAGCCAAGTTCTGTCCGGAATGCGGGAAGTCGCTGCGACCCAAGAACGAATGCTCCCGTTGCGGCTCCAAGTTTGAAGCCGGAACGAAATTCTGCCCCGAATGCGGCAACAAGGTCCAGTAGCCGCGATGGGCGAGTTCAACGGGAAATTCCAATACCTGGACGCCACCGGCAAAAGCACGCAGGAAGGCGCTTGCCGTCTTCAGTTGGACTCCCAGACCCTCACCCTCACGCCGGAGTCCGGCGCCGCCCTGGTGTTTGATCTGGGAGACCTCAACGCCGTCGTCGCGGCCGACTGGGAGATTCGCTTACCGCTTTACACCAACCGAACCATCCTGCTGCGGCAATTCGGCAAAGCCTACGACAACCTGGCTCACGACCTGCTGGAGGCATATCGCAACCGCGCGGTCCAGTGCCTGTTGCTCGAGGACCTGGAGGAAGTCGGGCGTTTCACCGGCGCTTTCGAATTCGGAGCGCCAGGGGCCGCACCCGCGGCGCAAGCCGAGTTCCGGCTCTACAAGAGCAACCTCGCCGTGCTTCCCATGGCGGCGCAAGGTTTTCAGTGGCGATTAGCGGAAATCGACTCGGTTCGTTTCGAATCCGCAAACTATGTGGTTACTCTCGAGTCGGGCGGCCAAACCTTGAAGGTGAGCCGCCTGGCGAAGCGCACCGAAGAGTTCGGAGCGAAGATCAAGGAAGCCATGGACAACGTCGCGACCCGGAGCGCGCAGGCGTTGCACGCGGCATTTCCTTTTCTGAATCCCGATCACCTGCAATCGACAGCTTTGCTCATGAAGGAAGGCCGGTCCGTTGCCGTGAGCAAGCTCAAGGCAATCGACCCCAAGATCCCCGCTGCGCTCGCCGCCAATGCCATCGACAAGGACCTGAAGCCTTACTACGAGACTCTGCTGAGCCGGACCTTGCCGGACATGCTATATGCAGGATTCAAGCTGATCCGCCCGGAAGAAGACGAAACGGCCGACGCTGGACCGGAAAGCTCAGGAGATTCTCCGGACACCGATGATGCACCCGATGCCGACGGCACCGGGCCGCAGAGTCTTTACTGGTTTTTCTTTCCGATGGCAGCCAAACCAGGGGCAACGCAGCCCGCCAATGTCGTTGCCTGGGAGGCAAGTTCCCGCTCTGGACGAGCTACCTATTTCTTTCGGCTCCTGGATCCTTCTCAGGCCGGCCAACTGAGGGACCCGAACGCTGCGGCGGGAGCGATTGAGGCTTCCATCCGGCGATTGAACCGGGTGCTGGCGATGTTCAATTTTCGCCGCCGCCCGATCTATCTTTCGAATGACGAACTCGAGTTGGACGCCCGCTTTCACCGCTATGCCATCGCCGCACGGCGCTTGCCGGAGATCCGATCGGTGCGCGAAAGCTTTCTAGGCCGGGCCATCCACAGTTCTGTGGAATCGTGGCAAACTCAGGTCGATGCTGTGGTCGCAAAGGCCGGGCTTTAGCGAGCCAGTTATTCTGCGTCGTGATAGATCACGCCCAGGGTGAATCGGACTCCTGCCGTCACCCGGCTGACGCCATGACGCAAATTGGTGCGGTAATACCCTCGGCTTCCCTTCACCGGACGATAGCGCGTGGCAAAAATTACTGCCTCCCCCTGCCTGGGGCAAACCACTTCCGGCTTTGACTGGGCGCGCGGTTGTTGTTCGACCAGTACGAATTCCCCGCCGTGATAGTCCACCTCCGGCCGGCTGAGAAAGCAGGCCATCTGCAGCGGAAAAGCCACGTCGCCGTAGAGGTCCTGATGCAGGCAGTTGAAATCATCTTTCTGGTAGTGCAGCAGCAAGGGGGTCGCACGGTTCTGCCCCTGCTTCTGACAAGTCGCTAGAAATTCTGCATGTTCTGTTGGAAAAGATTCCACCATGCCCAGGGCCCGGTTCCATTCATTGGCCACGGGAACCAGATAGGGATAGCTATACTCGCGCAACTCTTCGACTAATACGGGAAGCGGATAGTTGAAATACTTGTAGTCGCCGCTCCCGAAGCGATATCGCGACATGATGATGTGGCTCCGGAAAAGTTGCTCCTGCCCGTACAAGCTCACTAGAGACCGGCATTCGTCCGGGCTGAGAATGGCTGAAGTCAGCGCGTATCCTCGTTGCCGGAGCGATTCGTGAAGAGCTGCCCAATCAAGACTTGCCAGTCTGGCGGATACTGATTTTTCCGGCGCGGCGGCCATTCTGAGAGTCTAAAGAATCGAGGGACGCAGAGACTATCCGAAATTTGTTGGCAAAGTTTTGCTACGCGCAGCGGGTCAGTTCCTCGAGCAGTTCCGACTTCACCTTTTTCTGGTGAGCTGGATCGAGTTTGGCGCGGTCTGCAGTCAGATAGAAGACATCAATCGCCATCTGGCCCTCGGTGTCGATCAGGGCTATCTCAATATTGCAATTCTCCCGGGCCAACCTGGAGGTGATGCGATGCAAAAGTCCTGGCCGATCCTGTGCAATCACCTGCAGCAAGGTGCTGTGGGTGGAGGATTCATCGTCAAAATCGATGCGAGTCTCGATCTTCACCTTGTCCGCAACATTTTTTTCCGATCGCAAGCGGTCTCGCAGCATGCGGTCGAGTTCGGCTGTGCCGGTCAGAACGTCCGCCAGGCTGCGCTGGAATCGCTCCCACTCCGGCAGGTTCAGCTCCAGGGTGCGGAACCGGTCGGTAAAGTAGAAGGTGTCCACCACAATTCCGACCTGGTCTGAGAAAGCGTTTGCCTTGACGATGTTCATGCCCCATGCGGTGAGCACGCCCGCGATCGTCGCAAAAAGGAACGGCCGGTCTCTGGTGATAAGCGTTACTTCATACCAGTGGCGCCCGCGTTTCAGCGTGGTTTGCACCGGAGCGCGCTCCAGCCGCTGCGCCATTTCAAAGTGGCGGAGAACCTCCTCCGGTGGGTAACTGCGAACATAGCGCTTGGGAAAACCTTCGAGGAAGGACTTGATCTTCTTCCCGGCCACGGGAGCCAGGCTCTGCAGCGTATCCAGATTCTCGTCGTCGATATCGGCATGCAGCACCTGGTCGGCGCTGCGATTCAGGTAATTGATCGAGGCGATATAGACCTGCCAGATGTTCTCGGCTTTCCATGGTGTCAGGGCCTCGGGATTGACCGATTTGATATCGGAATAGGTCATCAGAGCCAGCATCTTCAGGCGTTCTGGTGTGCCGACTTTTTCTGCGAAGTTCTGGACGGTTTGCGGATCAAAAATATCGCGACGCAGTACAGCCGAAATGTCGAGGTGGCTTCCAATCAAGAACAGCACGGTCTCCCGGTCGGCTGGATCGAGATCGAGCCGGTTCAGGCATTGCTCGGCGATTTCCAGGCTGCTCACCACGTGATTCTCACCGGCCACGCCCTTCCCCGTGTCGTGGAGCAACAGGGAAAGAAATAGCAGCTCCGGTTTCTCCAGCTCCTCGTACAACTCGCCATAACGGCGATCCCATTCCGATTGCGACTGGGAGAGGAGGTGCAAGTTCTCGATGGCACGGAAGGAATGTTCATCCACGGTATAGCGATGATAAAAATCTCGCACAACCAGGGAGTCAATCAGCTTCAACTCCGGCAGCAAGAGGTTGAGCAACCGCAGCGAGTGCATGGCTCGCAAGGCATCGGCCGCATAGGGCTCCAGCAAAATCACCTGCAGATACTGCCAGAGCTCCGCACCCTTCGGCGGCGTCGCCGAGAGCGAAGGCAGTACCTGCTCGATGCGGTATTCGGTCGTGGTGCTCAGCTTAAGACCATGTTGCGCCATGAAGTCGAAGAGCTTCAGGAGCACTTGCGGGTCCTCGACCGACGCAGGCTGTTGCAGGAAAACCAGTCCATCCACCACCGAGAAATCTGAATTTGAGATGCGGTTGCGCCAGCTCTGAAAATGACGGTAGAGGGATGACCACGCTGCCGGAATTTCCTCCAGCAACTGAGTGGAAACGCGGTGGATGGACCGGGCGTGGCCGAAGTAGATCCTCATCCACTCCGCGGGGCTGAGAACCTCGCTCACGCCCACACGCCGGCCTGCCGCTTCATCCTGATCGACCCAGCTCAACGTGTTGTCGTCGCGCCCGTGCCGAAAGTGCAGGAAACAGCGCACGGCCATCAGGAATTCCAGAGCC
>Ga0335073_10008374_pt1 | contig 14507 bp, 16 predicted proteins | sample Lox_Sample_22_FD_207093 | JGI IMG/M metagenome (GOLD analysis project Ga0335073, IMG submission 207093) | Soil microbial communities from Loxahatchee National Wildlife Refuge, Florida, United States - Lox_Sample_2.2 | ecosystem: Environmental > Terrestrial > Soil > Wetlands | place: USA... | reverse complement strand
CACTGACTGAATACCCCTCGAAGAGACTGTCATCTAATTCCCGCAAATATAGCTATAGCAGACGAGTTGGTCTACGACAGTCGCACTTGGATGCGAACAATGATCAGTGAATGAGTTGGGAAAACATTGTCCTTGCAATGTTCCATCGCCTCCATCCATATAAAAGTCATAGACACCACCAGCTCCCTCATAGAAATTCAAATATCCCAAGCCGCAAAGTCCTTCATCCACCTGAAAAAAGGCCCCAAGCGAGTCTGGGTCTCCGGAAATCAGTTGTCCTCTATCACCATTTATCCAACAATCGCAATTCAGGTAGTTGGAGGGGCATGCAATGAGACCTCCGTCCACACCCGAGATCATAAGAGATGAGATATGAAAATCCGCACCGATTTGATGAATAGGAACCGAGACAAGAAAAAGGAGGGCTGACGAGATGGACTTCATGAGTATGTGTGATCGAGGGTTCCTACTCTGTTAACGCTTTCATCATAGCAGTGGGTTATAACTGAAATGAGTTTGGAAGTGTTATAGGACTCGCAGATTGGCCTAGATTGTTGTGATAACCAGAGCCCACCTTTTATAGCCATTGTATCGCAAACGCTTTGCATGTAATTGCGGTATCGCAATACTCCACAGCCTATCCCATGCGAGACGATCCAGTGATTGACACTCGGGGCAGAGGGATGCATGGATATGACATAGCCGCATCGTCTTCAGGGGATGAAGTCACGTGTCCGTGATGCAAGGGTAAAAGGAAGTTCGCTAAGAGTTTGCGATGAGACTATGCCGTCCAGAAATTATAAGATTTCTTATTTTTGAGGCGTACCCTTGCGAGTTTGGTCTTCATATTCGGGGCCACGTTGTGGCCACTCAGCCCAAAGATGGGAAGGCCGTCACGCTTATTTCAGTTGGAGGCACTAACACTGGAAGCTAAAACGTTACGACGGAAGACAGGCATACGTTCAATTTCAAAAAGACTTGCAGTCAGTATTCTCCAGTACAAATCTATCTACTTTAATCTTCAACTCCTTTTCCCAGTCTGTTACTGGCAGACACTTTCTGATAGCGGTGAGTCCATTCTTTTCAACTTCCTCAATCGCCGACTTCAGTGCAGTTTCTAGGATCGAGGAAACAGCCAGGTTGGTTATTTGCTGACAACTTTAAGAATGGAACCCCGGCAATTCAGGACAATCGTAATATGCCCCATCGTCGCTCTGAATAGCCAACATCGACGTCACTAGGTGTTCTTTGACAGCCTTCCAATCGAATGGACGCATTACACCCAGAAATCGGTGTTCCGAATTCGACGTCCGCACCACCTTTTGGTCGGTCTGGACGTGGACATGGCATTTTAACCATTGGTTTGGATGGACAGCCTTTGGATTTGAAGCTGTCTGGACCGACAGACTTACCAAATTAGGAAAGGTCTCCTTTGTGACATGGCTAACGGACCGTCTGGACGCGGACGTGGCGTTTTGGAAAAGGTTCGGACCGGACAAGAGCATGGTCCAAAGTGGTCTGTCGCTAATGTCCGTACAGACATGGTCCGCAATTCGGAACACTGGCAGAAATTCAACCCCCCTCAGTCGCTCGACTTCTTTGTTTAAAACCCGTCAAATGTATCCCTATCGCACGAAAAGCCAAGCAGATCGCTTTGCGGTCTTGATTTGAGATGTCCATTTTGATACCACCTTTACTGGATTGCGGTCCCAAATTTTTCCGAGCCTTGGTCGATATTTTGGAGAGCGGCGGGATGCGACCGGACACAATGGTCTTGTAGGGATTCAAAGTTATCAAGAAGCTTCAAAAAGTCAGCGTTGCGATTCGATTCCTAAAATTATGGTACCGGCAGCACAGCATGAGAGCTCGGGGCTGGACGTTGACCTGCACCTCTCAACTCCAAAACCGGCCGCACGGCCCTCGAGTTCATGTAGCTGGTTATTAACAATTGGATGGTACTCGACGTGAGCAAAACCGGGTTTTAAAGCTCGGTTAAAGAATTCCCAAAGGCCTGCTGGGGAAGGGAAGTTCCCTCCCTTCTTCGACAGGAAGTCCTCGATTAGACTGCGCTGCACGAAAATTTGCACAGTTCCTGGGCGGGCGATATTGTAACCAACGCGTTTGAGCTCCACCACCACCACCTCCTCAGTTACTGTGGAAATCAGAATTTATGTTTGCACAGGGAAATTACACAAGACTGTGGGTATATTCCGGACTTCCTTAATCGATAAACCAAACGCCTTCAACATTGGCCGGAGCACGGGAACGAGTTTGTTTCAACCTTTTCGAGGTCATTGTCGGGTGATGGATGCAGATAAGGGGTCACAATGCAAATCGTTAGTCATCAAAAGTGCAGGATTGGCTGTGGGCGGGAAGTCCGCCGATAAATCTTGGGATCACTGTGGGGAATAAAACCCCGACTCCTCACCACCACTTCCTCGACAGGAATCAATCTGGGAGGCACGGGTGAAGGAGAGACATTGGACCCGCTCGACATTGAGCCGGTGTCAGCGACAGAATCAGTTCAACGAACTCGTGGAGTCAGGTATTCGTAATTAAGCTGTGGTTTCTAATATTGCCAGGCGGTTTTTTCCATTCCTTTTCTACGCTCGAAAACAGTGGGTCCATGCTCTCAAGCCTCGAGTGTATATACGGGGCCCGTCGATGTCATCTGATGACTTGCTTTCGCGATGGTACGTGGGTAATACGAACCTCTTTCCGCAGGATCTAACCTTGATTTCCAGGCGGCATATTGGTGATTCTCGGGGGTATCGCCTTTGCGACCCAGGGAGGGGTAAACTCTCGCAACGCCCGCAGCCCAGGAAGCAATCCCGCATTCTCTTCTTTACAATCTTTCTTCGTGGGGACTTTGTGCTGTTTCGTCTTCACGTTAATATGGTCTCACGGGTTCAATGGAATTAATGTCAAGTTAGCATTCCAGGAGGGTCCCTGGTGGCAGTGGATGGGGGGCTTTTTGGGCTTCACAGTTTTGGTCGTGAATATCTTGGAAATACCAAGGTTAGGAGCTGGCACGGTCAGCGCGGTCCTTGTTTCCAGCCTAGTCATTTTCGTGCGATCTACCGCATCTATTTCGTTGACTGTAGTCGTGTCTCATCGATCAATTCGCTCTTGTGGGTGTGGCGCAACGAGACTTAACGCCCTGGCGAGGACTTGGTATCATCGGGCTCATTGGTACGTCCCATGTTCCCGTGCAGTTTACTGATTCAAGCGAGTGTTGCAATAATAACAATATTCTAAATCTTATTCGGACTAGACAGCCAGTTGATGGAATACATCGATGACTAATTTATGGATGCCATATCCGAGTTTCTTTGAGGTGGCTGCCCATCCTCGCCCGCGCTTCGAACGGAACGCTTCTCTTTGAGTGATTGTGGCCACATATTCTGGTGAGCCGTCAATGGGTCTCATGTCAGGTTGCAGTGCAAGGTTCTGCAGTACCTTGGCTCCACAATTGGACGCAAATGACGGCAACCGATCGCAGTTAGACTTTCAGTGCGGTGCCCATTGCGGGGTTACGGCCAAGTAAAACTATCCAATCGCTTCGCCTCCACCCCGAAACGAACGCGGGAACGTATCGAGACTGCCACACTCAATCTCGATTGTATGACATAACGATGGCCGGCTTAAACCCTGCATTTGGCAAGAAAAATTCATTTTGCAAAATGAAAATCGTCATCCAGCAACGGCGCGTAATGATTGGTTCACATGCTGAGACCAAAGGAATGAGGTCATCGTAGCTGCAGAAGATGAAATCACTTGATTGGGTCATTAATTAAATTCCATTTACAAAAAATGTAACGCAGGGAGAGGACCCGCAAAATCCGCGAGTTGAAAGAAGGTGTTGAAGAGTAATCCTGATCTTGGGAATTGGCGTGGCCCCGGGTGTGGCCCGTAATTTGCCCAGGGAACATTTACCGCGGGACCACTCATTCGCTCGCACTGTTTCTTTATAGTCGGCACCTCCTCAACGTGCTGCAAGAGCATCTAAAGCTCGAGTCGCAGTCATTTCGAGCTCACTACTGTCACGACTTGTATTACTGATGGCCAATGGTTGTCACTTGGCGCTGTGGTCTCCCTCCTTTGCCTGACCTACTGTTGTAAATCGCGTAATGGAGGGACCGGTGGAGCTGCAAGAATATCTCGACGCTCTCACGTTCCCCGCCTTTGTCTTGGATTGCGACGATTTCTCGACGGAGGATGCCAATCCATACCCCGAATCCATCCAGCCTATGGCAGTCAACAAGGCCTGTCAAGACGATAAGATGGGAGACATGGTGAGGAAGGAGATAAAGGGCAACAATGAGTTCCGCAAGTGGTTGTGCAAGCCATACGTTGAAGAAATGTCGTCGACGCGCGGACAGGATATTTTTGAATCACAGGAATTGGAATTCAGCTGCAACTTCGTACGAAGTACTCCCGGTTTTGGACTTGGGCTGACACCAGGACGTTATAAGGTGATCACTACAAGGGCGACACGAACGCAAAGGCCGCCTCGTCCACTCCCGTCCCCGGGGCGGGTGCCTTCATGGACGCTTGCATGGTCTCGGCAAGGCCCCCAGCTTGATAGCGGACCCCATCGGCAACACTTGGAGTATCTTCTCGCGAAAGATTGGTCAACCACTCCAATGGGTCCGTTGCACGACTGGCCTCAGAGTCTCCGAACAATAAGCAGTTATGTCCTCAACTGCCCATTTCCTTGCGCTATGTTTTGGGGCGAAGATCTTGGAATCCTCTAGTAATCCAGATTCTGAGTTGTAACTGATTTTAGTAATCAGGAATACAGTATCATCGCACAGGACAAACATCCTCATATTCTTGGCCAGCCGTATGCAATAGGTTGGGCTGAGCTTTGGGATGCGGGCTTTGGCATCAAGGAAAGGATACTGCTTGGGATGTCAACAGGGGAGTCAACACGTAAAGACAACGATGCGTTATTTTTGAATCGGAGCGACATCGAAATGGAAGAGTCGTACATCGACTGGGGCCTCATTCCCTTCCCTCGTGAACCAGGCGGCGAAGAACATATTAGTGGCACTGGAGGACAATATCGAGTTGCGGAGAAAGGAAGGGTTGGCGGTCTCGTTAATCCGGTGTTTGAAAATACGCAACGAGTATTGACCGAGCGGAGACTGAAACTATTGCGTGAACTCGGTTCGAAAATCGCAGTTGCTCGGTCAACCACCGAATACTGGAGTATTGTTTTAGCGGCGGTGGCGGAAGGAGAGTTGGACGTACCTGGGTGTGTCGCGTATGGGAGACATCCGTCGGGAGACGATGTCCTGCACATCGTGGGTCAGCTTGGTTTGGATTATGGGCACGAATTCTTCCCCGAAAAACTTCATCTGGACTCTCTGCCAGACCACGGATTGGAAGGGTATTTGCGGAGAGTCTTGAAGGGAGAGACGTTTGTCATTGAAGGCGAGGAGGTTTTGGCATCGTTTGAACCGAGGGGCTGGGGTGATCAACTTCGGCGAGCGGTGATCGTTCCGATAACTCCATCGACAACACGGCCACCGCAAGGAGTATTGTTTCTCGTTTTGTCCAGTCGGCGGCCATACGATGCCGATTATGTTCTGTTTATTGAATTGTTGACCCGGCAAATTGCGACAAGTCTTGCGAATGTCCAACTTCTCGAAGAAGAAATCAGACGGGCTTTTGAGATTGCCGAGGCTGATCGACGGAAAGGGGAGGAATTAGAACGAGCGTTAGCAGAGCGGACTCGAGAACTTCGTGCTAGTGAAGGATTTATGGGTCGGCTGGCGGAGATTTGTCCTGTTGGAATATTTGTTAGCGATCGCACCGGCAACTTCAGCTTTGTCAATGATACCTGGGTACACCATCTTCTAATGACTTTCCTGATTTCAGTATAAAATTACTTCCTTTCCTCGCGCTCTCAATCCCTCGGATTGGATATCACATATTCATCCGGATGACGTCGCACCCGTCTCCGATGCTTGGGAGAGTGTTCTCAAAGGCGCGTCGACAATAAATTGCGAATTTCGGTGGATCAACCCACCAGATGAGGGATATGAATCTTCCGACTCAATGTTGACTTGGTGTTCGATGGCGGTCGCCCCTGAAATGGATGATGAGGGTAATGTAATGCGGGTTTTTGGAGCTATTTCCGACATCAGTGACCGGAAACGCGCCGAAAGTGAACAGCGGCAAAGATTGGAAGAAGCAGTTGAGCATAAACGTCAGCAAGAGAACTTTATCGACATGGTTAGTCATGAGGTGACCTTTTTCGTGTATCTGTCTAATCGTAGATGCGAAACCCCCTTTCAGCCATCCTCCAATCCTCCGACACTGTGTTGCAATGCTTGACAAAGGTCAAAAGGATAACAAGCCCAGACGCCGTTCCGCCTGAGATTAACGATGCTCTCGATGCAATTCACACGGTCATGTTGTGTTCTACGCATCAAAAACGTATAATCGACGATACATTGACCATGTCGAAGCTCGACTCCAGCTTGCTTTTGGTCACTCCGGTAGACACACAGCCGGTCAAAGTAGTTGAGCAAATAATGAGGATGTTCGAAAATGACTTTCTGCACAAAGGCATCACGGCACGACTCGCGGTCCATCCCTCATACACTGCACACGAGATCGATTGGGTGAAAGCGGATCCTAGTCGTTTCACCCAAATCATAGTCAATTTACTGACGAATGGTAAAGTCTTCCCGGATATTACTCAAAGTAGCTATCAAATTCACCGCCGGACTGCCGCGTCGATTCATAACCGTCACGGGGGGACCAGTTTCTGATAAGCGTCCGATCATGGAAAATACCTCGTCAATATCGTCTCCAAATATTTCCCCTCCCATCGACCGAAATATGCTATTCCTCAGTTTCTCAGTCGCCGATACGGGAAGCGGACTCAGTGACGATGAACGCGTTCTTCTATTTCAGAAATTTACCCAAGCTTCCCCCATTACTCATCTCAACTACGGCGGATCTGGATTGGGGTTATTCATATGTCGCCAATTGACCGAACTACAAGGAGGACAAATTACAGTGCAAAGCCGCCAGGGGGAAGGAAGCACCTTTTCGTTCTATATCGAGACTCGAAGAGGCGGACCGCCAACGCCTCTTGCAAGTGGAAATGTTGATCCAGTGGCAGCGGCAGCCGCTGGACTGACCAGTGCTCGCACCGAAGGATCGTTTCTCAAAACTGAGGTATGGCAAGGTCAAAAGAATAAAGCTGTGGCGGAGGGAGTTCTCAGCGGCGACCGGAACGAGTCATATAGTATTCTAATTGTCGAGGTATTTGCCGACCGAGTGGAAGTTGCTAATCTCAGGACAATGTTATCAATCAACAGGTTCTTTCCAACCAGTTAAAACTCGCGAATTGTACCACTACCATCGCCAAACACGGTCTCGAAGCATTAGAAATAATATCAGCATCGACATTCTCATCCACGGCAGGCAATAATGCTGCGTCTTTTGATGTCTGTCTCATGGACATCGAAATGCCAGTTATGGACGGATTGACAGCCTGTCATCGCATTCGCTCGATGGAACAATCGGGCGAACTTGCCCGCCGTGTCCCATTGATCGCCGTTACCGCAAATGCGCGACAAGAGCAGGTTGAACATATGATAAAAGAAGGGTTCGACGATGTCCTGACGAAACCATTTCGCGTGCCTCAATTGTTTGCACTAGTTCAGCAAATGCTTCAACGGTTTGATGATCAGAAGGATGGATAGAAAAGATAAAGGTGTTCTTAGCGGAGATTTCCAGGCAACTTAAATTGAAAGCATCGGACTCTGCGTTTGTATGAGGATTAAAGTTAGATCTGTAACATCGTATTGTAATCAACTTTCACTCAGTATTATACGTCATGATTCATGGACTCGATCTCTTCCGTCGGCGGAGATCTGGCGACTCGGCGGTCATCTCACAGTGGTTTCTAAACTCTTTTGCCTCTCTAGGTATATTGCGACCAACTGCGGGAATGAGAGAATGTACGTATACAAAGGACCGACTGGAAAGAAGACTACTTCTACGATTAGAGTTTCGTGAGCCGTGATATTTTCTTCATAATGTCGACGTTTCATTGGCTGTAATATGGCACACCACGTAATCGGACGCGTCATGTATGGCTAGCTGACATAAGTCTTGGCCCAAATCCACACCGCGTAAACAACACCCCGTCATTGAATGGATCCTCTGCACGAACGGCATGAATTGACAGAATTCCAAAAAGGCGAAATCATTGAAGGTGCTAAGTTCTCGTCACATGCGGAAATTGCTCGCGATTTGAAAATTCCTCGGCGAACAGTATCTAATTTCTTATCCCGCGCTACTCGACGTAAATCAGTAAACAACCTTCCTCGCGTTGGTGCTCCACGAAAGCTCTCTCAATCCAGTATCCGTTACCTCGTACATACGGCAGAGTCCGAAACACGAGTGCCATTTGCTGAATTTTCTATCAATACGACATTTGGCAATGTTTCTACTCGAACACTTCGTCGACGGTTGAAAGAAGAAGGAATACGGAAATGGAGAGCAGTTGGTCGTTGTTTATTGACACAAAAGGATGCGAAAGCACGCTACAAATGGGCAAAGGCACATCGGCATTGGACAAAGGAAGATTGGGCGAAAATTATATGGTCTGATGAATGCATTGTCAAGCAAGACAGTGATCCTCGTCAATTATGGGTTTTTCGACGTCAAAATAAATGAGAAAAGTACGATCCCAAAAACGTTCGAACCAAACTCAAATACGGCGGTGTAAAGCAAATGGTTTGGGCTTGCTTTTCAAATAACAAACTCGGTCCAATCGCATTTATCAACGGAGCATGTAATAGACATGTCTATATTTCGATCCTCGAAGCCAAACTCGTTCCTTTCATTCAAGTGCTCCAAGGAGACAGAATCACCAATATTGTATTTCAACAAGACAACGCTAAAGTTCATACATCGAAATTAACAACTTCATGGCTCACGGATTCGACGACTCAGAATAAGTTTTCTACCATCGAGTGGCCCGCATATTCACCTGATATGAATCCTATTGAGGAACTCTGGGCACACTTGAAAACGGAGCTTCATCGGCGATATCCTGATACAAGGTCTCTGAAAGGTTCGAGCGATGCGATCAGACAAAAAATCCAGGAGCGTTTGTGGGTAGTTTGGTGGGATATCAGAGAAGAGGTGCTGAGCGACTTAATTGACAGTATGTCGCGCAGAGTGAAAGCATTAATCACCGCACGAGGTCGGTACACGAAGTACTGAATCTAAACGATCCATAGTAATTACAGTCAACGCAGATAAGGATAACCTTGATTGTTCGTCGAGTAATCCATTGTTTTTCAACGCGCCCTCCTGCCGATTTTTCGCTTGGGCCAAGACTTATGTCAGCTAGCCATAATCGGATGGAAATTCCGTAAACAAAATCAACGACGAAATGCCTAGCAATAAATACAATTACGCGCTATATCTACTATTCTGGTGACTAGGCTGGACCTTGCTCTTCCTCCGCTCCACTTGGTTTCTGCTTTGGCTTGGTATGCTTGACTTTCTGATTCTCTTTCTTCCGCCTCTCTTGTTCGCCTCATTCATCCTTAAATTCCACCCGCGACACCAAATGTTGCCCTTACAGTGATTTGCGCTTTCCAGCCTTTCGTTTGACTCGTTTTGAGACTACTGCTAGGTGGATGGAGCCTTGTTTATACGGTGAGAAGGTGATGATCCTCGCTAGTCTAAGGGTGACTGCTAAAGTATGCGTGAGCCCTAAGCCCTAGCTACCTAGCAGGTGCCGCTACACAAAAAGCTGCAATCGCACTGACGTCAACTTCAATCCTATGCGCGATGCTATGCCGAGAATAAATGCTCCAATCCAATCTAATGCCCCTGTGAAATGCAAAAATCGATATCCTCCAATCTAATGCTCCATGCTCCTGTGAAATGCGAAGCGTAATATAAATCCTCCAAATCTAATGCTCCCAAATGATGAAAATGAACGCACATAAGTGCGTCTCGAATGCACGAATGAAAATAGGGAAAACAGAGTGAACGACAATAATGAATCTGATAAGAAGTTGTAATGAAATGAATGTCGAAATTTGAAGGATCATGTGTAATGTCTCTAAGCATTTATGGCCGTGAAACTCCTTTTCAGGCCCTCTCCACAGTTTCTCCTGCAACACTTTGACTCTCATCCGCCATATCAGGTGCAGCCCAAGTCGGCGGTGGGGTCCATGTCATATTCCCTGTGTGGAGCTCGTAATCTTTTACCAATTCAGAACAGCCTTCCAGGCTTTCTTCGTCTTTCCACTCATCATATTCCGGGCCGAATCCTTTTCACCTGACCAGGTATTGGACCTTTGTACTCCTTCCCCGCTTCAACACTCTTTTTCTGACGACAGCTTCGACTTCCCATTCGGCTTCCGGATCATCCACAGCCCTTACTACCGGTGGAGGGGGAGGAGCTGTCCGTTCGAATGGGTCTTTGCCTCTCGGAGCTGGATCCGGATAAATCACTGAGATGACGGGCCAAATCTTCCAGTTGACTGGTAACTTGAGCTTGTATGCATTTTTGCCGACCACCTTGATGATCTCGAATGGACCTGCTCTTTGTTGAGCAATCTTCAGTTTAATCGTAGCCGACAAGACATATCCACTCTTTGAAGAAGGTGAGGCTAGGCGTAGAAACACTTTGTCTCCAACTGCAAAGGAGATTGGCTTTCGTTTTATGTCCCCATACTTTATCATCTCCTGTTGTGCCACTGAAATGGCATCCGCAGCATCCTTTCTGAGCATTTCCCATTTCGTTGCCCAGTCATCCGCAACCGAAGGACTTCTGGCTAGGAGGTCAAGGGCATGCTTGGGATTTGATCCATAGAGTAACTCAAAAGAAGAGTGATGTGTCGACTTGGAGGGTGCAATATTAATCGCCGCTTGGATGAGTTCAGTATGATCCACCCAGTCATCCTGATGTAATGACACATAATATCTCAATGCCGCTTCGACCGTTTGGTTTGTCCTCTCACTTTGGCCATCCATTTGTGGGTGGTAAGTGGTGGAGAGCAATAGTTTCGTGCCTGCCTTTTCGAAAAGGCTTTTCCAAAACTCTGAGAGAAACTTGGGGTCTCGATCCGAAACTATTCCAGATGGCAGACCCCAGTGGGGATAGACCAGCTGCCAGAATCGTGTCGCCCACTCCAGTGCTGTGTATGTGTCCTTGCCCGGGAGGATCATGACAGCTTTCGTAAACTTGTCTGTGGCTGTCATGCCGGCATTGAACTCTTCCCCTCCATGCGCAAATTTTTTGCTCGGGGGGAGGCCGAGGATGAAGTCTATTGCGAGCGTATGAAATGGTATTGATGGAGTCGAGATTGACTGAGTCTCTCCGTGGGGTTTGTGTCTTAATGTGCGATTAATCACACATTTGGGACAGTGTCCGATGTAGCGTTTGACTTGACGAAACATGTGTGGGGCAAAGAATCTCACAATGGCTCGAGCATAGGTCTTCTCAATGCCGTGGTGGTTTTCTTGGTCATGTGCCATACGCAGTATCTCCTTGAGCTGCTTGTACGGGATGCACAAGTGGAGATGCTAGTCAAACGTATCTTCGTAGAAAATAAGAGGGTGCTCCTTCGAGTTCATGAGTTTGTAAGGAGATCGAGGCCTGCCTAAGAATTCTGGTATCGGCCTGTCTTCGTATTCCTCAACGTATTTCATGAGAATGTTCCAGATAGGGCCCAAGTGGATATCTGATTCATATGACTCGGATATTTCTTTCTTGAATTCTTCATTCAGTTGCACTAGGGATTTGGAAACATGGCTTTCATTGAGGTTGAAGGCGTGTATGTCTTCTTCGTCAAATTCTTCTCGTTCCTTTCTGATCTGCCTTGCTACCCTGTCTTCCTCGGAAAGTTGGCCAACTTGTGTGCGTATTCTTGACAGGGCATCCACCATTACATTCTCTATCCCTCCGTAATAGCATACCTCAATGTTGTGTCAGAATTAAGAAAGAAATAATGACCAATTAGCAAGTCGTAGGTTTTTCTTGCCCAGCGACGTCGTTTGTAGTCCTTTCATTTTTGCGATGGTCTCGGCGGTTTTGTGGTCGGTGTATATAACACACTTCGAGGACTGTACAATATGCTGCAGCTTCTCTACTGCCCATACAATCCCACCGGTTTCCAATTCGGTCGGCCAATAGTTGCGTTCCGCTGGTTTGAGCTCTCATGAAAGGAACATGACTGGTCTTTCTCTTTCGCAGCTTCCTTCTGGGTGTAGGGAATTGTCATCGATTTGGTAAACACCAATTCCATAGCCAAATTCTCGCGATCCGTCAATGTATATTATGAACTCTTTGTCATAGTCTGGGTGGGCCATGACTTGTTCGGATGTGATGATTTGTCTGATGAGATCAAACACCTTTTTCTGCACTGGCGTGAGAGGCAGTATTTTTATTTTTTCACAAAAGCGCTTCCTTTCCATTCCTTTATATGGGGCTCCCTTGGGCAGCTTCGTCTTCAGTCGTTGCAATGGGGCCATGATTTGGGAGTAGTAAAGAACCATTCCTCGACAGAATCTACACTGCCTGATGAAGCGATCGAGCGTGTCGAGGGTTTCAGGCCATTTTTGACTAAGGATTGCCTCTGCTCGTTCTTTCGTTGTTCGGAGACCGTATTTATCAACAATTTGCCCAAGAACCTTTACTGAATGGAACCCGACCAGGCATTTCTGGGGTTTGAGTGTCAAGCCTGCATTTTCAAGGGTAGCTAGGACGTCGTTCAAATCTCTGAGATGGTCTTCGAATGTATTCAAGTAGACAATGACGTCGTCGATGAAACAAGAAGCAATCTTCCAGCGGAACTTGGCTAGCAGTTTATCCATATACTTCTGTTGATGGGCTACTGATATCGATAATCCCATCGGCACCACCGTAAACATATCGTGTCCTCGGTGAGTGACAATGCCTAGCTTCCACCATTCCGATGGATGGACTCTTCGTTGGTAGTACACTGAAAGGATGTCGAAGAGGGATATCCAGTATTTCCCATAAATACACACGATGATGTCGTCCTGTCTCAGCAACGGATACGCGTCTTCTACAACCAGGGCATTCAGGGGCCATAGATCAACGACTGGACGCCATTTCGCTCCTTTCTTTATGACGAATACTTGCCATCCCGCCGGCGTTCCTTTTGCATCAACAAGTCGACCTTGTTGTCGCTGTTCATCGAATACTTGATCGACCAACTTACGTTCCTCATGACCGAGCCTATATGGCTGCTGTGTCTTTATCTCGCGCTCGCCGCCTAGGTATAGCGGGATCCTGAGCCAATCCTCCTCTGGCTCGATAGCAAGGCCAAGATGATCGGCAAAAAGAGCCTCGTGTTTTGCCAAAACTGCCTCTAGCACTTTGATTTGCCTCTCCGTAATGTCTGACGTACGGTTGATGCAGACTAACTTGGAAGGTAGGGGTTTTGGCTGAGGTTCGTTCTCCGACTCGGGTGACTTACTATTTTTGGGCATTGTCCCCTCTTCTACCTTTTGCAGTCCATCACATGGAGTCCCGTTGACTGTGAACATTGAATTCACTTCCTCCGATGCTGCTGGCCATGAGGCAATGTTTTGTGGCGCCTCCATATTCTCGATCAGTCCCAACTTAATATCCTTTGAGATCACGACTGGTTTATCAGATACATTCGTAACGAGGATCCGTTGTTGGTCTCCAGCAACAATGCCTCGGAGTACATAGCATCCATCTGGAAGGTATGCATTGTTGAGGTATGGCCGGAAGACATAGTCGCTATATGTATCCAGTTTGGGATGTGTGATGAGAACGGTATGTGAGGAGTTAGGGTCCAGGGTCATCGTCTTGGAGCAATGCACGACGAAGTTGGTCACTCTTTTCCTGGGTGTGACTCTGAGCCGACAAACCATGTTTTCGCAGGAGTGTATTGTAGCTGTTCGCTTAGCTACGTCCATCACGATTCCCTCTGATTCAATAACGTCATTGCCCATCAAGAGGCCACAATCTATGTCTTGTAGGATGTGGAATTCCCTCCTTACTTTCGCAAGGCGTTTCCCCGATATGTCTGGAAAGAGCACTTCGAGGATGACTGCCTCCTTGGATGTGTGAACTTCTTCTCCAACTCGTTTGATACGGATGGTGGCTGTTGCGAACTTGGGAAATTTCGAGGCGATAGTCTCATAAATTGCAGAGTCAATCATGCTCATTCCGCTGCCGGTGTCTGCACATCCCCACGCCACTTGTCCTTTTATCGCAAATTGGTATTGTATCTCACAATAGTTGAAGTCTCGGAAAGCCAGTCCCCTACCGATATTTTTTGAGGGTGCCTTGCTCTCTACAATTGTGACTTTCTCCTTGCTGGGGATTTTCTCGCTGAAATGGCCTTTTTCATTGAGGTGGATGAAAAGCGCATTTCTGGAAGGAAAACTAGCATGGCATAGCTTGCATTTCGCCGGAGTGGGTGGGTGAGTAAGTCCGACAAAGAAATTTCCTT
>Ga0335073_10008373_pt1 | contig 14508 bp, 9 predicted proteins | sample Lox_Sample_22_FD_207093 | JGI IMG/M metagenome (GOLD analysis project Ga0335073, IMG submission 207093) | Soil microbial communities from Loxahatchee National Wildlife Refuge, Florida, United States - Lox_Sample_2.2 | ecosystem: Environmental > Terrestrial > Soil > Wetlands | place: USA: Florida... | reverse complement strand
CAGTCGGGATCGACGGAGTCGTAACGACAATCGGAATTGAAGCTGGCGCTTCACAACCTCAATGTAGCACGGAAACCGCGTCAGTGCACGCTGTTTCTACAGTTAGATTGGGACCACGTGGATGGACAGTCTTGATTCGTCAGCATATGACTGTTCCCGAAGCCCCGAGAAAAGGAAGAGAGAGCGAGAAAAGGAAGAGAGAGACACCATCCCTAAGCCTTCGGCTTAGGTCCTGACGCAAGGCGCCGGCCACATCGAACAGCAGTCGAATAGTCTCGATCCATGATCGGCTCTATTCGAGATCAGTTGCAGCCATGTTCGATATTGTTCTTAGAACGCGTAGCTCGATTTGCGGGGAAGAATTCTGACTGCGGGTCTGGGGCTAGGCAATGATCTCCCTTGGATCCACTTCAGGCTTCTCCTCCGATCCGGCCACGCGAGAGTGCCACCGAAATCCAGCCAGCCAGGTCGGCAGCATATAGACCCGTGACTATGCCAGTGAAGACGTCCATCGTGTAGTGGGCTCTGAGGACCAACACGGTCGCAATTTCGAAAACTGAGACCAGGATGCCGAGTGCGGTGAGCGAATGCTTGCGCAGGCGAGCGATTTCAGTCACGGCCAACACCGCAATGGCGGTATGTCCCGAAAAAAAGTAATCGTTGCTCACGCCGTATGTCACCAGCAGTGAAGGAAAGCCGGGATAATGCCAGATCGAGTTAGCCGGGGCGGGGAGGGCAACCAGCGACTGTATGATCTGGCGCAGGCCCAGTACGATCACCAGACCTAGGAATGGTCGAAGCGAGGCTCCGAGTATCCATCGTGCAAGAAGGAAAATACCGAGCAGGTCGATGATCGCAGAACTGACGATCAATAGAAGATTGGTGGCGGAAGCGTGAGCGTGCAGGTAAAGGTTCACAGGAGCCGTGAAATCCTGTAGTCGGTCGCCGATTCCCACAATCGGTGCGCCACGACTGCCAATCAGCTTTTGACTCCAGAACCAGATGACTAGAGCAATCGCGGTCAATGTGACGCGAACAAAGAAAGAGATGCCGATCCGGGCAGAGGATGTCGGAGGGATGACTTCTTTTTCCTGTTTTGTCGCGATCTCCGTCATAGTTCTGGCTCACACCGCAGTCCCTAGTGCGATTTCTCTTAGCTTTCTGAGATCGAGCTTACCTGTCCCGAGGTATGGTAGCGACGACACGTGCATGAACTGATCAGGACGCGGCTTCCAGAGGGGCGGCAGATCGGATTTGCTCAGCTGGGAAAGACATTCCTGCAACTTTTCATCGGGCAGTGTGTGAAGGACGATGAGGCGCTCGCCTTTTTTCTCTTCGGGTACAGCGGTCACGGCGAAGGTCTGCTCCGTAGCGCCAACAAGTTCGTGGAGTTTATCCTCAACTTTGATGTGAGGAACCATTTCTCCGCCGATCTTGCTGAAGCGACTCAAGCGATCGGTGATGCGCACGAATCCATCTTCATCCATTGCGGCAATATCACCGGTGTTGTACCACCCATCGCGGAGGACCTCAGCGGACTTGTCGGGTCGATTCAGATAGCCTTGCATCACGTTGGGTCCGCGAACCAGCAACAATCCTGTTTCACCTTGTGATAAAGGAGCCATCGTTTCAGGGTCCACGATCCGGACGCTGATTCCCGGCAAGGGATGACCAATGCTTGCTCGTTTCGCACCAACTTGCCGGAATTGCGCCGCGCGGAAGTCACGAGTATTGACGGTTACTGCCGGGGAGCACTCTGTACAGCCATAGCCTTCGAGTGGCCGGATTCCGAAACGATCTTCAAAAGCAACCGAAACTCGCTCCGGCAACTTCTCGGCACCTGCCATTACGTACTGCAAACTACCAAAATCTTCCGGCGAGCAACGCCGCATGTATGACTGCAGAAATGTTGGCGTCGCGAGCAAAAACGTAATTCCGTATTGGCTGACCAGCGCGCCGATCGCGCGCGCCTCCAGCGGATTGGGATGGAAAACTACACCCATTCCAATCGACATCGGCAAGCAGAGAGTGCCGGTAAATCCAAACGAATGAAAGAAAGGCAAGATCCCGAGAATTTTGTCGTTGCGGCCAAGCATGAAGACCTGGTTGAGTTGCTCGACATTGGAAGCGACGTTGTAGTGGCTAAGGATGACACCTTTGGGATCGCCAGTACTGCCGCTGGAGAAGATGATCGTGGCGGTATGGTCGAGACTTGCTCTTTTCACCGCGCCAACAGATTTCTCCATAAGCCGAACGGGCAGGAACCAAGAAATCAAGGCTGCGGTGAAACGCTCTACGAAACGAGGTTTGTCGGCGAGATCTTCCAACATGATTGCGTGAGCCGGCGGCTGCACATGGACCCGTTCCAGGAATGCCTTGGAGGTAATCACAGTCTGCAAGTCGCACTGTTTCGCGCACGAAGCAAGTACTTCGTTGGAAGCTGTGTAATTCAAGTTAACCGGGACTTTACCCATTAGAAGTGCCGCCAGATTCACGAGCGCGCCGGGGACGGAAGGCGGAAGCAAAATGCCGACCATCTCTTGGTCGCGCCAAATCGAACGTAGTCGGCGTGCCAGGAAGACGGTGCGTGTAAGTGCTCCGCCGAAGCTGAGCTTGGGCGTGCGGCCATCGGCCATGGCGAAACGAAATGGATGGCGGCGAGCCGTTTGCATGAACGAGCGATGCAGCGGCCTCATATATCGCTTGCGAAACTTATAGGCCTCTGCGCCCAGTTCCTGCACCGCCTGGCGCACGCTCTGCGCACTAGTAGTGGACGGCATTGCTTTCCCGAACGTCACCGTCACCGGATATGGAATTTTTCGCGGGAGCTTCCACAAAAATCTCCCGCGATCGAAACTGAAGATGGAGCCCCACACCCCACCGAGATTGACTGGAATGATGGGAACATCCACTCCTTTAACGATTCGTTCCATACCACGCCGGAACGGCAGCATTTGACCGATTCGCGTCATCTGCCCCTCGGGAAAGATGCATACGACTTCGCCATCTTTTAAGGCTTGGGTTGCCGTACGAAGCGAAGTGATCATCTCGCGGGGGCGAAGCTGCGATGAGATCGGAATAACTCCCATGATCTTCGCAAAGGGCTTCACAAGCGGATGATCATAAGATCCCTTGAACATAAGGAACCGAATCGGCCGGTCGATGGAGGCGATCAACAGAACGGCATCGACCATAGAAACGTGATTAGGAACCAGCAACGCTCCACCTTTCGATGGGACATTCTCGCGGCCTTCCAGATGAATGCGATACAGAGTGTGGGTTGCGATCCAGAGTAGTAGGCGGAGTAGTGCATCGGGCAGCAGGTACAAGACATAAATCGTCGCTGCGACCGTCACGAGCGAAACAGATAAGAAAATAGCGGACGGGCTGAAATGCGCGAAGTGCTGGAAGACGTAGTAGACGCCCGCCGCTCCGCCAATGCCAACAAATGAAAGCAGGTTCGCAGCCGCGATCACTCCACCCTTGTCTCTTTCGTCGGGACGATGCTGGATCAGGGCGTTGACAGGAACCGCAAAGAACCCTGCCGAGAAGCCGAGGGCAGAGAGCAAGATCAAGACGTGTGTAAACGAGAGACTCGGGGAGGAGAGTAAAATCCCCAGCACTGTCATGCCGACAGAGCCAAGGGGAATCAGTCCGTACTCGACCTTGCCGCTCGAAAGGTAGCCGGCTGCAAGGCTACCGAAGCCAATGCCGATCGCGACCGCAGCCTGAAGAATTCCCGTGCGCGTGGAAGTGGCGTGCAGCACGTCTTCGCCGTAAAAGACAATGTTGGCAGACAGCAGAGCTCCAAGAAACCAGAAATACGTGTTGCCAAGAACTGCGAGCCACAAGACACGATCTTTGCGGATCAACCGCACCTGCTCCCAAAGATCGCCCAGTGGGTTGGCTCGATACTTCTTCGCAGGATCGGCGGCAGGGACCTTCGTAATTCCGAGGCTGAAGAGTAATCCGACAAGAGACAGGCCGATAAAGATCAGGCCCGACCAGCCTTGGCGCCCATGAAAAACATCCGCCAGGAATGCGCCAGAAACGAGCCCCGCTATGGCTGCGAGAAACGTTCCTAGTTCAATGACGCCATTGCCCCAAGAGAGTTTTGGTTCGGGCAACAGCTCTGGCAACAGGCCATACTTCGAGGGTCCAAAAAATGCAGCCTGCGTGCTGGCGAGAAAGATCGCCGCCATTTCCAAGTGCAGATTCTGCCAAGCTAGTCCGGCAGCGGCGAGCAACATGACAGCAATCTCAAAGAGTTTTGTCCCGATCGTGACAGTGCGTTTGCTGAAACGATCCGCGAGAAAGCCGCCAGTCATCGAAAACAAGATGAATGGAACCGAGAACAGCGCACCAGCGACCAAGACGAGCCGATCACGATCGGCCTTTGCCAAACCTGTGCCAAGGATGAGGAAGACGACGAGATTCTTGTAGGCATTGTCGTTGAATGCGCCCTGGAACTGGGTCACAACCAGCGACCAGAATCCGTGTTGCCATGATTGCAAGGTAAGAGGTTTCTGGGGACGCTCGGCGGAGGAAGTAGGCTGTTCCAGCACGGCGACGGCAGGATCTTCGCTCATAAGAGTAATCGATAAGCGCCTGATAATTCGGGAGTTCTGCACATTTTTTCACAACCCCCGCCTACTTCCAACCGCAATGCAAAGAACGCCCGTTACTTCCGAGTTTGCAGGCAAGAATAAAGCGCAAGACGGACATGCTTCGACGTTCTACTATTTAGGCTTGCAGAACTAGTTACATACGGGGTAGCCCTTGGAGCTTCTCGCCGTATTGTTAGCGCTGTTAGTCTTAGCCACTCCGGTTCTGGCCATCTCTGCCGTTTGGCGGCAGCGAAAGTTGCGCCTGCGGATCGAGGAGTTGGCGCACCAAACGTCGCAACAGAACGATGCGCTACACCGCGAGCTCTTGGAGCTTCGACGACAGGTAGGCACCCTATCTCAATCAGCAAGTCCGTCAGAGCATCCGGACACGTCCCGGCCTGCCGTTTCTGTCGTTGCATCGAAGCCTCCGCAGCCCGCCATTGTCGAAAGATCCACTGAACCTCTGATTAAAACTGCACCTGTCGTGCCAGGTAGCGCTCCGCCACCGACGCCAGTTGCCAAGGCTGAACCCGTTCTTTGCCCTTGGTGTAGCACAGTGCATGCCGGCGGGGTAAGCAACTGCCCACCCAAGCCGGTTGTGCCATCGACCTCGACAACGCTCACGGAATCTGCGCCGCGTCCTGAAACTCCGCGGCGAGTGGAAGTGCCCCTCCGCACCTCGATTCCGCTAGAGGTGAAGGAGGCGATCACAGCCAAGCCACAAGAGGAACTCGGTTTGACCGCCAAGCACGATGCAACTGAGGTTAGCTCAACATCAGTGCACACTGACGCTCAGTCGAGCAGGCCGCTGCAATCCCCGGCTCCATCAATTCCAGCGACTCCATCTAAGTCGACAGTGCCACCGCCTCTGCATGAGCACTTGACGCCTCCGCCGACTCCAGTTGTCCCACCTCCGGCCAGTGCTCGTGTTGTAGAACCGCCCCAGTTCGCCGCCTTGCGATCTTCGACTTCAAGGGCAACGGCTCAGCAGCGAATGAAGTCAGTGTTTGCGCTGGAAGAGACTCTGGGCACGAATTGGCTGAACAAGCTTGGCATCACGATCCTTGTTCTAGGACTTGCGCTTTTTGGAATCTATGAACTCGGCCAGTTGGGGCCTGCAGGCAAGGTCGGACTATCCTACTTCGTCTCCTTGGCGCTTTTGTCGGGAGGCGTGTTTTTCGAAAAACGGGAGCGCTACCGCGTTCTCGGCCGCACCCTAATTGGCGGTGGATGGGCTCTGCTGTTCTTCACGACGTATGCGCTGAACCATGTCCAGGCCATGCGAGTGATGAGTTCAGAGAATACTGATCTCATCCTGATGCTAATTGCGGCGTTGGCGATGGTCGCCCACACCTTGCGCTATCGCTCGCAATTGGTGACTGGGCTAGCGTTCCTGCTCGCGTATACGACAGTGTCTCTAAGTCACGACACCGTATACAGCCTCGCGTCCGGCGTAGTTCTCGCGATTGGTCTCGTCAGCATTGTCATCAAGATGGAATGGTTCGAACTTGAAGTCTTTGGCATTCTGTCGAGCTATCTGAATCATTTTTATTGGTTGTATCGTTTGCTGGGCCCGGAAGGTGCGCATGGCACTGCGTTCTCTGAATATCACGCGAGTACGGCACTTCTGCTGTTTTATTGGATCATTTTCCGAGGGTCCTACATTGTTCGAAGAGTGAAGTCTCCCCGCGCCGAGCATGTATCAACTGCGGCAGCGCTGCTGAATACGCTCCTCTTGCTCGGGACGATGAAGTTCCAGTCTGTGCAGCCGCAGTTGGCATTCGTCGCCTTGCTCATCATTGGTGCGGTGGAATTCAGCCTTGGACAACTGCCGATCACGAAACGTCGCCGGGAAGCTTTCGTGGTTCTGAGCGTACTTGGCGCAGCGCTCATGATTACCGCTGTACCATTCCGCTATTCCGGAAACAATGTCGCCATTCTATGGCTGATCGGCGCCGAAGCGTTGCTTGTGGCTGGCGTCTTGTTCAGCGAAGTGGTTTTTCGACGGTTGGGTCTGTTCGCAGGAATGCTGGTTGGTTTGCACCTGGCTGGTATCGACTTCCGCCAACTTATGGCGGTGAGGGAAAACAGCGAGGATCTTGTTTTAGCCGCTGGCGTGATGTTCACGCTGTGTGCGACCGTTTTTTATCTCAACACGCTTCTCGTTGGGAAACGGTGGAGACTGTTCTTTGTCGAGTTTCCAGACACCCAGCTGTTGTCCGGCCACTCGTACCTCGGAGCATTCGCTGCTGTCTCGGCTGGTTGGGCGCTGTGCTCGCGAGATTGGACCGCAGTCGCTTTCGCAGGCATTATGCTCGCGCTAGCAGTACTCGGCCACAAGTTCAAGTCCTTTCATCTGCAGGTGCAGTATGGCGTGATTGGCGCATTGGCTGCCTATCGAGTCGCAGTTGTCAATCTCCACAGCGAAGCGCCACCGCATGTCCACATCTCCGCTAGGTTGATCACGCTGCCGACAGTGGCTGCGATGTTTTATATCGCTGCCAAGTTTTCTCAGCTACGAGATGATTTGAATCAACGTGTGTTTCGAGGCCTGTTTGCACTTGCCGGCACAGCGCTCCTCACGGCACTGATTTACTACGAAGTGCCTGAACTCTGGCAACCAGTAGCAGCCATCGTCTTTGCCGTGGCTCTCCTTGAAGTCGGGCGATGGGTCGGCTACGGCATACTCGCCTGGCATGCTCACTTGCTGAGTGGACTGGCGATTCTGGCGGCACTTACTGCCGATCAGGCTGGCGCGCGGCGTTGGCACGATGTTCCGCTCCATGCGTTTGGCGCATTGCCTGTGGTGGCGGGGCTGTACTGGATCGCCAAGCGTATCAGTTTGCCGAACATCGATCACGTCAATATGGCTCACATCGCCTATAGCTGGGCTGGAACAGGCTTGATGCTGTGGGCGCTGAACGAGGCCGTGCCTGTGCCGTGGGTCGCGGTTTCATGGATCGCATTTGCAGTTCTGATCGCGCTTGTCATGCGCCGGATTGGCTACTCGCAGCTCGCATGGCAGGCGAACGCGGTGGCGGCGTGTGCAGTGGCACGCGCCTACACGTCGAATTTCACACTTCAGCAAACGGTCTGGGCTGGTGTTTCTCTTCGGCTTATCACAGTCTCGATTGTCGCCGCCGGGCTCTACTTCCTCTCTCGGAAAGCGACTTTTTCTGATTCTCAATCGAAGCCTGCGATTACCTATTTACATACATTTGCCGCCACCGCATTGCTCGCGTTTTTGGCATGGTATGAGGCGCCGGGTGCTTGGCTCGCAGCCGTATGGGCGATATTTTCCCTTGTTCTCGCACTGCTAGATCGCCGATTTGAACTGGACGACCTTCGTTGGCAAGCGCATGCACTCGCTGCACTGGCCATGCTGCGCGGCGTCAGCTTGAACTTGTACATCAACGAAAGCTGGCATGGAGTCAGCCTTCGTTTGCTGTCGCTCGCGGTCGTGACGGTCGTCATGTATTCGCTCGCACAACTCCTCCGCATGCCACAGGAGTGGCGTGCGCGGGAGTTCCATCACATCTACTCGTGGGCAGCGTCAGCACTCGTTTCACTCCTCATGTGGTATGAATTACAGCCGCTGACTGTTGCCGTTGGTTGGGGCGCGTTCGGACTTGTGCTCTTTGAATATGGCCTGTTGCAGAAGGTCCGGCAGTTCCGATTTCAGTCATACGTGGCGCTAGCCGCTGCGTTCGGCCGCATTTTCTTTGCGAACCTAGCGGCTGGTAATCCCGGTGAGCTCTGGGGCCCTCGTATTTACACCGTCTTGCCCCTCACGCTCATTTTCCTTTTTGTGTATGCGCAATTGGGAGGCGACGGCAAGGACACAGGAGACGACCGTCGCCTGCACTTCGATGACCTTATCTGCTATTTGGGGACCGCGAGTGTAGTTGCCTTACTGTATTTCCAATTTGCAAATGATTGGTTGGTGACGGCGTGGGCTGCCATAGTATTCGTCCTTTTCGGATCGGCATTGTTGCTGGATCGCTCGATCTTTTTGCACCAGGGCATCCTCTTAACAGTCGGTACATGTGTACGCGGCATCATGCACAATCTTTTCGGAGCCAGTTATTTCAGCGGCGGCGACTGGACCGGACGATACTTCGTGCTTGGTTCGGCTGTGGCCGTTCTATTGGCATGTCTGCCGTTTGCGTTTCGTCTGCGCGAGCGCAGTAAACAGCAGACGCTTAGATTCCGTTGGCTAGCTGGTCTGGTCCAGCGTCCAGAACAATTTATGTTCTTTGCGCCTGTTCTTCTGCTAATCCTGATGCTCGCGCTTAAGATGCGCGCTGGCATGGTGACGGTCGCATGGGGCATTGAAGGAGTCCTGATTGTGCTACTGGCGCTTGCTGTCAACGAGCGCAGCTTCCGGTTGACTGGCGTGGCCCTGCTATTGGTGTGTGTGGGGAAGATCATGGTGCGCGACGCCTGGGGACTGGCTCCTCGGGATCGTTACATCACTTTCATCATCCTTGGAGCCGCATTGCTGTTGGTATCGTTCCTTTACAGCAAGTATCGCGAAACTATCCGGCAGTTCCTATGAAGCGAATCGGTTTGTTCATCGGCGTGCTCCTGGTCTCGCTATCGGCCATCTACTTCAGCGAGCGGCGGCACGATTCGACCCCTGTCTCGGCGAACGCCATCGTCGAGGTCGCTGCCGATGCGCAACGCGATCTAAGTCGTGTCCCAATGCGATTTACGCGGCTTTCCGATGAGCAAGAAATCGCCGTCGGTAATGAACTTGCTGAGCAATACTCCATTAACAGCGCCAAGATGAGCCCTGAAGAACTGGCGCTGGACAGCTACGTTCGCCGAGTGGGGAGTACAGTAGCGTCTCATGCTCACCGGCGCCTGCCGTATTCCTTTCATCTTCTGCCCACTCGGTCCATGATCAATGCCTTCTCTCTTCCTGGAGGCCCCGTTTACGTCGGAGAAGGTCTGCTTGACCTGATGACCAGTGAAGATGAGCTGGCGTCGGTTCTCGGACATGAAATCGAACACATCGATCATTACCACTGCGCCGAACGTGTCCAGGTGGAAGCGAAACTACGCAAGTTGAAACTCGGGGTGATTGGTGCATTGGTGCAGATTCCGCTCAGCGTGTGGGAGGCAGGCTATAACAAGGACGAGGAACTAGAAGCAGACCGAGAGGGTATGCGGGTCGCGGTTCTGGGAGGCTATTCGCCTTATGGAGCTGTGACTCTATTCGAGAGATTTGCCAAGCTGCACAAGGAATACATCATTCATGCGCAGAGCCCCGAAGAAGAACTTTCCCAACTCGCAATTCAAAGTCTGGAAGGGTATTTCCGTTCACATCCTCAACCCTCGGAACGGCTCGCGCAAGCGAATGCACTGATTGCGCAAGAGGGCTGGGAAGACCGCAAGGTGCAAAAGCCGTTTCGCGTCGAGTATGAAACCCACAATGGCCAGTATGTGAAATGAGGAACAGGTCAGACTCGTTCTAGTTGGCTTTCATTCGGCCGAGGACGGGGTGAAGCTGCATCCGAAACCGGCTGGCGTTTCTGCAGCATTCGCAAGATCCAGTAACCGGCGGCTGCTGCAGCCAAGTGCTTGAGAGTGTGACCGCTCACGATGTGTCCCACTGCAAAAATCGGCTGGTCGAGAGTTTCCAAAGCTTTGGCCAAAGCATAAAAACCGACCACGATAGCCAAGTCAGATGTGCGCGTGTAGCGCTTCGGAAATACGAGGGCAAGCAACAGCACCAGTGCCGAATACGCTTGCACCCCCGCATAGAAGCGCAGATCGCCTACACCCCTCGCTTCGCTCGCATACCATTGCAAGACGCTGCCCATCCCGACGAGCAAGGGAAGCGGCAATAGCCACAAGCCGGCTCTGAGACTAATCCGCTCCGAGATGATCGCAGCCACCATCGCCATGAACGCGATGGTCATCGGTAGTCGATCCCACACCAGTCGTGTGTTGTTTGGAGACAAGTGATAGTAAGACGAGCCAAATGCTGTCAGGAGCAAGCCGATGAAAACCAGCACATAGGGCCATCGCTCGCGCGAGTCAAGAAAGCGCTCCTTCGACTGGCCTGGACTTGAACGTAGCAGGAACAGCAGTCCACAGATTCCGATGACACCAAAAGGCACATTGGAAACAACATCGCCGAAATTCGAAATTCCCAAAAAGCCGCGCCGGTCGGCAAACAAGTGATAGGACTGTGGCTGGGGAAACCGTGGCAGCAGAGAAAAGATCACTGCCACCACGGCTGTGAGGACAAGTAGCAGTGCCGTGCTGATCCTCTGCGAAATGACTTTATCTGACATGCGAAATCGTGCACAATCATCCGAACGAAAACTGCCTGCTACTGCCGGATGGGTTCCGTTCCTTCACTCAGGATCTTCAGATAGCGTGAGTATGCGAAGACACGGGCTCGGCGTTTTCCCGTGACCTCCTTGGCTATGCCGAGGCGAGCCAGGTGATCCAAAGCAACCGTCACCGTGGGGATGGACAGCTTAAGCTCGTCGGAGACAGCGCCGATACTTGCCAGAGGTTTCTTCTGCATGTACTCATGAACACGCAATGCAGAAGACGCTGCGCGCCCGATTGTCTGAATACGATCTCGATCTTTTGCAAAGAGGGTCAGAATCTGTTTTGCAGCATCAGCGGCGGAGCGCGCTGTGATCTCCGTCCCTTCGAGAAAAAAAGCCAGCCACTCTTCCCAGGCGCCATCCGTTCGTACGCGCTGAAGCAGGTCGTAGTACCGGTCGCGATTCGTTTTGAAGTACAGGCTGAGGTATAAGAGAGGCTCTCGCAACGCTCCGTTGGAGCAAAGCAAGAGTGTGATCAACAGACGCCCGAGTCGGCCATTGCCGTCCAAGAAGGGGTGAATGGTCTCAAACTGCACGTGAACCAATCCGGCCTCGACCAGAATGGGCAACTTGTGTTCTTCGTCGTGGAGAAAACGCTCAAGGCTGTCGAGACATTCCAGCAACCGCTCTGGCGGAGGCGGAACAAACGCAGCATTGCCGGGTCGAGTACCGCCGACCCAGTTTTGCGACCGCCGGAATTCGCCAGGAGTTCTGTTGGCCCCGCGTCCGCCGCGCAACAGGATAGCGTGAATTTCGCGAATGAGTCGGAGAGAGAGCGGAAAGCCGCCCGCGATCCGACGAAGACCATGTTGCATCGCTGCAACGTAGTTTGAGACTTCTTCGACATCGTCAATCGGAACACTCGGTTCAGCGTCACTTTCAAACAGCAATAGATCCGAAAACGACGATTGCGTTCCTTCAATCTGGGACGACAGTAGTGCTTCTTTCTGGATATACAGGTACAAGAAGAACTTCGTGTCCGGAAGCAAAGTGGTTAGGCCATCGAGTCTGCCCAGTGCTTGGTTGGCACGGTCAAGATGCTGATACAGACCTGCCAGTTCCACAGGCGGATTAGGCGGCAGCCCAGGCGGGACAAAGGCCCGCACTGGCTCTCCAGTGACCGTTGTTGTGACGTAGGTCCCCAGCCTCGACTTGTTTTCAGCGACCACTCGCGTTATGAAGGGTTCCTTTAATAAGCCTTTAGGTTATTAAAGGATACGGCAGTATCTCTTAATAAGCAAGCCGTGCTCGACTTGGGACGAAGAGACACGCCAGGTTGGCCAAGACTAGACCATCTGCGTTTGTCGCTGAGCAGGGCGTTCGATCAATAATGACCCTAATGAGAAATCTAAACTGACACTTTAGATTTCTCAACACTCGACTCAATGGTGCTTTCCACTTCGCTGAGGAATGACTTGCGGCTGAGGAACTGTCTGTATTGGCAGCTGCTGCGATGTACCGGCACCTAGCGTCCCGGACGCCACTTTAGATGCGCTGGCAACCCACATCCCCAAGACGAATCCGAGTGCCAATGCGGCGCTTGCGACAACTGGCAGCCATGTTGCCCAGATCTGTTTTTCCAGCCTCACGAGAAACTCTTCCATCTGTTGGGCACGAGTCGCCATGCTTCGCAGGAGTGAGTCATTGGCACTTTTGGTTCTCGCAATTACCCCGATGTCAGGGTGTGCCACTTCGCGGAGCACGTTCAGCAACTGCTTCTGAACGGAATTCAAGTCAGCGCAGGATTGAGAAAGAGCTGAGCCTGTCTCTGGGAGGCCCGACCTCTGAAAGCACTGCCGCAGACTCTCGCTCAGCAACTTTGCAATTCTGGGTGGGTCTAGACCTGTTTCCAGTTCCTTGGGCAATTGCGTGAGGCGTGATTCGAGTCGTGCTGTGTACGATTCCATTCGTTTTTCTACTGCGCTGGCTTGTGAAGCCGAGCTTTCCAGAATCGTCCGTAGCAGCTTGCGCTCTGCAGCTATGGCAGCAGGCGTCTCTCGCGTGAGAAGGGCGAGGACACCCATTGCTTCGAGTATCCTGAGCATCTCATCGTTTGGGCTGAGCGTACGCGTGTGCGCGATGACCCTGTAGTACGCTGTCAAACGTTCCTCCGGCACCAAGCCTGCCAGCTCATCGAAGAGCGTTGAGGTTTCGGTTTGCGTCTCGGCAGTCGCCACGATTTCCTGATCACTCATGGCAGGAACATCTCCTTTGCCCGGTCGAATTCGGAGAACAGACGCCGGCGATAGCTCTCAGCGCGCATGACGATCGAAGCACGCTTCAGTTCATCGACCGAATTCTGCCGCATAGCAACCTGCCCCAGTCGTACTCCGTGCTGCCGAGCGGGATTCTCCAACTCCGCCAGACGAAATTCCATCCGAACCACCGTTGGATACAGAGATTCCCGAAATCTAATCGCCTGCTCGGCCGAATCCCAGTAGCTGAAGCTTGACTGTGGGCCTGTCGCATTCTGGACGACAACGTACTGGACACGATCTTGCAGGCGGTTTGCCCAAGCAAGCAGGCTTTCGACGCTGGCCGGGTCTGGCGTGATGACGCCGACAGCAGTGAACCGCGCGCCTGTGGCGGAAACGTCTTCATACATGGCGTCGAACCAATCGCTCGCCACCTGCCCGGAACCCGCCCCCATATCAGCAAGGATGATCGATGTGCCCGATTCGAGATGATCGATGAAGGTATCCAGGCCCGCTGGTGTGTGAATGTTCACTTTGGTGACGGACCCATTGAAGAAGTGCTTTAACGATCCGCGAGCTTTATTCTCCGTATCGAGGTCGAGCAGCGTGAACGGAATCTCGTGCGCTTCGAACCACTCTGCCAAGGCGACCATCAATCCAGTCTTGCCGACTCCGCCCTTACCGCCCATTGTGAAAACGATGCGTTTGTTCGTGTTTCCTGTCTTCACCGCAATCCTCCTTGGCCAACGAGCTTCAACGGTTCGCTTTCTTCGAAGTGAAAGTGTTTGGGTTTGGCCTTCTGCCCGATTGGCTTTGCCCTCAGCGCAGCTATTTTGGAAGCAACAGCATCGGGGACAAGAGAGATCGACTTCGACTGGGATTCGGGCGACGGGAGTTCGTACTGCACTTGCTTTCGGTGTTTGGCGCGAACTTTGACGAAGGAATGAATTGTGCTGATCGCCACTTCAAGGCCAATGCGTTCGTGAAGAATCCGAACGATGTCGCGATACGTGCAACCTTTGCGCCGCAACTGGCGGATCAGTTCGCGGTGGGTTTCGAGTTTGGAGCGAGGAGGCTTCTGCGGGATCGTTTCCAGCAGGGAAAGAAGGGTCGGGTCCATGATTTTCAGGCTCCTTAGCACCTGGCCATCACAGTCCGTTAACAGTCCGATAACCCGTCTCCACAGTCCGATAAGGGCCCTAGAGCGCTATCCGTACCGTTTAATTTCAATCAGTTACGAACTCTAGGACGACTTTCACGGCGGTAACACGGGTTCAAATCCCGTCGGGGACGCCAAGGTTGACAATCATCCGACGAGCAGCTTCCGGCGGATCGGCAAGGCTTTGAAAAATCTGC
>Ga0335073_10008372_pt1 | contig 14510 bp, 13 predicted proteins | sample Lox_Sample_22_FD_207093 | JGI IMG/M metagenome (GOLD analysis project Ga0335073, IMG submission 207093) | Soil microbial communities from Loxahatchee National Wildlife Refuge, Florida, United States - Lox_Sample_2.2 | ecosystem: Environmental > Terrestrial > Soil > Wetlands | place: USA... | reverse complement strand
CTCCATCCCGCCGTAGTAAGCCCCCTCGGCCGTGGACAGGTCCAGGTCCCCGCCGGTATAGGCGCTCAATCGCACGCCGTGCCGCACGCACGCCTTCTCAAAGGCGTTCCAGTCGGTCAGGTTCCGGGTCAGCCGGTCGATGTCGCGGACGATCACCACGTCCACCGCGCCCGCCTCGATCGCCGCGATCAGCTCCCCGAACCCGTCCCGGGTGATCTCCTTGAACCCCGAATACCCGTCATCTTTGAAGGTGGCCGCGACCATCCAGCCGCGCCGGGTTGCGTGGTCGCTGCCCCGCCCGATCTGCGTGGGCACCGACTCCGCAGCGTCGTACGTCTCGGACAGGCGCGCGTACACGCCCGCCCTGAGCTGGGCTTCCGCCCGGTCTGCCTGGGTGTCGTCCATGAGTCAAGCATGACGCAAAAACTCAGCGGACGCATGCGGCGGCTGGCGGCGAGCGGGCTGCTGCCGGAGCGGGCGGGCCAGCCGGTGAAGGCGTGGGTGCACATCTCGCTGGCCGAGCTGCTGGCGATGGAGGGCAGCACGGCCCTGGTGAAGGCGTGGGTCACTGATCTGCGGGCGGCCTGGGCCGCGCACCGGGCCGCCGCGTCGGCGGGCGGGGGTGAGCTGGGGGCGTGGCTGGACGGGCAGGCTGCGGCCGCGGTGGCCTGTGATGCCGCGATGGCCCCGTACGTCACCGGGGACGTCAACCCGGCCGCGCTGGAGGACCTGGTCCGGCTGTGCACCCAGCTCGGCCGGCTCCGCCACGGCAGCGGCCACGGCGATGACACCAGCGACACTGGCCAGGACGATGGCACGCCCACCGGCGACGGCGAGAGCGGCCAGCCCGCGGCCGCGGCCGACCCGGACCCGGACGCCGCTCGCGCCCGGGAAGCCCTGGAGCAGGCCATCATCGGCGCGGCCGTGGACCTGCTGTCAGGTCCCGGCGGGCTCGCGTCGTTCCTGCGCCGCCGACAGTTCGGCGGCCGGCTGGGCGGGCCGAGCGTGCCCTTGGACATCGGGTACAGCCAGAGCGTCCCGGCGGGGATCCGCAACGCGGTGATGCTGCGGGGCGGGCACTGCGAGTGGTCCGGCGGCTGCCGCCAGCCCGCCAGCGCGTGCGAGGTCCACCACGTCCGGCACAAGAAGGACGGCGGCAAGACCAGCACCAAGGACTGCGTGCTCCTGTGTTTCTTCCACCACCAGGTGATGATCCACCGGCGGGGCTGGACCCTGGTGCTCAACCCGGACGGCACCACCACCGCGTGGAACCCGGACAAGACCAAGGTCCTGCACAGCCACGGGCCGCCGGCCCGGGCCGGGTGACACCCGGGCTAGGGCGGGGTTCGGGCCGGGCACGGGCAGGAGCCACGGCGAGGCGTGTGCTTACGATAGCCAGCACGCTGTCCTGCGCCGCTCGCTGAACAGGAGTCGATCATGCCGGAAACCATGCCCAAGAGCGTCAACCACATCGCCTTTCCGATCGCGAGTACCGCGGCCGCTCACGAGTTCTACACGAAGGTTCTCGGCTGCAGGCTGGTCGGCGCCGTGCGAGAGGACCGCATCCCGTCCACGGGTGAGGACATCGGGTTCCTGCACTCGTTCTACGCCATGAAGAACGGGGTCGCGATCGCGTTCTTCGAGATCGAGGGGTTCAACGGCACCTTCGACGGCGACGCGCCCAGGTTCGCGCGGCACCTGGCCATGAACGTGGACTCCATGGAGGAACTCCTGGAATACAAGAAGCGTCTGGAGGACGCGGGCGTGGAGGTGCTCGGGGTGACCGACCACGAGGGCATCTGGCAGTCCATCTACTTTTTCGACCCGAACGGGATCCGGCTCGAGCTGACCTACCAGACCCGCCTGCTGGGCGAGCAGGACGCCGCCGACGCGGAACGGGCCGTGCAGCGGTGGATCGCGGAGCATGCGCGTGCGTGAGCTGCTCGAGGTCCCGATGCCGACCGCCGACGGCCGGGTGGACATCTACTCGGGCGTGGCCCGGGCGCACGGCAAGCTCTGGGCCACGGTCGTCCGGCCCAGGGCCGACCGGCGCGAGGTCGCGGTGGTGCTGGTCCACCCGACCTCCAACTTCATGGGCCATTACGCCCAGGAGCCGCTGGCCAGACGCGGCGTCGCCGCGGTCGGGATGACCACCCGCTACCTGGGTAACGACAGCGCGCTGATCATGGAGAACTGCGTGCTCGACGTGGGCGCCGTGGTCAGGTACCTGAAGGAGGCCGAAGGTTACCGCCGGGTGGTGCTGGCCGGCAACTCGGGCGGCGGCGGCCTGGTCGCGCTCTACCAGAGCCAGGCGGAGAAGCCCACGATCACCGCGACGCCAGCCGGCGATCCGCCCGACCTGACCAGGGCCGGCCTGGTCCCGGCGGACGGGCTGATGCTGCTGATGGCGCACCCCGGCCGGGCGTCCACCTACACCGAGTGGCTGGACCCGGCGATCACCGACGAGCACGACCCGCTGCGGCGGGACCCCTCGCTGGACCTGTTCAACCTGGCTAACGGGCCGCCGTTCAGCCCGGAGTTCCTGCGCCGCTACCGGGCGGCGCAACTGGCCCGCAACCGCCGGATCACCGCCTGGGTGCGCGAGCGGCTGGAGTACGCGCGCCGGACCGGGCAGCCCGAGTACGGCGACCTGCCCTTCGTGGTGCACGGCACCTGCGCGGACCCGCGCTTCGTGGACTCCTCGATCGACCCGTCGGACCGGCCGGGCGGCACGCTGTGGGGCGAGGCCGCGGTGGCGAACAACCTGCCCGCGACGCTGGGCCACTTCACCAGCCTGCGGTCGTGGCTGAGCCAGTGGAGCGTGGACGACTCGCAGTGCAACGCGGTCCGCCACCTGCCTTCGGTTACCGTGCCGGTGCTGGTGGTCTACGGCACGGCGGACAGCGCCGCGCTGCCGCACCACGCGCGGGAGTCCTACGACGCGGCGCCCGAGGGCCGGCGCAAGCTGGTCGCGCTACCGGGCGCCACGCACTACTTCGCGGGGCAGCCCGGGCACCTCCAGCACGCGTGCGACGAGATCGCGTCCTGGCTGGCCGGCGAGCACCTGGCCGGGTAACCGCCTGGCCAGGTGGATGCGGGCAGCAGGCCGACTCGCATGACAGTACGGTAATCCGGCGCGGAGCTGGTCAGATCTGGCCGCTGGGGTGTACCGTCCGCAATAGGTCGGTGACACGAATGTGTCTCTTTGGGGGGGACGCGAGTGAGCACACAACCGTCGCAGATAACTGACGCCGTGCCGTCCGAAACACCGGCGGCAGCGGAAGCACCCGAGGCGGAAGCACCCGAGGCGCCGCAAGCGCCGGAGGCGTCCAAGGCGTCCCAGGAAGACGACCGCGTTTTCCATCAGGTGATGCAGGAGGTGCTGGCCAGCGACGAGATCACGAACACGCTCGGCGCCGGCTCGGAGGAGCAGCTAACTGCGCTGCGCAAGTACCTGACGGGCCGCCGGGACAAGGTGAGCAGCGCCACCGAGGCGGAGCGAAAGCAGTGGAGGGAAGCGGCCAAACGGTACGACGACCCGCGCGCGGCCGTCCAGGCGGAGCACAAGGACGAGCAGACCTTCGCCTACCGGTTCATCTTCACGCCCCTGATCTGGTTGTTCCTGGCCGCGGCGGCCAGCGTGGTCCTCCTGCTGTTCGTCGGCTACCCGATCGCCAACTCCCTGCACGCAGCCGGCGCGTGGCGGGACGCGCTCTGGGCCGCCCTGGGGGTGTGCGCGGGGACGTTCGTCGTCGACCTGATCTTGGTGCAGGTCATCATCTCGTGGGTGGCCAGCCGGGAGAAGGGGGCCTACCTGGACGCGGCCAGTGCGGCCGAGAAGGTGTACGCCGACGTGCTCCGGAAGAGCCTGACCGGCGAGGCGCGCGAGTGGATCAACAAGGTGATCAAGCCGGCCGAAGACGACCAGCTGGTGATCAGCGTCAAGGCCGGACTGGCCGAGGTGTACAACGCGCAGTACATGATCCCCAGCGAGGCCAGCAAGCAGCTGGCCGACGTGCTCAAGCAGCTTTCCGGCGGCGGCACCATAGGCCTGGCCGGCCCGCGCGGCGCCGGCAAGACCTGCCTGATCCGCGAGTACAGCCGCGACCAGATCGACGCCGACCAGAAGACCGGCGTCATCGCGGTCAGGGCCGACGCGCCGGTCCAGTACCAGCCGTATGACTTCCTGCTGCGCTTGCTGAAGCTGCTCTACCAGGGGTACCTGAAGTTCCACGACGTGCCGTACGACAGCGACCGGCTCATCACCGCCTCGCGCATACCCGCTTCCGGCCTGCGGGCCTGGTGGCGTTCGGTGGAGAGATGGTGGCGGTCACGGAGAAAGCGTGCGGACCAGGCGGGTCCGGTCAGCGCCAAGAACGAGCAGCTGATCCGCGAGGCCCAGGACAACCTGCAGAGGATCGCGGCCCAGTGGAGCCGTACCACGACGCTCGGCGCGTCGGTGTCCGCGCCGGGGAACATCGCGGGCGCCACGGAGCAGGTCGCCGCGACCGCCACCGAGCGGCCGTGGAACTACACCGAGCTGGTCGACGAGTTCCGCCGCTTCCTCACCGACGCCGCGGTCGAGATGCACGGGTCCGGTAAGGCCGGCGGGCACGTGATCGTCAGCATCGACGAGATCGACAAGATCAGCGACGGCCAGCAGGCCCAGCGGTTCGTCAACGAGCTGAAGGCCGTGCTCGGCGTGCCGCACTGCTACTACCTGATCTCGGTGTCCGATGACGCACTGGCCGCGTACGAGATGCGCGGGCTGCCGATGCGGGACGCGTTCGACAGCGCCTTCGACGAGGTCATCCACGTCCGTTACTTCCGCCTGGCGGACTCGGGCCAGATGCTGCGCAAGCGGGTCATCGGGATGCCGGACGCCTTCATCCGGCTGTGCCACTGCCTGTCCGGCGGGCTGCCGCGCGACCTCATCCGGGTCGCGCGGCATGCCGTCATCGCCGCCGAACGCGGGGAAGACACCAAGGGGCTCGCCGCCGTGTGCCAGCAGCTGGTCCTGGAGGACCTGCGGCGCAAGCTGGACGCCGCCGCGGGCAGCTGGGCCGGGCGGCCGGCCCGCAAGGACGGGCGGGCGACCCGTAAGGCCGACGGCACGCTGTTCTACGAGATCCAGCGCCTGGTCGCCGTCCAGCCGGACGACCTGGACACCGGCCGCGAGCTGCGCGCCGGGCTGGAGCCCGTGCTGGCTAGGGTGGCCCTGGAGGGCGGCTCGGCGCCCAGCCCGGAACTGGCCGCGTACCTGTACTACCTGCTGACGCTGCTCGACGTGTTCACCCCGGGGTTGTCGCAGGGCCACATCGTCGACGGCGCGGGGAAGCCCGCCCCGGACGGGGCGTTCGACCAGCTCTGCCTGGCCCGCCAGACGCTCGGCACGGACCCGCGGTGGGCGTGGCTGACCATCGAGTCGTTCCGCGAGACGTGGGGGCTGAAACCGCCGGCCGGACCACCGCCCGCCGGCGGATAACGGCCCGGCCAGGTGGACGTGGGCGGTCAGGCCGGTGTCGCGCCAGGCGAAGTAGGCCAGTCCGGCGATCAGCAGCGGGGTGACGATCCAGTGCTCGGCGAGCTTGTTGGTGGTGATCCGGACCGGCGCGGGCAGCAGGCCGAACTCGTAGCGGCTGAGCGGGTACAGCAGCGGGCAGCCGTCGTGGGTGCACATGTCGCCGGCCAGGTGGGCGAACATCCCGAGGATGACGCACACGGCCAGGACCGGTAGCTGCCGCGACGTGACCGGGGCCCAGCCCTTCCAGATCATCGCGGCGGCCAGCACGATCCCGAACGCGTCGCCGTGGTGGCCGCCGATGTTCAGCGCCCGGAAGGCGGCCGAGAACAGCAGGGCCAGGATGAGGCCGGCCGGGATGAGATGCCACCACGGGCCCGGGTGCCCGCCGACGGGCCGGGCGCTCGCCTCCCAGGACGCGGCGCCCAGCGCGGCGGCGGCCGCCAGCGCGACGCCGATCAGGCTGTGCGTGCCCTTGCGGTGGCCGCCGCTGATGTGGTGCACGATCCAGGCGAAGCCCCCGGTCAGGAAGCCGAACGTGCGCGCGATGGTGGAGCCGGGCTCGTCGATGTCGGGGAGCACGCCCGCGCCCGCGGTCAGGGCCACGGCCGCCGCCAGGTGCACGCCGGTGACGTGCAGCAGGGGCGCGGCGGCCGTGAAGGCCAGGGCGCCGGACAACGCGTGGTCGCGGCCGAGCATGGCAGGCTCCTCCAGGAGGCAGGGGTGGGAGGGGTCCTGCCAAGGTACGCGGCGCCCGCCGCGTTCCCCGGGAGCCGCGCCGTCAGGCAGGCTCAGCCGCGGTCTTGATGACGCTGAACACCGCGCCCTGCGGGTCGATGAGCACGGCGATGCGCCCGACCGGGGTGTCGAACGGCTGCACCTGGACCGCGCCGCCCAGCTCGGCGGCCCGGGCCGCGGTGGCGTCCGGGTCGGCGACGGCGAAGTACACGTGCCAGTGGTCGGGGATGCCCGGCATCGGCGGGGCCATGCTGCCGCCCACCGGCTGACCGCCGGCCTCGAACAGCGTGTACGGCCGCTCGGGGCCCATGTCCATCGTGGAGGTGGTCAGGCCCAGCACGTCGGTGTAGAACGTGACGGCGGCCGGGTCGGTGGTGATGAGCTCGTTCCAGGTGAGGGTGCCTGGCTCGTTCACCAGGGCGGCGCCGATGTGCTGGCCGGCCTGCCACAGGGCCACCGCGGCACCGGACGGGTCCAGGACGAACGACATCCGCCCGGCGTCCATGATGTCGAACGGCGTCATCCCGACCTTGCCGCCCGCGGCCTCGACCCTGGCGGTGGCCTCGTCGGCCGAGTCGACCGCGAGGTAGGTGTTCCACATGGGCGGGGCGCCCGCCGCGGTCAGTTCGGGTGACTGCGGGGCGATGGCGGCGACCGGCTGGCCGCGGAGCAGGGCCATCGAATAGACCGCTCCCTCCGGCATGGGCTGGTCGTCGTAGGTCCAGCCGAACAGGCCGGCGTAGAACGCCTTGGCGGCGTCCTGGCTGGTGGTCTGCAGGTCCACCCAGTTCGGGGTGCCCTGGAGGTATGAGGTGCGTGCTGGCATGGTTCCCCCTAGCGAGTTCGCGTGTCAGAACGAATCTAGTCCCGGCGCGCAGCGCGGCCTCCCCCGGGCCTGAAGCGGCGTTGACGGCGGGAAGCGGAGCGGACTAGGCTTACCAAGCAAGCGCTTGGTCATTTTCGCTGGTCACCGTGCTGACGTGGCCGCCAACCGAAGAAATGAGCAGCGATGCCGGTCAAGTACCTGTCCCAGGAATGGATCGACGCCTACAACGCCGCGATGGCCAGCAGCGACGCGGTACGGGCCGCGCTGAAGGGCAAGAACGCCACCATCCAGATGGTGGTCTCGGACGCGCCGGCGGGCGGCGAGGTGCACTACTGGCTGCGCATCGCCGACGGCGGCGCCTCGACCGGGCTCGGCGACGCGGCCGACGCCGAGGTGACCATCCGCCAGTCCTACGAGACCTCGGCGCAGGTCAACCGGGGCGAGCTGGACGGGGCGAAGGCGTTCACCCAGGGCAAGGTCAAGATCAGCGGCAAGATGATGAAGATGATGCAGCTGCGCGGCCCGCTGGCCCAGGTGCAGGGCGCGCTGGCCGGCATCGACACCGAATACTAAAGCTCCGGGCGCGCTAGGGCCACCCCCTCCCCCCCGGGCCCCTCCCCCGGCGCGCCCGGGATCACATCCAGTCGTCATGATGCGGCCAGGCCAGCAGCGTGTCGACGACCTCGGTCGGCCCGGTCCCGGGATCGGTGGCGGCGTACCGGCCGCGGTAGAACAGCAGCGGCCGGCCCGCGCGGCACGGGCCCAGGGCGGTGACCCGGCCGGTGACCAGGTAGTGGTCCCCGGCCTCGTGGACCGCCTCAACCGCGCACTCCACCCAGGTCAGCGCGCCGTCCAGGACCGGCGCGCCGGCCGGCGATCCGGACCAGGCCGTGCCGGCGAACTTGTCGCCGCCCGGGCTCCCGAACCGGCGGGCCAGTTCCTGCTGGCCGTCGGCCAGCACGTTGGCGCAGAAGTGCCCGGTCCGCTCGATCACGGGCCAGGTGGCCGAGGACCGGCCGGGGCAGAACAGCACCAGCGGCGGCGCCAGGGACAGCGCGGCGAACGCCTGGCAGGCGAACCCGGCCGGGCGGCCGCCTTCGGCGCTGGTGATGATCGTGACGCCGGTGCAGAAGTGGCCGAGGACCTGCCGGAACCCGGCGCCGGAGTCAGTGGGCGGGACCGGCAAAGCTGTGCCCCCACAGGCTGACCGCGGTGGTCTCCCGGCTGATCCAGGTGGCGTCGTCGACCAGCCGGCCGTCGGTGCCGTACTCGATGTCGAACCCGCCGGGGGTGCGCACGTAGAACGAGACCATCAGGTCGTTGGCGTGCCGCCCCAGGGTGCCAGAGACCGGGGCGCCGCGGCGGGCGCACCGGTCGAGCGCCTGGCCCACGTCGTCCAGCGTCGCGGTCTCGATCATCAGGTGCACCAGGCCGGGTTCGGCGGGCAGCGGGGCCAGGGCCAGCGAGTGGTGCCGCGCGTTGCAGCCCAGGAACCGGAACCACACCGGCGGGTCGCCCGGCTGCCCGCCGAAGAACTCGGCCGGCATCCGCATCGAGTCCCGCAGCCGGAACCCGAGGACCTCGGTGTAGAAGTCGAACGCCGCGTCGTCGCCCGGCGGGACCGGCAGCACCACGTGGCCCAGGCCCAGGTCGCCGGTGACGAAGCGGGTCCCGTACGGCCCGACCGCCGGGCGGTGCTCCAGCGCGGCGCCGCAGAACACCTCCAGCACGTGCCCGGCCGGGTCCTCGGCGCGCAGCATCGAGCCCACCCGCCGGGCCGCGAGTTCCTCGGCGGTGGCCGCCTTGACGGGGACGCCGGCGTCGGCCAGCGCGCGGCCCACCGCGGCCAGCGCGGCCGCGTCCGCGACCTCCCAGCCGGAGGCGAGCAGCTTCTCGCGGTCGCCGGGCACGATGACCAGGCGGGCGGGGAAGTCGTCCATCCGCAGGTAGAGCGCGCCCTGCTCCGGACCGCGGCCTTCGGCCATACCGAGGACCTTCAGGCCGAACTCGCGCCAGGCGCCGACGTCGGCGGAGGAGAACCGCAGGTAGCCAAGCGAGGAGATCACGGGCCGTCCCCTTCCAGGAAGCTGATCGCCAGCCGGTTGAACTCGTCGAACTTCTCCAGCTGCACCCAGTGCCCGCAGCCGCCGAAGACGTGCAGCTGCGCGCGGCGGATCATCTTCAGCGCCACCAGCGCGCCGTCGACCGGGTTGACCCGGTCCTCGCGGCCCCAGATCAGCAGCACCCGGTTCCGCAGCCGGTGCGCCTCCCGCCACAGCAGGCCGTCCTCGTAACTGTCCGGGTCGAAGAAAGAGGCGCCCATCGAGGCCATGGCTCTGAGGGCGTCGGGGTCGCAGGCGGCGGCGAACCGCTCCTCGATCATCTCCTCGGTCACCAGCCGCTGGTCGAACACCAGCGTGCGCAGGAACGCGGCCATCTTCTCCCGGCTCGGGCCCGGGGGCGCGCCGAACTCGGCGAGCCGCTTGACGCCCTCGGTGGGGTCCGGGGAGAACACGTTCAGGGACAGGCCGCCGGGGCCCATCAGCACCAGGCGCCCGGCGCGCCCGGGATTGTTCAGCGCGAACCGGACCGCGGTGCCGCCGCCGAGGGAGTTGCCGACCAGGTGCACCCGCCCGATCCCGAGCTCGTCGAGCAGGGCGGCCAGCGCGTCGGCGGCGAAGGCGAAGTAGTTCCCTTTGACGGCCGGCTTGTCGGACTTGCCGTAACCGGGCTGGTCGACGACGAGGGTGCGGAACTGTTCGGCGAACACGGGCAGGTTCCTGCCGAAATTGGACAGGCCGGACGCGCCCGGGCCGCCGCCGTGCAGCAGCACGACCGCGGAGCCCTGGCCCGCTTCCTCGTAGTGCAGGTGCATGCGGTCTCCCTTTTAGAACATCGCGTCCGGGGGGACGTCGTGGCCGAACTCGCCGCGGCCGAACATGGTCAGCGCCCGTTCCGGGTCGTTGATAGCATGCACCCGCCCCGCGTGCGCGTCCCGCCAGAACCGCTGGATCGGCGTGCCCATCTTCAGCGCCCGGCCGCCAGAATTCTCGAACAGCAGGTCCACCGCGCGGATGGCCTGGCCGGTGCCGGTCACCTGGTCGCGCCGGACGCGCAGCCGCAGCGGCAGCGGGATCTTCTCCGCCTTGGTGGCGTGCCCCATCAGCTCGGTCATGTCCCGCTCCAGGGCCAGCCAGGCCGCGTCCAGCAGCGCCGCGGCCTCGGCGATCCGGACCTGCGCGAACGGGTCGTCCGCGGACTTCTGGCCGACATAGGAGGCCCGCACCCGCTGGCGCTGGTAGTCGACGTGGGCCGCGTACGCGCCGGTGGCCATGCCGATGATCGGGGTGGTGATGGCATAAGAAAATATCGAGCCGAACGGAATCCGGTACAGCGGTCCCGTGTTCTGCACGTGACCTGGGCAGGCGCATTTGGTCACGTCAGTGAAGCTCAGCGACCGGTGCTCGGGGACGAAGGCGTGGCTGACCACGATGTCGTTGCTGCCGGTGCCGCGCAGCCCGACCGTATCCCACACGTCGTCGATGGCGTAGTCGCTGATGGGCAGCAGGAACGTGCGGAAGTCGACGGGCTTGTTGTCGTCGTCCAGGACGATGCCGCCGAGCAGCACCCAGGTGGCGTGGTCGCAGCCGGAGGAGAAACTCCACCGGCCGTCCAGCCGGTAGCCGCCTTCGGTCTTCCTGGCCTTGCCGGTGGGGGCGTAGCTGCTGGACATCCGGGTGGCGGGGTCGGCGGCCCAGACGTCGTCCTGGGCCTGTACCGGGAACAGGGCCAGCTGCCAGGGGTGGACGCCGACCACCGAGGCGACCCAGCCGGTCGACCCGCAGGCGCTGGCGATCAGCCGGACCGCCGTGAAGAACGTGACGGGGTCGGCCTCCAGGCCGCCGAACCTGGCGGGCTGGAGCAGCCTGAAGAACCCCGTCTCCTGCAGTGACTTGACCGACTCGGCGGGCACGGCCCGGGCGTCCTCAGCCTCCTGGGCGCGCTGCCGGAGGACCGGGAGCAGTTCGGTGAGGCCGGCTAGGACCGTGTCTTCGTTACCTTGACTATTACCTTGGCTCACGGGACATCCTCCCTGGCTGCCATCGCCACAAGACTAGAACATGTTCTAGTCTAGGGGTATGGATCAGGTTCGGACCATCGAGGCGGGCGCGCCGCCGGCCAGGTTCGCGCGCGGCTGGCACTGCCTGGGACTCGCGGGCAGGTTCCGGGAAGGCGGCCCGCACGCGGTAACCGCGTTCGGCACCAAGCTGGTGGTGTTCGCGGATTCCTCCGGCGCGCTGCACGTCCTCGACGGGTACTGCAGGCACATGGGCGGTGACCTGACCCAGGGCACGGTCAAGGGCGACGCCGTCGCCTGCCCGTTCCACGACTGGCGCTGGGGCGGCGACGGCCGGTGCGCGGCGATCCCGTACGCCCGGCGGGTCCCGGTCACGGCCCGGACGCGCTCCTGGCGCACCCTGGAGCGGAACGGGCACCTGTTCGTCTGGAACGACCCGGAGGGCAGCACGCCGCCGGACGCGGTGACGATCCCGTCGATCGAGGGTGCCGGGTCGCCGGAATGGACGTCGTGGACCTGGGACTCGATCCTGGTCGAGGGAGCCAACTGCCGCGAGGTCATCGACAACGTGGTGGACATGGCGCACTTCTTCTACGTCCACTTCGCGTTCCCGACGTTCTTCAAGAACGTCTTCGAGGGGCACATCGCCACGCAGTACCTGCGGACGCGATCGCGGCCCGACGTAGACGGGGCGTCGAACTACTCGTCCGGGGCGGGCGGGGAGACGACGTTGCGGTCCGAGGCGTCGTACTACGGGCCGGCGTACATGATCGACTACCTGTGGCACGACTACCACGGCATGACCATGGAGAGCGTCCTGATCAACTGCCACTACCCGGTCACGCCGACCTCGTTCCTGCTGCAGTGGGGCGCCATCGTGCGGCGGCCGCCGGGCCTGTCCGACGCCCAGGCCTCCCGGGTGGCCGCCAAGTTCGCCGACTTCGTCGGGCTGGGCTTCCAGCAGGACGTGGCGATCTGGCTGAACAAGGCCCGGATCGACAACCCGCTGCTGTGCGCCGAGGACGGCCCGGTCTACCAGGTGCGCCGCTGGTACGAGCAGTTCTACTGCGACGTGGCCGACATCGAGCCGGACATGGTGGCGCGGTACGAGTTCGAGATCGACACCACCCGCGCGGTGGCCGGCTGGGAGGCGGAGGTCGCGGAGAACCTGGCCCGGGCGCGCGGGGCCGATGCTGGCTAGCTGGTCAACGTGATGCTGGTTAACGGGCGCCGGCCCTGGGACGAGCGGCGCGCCGCCTTCTGCCCGGTGGAGTGCGAGCGGTGCGGCGCGGCCGTGCTGGCCGCCAAGTTCAGCCCGCAGCACACCTCGGTGCAGTGGAACGCGGCGGCGGTGGGGGCGTGCTCGGAGTTCGCCGCGGCCGCGGCGCTGGGACGCCCGAGCGCGCTGGTGGAGGGGTGCGGCAGCCTGCGGGACAGCATCGACGCGGCGGTGGCCGCCGGGCGGCTCGAGGTGTCGCCGCCCTGATGCGGGAGTACTTCCAGGTGCCGGTGGCGGAAGTGATCCGCGAGACCGACGACGCGTGCTCGCTGGTGCTCGACGTGCCGGCCTCGCTGGCCGCGGCGTTCGGCTACCAGCCGGGCCAGTTCGTCACGGTACGGGTGCCGTCGGACCTGACCGGTTCGGTGGCCCGGTGCTATTCGCTGTCGAGCTCGCCGTATTGCGGCGAACGGCCTGCCATCACCGTCAAGCGGACCGCGGGCGGGTACGCGTCGAACTGGATCGCGGACCGGGTCGCCGCCGGGACCGTGCTTGACCTGCTGCCCCCGGCCGGGACGTTCTGCCCGGGCTCGCTGGACGGGGACTTCCTGCTGTTCGCGGCGGGCAGCGGGATCACCCCGGTGATGTCCATCGTGAAGTCGGCGCTGGCCGCCGGGCGCGGGCGCCTGGTGCTGGTGTACGCCAACCGGGACGAGCGCTCAGTGATCTTCGGCCCGGCGCTGCGGCGGCTGGCGGCGGACTCCGGTGGCCGGCTGGTGCTGGTGCACTGGCTGGATTCGCTGCTCGGCGTGCCGTCCGCCGGCGCGATCGCCGCGCTGGCCCGGCCGTACGCGGGCTTCGAGGCGTTCATCTGCGGGCCGGACCCCTACCTGGCCCTGGTGCGGGAGGCGCTCGGCCGGATCGGCGTGCCGGGCCGGCGCGTGCACGTGGAGCGGTTCCTGTCGCTGGAGGAGAACCCGTTCGAGGCGGCGCCGGCGGCGGCCGGCGGCCTGGCCGCCACGCTGTCGGTGACGCTGGACGGCGGGACCACGTCGCTGGCGTGGCCGGCCGGCCAGCGGATGCTGGACGTGCTCATCGACGCGGGGCTTGACGCGCCGTACTCGTGCCGCCAGGGGATCTGCGGCGCCTGCGCCTGCCAGCTCACCGGCGGCCAGGTCGAGATGGCCCACAACGAGGTGCTCGAGGACGCCGACCTCGCCGACGGCTACATCCTGGCCTGCCAGGCCGTCCCCCTGACCCCCGAGGTCAGCATCGACTACTGAGGCGCTGCGGCCCGGCCCGGCCGGGGCGGCGCAGGCGGGCGGGGCGGTAGCTGGCTTCTCTTCGCCGAAACTGTAACGTGTTCTACTATCGGACGAGGAGGTGCCATGGCGACAGAGCCCGCCGGGGACACGGAGTTCGACCTCGTGGTGGCAGGCAGCGGGGCGGCCGGGATGACGGCCGCGCTCACCGCGGCGCACCTGGGCCTCCGCGTCGTGGTCATCGAGAAGGCCGGGTTCTTCGGCGGGTCGACGGCCCGCTCGGGCGGCGGCATCTGGGCGCCGGGCAGCGAGGTGCTGCGCGCCGCCGGGGTCGCCGACAGCCCGGGGCAGGCCCGCGACTACCTGGCGTACGTGGCAGACGGCGTCCCGGCCGAACGGCAGCAGGCGCTGCTTGAGCACGGCCCGGACATGCTCAGCCTGGTCCTGGCCATGACACCGTTGCGCCTGGCGTGGGTGCCCGGCTACGCCGACTACTACCCCGAGGCGCCCGGCGGGCTCGCCGCCGGGCGCAGCGTGGAGCCGGTGCCGTTCGACGGCCGGGTGCTCGGTGACGAGCTAGCCCGCCTCGGGCGGCCCTACCTGCCGTCCCCGGTGGCCATCACCCAGGCCGAGTACAAGTGGCTGAGCCTGGGCCGGCATCCGCGGGGGATCCGCGCGGGCCTGCGGGTCGCGAGCCGGGCCGCCCGGGCCAAGGTGCTCGGGCAGCGGACGCTCAGCCTGGGGCAGGCGCTGGCCGCGGGCCTGCGGGCCGGGCTGCTCCGCAGCGGCGTGCCGGTCTGGCTGGACACCCCGCTGACCGGCCTGGAGGTGCGGGACGGCCGGGTGACCGGGGTCCGCGCCACGCG
>Ga0335073_10008369_pt1 | contig 14511 bp, 3 predicted proteins | sample Lox_Sample_22_FD_207093 | JGI IMG/M metagenome (GOLD analysis project Ga0335073, IMG submission 207093) | Soil microbial communities from Loxahatchee National Wildlife Refuge, Florida, United States - Lox_Sample_2.2 | ecosystem: Environmental > Terrestrial > Soil > Wetlands | place: USA: Florida... | reverse complement strand
TCCCATTGCGCGCCATGGGGGCACCCGCTATTTCTTTTGCCGCATAGCCGGCGTTCTTCACCGCCCGCAACACGGCGGCCACATTTTTCGTGCCATTCCATTGCACAACGGCTTTTCTCTCCTGAAGCGAGACGGAAGCGTTGCGGACCGATGGAAGACTCCGGATCGCATCGGTCACCAGCCGCGCGCAGTTACCGCAAGTCATCCCGTCTATTTGAAATTCAGTCGCCATAGGAATCACCGATTGCCCCGTTTTGCATGCATTGAATAATCAAACATTGGAATGCACTTTGCAAAGACGATTTGCAATTTGCAAAAATTTTCCGGTACTTCGTTTCCGGCTTTTTCATGATTTCCCCGCAAATCGTGCAAAACGTCAGGGTGGCATGTTTTTTGCCGGAATCTGCAAGTTGCTTTGTTTATTACATGGTCAGAAGTCACAGGCCGCTCTGGATTTCGTACCGCGTGAAAGCGGGAATATTTGGTAACAAAAGCAGCGTTACAACTCACACTGTCGGGTAATTTATATAAAGTCATGAAAACAGACGCCGGGACACGGACAAAAGCGACTTCCAATGGAAATGCGAATGGCGACGAATTGGTTGACGACCACTTTAAGCGCCAATTGCTGGCCACTCTGACGGCGTTCCGTGATGGTGACTTTTCCACGCGCATGCGCGGCGATTTGACCGGGCTTGACGGAAAGATCGCCGACGCGTTTAACGATCTTGTTGGACGGATGGATCGGTTCGGCAACTCGCTGAACAGATTGCGGAACGAAGTGGGCCGGAAAGGCAAGTTTAACGAGCGTCTGCAGGCGGGGGACGCTGTGGGCGGATGGTCCGACTGCGTGGAAGCGGTGAATTCCCTGGCGGACGATCTTTCGCGTCCAACGCTGGAAATGGGCCGCGTTATCGGCGCGGTTTCAAAAGGTGATTTGTCGCAATCGGTCTCATTGGAGATAAGCGGCCAGCCGCTGCAGGGCGAATATTTGCGCACGGCGAAATTGGTGAATGGCATGGTGGAGCAACTGGGTGGTTTTTCGGTGGAAGTCATCCGGGTGGCGCGGGAAGTGGGTATCGAAGGCAAGCTGGGCGGCCAGGCACAAGTGAAAAGAGTTTCCGGCGTTTGGCGTGAATTGACCGAATCGGTGAACCAGATGGCGGGCAACCTGACCGCGCAAGTGCGAAACATCGCCGACGTCACGATTGCCGTGGCAAACGGAGATCTTTCCAAGAAAATCACAGTGGACGTGCGCGGGGAAATCCTCCAGCTCAAAGAAGCCATCAACACAATGGTAGAGCAACTGCGCTCGTTTGCCTCGGAAGTCACACGCGTGGCCCGCGAAGTTGGCACGGAAGGAAGACTGGGCGGCCAGGCATTCGTGCCGGGCGTGGCCGGTACCTGGAAAGACTTGACCGACAACGTTAATTCCATGGCGTCAAACCTGACAGCTCAGGTCCGCAATATAGCCCAGGTGACCACTGCCGTCGCGCGCGGCGACCTTTCCCGCAAAATCACCGTGGACGTGAAAGGCGAAATTCTCGAATTGAAAGACACCATTAACGTCATGGTGGATCAATTGAACTCATTTGCCTCGGAAGTTACACGCGTGGCGCGCGAGGTCGGCACCGAAGGCAAGCTGGGAGGCCAGGCGACCGTGCCGGGCGTCGCCGGCACCTGGAAAGACCTGACCGATAACGTCAATTTCATGGCAACAAACCTCACTTCGCAGGTCCGCAACATCGCGGAAGTGACGACTGCCGTGGCCAAAGGCAATCTTTCCCGCAAGATCACCGTGGACGTCAAAGGGGAAATCCTTGAGCTGAAGAATACGATTAACACGATGGTGGATCAGTTGAACGGGTTCGCCTCCGAAGTGACCCGTGTGGCCCGTGACGTCGGCACCGAGGGAATTTTGGGCGGGCAGGCTGAAGTGCCGGGCGTCGCCGGCACCTGGAAAGATTTGACGAATTCTGTCAACGCGATGGCGACAAACCTCACCGCGCAGGTGCGCAACATCGCGGAAGTGACCACTGCCGTTGCCAAAGGTGATTTGTCGCGCAAGATTACGGTGGACGTGAAGGGGGAAATCCTCGAATTGAAAAACACCATCAATACGATGGTGGACCAATTAAACGGGTTCGCTTCAGAAGTGACTCGCGTCGCCCGTGAGGTGGGTTCGGAGGGAAACCTGGGTGGTCAGGCCGAAGTCCGTGGCGTGGCCGGCACCTGGAAAGACCTGACCGACAACGTCAATTCCATGGCGTCCAACTTGACGTCGCAAGTGCGTAACATCGCTGAGGTGGCCACCGCCGTTGCCAAAGGCGATTTGTCGCGCAAGATCACGGTGGATGTGAAGGGTGAGATTCTTCAGTTAAAAAATACCATCAACACGATGGTGGACCAATTGAATGGATTTGCGTCGGAAGTGACGCGCGTCGCCCGCGAAGTGGGCACGGAAGGCAAACTGGGCGGCCAGGCGCAGGTGCGCGGCGTGGCGGGCACGTGGAAAGACCTGACCGATAACGTCAATTCCATGGCCTCCAATTTGACCGGCCAGGTGCGTAACATTGCCGATGTGACCACGGCTGTGGCCAAGGGCGATTTGTCCCGAAAAATTACGGTGGACGTCAAAGGCGAAATCCTGGGCCTGAAAAATACAATCAATACGATGGTGGACCAGTTGAACTCGTTCGCCTCGGAAGTCAGCCGCGTGGCGCGCGAAGTGGGAACGGACGGCCGTTTAGGCGGCCAGGCAGCTGTGCCAGGCGTGGCCGGCACGTGGAAGGACCTGACCGACAACGTGAATTTCATGGCCAACAACCTGACTGGGCAGGTTCGTAACATCGCCGAAGTGACTACCGCGGTGGCGCGCGGCGACCTCTCTCGCAAAATCACGGTGGACGTGCGCGGCGAAATTTTGGAATTGAAAAACACCATCAATACGATGGTGGACCAGTTGAACTCGTTTGCCTCGGAAGTAAGCCGCGTGGCCCGTGAAGTAGGCACCGAAGGTAAACTCGGCGGCCAGGCGGTAGTGCCAGGCGTGGCCGGCACGTGGAAGGATTTGACTGACAACGTCAATTCCATGGCCAATAACCTGACCGGGCAGGTGCGCAATATCGCCGAGGTGACGACCGCCGTGGCTCGCGGCGACCTTTCGCGAAAAATCACAGTGGACGTGAAAGGCGAAATTCTCGAACTCAAAAACACCATCAATACGATGGTGGACCAGTTGAACTCATTCGCCTCGGAAGTGAGCCGCGTGGCCCGCGAAGTGGGCACCGAAGGCAAACTGGGCGGCCAGGCGGCAGTGACCGGCGTGGCCGGCACGTGGAAGGATTTGACCGACAACGTGAATTCCATGGCCTCAAACCTGACAGGCCAGGTGCGCAATATCGCCGAAGTGACCATCGCCGTGGCCAACGGCGATCTTTCCCGTAAAATCACCGTGGACGTGCGCGGCGAAATCCTGCAGCTCAAGGAAACAATTAACACCATGGTGGAGCAATTGCGCTCGTTTGCTTCCGAAGTGACGCGCGTCGCGCGCGAGGTAGGCACTGAAGGACGCCTCGGTGTGCAGGCGGTGGTGCCCGGCGTGGCCGGCACGTGGAAAGACCTGACTGACTCGGTGAACGCGATGGCCGCAAACCTCACCGCCCAGGTCCGTAACGTGGCTGAAGTGACAACCGCCGTGGCGCGCGGTGACCTCTCGCGCAAGATCACGGTAGACGTCAAAGGGGAAATTCTGGAATTGAAGAACACCATCAACACGATGGTGGACCAGCTCAATGCCTTCGCCGCGGAAGTGACGCGCGTGGCGCGTGAAGTGGGTACGGAAGGCAAATTAGGCGGCCAGGCGCAAGTGCCCGGTGTGGGCGGCACCTGGAAGGACTTGACCGACAGCGTGAATTTCATGGCGGCCAACCTCACCGACCAGGTGCGCGGCATCGTGAAAGTCGTGACCGCGGTCGCCAACGGCAATTTGCGGCAAAAACTTACGGTGGAAGCCAAAGGAGAGGTCGCGGCGCTTGCCGAGACGATCAATAACATGACCGACACATTGGCTATTTTCGCCGAACAGGTCACAAACGTCGCCAGGGAGGTGGGCGTGGAAGGCCGTTTGGGCGGGCAGGCCAATGTGCCCGGCGCAGCCGGAACGTGGAAGGACCTGACCGGCAACGTGAACCTGCTGGCGGCAAATCTGACCACCCAGGTGCGCGCTATCGCCGAGGTTTCCACGGCTGTCACCAAAGGCGATTTGACACGCTCCATCACTGTCGGGGCCCGCGGCGAAGTCTCCGAACTCAAGGACAACATCAATACGATGATTAACAACCTGCGCGAGACGACGATGCGCAACGAAGAGCAGGGCTGGCTCAAAAGCAATATCGCCAAGTTTACAGGCATGTTGCAGGGACAACGCGACCTGCTCACGGTGGGGCAAATGCTTCTTTCGGAACTGGCGCCGCTCGTGGGCGCACAGCAGGGAGCGATTTACCAGATGGAGATGGGCGACGACAATAAATGGACCTTGCGGCTTTTGGCCGGATACGCTACGCGTCCGGAGCAACCGCAACGCATTCTGGTCGGCGAAGGCCTGGTAGGCCAATGCGCCGTCGAAAAGCAACGCATCCTTCTGACCGGTGTCAAATCCGATTGCACGCGTATCGCCTCCAGCCTTACCGAAGCGCCTCCGGCGAGCATCGTGGTGCTGCCGGTGCTGTTCGAAGGACAGACCAAGGCCGTCATTGAGTTGGCGTCGCTGGCGCCCTTCAGCGTTACCCACGTGACTTTTCTTGAACAATTGACTCAATCCATCGGCGTCGTGCTCAACACCATCGAGGCCACGATGCGCACAGAAAACCTGTTGCAGCAGTCGCAGCAGCTTACGGTCGAGTTGCAATCGCAACAAAAGGAATTGCAGCAGACTAACGAAGAGCTGGCGCAAAAGGCGCGCCAATTGGCCGAGCAAAACGTCGAAGTCGAGCGCAAAAGCCGGGAAGTCGAGCAGGCCCGCCGCGCCCTTGAGGAAAAAGCCGCTGAGCTCGCGCTGACGTCCAAGTATAAATCCGAATTCCTGGCGAATATGTCCCATGAATTGCGCACACCGCTGAATTCGATTCTCATTTTGGGACAGCAGCTTTCCGAAAACGCCGCCGGTAATCTCACGGGCAAACAGGTTGAATTTGCCCGCAACATTTATTCCTCCGGCTCGGATTTGCTCAACCTCATTACCGATATTTTGGACCTGTCAAAGATCGAATCCGGCACGGTTACAGTAGACGCCGAGGAAGTGGCGTTTGCCGCCGTGCGCGACACGGTAGAGCGCAATTTCCGGCACATTGCCGAGGCGAAAAACCTTCCGTTCAACATTGAATTTGACCCGGCATTGCCGCGCACAATGACAACGGACCCCAAGCGCCTCCAGCAAATCCTCAAGAACCTGCTGTCCAATGCGTTCAAATTCACCGCGCATGGCCATGTCGCTATTCATGTCACGCCCGCCGTGTCCGGCTGGAGCCAGGACCATAAAGTCCTCAGTAAAACGCCGAGTGTCATCGCATTTGAAATCAGTGACACCGGCATCGGCATCGCCTCTGAGAAGCAGAAATTGATATTCGAGGCGTTCCAGCAGGCGGACGCCGGCACAAGCCGCAAGTACGGCGGCACCGGATTGGGACTGGCTATTTCCCGTGAATTGGCCACGCTGCTGGGCGGGGAAATCAAACTCATGAGCGCTCCGGGCGAGGGCAGTTCCTTCACGCTCTACCTGCCGTTGACCTATTCCGGCGGAACGACCAAAATTTCGCGGCAACCGGAGGCGCAACCTGTGGTTTTGCCCGCCCCGCGCGAGGAAAATATTCCCGACGACCGCGACACGATCCAGCCCGGTGATAACGTGCTGCTGATTGTGGAGGATGATCCGCATTATGCGCGGGTCCTGGTCGGGTTGGCGCGCGACAAGGGATTTAAAACGCTCTCAGCCACGCGCGGACATACCGCCATTGCCCTGGCGCGGCGGTATTTGCCCACGGCCATTACACTGGACATCTTCCTGCCGGACATGTTGGGCTGGACTGTTCTGAATAACTTGAAGCTGGACCCGGGAACCCGGCACATCCCGGTCCAGATTATTTCGATCGAAGAAGAGCGCCAGCACGGCCTTTCCCACGGCGCATTCTCATATACGATAAAACCCGCTACTACCGAAGGCCTGGAACAATGCTTTGATCGCATCAAAAACTTCGTCGCGCCGCGCGCCAAACGCCTGCTCGTGGTCGAAGATGACAAAACCGAAAGAGACAGCATTGTCGAACTCCTTTCCCACAATGACATTGAAATCGAGACGGTGGGGACGGGCGGCGAAGCGTTCCAGAAATTAATGGACAACCAGTTTGATTGTTGCGTGCTGGACTTGCGCCTTCCCGACATGAGCGGTTATTCCTTGCTGGAGAAAATGCAGAGTGAACCGGCCTTGCGCGAAGTGCCGGTCGTAGTCTTCACCGGAAAGGAACTCGAGCCGGAAGAAGAAAAACAACTCCGCTCGCTGGCCAAAAGCATTGTCCTCAAAGACGTCAAATCGCCCGACCGCCTGTTCGACGAAACCGCGCTTTTCCTGCATCGCGTCGTGGCGGATTTGCCGGAGGCCAAGCGGGAGATGCTCGCGCGCCTGCACAATTCCAATGAGGCGTTGCGCGGACGCAAAGCCCTGGTTGTAGACGATGATGCCCGCAATATTTTTGCGCTGACCACGGTTTTGGAAAACCACGAAATGAACATTTTGAGCGCCACCAACGGCCGGCAGGCGATTGAGATTATCAAAAATACGCCGGATTTGAGTGTCGTGCTCATGGACATCATGATGCCTGAAATGGATGGTTACGAGACGCTCCGCGAAATCCGCAAAGAGCAAAAATTCCACGCGTTGCCCATCCTGGCGCTCACGGCCAAGGCCATGAAGGGCGACCGCGAAAAATGTCTCGAGGCCGGCGCCTCCGATTACATCGCTAAACCGGTAAATACCGATCAACTTGTATCACTGTTGCGTGTTTGGCTGCATCGCTAGTGAAAATGTTTTACAAAAATCATGCGATTTTTACGGACGTGTGGGGAACTTCCTGTCCTTGATGCGCGCAAGGCAGGACCGTTTTGGCCGTCTCGCCGGCTGCGCATTCGGGCAAGCGGGACAGCGCGTCTCGCCTGTCGGGGCCGGCGAGAATTGCGGGGACAGATAAGCCTGAACGTTTGTTGCGGGCGTGGTTTCAAATGACAATGCCATTAATTGAGACAGAAACATCCGTTGTCCGGAAAGCGGAGCTTGAACCGGCCAATATTCTGCTGGTGGACGACGAGAGCCGGAACCTGGACGCGTTGGAAAGTGTCCTGGAGCCGATGAAAGGGTTGCGCCTGTTTCGCGCCCTGCGGGCCGAAGACGCCTTGCTCGCGCTGCTTCACAATGAATTTGCCTGCATCGTGCTGGACATTCAAATGCCGGGAATGAGCGGTCTCGAGCTGGCCCGCCACATTAAGGCGCGCAAGCGAAACCAGAATATTCCCATCATCTTTTTGACGGCCTTTTTTCTCGACGAAAAAGACATCATCACCGGGTACGGCGTGGGCGCCGTGGATTACCTGACCAAGCCGATCAATCCGGAGATTCTCAAATCAAAGGTCGGCGCCTTTGCGGATTTGTTCCGGACCGCGCGCGCTTTGGCTGCCGCTAATGCCGTGTTGGAGACGGAAATCACCCAGCGGAAAAACGCCGAGGAAGCTCTCAGGCAGATGAACAACACGCTCGAAGCGTCTGTCCGCGAGCGGACCTCCGAACTGCGCGCGAGCCAGGAGCGTTACGAGCAGGTTGTTCGGAATCTGCCGATGGCTATTTACACGACCGATGCCGGGGGAAAAATCACTCTTTATAACGCAAACGCCGCCGAAATGTGGGGGCTGCATCCAAAAATCGGGCAGGACACGTGGGGCGGTTGCAAAATCTACAGGCCGGACGGAACCGAAATGCCGTTGGATGAATCGCCAATGGCCGTCACGTTAAAAGCGGGTCAGCCCGTCCGGGGACAGGAAATCATCATCGAACGTCCCGATGGCGTTCGTCGCAACATCCTTCCTTACCCGACGCCCATTCATGACCCATCGGGAAGAATCATCGGGGCTGTCAATCTGTTGCTCGATGTCACCGAACGAAACCTGGCCCATTTGATGACGCAACGGTTTGCCGCGATCGTCGAATCTTCAGATGACGCCATCATTGGCAAGGACACCAGCGGAATTATCAACAGTTGGAACCAGGGCGCTGAACGGATTTTCGGATTTAAAGCTTCGGAAGTCATTGGCAAGCCAATCACTATTTTGATTCCGATCGAACGCCACGCGGAGGAACTGGAAATTTTGAAGCAAATCCGCGGCGGTCATCAGGTGAAACATTTTGAGACCGTTCGGAAACGCAAGGACGGCGTCCTGATCGACGTATCGCTGACGATTTCGCCGGTCAAGGATGCCGGCGAAACCGTCGTGGGAGCGTCCAAAATAGCCCGCGATATCAGCGAGCGTAAACGAAATGAGCGACAGCAACGTACTCTTTTCGAACTTGTCGCCAAAGTGAATACCGCGCCGTCCAGTGGTGAAATTTCTGACGCCGCGTTGGAGGCTATTGTCCAATGCCAGAACGCCGACCGCGCGGCGCTGCTCCTGCTCGATTCCGATGGGGTCATGCGCTTCAAAGCCTGGCGCGGCATTTCAGATGAATACCGCCGCGCTGTTGAAGGCCATTCACCCTGGAAAGCCGGTGATTTTCCGCAACCCCTGGCCATCGACGACGTCGCCGTCGCCGAACTCGAGGAGGGATTGAAGAACGCCATTCAACGGGAGGGAATCGCCTCTTTGGCCTTTATTCCCATTAACTATGAAAAACGGCTGCTGGGGAAATTCATGGTCTATTTTAACCAGCCGCACGCGTTCACCACAAATGAGTTGAGGCCGGCCCAAACGATTGCTTCGCAAATTGCCTTCGCGATAGAACGTGAATATGTTTCGGACCAATTAAAACGCGCCAATGATGAACTGCTCGCCGCCTCGCGCGCCAAGGACGATTTCATGGCGACGCTGTCGCACGAACTGCGCACGCCCTTGAATCCGGTCCTGCTCCTGGCCAGCGATGCTATGAACAACCGGGATCTGCCCCCCCGGGTCCGCGCGGATTTCAATACGATAAGGAAAAATATCGAGATGGAAGCAAGGCTCATTGATGATCTTCTGGATTTAACCCGAATAGCCCGCGGCAAAATTATCCTGGAAAAACATTTTGTGAATCTGCGAACTATTCTGACAGACGCCGTGGCGCAGGTGCGCGAGGAAATGAATCAAAAGAAACTGCGCCTGGAACTCCGGCTCAAGGCAACTCAGCACACCGTTTTCGCCGATTCCGTGCGGTTGCAGCAGATTTTTTGGAACCTGCTGAAAAATGCCGTGAAATTCACTTCTGAGGGCGGCCAGGTTACCATCGAGACAGAAATGGCCGGAAACAGGCTCCTTACCAAAATCTCCGACACCGGAATCGGAATGACATCGGATGAATTGGCGGGAATATTTAAGGCGTTCGCACAAGGCGAACATGCCGCCGCCAATGGCCATCGCTTCGGCGGGCTTGGCCTGGGCCTGAGCATTTCCCAAAAGCTGACCGAATTGCATTCCGGAAAAATTATCGCCGCCAGTGAGGGCCGTGACAAAGGCTCGACGTTCATCGTCGAGCTGCCGCTCGTCACCGCGGCCGAATCCAACGGGATATCGACGGCAACGCCCGGGTTTGACGACACTCATCGATACAAAAGCGCCAAACACATTCGCATCCTTCTTGTGGAAGATCATGAGCCGACACGCACCACCCTGGCCAGCCTGCTGGCGCGTCGCAGCTATGACGTCGTGTCCGCCGGGACGGTTGAGGAAGCTCGAACCCTGGCGAAGGAAGCGAGATTCGATCTTCTCATCACCGACATTGGCCTGCCTGACGGCAATGGTTATGACTTAATGAACGAACTGGTCAGGGACAACCCGCTTCGCGGCATTGCTTTGACCGGTTACGGAATGGAACATGACGTCGCCCGGAGCGAAACCGCCGGTTTTGACGCCCATCTCACAAAACCCGTTCGAATCCAATCTCTCGAAGCCGCGCTCGACGCGACCGCCAAGCTTATCGAGAAAGCTTAATTAGTGGGACAGGCATCTTGCCTGTCCAGCCGACGGTATTTTTCGCTTTCTTGACTTTTTTCCGGAGATTTCGTGGAATGCGACAATACTGCAAAGGTAGTGGGACGGGCATCTTGCCTGTCCAATTGATAGCATTTCCCGCTTCCCTAACTTTCTTTTGCAGAGCTCTCGAGGAATGGGACATTTCTATAGAAGTAGTCGGACGGGCATCCTTTCGATGTTGAGCGTTCGATGTCCGATGTTCGACGTTCGTTCCAACTGTAGCCCCTACGGCTGGCACGCCCTATGCTCAATGTTACGGCAACCCGGTAGATGGAAACAACGCCATTTACCATAGCAATCAGCGAATTGTGAAGATGTCGTTTAAAGCGATATTGACTATGATAGCACGTTCAACAGCGGGTAAATGTCGGGGCGCGATCAGCCACCTGGTCGGTGGCAATAACCCTGGCGCGGCGGCCGAGGACGCGGCATCGCCGTTTTTGGTTGAATTCTTTATGGTTCAGGGCGTGGGATTCCAGTGCATGGCATACCGCAATTCCGATGGAACCTGGCGGAGCGCTTTCGACAACCGGTTGTTGCCGGGCGCCATCCGCGTGTTAGAATAAACTCTATTCAACCGAAAAACGGACGTCATCGCGACTTGTCCTACGGTTACGGCTATGCACTTTGCATATGCCGGCGTTGCAATTTTCACGCTGGAGCGGCGTTTTGTGTTGAATTGAACCCTCGTCTCGCGTAGCAGCCGACATAGGTCGGCTCTAATTTTTATGGTCAGCCGTCGCCGCATGCAGGGTCGGCAATTGCCACAAAGCCCGGTAGGGCTGGTGTATTTATAGAAAACCGGCCAAAAGAAATTCCCAAGCTCCGTAGGAGCGGCGTAGTCTGTATTTCCATTCGCAACCTGGATCCGCGCCCGACGAGCTCGTTGGACTGCCTGTTTGCTTGGAAAATTAAATGGTGCGCGATACAGGGTTTGAACCTGTGACCCCCACAGTGTCAATGTGGTGCTCTACCACTGAGCTAACCGCGCACAGCGCCTTCTATATTCGTTTTTTCGGCCGCTTTTGGCAAGTCATTTGTTCGGCACAGGAACGACTCGACTCCCGCAAAAAACTCCAAATTCCAACATCCAGGCACCAGAGAATAATCAAACACCAGGGCTGCAATTTTGGAAATTCAAGGCTTGGTGCTTCTCTGGAGCTTGGTCCTGGAAATTTGGATCTTTACGACGCTCCGCTCCATCGGCTGAACTGCTGGACAAAGACGCGTTTAAAAACTCAGATACGTATACGCCTTCAACCCCCGCTCATACTCATCCAGCAGCCGCATCGCTTCAGACGGTTTCATCCGATCTGATTTGATAGCGTCGTCCATTTGGGCTTTCATTTGCCGTTTCAATTCATTTTCATCGTATTGCACCGCCGCCAGGGACTGGATGATGGTATTGCCTTCGATGATTTCTTCGATGTAATAACCGCACGGCTCGTCGGGTTCGAGGAAAACATGCACCTCATTCACGCGCCCAAAAAGATTGTGCAGATCGCCCATGATATCCTGATAGGCGCCCATGAGAAAGAATCCGATGTAATAGGGTTCGGGATTTCCGTTGCCGTTGGCATTGAGTTTGTGCAGCGGCAACGTGTCGCGCACGTCGCGAAAATCAATGAATTTGTTAACGGCTCCGTCCGAATCGCACGTGATGTCCACCAGCGTCCCTTCGCGCGAGGGACGTTCATTCAGGCGCGCCACCGGCATGATCGGAAAAAGCTGGCCCAATGCCCAATGATCCAACAACGACTGGAAGACCGAGAAGTTGCAAAGGTATTGGTCGCCAAGTGTGTCTTCGAGTTTGCGGATCTCTTCGGGGATGTAGGGCTGGCCCTTGAAGCTGTCCGTCACGTCGCGGCTGATTTGCCAGTACAAATCTTCGATTTTGGCCTTATCCGGCAGGTCCATCATCCCGAGTGTGAACATATGCTGCGCGTCTTCCCGGCGTTCAAGCGCGTCGTGGTACGCTTCAATCTTATTGAGCTTCGCCAGGTTCTTTTTGATGTCGAGCAATTCACGAACAATGGCATGTTCATTCTCGCCGTATTTCAAAAACTCCCCGGGCCGCGTTTTCTCGATCGAGCCAAAGACCTCGACAATCAGCACGCTATGATGGGCCACGATGGCCCGGCCGCTTTCGCTGATAATGTCCGGGTGGGGGACGTTCTCGGTATTGCAAACGTCAGCTACGTAAAAAACGATGTCGTTGGTGTATTCCTGCAACGTGTAATTGGTTGAGGAATCAAAGGCGCTGCGCGAGCCGTCGTAATCCACCCCAAGTCCGCCGCCCACGTCGAGGAACTCGATGTTGAAATTCATCTTCCGCAGCTTCGCGTAAAACCGCGTCGCTTCCTGGACGGCTTTTTTGACCGTGAGAATATCAGGAACCTGTGAGCCAATGTGGAAATGCAGGAGTTTTAGACAGTGAGACAGGTTTTCGGCCCTGAGCATTTCGACCGCCGCGAGGATTTCCGCCGTGCTCAAGCCAAACTTCGCGTTTTCGCCGCCGCTTTCGGCCCATTTGCCCGCGCCCTTGCTCAAAAGCCTGGCCCGAATACCGATCAACGGTTCGACGCCGTGTTGTTTTGAAATGTTAACGATGTGCCGCAATTCCTCCAATTTTTCGACCACCATAATGACCCGTTTGCCCAGCTTGATCCCCAACAACGCCATTTTAATGAATTCCGCGTCTTTATAGCCATTGCACACGATCAGGCTGCCCATTTGACTTTGCAGTGCCAGGCCGGCGAACAATTCCGGTTTGCTGCCAACTTCCAGGCCGAACTCGAACGGCTTGCCCGCATCCAGGATTTCTTCAACCACTTCGCGAAGCTGATTGACTTTGATAGGAAAAACGCCGCGGTATTTTCCCTGAAAATTGAATTCAGCGATGGCATTTTGGAACGCCTTGTTGATCGCCTCTACTCGATTCCGCAATATGTCCTGGAACCGAATGAGCAGGGGAAACTTCAAACCACGCCCGCGGGCCTCTTCGATCACGTCCGTTAAGTCCACAGCCACGCCGGCGTCCTGAAGCGGCCGCGCGACAACGTGCCCGGCGTCGTTGATATCAAAATACTTCGCGCCCCAGCGGTGAATGTTGTAAAGTGCCCGCGCCGATTCAATGTCCCACGGCGGCGCCTCGTCATTCGAATTGCTCATTTCGGTGAATTCAGACGAGCGCACTATAAAAGTTCGCCCGCAGAATGCAATAGGTGGAATGAAAAATTTTTGTGTCAGCCGCAACTCCAATTTACGGGAACCATGAACCTCTTTTAGCGTAGCAGCCGGACATGAGTCCGCTCTGACTATCTCGCGGAGCAATCGTCGGGTTCTGTTCGCCGAAAATCCGGCCAAAAATCTGAGGACGATTCTCCCTCTCCCAGCGGGAGAGGGCCGGGGTGAGGGAGATTCGAGCTGCCTGGAAAGCGGCGAGAAGAATTTGGCGGAGCCGAAAGTTGCGGAGCAACCGAGCGAGTCAATCGTTCTAGCGAGAACGTCATTCCTTTTACGCAAAGTTCCCACGATTCCCAAATCGCAAATCGGGACCTGAACAGTCTTAATCGGTTTCCCCTTGTGTCCCTTCCGTCCTTTCTTCCAACGTTGACAGACCAGAAGAAGTTTCCTATTTTCCTGTCAAAGAAACGAAAACCCGCAATGAAAACATACCAACTCAGAATCGTCCGGAAAGCCGCCCTGGCTTTTTTTGCCATAATTATGGCCTTTGGCTTGCGCGCCGGCGCGCAGCAGGACGACAGCGCCGCCGCCGCCGAAAAGATTTTGCAGAGCCTGCAATACAAGCACGGGGACATAAACATCCAGGATGGTCTGGCTACGCTGAATGTCCCGGCAAACTTCAAATACCTGGATGCCGCCGACGCTCGAAAGGTATTGGTGCAATTATGGAATAATCCGCCCGAGCAGGCCGACGACGTTATGGGCATGCTCATGCCGGCTGATGTGGGTCCTCTGGATTCAAACTGCTGGGTCGTGACCATTTCATACGACAATGATGGTCACGTCCCCGACGATGATGCCAGCAAGATCAATTACGATGATCTGTTGAAACAGATGCAGCAGGCTGTTCGTGACCATAACAAGGAACGTACTGACAAGGGATATCCCGCTATCGAACTCGTGGGCTGGGCGGCCCCGCCGCGTTACGATGCGCCCACTCATAAGCTCTACTGGGCGAAGGAAATCAAATTCGAGGGCGAGCCCGAGAACACGTTGAAC
>Ga0335073_10008368_pt1 | contig 14511 bp, 12 predicted proteins | sample Lox_Sample_22_FD_207093 | JGI IMG/M metagenome (GOLD analysis project Ga0335073, IMG submission 207093) | Soil microbial communities from Loxahatchee National Wildlife Refuge, Florida, United States - Lox_Sample_2.2 | ecosystem: Environmental > Terrestrial > Soil > Wetlands | place: USA... | reverse complement strand
GAGCGCATCCTCTCGCTCACTCGCTGACACCTCTGCTGTTCCTTTATTAAAACGGCCGAATTTGGCCAGGGTTACGCGGAAGTGTTATTCTATTGACTCCAACGGGGGCGACACGGTTTCGACGGAAGCTGTCGCTGCTCGAAGGCATGCCGGGCGCCACCTGCCCGCTATCGGGTGGAACAATACAACTGGCAACTCTCAGTTGGCTCTCGCTGCCTAAACAAACTTAGGTAGCGCGTCTCCCCAGGCGTCGCCTGCGCGTTTGGGATGAGGCGTCACACAGTAGGCTGGCCGGTGCGTTTCGGTCCGTAATGCGCCGGTGAGATCATCGGACTAGTCGCATGCGCGTCTTGCCCGCTCTGAGCGCTTGCGGCGAAACCTTCGGAACGGGATAAGCATGTAGTCTTCGGGTGGTAAGGCTTCTCGGACGGGGGTTCGACTCCCCCCGCCTCCAAACTATAATCGTCAAGCGAATGTGCGTTCTATCGATGTTGTTTTGCTCGGATACCAGATTTGTATCGTTCGTTGGCAGCGCGGACCGTCGCAGACCTTCGTTCCCTCACTATGCTTTTCCAAACGCCGAGCCGGTGAATATAAGCGGGCCCCGCGGTGATGGGATCGCCCGACGGTTGCTAATTAACGTATGTTCCATCAGAGCGCTCGACAATTGTAAGCGCGGATAGTGGCACCTCTTTGCCAACTCGAATCGCGAGACAGCCATGCGGTTGCGTCGAATCGTAGCGGCAAATATCATAGGCGAACCCGGTCTGGTGATGGTCGTCGGGAAAAACAAACTGATAATCGACACAACCAATGAGAACGGGGGCAACGTCATCTGCTGTCCCGTCCGCGGGATGAAACTCGTTTTCTTTGGTGGCCCGGCCTCTTACACTGAACTGTATCGATTTTGGCTCATCACCGGGGAAAAGGGTGCTAGCTAGATACGGGTTGTAGAGCTCTTCAGCAGAACTTTGTTCCCTCCACATTTCGCGTTGATAGTCGAAAGGCTTGGTAAGGACTTCGTTCGTTCCTGGCTTCATGTAGACGAGCCAAAAATAAGGCTCGATTCTTACAGCCGCAGAGTGTCCGAAATTTCTCAAGGTTAACTCTCCTCGGAATGTCATCTCGCCACTTCTACTGAAAGTAATCGGTCCACTCGCCTCGACGCTAGCGCTGATAAGTGGCCGTTTAAACAAGCCCGGTTGCTTTTGGGCCGTCTCCGCAGTTTTTAAGGTCGAACCCAACAAAGCTACGAGTAATCCAAGAGCGCCGATGGCGGCCCATATTTCTCCTCTTTTTTTCCAGAGCGGACTGTCGCGTTCCGCCGGCGTGTTGCCCGACGCCGACATGGGGTGTTCTTGCGGATCCGAGTTCGCCATGATTGCGGCCGACGGGTTGAGAGTTTACCATTCCCTCCACTCTCCAGGCGGGCCCGGATGCCGTCGCAGACTTCCGATCCTCAAAATCACTCGGCATAAAGGAGTCTCCACAACTCGATCCACTAAGACCACTCCTTCAAAGCGGAATCGTCGAAGGGCCATACACGCAAGTCCTATTACTGCATTCTCCGCTGTGCAGCAGGATTGCGGTTCCCTCGACTCCTCTCAGGGTGGGCTTCTGAGCGCTGCGCGCGAGCCTGCGACTCCCTCGTCTCGAGGTTATAACCGACATGCGGGCGCACGTACCGAATTTGAATCATTCGTTTGCGCGCGGACCGTTGCGTCTGGTTGTGCTTGTCGAGCTGGTACGAAAGGAAAGCCGCAGTCTTCTAAAGAGCGGTCCTGCATCTTCTGACGCTAGCTTTTGTCAATCTCAAGCACGTCCGACGGCTTTAGAGTCGTTCTTTACCGGCCATTTGGTAACCGGCCACGAGTCGCGCCACCGTGATTGCAATGTAGAGTACGCCAGCCGCCCCCTCAAGGGCCGCAAACACCCTTGCGGCAGGAGAGACCGGCACGATGTCTCCATATCCGACAGTGGTGAGCGTAATAAGGCTGAAATACAGGAAGTCAGAGCGAGGAACAGTCGTGGAGGCAGCTGCACCGGTCACTGCGAACGATGCTGGATAAATCGCTTCCGTCAAATTGTAGAGGGCAGACCAGAACGTGGCCAACATCAGATAGAGACTCACGGACGCGTAGATGCGCCCGCTCGTGATCGCCCCGGTCTTGCCTAGATATGAAAAGAGGCCGGCCGAGGCGAACCCAAAAAAACCCATCAACAGTGCATCGTCTAGGATACTCAACGCGTGAGCCGGATAGAATAACCCGGCAAGTTCAATCAAGACGACAGGAATAGCGACGGTCATGGCCAGCCGTCGAACAGTTCGTTTCCCGTGCAGTTCAAGTATGGCGGTGATGAGCACCGCAAATAGCGAAATGAGCATAAAGAATTCGCCAAGTCGACGAGTTCCAAGGAAGGGAGAGAGCAATATCAGCAGGAGAAGCGACAACAGCAGGTACAAAGAGCGGCGATCATCAACATTAACACTCATTCGATCACTTCAACCACGCAGAGGGAGCGGACCTTCCGACTCATTACAAGGTCGAAGGTAATCTTTGCAGGTAAGTCGATCCGCTTTCCGCGCAGGTCCAGTGCCGACATCTTCATCGAAAACACTGCCATCTGGAACGACTAATATTGGTAATGTCGAGTGAAGGTTACTCCCTCACGGACATTGGGCTAAGCTATATCCTCCCGGAACGTCAATATCAGCAAAACTAGCCACACCAAAGTGATGCCAATGGATTCCGTCCTCGATTTGGTAACGTGATCCTTCTCGCATCGCTGTGTGCATCAAATTTGGACCAGAATATTGCATCAGAAATGGGAAGAGAGAGGCTAGCCTTACGGCATTTCGACAATTTTCGTGGTATCGCTACGCTATTCTATTTCAACTTCACCCGCCCCCACATTTTGTTCGAGCGAAGTTTTTTTAGCCCGTCTCTCGTCGGAATTTGGCCTTGCGTCCGACGTCTTAACTCAAGTAAGAAATCCTCATGCACTACCTGTTGCTTTACGAGCTCGCCGATGATTACCTCTCGCGCCGTGCGGAATTCCGCGCGGCGCATCTGGAGAAAGCTTGGAGCGCGAGCGGGCGGGGCGAGCTCGTACTGGCGGGCGCCCTTGCAAACCCTGTTGATGAAGCGGTCCTGCTTTTTTCGGGCGATTCTCCTGAAGTCGCCGAGAAATTTGCGAGGACCGATCCCTACGTGACGAACGGTCTGGTGAAGCGCTGGCGCGTCCGCGAATGGACGACAGTCGCGGGAGAAATCGCCGCCACTCCGGTCAAGCCCGACTCCTCCCTGCGCTAGGAGGTATCCAACACGGAACCTTTTCTGCGCCGCTCGCTGCTACGCCCTTGTTCCTGTAGCGCAGTGATACGTCTGGAGACGGAAGGGCTCAATCGTTGTGCAGTTCCGCCATATTTTCGGCGAATGCCTGGCGCGCAAACGGCAAATGCCCCAGCAGCGCGAGCAATCCATTGCGAAGCTCCTGCAATGGTTTGGAGGAGACAGTCGCCACGCGCGTCAAGCGATCCGTCATTGCCACCACGCGGCGCGCAATTTCGTGGCGGTCTTTCGCCCAGTCGTCCAGGAGAAACACCTCTGCGCCCCGCACGACTGCGCCCAAGGCTTTGCTCAAGCCCACCGCGTCCTGAATGCCCGTGTTCATTCCTTGACCGCCCGCAGGACTGTGCACGTGCGCGGCGTCGCCCAAAATGATCGACCGTCCCTTCCGCAACGTCTGCGCGACGCGATGGTGAATGTGGAACCGCGAACTCCATACCAGGCTCTCCACATGCGCTCGCTGCTTTGCCGGGCCCCGTTCGTCGAGAATCTTCTGAAAATCGGCGGCTGTGGGCTCCGGTGGAGCGTCGTTCAGCCTGGCGATGATGCGAAACCGGTCCGGCAGCAGAGGGATTACGACGAACAAACCTTCGGAAGAAAGAAACAAGCTTCCTTCTTCGCGGCCGATCGGCCATTCCATCCGCACGTCTCCTAGAACAAACGATTCCTCGTAGCTGCCGCCTTCGAAATTGATCCCCGCCTGCTCCCGCACGATGCTGTGCATGCCGTCGCAGCCAATCACAAGCTTCGTGCGAACCTCACATTCCTTGCCGTCCAGCCGCGCTGCGACAACAGCAGAATCCTCCTCCTGCCTCACCGCCGTCACCTCGCAGGATCTCGCCACGTGTCCTCCCAGAAATCCCAGGCGCCGCGCAATCAGCGCCTCGATCACGTTCTGCGGGATCATCAGTACGAACTGGTACTTGCTGGCGATCTTCGAGAAATCGATGCGGAGAAGCTCGCGGTCGCGATCGCGAATGCAGAAATGCGTCACCTTCAACCCATTTTGCAGGAGCGTTTCAGCGAGGCTCAAATCCTCGAGCGCTTCGAGCGTCTTCGCATGCACCACCGCGGCCCGCGACGTGTTCGCGCCCTCCGCCAACCGGTCGACGATCAGGCAATCGATTCCCTGCTGCTTCAGGCCCGTCGCAAGCGTAAGGCCCACGGGACCTGCGCCCACAATCAGCACTTCCACTGCCGGCGGCAACGACATCGCAGTTCTCCTTGCAGGGCCGAATACTGCGAACCTTAGTCTTGACGGTGCGAAATTATAGGAATGCAGAGGAAAGGGCAAGCATCCGCAAGAACGCCAGCCCGAACTTGAATTGATTGAATGCTTACTTGTTCAGGGGTATGCTTTTTTTCACGAGGCGGGGGGTAGGGGACGGGGCGCCACCCCATTGCTCAGACTTATCGGGGGAGGAATTCAATGGCGTGGGTGCGCAGTCTGGCAGTGGCATTCGTGTTTTCGTTTTTCCTGGGAACATCAGTCCTTCCGGCGCTTGCACAAACCACAATTTCGAGCGGCAGCATTCAAGGCACCGTCACCGACCCATCCGGCGCAGGAATTCCCGGGGCAAAAATCACTATCACCAGCAAAGAGACGGGACAGACGCAGAAGCTGTCCAGTTCCTCTTCGGGCCTCTATTCGACCGTCGCTCTCAATCCCGGCAACTACACGGTTCGGGTGGAAGCTCCGAACTTCAAGACGGCGGAGCTGAACGTGGTCGTGCAAGTCGGCGTGGTCACGCCAGGAAACGTTCGGTTGGAAGTCGGCACGGCAAGCACCACGGTAGAGGTGGCGAGCTCGGCCGTGCAGGTCAACACTGAGCAGGCGAGCGTGCAAGGCGTCCTGACCAAGGATCAGATCGAAAATCTTCCGGTCAACGGCCGCAATTTCCTGGACCTCGCGCAGCTTGAACCCGGCGTCCAGATTCAGGATGGCGCCGACTTCGATCCCACCAAGGTCGGCTTTTCCTCGATTTCTTTCGGCGGCAGGTTTGGCCGCACGGCGCGAATCGAAGTCGACGGCGTGGACGTCAGCGACGAGACGGTCGGGACGACCACGGAAAATATCCCCTCCAGCGCGATTCAAGAATTTCAACTCAGCCAGTCTTCACTCGATCTTTCGAACGAGCTGACGTCTTCGGGCGCGGTGAACGTCATCACGCGGTCCGGGACGAATGATTTCCACGGCGAGGGTTTCGCCTTGTTCCGCGACAGCGACCTCTCCGCGGCGCTTCCCGGCCCGCCCGCACCCTATCAGCGCAATCAGGACGGCGGCAACTTTGGCGGCCCCATCTTGAAGGACAAGCTGTTCTTTTTTCTCGACGCGGAGCACACCAACCAAAACCTCGCCGCGCCCGTGATTACCTCCGCTCCACTCGATTCTTTTTCCGGCAATACCAGCGCGCCGTTCCGCGAGACCGACTATGACGCGCGCCTCGATTATCGGCTCAAGAACGGCGTGACCTTGTTCTACCGGTTCAGCTATTTCGACAGCCGCGCGGTGTCTGCGGGAGGGGTCATCGGCTTCCAGCCGTTTGAAGACAAAAACTACACGCGGACGCATGTCGTCGGCGCCGATTTCACTACCGGCAGCTTCACCCACAGCTTTCGCTTCGAATATTTGAAATTCATCAACAACCTCGGCGACATCGTGCTGGGATCCAACCTTCCTTTCGCCAACTACCCGGTCAGCATCAACATTTCCACCTTCAATTTCTTTAGCGGCCCCAACTTCCTCGCACCGCAGCAAACGTACCAAACCGACCGGCAGCTCAAATACGACGGCAGCAAGATTTTTGGCTCGCACATTCTCCGCTACGGCGTCTCTTACAATCGCCTGCGCGGCGGCGGACTTTTCTCTTTCAGCGAAATTACGGCCAACGTCCTCCCCATCGGTGACGCCGCGGAAATCGCCAACGCGGCGATGCTCCCTGGTGGTTCCGCGAATCCCGTCAATTATCCGGCGGACACGGTTCTCCTCGGCAACGGCGACGATTGCGATACGGAAATTCCGGCGTTCGGCGCGCCCTGCAGCGGCACGCCTCCTGACAATCGCCTCGGCCTTTACATCGGCGATAGCTGGAAAGTGCGGCCGAACCTGACGGTCACCTACGGCGTACGCTACGTCCGCGATACGGGCCGTACGGACAGTGATCTTCCCCCACTTCCTGCCCTGAATGCTCTGCTGCCGGGTCTGGGAAATTCGGTGCGCCAGCCAAACAAGAATTTCGGGCCGCAGATTGGAGTCGCTTGGGATCCAACCAACAGCGGGAAGACGGTGATTCGCGCGGGCACTGGAATCTTTTACGAGAACGCTATCTGGAACAACGCCGAATTCGATCGCCCCGAGCGTCTCGCCAACGGGGCCTTTCTTGCCAATCCGCTTGCTTGTTCGGGAGGCTCCGGAGCGGCGGTTCCCTTCCCAACCGGCAACGAATACCTCGGCGGAGTGGACGCGGGCACCGCGAGTAATATCTGCTCCACTCCGATCGGTTCGACGCTCACGACCGGCGCCGGCAACTGCAATGGCTTAACTCCGGCGGTTTGCATCGCGAATTTTCAAACGGCGTACCAGGCGGCGACGAGAGCGGTCGGCGCAAGCGAACCCAACCCGAATTACATTCCCAACCTCATCTCGTCCGCTTCTGCAATTCCGCTGGGAGCGCTTGCTCCGAACTACCGGACTCCGTATTCCGTCCAGATCAACGCCGGCGTTCAACACCAGTTGCGGCCGGGAATGGTTCTGAGCGTCGATTACCTCCGCAACGTCAACCTGCACTATCTCATCGGAATCGACGCCAATCACAGCGGCGATGTGAATCCGAAATATTTCAATCTTTCCGCCGCGCAGACCGCCATCGCAACCACCAACTCTCAATTTGGCTGCCCGGACTCTTTCAACGCTGCGGCAATCAATTGCGCCATAAACTCTCCGATGATCGATCAGTTCACCGGCCTTCCGGGCGCGTCCATCTCCAGCTACGCTAACAACGGACTGGACTCGGCCGCGGACCTCGGCGTCGGCAACTGCACGAACGCTCTCGGGTTCGCCTGCGCCTTTCAGGGGGTCAATCCGGCTCTCGGAACCGCCGTTTTCCTGTATCCCGGCGGCCGTTCCGTCTACAACGCCATGGACGTGAAATTGGTCGACAACGTGAAGACGCCGTTCCGCGGCGTGAAATACCTGAATTTCCAGGCCGCCTACTCGCTCTCGCGGTTCACCAACTGCGGCGCGGCGGTGACGACTTCGGCCGGCACCTCTCCTGCAGCGGCCGATCAGGACTTCGTCAATCCTTCCGTCGACGACAGAAATCCCTGCGGATTCAGTGGGCCTTCTGCGCTCGACCGGACGCACCAGATTTCCTTTGGCGGCTATGCAGACTTGCCGCTTCACTTCCGCCTCGGGACCATCTTCCACTTCGATAGTCCTCTGGCGAGCGCTCTCGCCGTTCCACCCGTGGGCATCGGCCCCGGCGAAATCTACTACACGGATTTCACTGGCGACGGAACCACCGGCGATCTCGTTCCCGGCACGAAGCAGGGAGCCTTCATGCGCACTGTCTCGCCGGGCGGGCTCGCGAACGTCATCAACAACTACAACAGTACCGTCGCCGACCAGTTGACGCCGGCCGGGCAACTGCTTGTCTCGCAGGGCCTGTTCACCGCGCAGCAGCTTGGCGCGGGCAACGCTCTTTGCGTGAACAATCCCACCGGCGGCGCCACCGGTTCGGCATGTGCCGTTGCACCCCAGCTGGCGCTTCCGCCTACGGGAGAAGTGGGGTTGACGTGGCTCAAGACGTTCGACCTGAGCTTGTCGTGGGTTGGAAACGTGAACATCAAGGACAAACCGGTGACGTTCGAGCCGAGCGTCAGTTTCTATAACTTGTTCAACTTCGCCAATTTCAACATTCCCGGCAACGTCCTGAGCGGAATTCTCACAGGCAATCCCGGGTCTGTGAACGGCACCACGTATGCCAGCGCGGACGTCGTGAGGGTCGGCGTTGGCACGGGCGTGTTTTCTCTCGGTGCGCCGCGAACGATCGAGTTCGGCATGAAGGTGTCGTTCTAGCGTCACCGCTCGAACGCGAGGAGTGCTCTCGGGACTAATTTTGTTCGAAGCGAGAAGATTGCATTGCGATGCGCGAGGCGCTGTGAAAACCGGCGCCTCACCATCCAATCGCAACGAGCAGATATTGCGGGTTGTTGTGTGAAATGAAGCTCGAATAGCCGCCGACGTCATCGTAGGGAAATCCGTAGGCTTTGCCGTTGATGGCGTTGTCGTGCCAGAACTTCGCATAGTAATCGGCCGGCGCCTGCAGATAAAAATCATCGCTATTCACCCACATGGTCGTGTCCAGCAGTGTTCCGTCCGTGGCAAAACTCCCCGGCGCGGCCGTATGTCGATAGATGGCGGCGGATAGATCGGGATACGCTGCTAAGCCGCTCGCATTCGGGCCGGGCTTGGGAATCGTCAACTCGTTGGTCTCCCAGATTTCGTCCACGTAGTTGTCGTAGTAATCCGCATATTGACCGCCGGCTCCGAACTCCCCCGCTCCGGGCTCGACGATCTTGTACGGCGCCTGAATTTGAGCCAGGTACTGGAACTCCACCGGAACGGCGTTGATGAATCGCTGAAACGTCGCCGCCCTATCTTCCGCAAACGTTGCGGGATTTTCTCCCACCATCACTTCATAGCCGTCGGCACAGTGCAGCAGGATGGCTACCTTGATTCCGAACGCGTCCACGCGCGTCGTGTTCCCGTTGAATTGCGTCGCGCCGATCGTATATTCGATGAAATCCGAATATTGGCTGTCCGCGCTTCCGAGATAAAAATAGATTCTCCCCGCGGAGTTTGCCGGCATGTCGAAGAGCGGCTGGTCCGCGATCGAATGGGTCTGCGCGTTTCCGTTGATCGAGACTTTCCAATACACTTCGCTGTCCGAATACTGCCCGTTCGTCCGGTTCAAAAACTTGATCATCATCACGTTTTGGGCGGGCGGAATGTTGGTTGCGTCCCAAAAGCCGGTCGGGAATCCGGAATTGCTCGGGGGATTGCTGCCATTCGGCGGGTTGGACCCAGGGGGTGTCGTTGAGGTTCCTGTCGACGGGGTGCCTGAACAACCGGCGAGCAGAATCAGGCTCGTTATTGCAAACGCACTCCAGGCCTTGCGAAGTCGAGTCACGGGAAGAGCAACTCCTTCCGTTGGGTTTCGTTCCGAATGTATGGGTACCAGTACCTGATTACAAGACCCATCAGGTTATCTTGCCGACACCCGCTTTCTCTTCGCCCGCGTGAGCAGCCCAGGTGACGCGTTTGCACCGACCTGTCCCAAAGGCCAAATTGACACCCGTGATAATTCTCCTGATGATTGATCTGGAAGCAGTTAGGCCGCTTTGCAGACCCGGCAGGTTGCGTTCACGCAGAATCGCGCGGAGGTCAAAATTTGATGAGGAAGTCTGCTGGAAGATCATCGATGCGCAATCCTCTATGCTCCCTCGCTTTGGCGGCTATCGTCTTCCTCGCCGGCTGCGGCTCTACCGGGTCGAGTGGCAACAACAGCGAAAATAACGGCGGCAACACGAACTCAGGCGGCAATGGCGGCTCGAATCCTCCGGCTGCTGCGAAGAGCGCCAAGCGCGGCATCGCCTACGATCTGGCTTCTCCCGCCGATATGGCCGCTCTCGCTCCTGGCGTGAGTTGGTGGTACAACTGGAGCCCCACGCCGAACGCCGCGGTTCCCTCTGATTATCAGACGCAATACAACATGGATTTCTACCCCATGCTGTGGAATGGAAACCTCAATTCCGCGAACGTCGTCGCCTTTCTCAAGGCAAATCCGAATATCAAGTACATCCTCGTCCTCAACGAACCCAATATCACCAGCCAGGCCAACATGACACCGCAGCAGGCGGCGCAGATTTGGCCGCAATATGAATCCGTCGCGCAGCAAACAGGAGTGCAAATCGTAGGTCCCGCGATGACCTGGGGAACGATGTCGGGATACGAGGATCCGATCGCGTGGCTCGACGCTTTCTATGCCGCCTACCAAGCCGCCAACAATGGCAACGACCCGCAAATCGACTACTTGGCGTTCCACTGGTACGACTATGGCCTCAGCGACCAGCTCGACCGCCTCGGCAAGTACAACAAGTCATTCTGGGTGACGGAATTCGCCAATTGGCACAGCCAGAACGACGGCGAGCAGATCGACACTCTCGCGAAGCAGGAAGCCCAGATGACCGATATGGTCGCCACCTGCGAATCCCGCGTCGACGTCTTCCGCTATGCCTGGTTTACCGGCCGCTTGAGCCCCGACCCGCACTATACGAGCCTTCTCGGCGCCGACGGCCAGCTTACCGGGCTGGGTCATCTGTACATTACGCTGCCCATATCCCAGTAAGCCGGACACAATTCCAACCTAGCTCTATCGGACGGGACGAGGCTCCGCTAATCCGCCGCTACTTGTGCGGCGGGCTTTACGGCGTCCGCCTCAGACATGGTTTTCAGCGCCGCTTGAAGCTGCTCGAGCGTCGCCGGGCTCTTGATCGTAATCTCCACGGTTTGTCCGGGGAGAATGTCGAAATAGTTGTCCGAATAGGTCGCGTCGTAATCGCCAACGGAAACGTAGACGTCGCGCGCGAACACATTCGAGGAAAGTTTCAGGCGGTATCCGTCGCTCGCCTGCGCCAAGTCGGTCGTGATCTTCGGCACGGGCAGTTGCAGGTCCCTGTAGGAAGCGAAGAAGAGCGTGTTAGTCGAGACCGCCTGGTTGTCCACGGTCAGTTCCGCCGAAAGAAACGTCTTCTGCGGATCGTAACCGCTCGTGTGGAGAAAATCCTCCATCGGAATCTGCATATAAATCTGGCTGGATAGCGCCGGAATCGTAACGGTCTGGGTTTTTTCGAGAAGCACGGTTCCATCGAAATTGAGGAGCCGCACGTGAACGCTTCCCGTCGCTTCCTTCGTCCTGTCGGACACCACGTAGATGGCCACGGACCCGTTCTCTTCATGCGGTGAGACGAGCAGATCGTTGTAGAAGCGCTTCGCGTAATACTGCAGCGCCTTCCAGCGCCCGTAATAATCGACGCTCGCCCAGGAAACTACCGGCCAGCAATCGTTGAGCTGCCAGAAAATCGAGCCCATCGTGCGCGGGCGGTTGCGCCGCAGATGCTCGGCGCCGACCTTCACCACATCCGCCTGCTGTACCTGGCTCAGATACACGAACGACGCAAAATCTTTCGGCTCGGGATAGTCGCGCTCCATGTAGTCTTTGATCCGCAGGTTCCCGCTGATCCGGTGGTTTTTCTGGTGGTCGTTCATCACCGGTGTCAGCGGGCCGCGATCTTCTGGCAGCGTGAACGAATCGATCGTCCGCATTTCCGGGAAAGACTGGAAGCCGAACTCGCTCATGAACCGCGGAAACACCTTCTCGTAGGCCGACGCCGGCGGTCCGGCGACGCTATTCGGATTTTCGGCGGTCGGCTCCGGAGGTCCGTGCCACACTTCCCAGTCGTGCACGTCGCCGGATTCGTCGCTGTTCGGCGGCCATTCGTAGTCGGCGCTCGGAGAAGCCGGCCAGTACGGCTCTTCGGGATAGTATTCCGACATCGTCGCCGGCAGAATCCCGCTGAAAAGCGCCATGTACTCCTTCCACATGCGAACGCGGCCTTCTTCGGTCAGCTTGGCCATCCAGGAATCCGCGCCAAACGCGTTGAATCCCCATTCGAGCTCGTTGTTGCCTACCCAAATGACGATGCTCGGATGATTTCGCAGCCGCCGCACTTGATAGACCGCTTCCTTCGTCACGTTGTTGTTGATCGACCACGGAATCGGCGTAGCGAACTGAAAATCCTGCCACACCATGATTCCCAACTCGTCGCACATGTCGTAGAACTCCTGCGTCTCGTAATACCCGCCGCCCCACTGGCGGATGATGTTCATGTGCGTGTCGTGCGCGGCTTGCAGCACCTGGCGGTACATCTGCGTTGTCACGCGTGACGGAAAGCTATCGAACGGGATCACGTCGGAACCTTTCGCGAACACGGGGATGCCGTTGACCACAAATTCGAAGCTGCGCCCCCATTTGTCGTAATCGCGCCGCAGCACCACCGACCGCAGCCCGGTCTTCACCGATTTTTCATCGACAATCTTCTTCGCCAGCCGCACCTGCGCCGTGAAGTTGTACATCGTCTGCGCGCCATAGCCGTTCGGATACCAAAGGTCCGGATTCTCGATGCGTATCGGAACGTCCAGCGAATTCACGCCGCTGTGCAGCACGGCTTGTATCGACGCGTTAGCCGTCTTCCCACCGTCGGAATACGCCACGTTGATTTCCGCCGGGCCATCGGTCGACGACGTCACCTCCACCTGCCCATCCAACACGGCAAGGTCCTTCGTGATTAGCTTCTGCTCGATGAAGAGGTCTGAAATCCGCGCCTCATCCCACGCCTCGATATAAACAGGCCTCCACATCCCGGCTGTGACGAATCGCGGCCCCCAATCCCAGCCGTATTCGTATGCGGCTTTGCGAACGTAATTCTTGACGTCCTCGTCGGTCTGCGAAGACCAGCGGTCCTCTGTTTTCAGCTTTTGCGCGATGGGAAATACGGAATGAAATTCCACTCGCACGCTGTTTGCCCCGGGCTTGAGCAGCGGCTTCAAATCCACACGCCACTCGCGGAACATATTGTCCGCCGACAAAGCTTTCTGGTCGTTGATGTAAACGTCGGCGTACGTGTCCAGACCCTCGAACACCAGCTCGATATTCTTCCGCCGCAGCAGCTCCGGCGTCGCCTGAATTGTGTTCCGGTATTCCCAGTCGGCGTTTTCAATCCATTGCAGCTTCGATTCGTTGTCGCGGTAGTAAGGGTCGGGTATGAGTTTGTTGGCCAGAAGATCGGTATGAACGCATCCGGGAACCTGTCCGGGAAGCCAATTGGCGGCTATGGTCGCGGTTTTCGCATCGCTCGGCGCTGCGGGCGGAGCGGAAGGTATTGTGCTTTGGCGGAATTCCCAACCGGTGGAAAGCGGCAGCACCGTTCGTGTGCCGGCTGCCGGGGCCGTCTGTGCGTGTAAGTGGGTTGGTGCGAAGATAAGGCAGAGAAAAATCGCGGAAACAACAATGATGCGAACCCTTTCTACGTTCATCCGTCCTCCCAGGTAAGAAAGCAGTACGATCCCTCCGAGAACTGCGCTTTGCACTGTATTCAATCTGCAGTCACCCCGCAAGCCTGCGCGCTGCCGCGCGGTCCCGGTCGCTCTGCTCGGAGATTTCTTCGGGCCCGGGACGACCGTTGGGATCCCATTTGCGGCGCGGGTGGGTTTCCGGTTAGATTTCTAAGGAGGGGATCCTGCCCTCCCCCCGGGAAGTTTCACTTTTGGGGAGGTAGAGGTATGCCGGAGAAAAAGATTGCGTTGCGGTGGGTGGTCATAGCTTTGGTGCTATGCGCCGTTCTGGTCGGGTTGGGAATTCATCGCGCACTGGCTGCGGGAGAGGCTCCCAGCGTCGGTACAGCGGCGCCGGATTTCACGTTGCCGTCTCAATCGGGGGCGCCGGTAAGCCTCCACGATTTTCGGGGCAAGTGGGTGGTGCTCTATTTCTACCCGAAGGACATGTCGCACGGTTGCACAATCGAGGCCCATAATTTTCAGCGCGACGAATCCAAATATCAGGAAAAGGACGCCGTGATTTTGGGGATCAGCGGCGACTCGGTGGGTTCGCACCAGAAGTTCTGCGCAAAGGACGGCCTGAATTTCAAGCTCCTGTCGGATGCGGACCACGTCGTGTCCAAAGAGTACGGCTCGCTTCACGATCTGGGCGTGACGAAGGTTTCGGCGCGGCATACGTTCCTAATTTCGCCCGACGGTCATGTCGCCAAGGTCTTCCTCGACGTCAACCCGAACACGCACAGCGACGAAGTCCTCGCCGCTCTCACGCAGCTCGAAAAGAGCTGACGCGCCCAAGCCACCTGCCCTCGTGCAGGCGGCGCGCACCCCTCCCTTCCCGAAAGGAAACACGGCATGAGTCCCAACTGGCTCGCTTGGACGTTCGTCGCAATTCTGGCAGCTGCAATCCCCGCCGCCGTAAGGGCCCAGCGGCCGCCTGCTCAGGACAACAGCAGCCAATCCCAGCCGCCTCAGCTTCAATCGGGC
>Ga0335073_10008367_pt1 | contig 14512 bp, 10 predicted proteins | sample Lox_Sample_22_FD_207093 | JGI IMG/M metagenome (GOLD analysis project Ga0335073, IMG submission 207093) | Soil microbial communities from Loxahatchee National Wildlife Refuge, Florida, United States - Lox_Sample_2.2 | ecosystem: Environmental > Terrestrial > Soil > Wetlands | place: USA... | reverse complement strand
CGTGCCGTTCCTGGAACTGGTACGGCACCTCGGCGATGCGGCGCAGCCGGCACCGCACGATCAACTCGAGCAGGATCTTGTAGCCAAGCGGGCGCAGCAGGTCCGGGTTGAGCGCCCCGGCGCGCACCGCGAAGAAGCCGCTCATCGGATCGCTGACGCGGCGGAGCTGGCCCCAGAACGCGACCTTGGCGAGCAGCGTCGTCGCCTGCGAGACGAGCACGCGGAAGCGGCCGTCAAGACCCGCCCGGCTGCCCCCGGCGGCATACCGGCTCGCGATCACGAGCTCCGCCCTGGTCCGCCGCCCCGCTGCCACGAGCTCAGGCACGAGCGCGGGCGGGTGCTGCAGGTCGGCGTCCATGACCACGATCCATGGCGCGGTGGCCATCCGCAGCCCGGCGGCGACCGCGCCGCCGAGTCCGCCGTCGGGCGTCTCCCTGTGCTGCACCAAGACAGGAAACCGGCAGTTCCGCGCGGTCGCGGCGATGACGCCGGGCGTGTCGTCGGTGCTGTCGTCCACGAAGATGACCTCGAACGGCACGTCTTCAGGTACCGCACGGGCCAGCTGCGCGAGCAGTTCCGCGATGTTCCCTGCTTCGTTGAAGGTCGGAATGACCAGCGAGATCAACGGAGCGTCCCCTGAGTCCCGCGCCGGCAGGACCACCTCTCCGGTGATTGATGCGGTCACGCCGTACCCCTCAGCTGCCTGGAACCACCTGGAGGACCTGGATCACGTTGGCGCCAGAGCCGAAGCTCGCAAGGACCCGTGTGTGAGCCAGCGCCGTCACCAGTGTCGGCAGGCTGACCGCGTTCTGCCGCAGGTACGGAGTGGAGACGATGTAGTCGAGATCTTTCCACTTGTCGGCCGTCGGCCCGGGCAGCGAGGAATTGGCCATGACGGCGGGGTCGAGGTCGAGCTTGAAGAAGTAGATGTCATGGTGGCTGCCGTTGAAGCCGTCTTCCGCCATGTTGAGCCACAGCCCGTCGTCGACCACGATCCGCGTGTTCTTGGTTGGCTTGATGTGGTCCGCGACCCAGGTGGCCGCCGCCTGGTAGCCGGCGTTCGGGTCGGCCGTGTCGGCCGTCCGGTCTCCGTGGTACCACTTCGGCACCACGTAGAAGGCCGCCGCCGCCGCGATCAGGGCCACGACGAGGAACCGCGCGCCCTGCTCCCAGCGGACGGGCCGCGCTCGGTAGGCCGTGATCAGGGCCACAAGCCTGTCGGCCACGCCGGCGATCACCAGGGCGAAGAACGGCAGCACCTGGATGACGTACATGGCGGGCAGGTAGCCGGTCGGCCGCATGGCGACGAGCGTGAGGAGCACAGCCGCGATCGCGACCGGGCGCAGGTGCCTGAAGGCGAGCGCGATCAGCGTCGCGGCGACACCGCCGACGATCAGCAGCGGGTCGTAGTAGAGCCAGGAGTGGAAGATCGTGTACGAGTTGCTGCTCGACGCGAAGATGGATCCGGAGCCTGGCCGCTCGATCTGGTACAGTACGCCGCCGATCAGCGAGACGTGCCCGTTGCCCTCGAACAGCTCGCCGCGCAGGACCGCGTACAGCGGGTACTGGATGCCGACGAGGATGAACGCCCCGGCGAAGCCGACGAACGAGTACCTGCGGGTGGCGTGGTGCACGTTCTGCCAGAGCGCCACGACGAGCGCAGGCACCGCGATGAGCGCCGTCTCCTTGGACAGGCAGGCCAGGGCCGCGCATACTCCCGCCGCCACGTGGTGCCACAGGTGCTTGCGCGGTGAGTACGCGAGGACGAAAGCCGCGAGCAGCCACAGCACGGCGAAGTTGTCAAGGAAGACCTCGCGCTGCAGGGTCACCGACAGCGGCGAGAGCCCGAAGCAGACGACCGCGAGGGCCGCGGCCCACCGCGGCAGCGTCAGGCGCTTCGCCAGGACGTACACCAGGATCGCGCTCACGGCGGTCACCGGCAGCATGATGATCCGCGCGTAGCCGACAACCAGCAGCTGATGACCGTGGAAGATCAGCGCGGGGATCCACGACAGTGCCGCGATCTGCATCCAGCCGAACGGCGGGTGGTCGTACCAGTAGGTGTACGGGGCCAGGCCGATGCCGTGCTGCAGTGCCCACGCCTGCGCCAGGTAAGTGCCCTCGTCGTCGCTGACCGTCGGGTAGTCGGCGATGTTCCACGCCTGGACGATCACGACGGCGATCACCAGCGTCGCGCAGATCCAGAAATCGATCGACCGGCCCAGGAAACGGCGTGGCTCGGCCCTTGTTACGTCTGCCCGCTGTACCGGCGGGTCAAGGAGAATGCTCACAGTTGGCTCCTACGGTTCGCTTGTGCCGGGTCAGACCGTGGTGGCCGACGTGTGCGCCGGGGCGACCAGGTGCGCACCGACGTGCCTGGTCAGCTCCCAGTCCTTGCGGCCCGTGGTCTCCCGCCAGACGGCGCGCAGCGCGGCCGCCATCAGCGTGACCTGGTAGAACGGGGTTCCGATGACAAGCTTCACGTAGTGAATGAACCGCACGTTGAGGTTGTACTGCTTCCCGAAGTCGCGCAGCGCGGCGACTTCGAACGCGAGCACGAGGAAGGCCGGAACGACAGGCAGCCAGGAGACCATCGCGATCACGATCGGGACGTCCACGAAGACGCCGATGCCGATGCCGATGGGAACCGCGAGCCCGGACATCGCCGCGAAGAACGGCGTGGCCAGCGTGAAGCGCGCCAGCATGCGCTGCCGCACCGTCGGCAGCTGCTTCCAGTCCGCCTTCCGGTACACCTGCAGGAACCCCTGGTTCCACCGGGTCCGCTGCTTGAACAGGCTGAGCAGCGAGGCGGGCGTCTCCTCCCTGGTCACCATCTGCGTGTCGTAGGCGACGACCACCTTGCCGCCCTGGCTGGACACCCGGACGCCAAGGTCGCAGTCCTCGGCGAGGCAGTTCGGGTCCCAGCCGCCGATCTGCCGCAGCAAGTCGGTCTTGATGAACACCGTGTTGCCGCCCAGCGTGATGAACCCCTTCTGGGCCTGCAGGTGCAGGCGGCTGCGGAACCAGAAGAAGTACTCAAGGCAGTTGCGCAGGCTGTACCAGCTCGAGTGGAAGTTGATTAGCTGGACGCCGCCCTGGACGACGTCGGCCTGCTCGGACCGGAACGCGTAGTCCACGTGGACGAGCAACTCGGGGTGCACGATGTCCTCAGCGTCGAACACGCCAATGATGTCGCCGCGGCAGAGCGGCAGGGCCGTGTTGAGCGCCTTCGCCTTGCTCTTGACCTCGTGGGTGTCGGTGACCACGCGAACCTTGTCCGGGGCGAGCTCGGCCAGCTTCTCGGCGAGCTGCGTGGTCTCCGGGTCGTCGTGCCCCGTAATGATGATGATCTCGTAGTCATCGTGCGTGGACTCAAGCATGCGCTGGACCGTGTGCTCAAGCACGCCCTGCTCATGCCGCGCGGGCAAGAGCAGGGAAAACGAGTGCCCGCACGTGCCGTCGGGCTCGTCAAATTTCGTCGACGCGAGCATCTCGGGTGTGCGCCAAGCGTGCATCATCCACCACAGCGTCGCCGCGGCAATGCTGAATAGAACCAGCGACACGACGAGTACTGCTGCAGCAAGCATTACCCCGCTCCCCCCTTGGGCCCCGGAAGTCGAGTAAGCAATTCCAGCTGACCTGGTGTTTTTACTTACGTTTGGTAGTTAATGGTTACTCTCTGCAGCGCAAGACGGTGCAGATGATTCCAGCAACCTGAAGTTAACCGGGCCTGCGGGCGAGAAGCAAGGCGAGTAACAGAACATTCACGCATCTGATCAATTCGTTAGATTCGAAACCAAGACTTAATAGAAGTTGCGGTAAACCAAAGGGCCTCTTCGCGCGTCGCAGGGTCATAGGGAAATGCCCGAAAGAGTCATAAGTAGACCGACACGGGCGTTACTTATACCATCATTGCAGTTGTGACAGACGGGACTGTAGGGATAGCTGGGACATGCGGGAGAACGACGGCCGCAAGCTCGACCACAAGACGCTGGAGGCATTGCGCCTGCGGGCCGTGGATCAGGTCCGGCAAGGGGCCCGGGCCGAGGACGTCGCGGTCGCCCTTGGCCTGCACAGGAAAACGGTCTACGCGTGGCTGAAGAAGTACCGCGAGGGCGGCAGGGACGCGCTACTCGCACGGCCGGTTCCGGGGCGGCCGCCCCGGCTCGGCGAGCAGCAAGTGCGCCAGTTGTCCGCTTTGCTCGCCGGCTCCGATCCCCGGCAATTTGATTTCGAGCTCGCCCTTTGGACAGCGGACATCGTCCGGGAGGTAATCCAGCGGGAATTCGGCGTGGCGCTGTCCTCGGTCAGCGTGAGCCGTCAGCTAGGCAAGATGGGAATGGCGCCGCAGCGCCCGCTGCTGCGCGCGTACGAGCGGGACCCGGACGCGGTGTCCCGCTGGCAGCGGCAGGTGTACCCGCGTATCGCAGCGAGCGCCCTCGCCGCGGGGGCCACTATTTACTTCGCCGAAGAGGCCGGCGTCAATGAGGTCGCGCCGCCAGCCGCCGCGGCCCAGTCGCCGCGGGCCACGGCCCTCGCGCGCCAGGACGTGCCGCCGCAGCAGCGAGTTCCCGCAGATCAGGAACACCCGCAACGCTCGCGCCAGCGGCGCTCTGTCACCCGGGCCGGAAACAGGTGCCGGCTGAACATGATTTCCGCGGTAACCCCGAAGGGCGGCGCACACCGCTTCGCGCTCTTCGAGGCCTCGGCCACGGCGGCGCTCTGCTTCACCGAGTTCTGCGCGCGCCTGATCCACGACGCGCCGGGGCCTGTGTACCTGGTCGTCGACGGGCATTCGGCGCACCGCGCCGAGCCCGTGACCGAATACGCCGCGTCTACCTGCGGAAAGCTCGAATTGTTCTATCTTCCCGCCGACTCGTGAACCGACATTGCGCGGTTAGCTGACAAGATCTTCATCCGCCTGTAATGATGACCGCATCGGCAGGCGCGCGCGGAAGCCCGGCAGCGCCGCGGCGGTGATTAACCCGGCTTGGTGTCCGGACCCGCACGCTGGCCGTCAGGATGCTGTTGCCCTGAGTCGGTTTACTTATGAAATCTGGCGCCCCGGAGCGGCGGAACCCAACAATGTGGATCATGTCCCGCAGTTGATTGCGACAAACCGGACATTCTGCTCAGCTAACTTCATCGTCATCCGGCGTAGGCATAAAGGCGCGCCATGGCGCGCGGCACCGCCGGGTTGGGCCGTCCAATGCGGATTATTGGCCGGGGGACGTTCGCAACCAATCAGGCCTCAGTAAACACAACTTGTGACAGACGCATCACAAGGGGAGCCCATTTCTCTCGCGTCCCGCACCGCCGGACGAGTACCGCCGGACGGATACTGACACATCGTCACAGTTTCGGCCGAGCACTTTATGCCTCCTGACGGCGGTCTAGATTGGCCGCAGGGATCGCGAACATTTGGAGCAGACAGTGACAGCACCGTTCAAGAAGGGCGCGCTACCGCACGACCCGCGCATTGTCATACCCAAGCTAGAGGACTACATCGACGTCAGGGCGCTGGCAGACGGCCTGCCGGGCGCGCCCGGCATCGTCGACAGGGAGTCAAAGGTCAAGTCGTGGCCGATGTACGCCAACGGCCCCGACCCCGACGCGCCGGCGGCGATCGCCTCGTCGGGTGTCGGCGACTGCACGTGCGCGGGAATCGGTCACTTCCTGGCCGCCGTGACGGCGTTCAGCGGCCAGGTCCCCGGCGGCGCGATGTTCACCGACGACGCGATCGTGGGCATGTACTCGGCGATCAGCGGCTACCAGCTCGGCAACGCGCAGACGGATACCGGCTGCATGCTGCAGGCCGTCGCGCAGTACATGGTCAACACGGGGCTGACTGACACCGCGGGCAAGCCTCACAAGCTGGCCGGCTACTTCGCGATTGGCGGATTCACCGACCTGGGACTGCTCAAGCAGGTCGCCAACACCTTCGGCGGCGTCTACATCGGCATCGCCGTGAGCGACAGCGACATGTCGGCGTTCGACGCGGGCCAGCCGTGGACGCTGCCCGCTCCCGGCGCCAACGTGGGCCCGAACGGCATCGACCACTGCGTCATCCTGCAGTACAGCGCCTTCGGCGTCGCGGGCATCGGCAACGACGAGACGGTCATCACGTGGGGCCAGGAGCAGCGGGTCAACCAGCACTGGGCGGTGACCAACATCGGGCAGGCGATGGGCCTGATCACCGAGGACTGGATCAGCGCGAACGGCACGACCATCAACGGCCAGTCCCTCGCGCAGCTGATCACCGACAGCCAGAGCGTCCACGGCTGACGCCAGCCCCGCTGACCAGAGAGCCTGCCGGCATAAAGTCACCACGCTCCGTTCGGGATAAAGATCTTGAATTCTTCTTCCGAACGGAGCGTGGCGTCTGCGGAGGCTCCGGGATTTGAACCCGGGAGGGGCGTAAACCCCAACCGCATTAGCAGTGCGGCGCCATAGACCGGACTAGGCGAAGCCTCCATCCGTGCTCAGCCTGCGCCGGAGCCCGCCGAAGCGGACCCGGGCCGAAGGAGCGCGGTGCCGAACAGCGTACCGGCATCCGGCCACCCTCGGCAAAGCGAAACCCGCCGACCCCCGCCGACCGCGGCGCGTGGGTCGGCGTCAGTGCGGCGCCGGCGAGAGCTTCGTCACCTCGAGCTCGCCGGCCGCGTACCGTTCGCGCAGCGTGGTCTTCTTGAACTTGCCGACCGATGTCTTCGGCACCTCGTCGATGTAGGCCCACCGCTCCGGCAGTTGCCACCGCGGCACCCGCTCGCTGAGGAACGCGCGGAGCTCCTCCGGGGTGACGACGGCGCCGGCCACGGGCACCACGGCCGCCAGCGGCCGTTCGCCCCACTGCTCGTCGGGGACGCCGATCACCGCCGCCTCGGCGACGGACGGGTGCGCCATCAGCAGGTTCTCGAGCTCCATCGAGGAGATCCACTCGCCGCCGGACTTGATCACGTCCTTGGCCCGGTCGGTGAGCCTGATGAACCCCGCCTCGTCGAGCGTTCCGACGTCGCCGGTGCGCAGCCACCCATCGTGGAATTTCTCCGGCGCGGGGTCGAGGTAATAGGCGCCGGTCACCCAGGGTCCGCGCACCTCCAGCTCGCCCACGGCCTTGCCGTCGGACCGCAGCACCTCGCCGGAATCGCCGGTCAGCCGCCCTTCGACCGCGCAGAAAAGCCGCCCCTGACTCACCCGGTAGTGCCACGCCGCTTCCCCGCTCACGCCGGCGGGCTCATGGGCGATGGAGCCCAGCGGCGACGTCTCTGTCATCCCCCAGGCGTGCGTCATGACGACGCCGAACTCGTCGGCGTACGCCCGCATCACGGACTCGGGCAGCGCGGAGCCGCCGCAGACCAGCGTCCGCAGCGAGGACAGGTCGCCGCCGTTGGCGCGCAGGTGGGCGAGCACACCCTGCCAGATGGTGGGGACGCCCGCGCCGATCGTCACCTTCTCGGTCTCGATCAGCTTGACGAGCGTGGCGGGCACCATGTGCCGGTCTGGCATCACCAGGTCGGCGCCTGACAGCAGCGCGGCGTACGCAAGCCCCCACGCGTTGGCGTGAAACTGCGGCACGACGGGCATGATCACGTCGCGCTCGCTGACCCCGAAGGCGTTGCCCAGGCACGCTCCCATCGAATGCAGGTAGGCGGACCTGTGGCTGTAGACGACGCCCTTCGGCAGCCCGGTGGTGCCGCTGGTGTAGCACATGGCGGCCGCCGACCGCTCGTCCAGCGCGGGCCAGTCGAAGGCCGGCGCCGCCGCGGCGAGCAGGTCCTCGTAGGAGTGCACGGACCGGCCGGGCCCGGCCAGGCTGTCGAGCACGCCCTCGTCCTCCGGGCTCGCGCCGGACACGATGACGTGCCTGATCGTCTCCGCGTGCGGCAGCACCTTGGCGAACAGCGGTATCAGGGAGGCGTCGACGATCACCGCGTAGTCGCCGGCGTGCGTGGCGATATAGCCCACCTGATCGGCGGACAGCCGGATGTTCAGCGTGTGCAGCACGGCACCCATGGACGGAATGGCGACGTACGCCTCGACGTGCTCGGCGTTGTTCCACATGAATGTGCCAACCCGCTGGTCGGCGTCGACGCCGAGGGACCGCAGCGCGCCGGCGAGCCTGGCCGCCCGCTCCCCCAGGGCCGCGTAACTGCGCCGCCGCGACGGCATGTCCCCGGCGCAGGTGACCACTTCCTTGTTCCCGTACGCCGTCGTGCCGTACCGCATGATCGATGTGATCGTCAGCGGGATATCCATCATCGTGCTGTCCACGGCTGCACCTCCTCGTGTAGTCCCTGACGGGATAGTGCCATGCGGACACTCGGCGCGTAAAACTCAGGTAAGGCCAAATCGTCCGCGCGCATCTCGGCGTCAGCGCCAAGCTCGGCGTCTTCGCGCAGCTTGGCGACGGCCCGTGCCACCGTGCTCTTGACCGTCCCCACGGACACGCCGAGCGCCGCCGCCACCTCGGGCTCTGACATGTCGTCGTAGTACCTGAGCATCACCGCGGCGCGCATCCGGCGCGGCAGGCGGTCAACGGCGCGCTGCACCACTTCGTGCAGGTCGCTGTCGCCCGTCTGATCGGCCGCCGGCTCGTCAGGCAGCTCGTCGGTCGGGTACTCGTCCACCCGCCGCCGCCGCCAGCCCGAGATGTGCGTATTGATCATGATCCGCCGGACGTACGTGTCGAGAGCGGCGGGATCGGTGATCCTGTTCCATGACTGATAGGTCTTGACCAGAGTCGCCTGGACGAGGTCCTCGGCATCCGCCCGGTTCCCGGTCAGCGCCTGGGCGGCCCGCAGCAAAGCCCCGCCACGGGAGCGCACGTAGTCGCCGAAGGCGACTCGGTCCCCTACAGTCATGGGTCCCCTACGCTCATGACATAACGCTACCCGCTGTGATTGCAAGCCCACGATACGCCTCGCTGCGTGACGACCGGCACGCGCCCCCGTGGCGCGTGGGACAGGAGTACGCGACTTGGGGCTATCCATCAGAGATGTATCTATGTGTCTTCCTGGACACACATTGCTGAATCACTTGACGTGTCCATACGGATACGCGCATCGTCGGAAATGACACTAGCGCTGGATGCAATCCCACGGAGGGCAAGTGCGGCGAAACGCGGACTTTCGCCAGGGTTGTGACGATCTCGTAGAATCCGCCACACCCGCCCGTTTTACCCGTAGGGCTTTGCTCCGCGCCGCGGTCTTCGGCCAGCGAAACAGCACCTACGACGACCTGTGGGACCCGGTCCACACCACGGCCCAGACCGCCGTCACCGGGCAGGTCCTCGATGTCAGCCCGCATCTGATCGTGCTCCAGACCCGGCAGGCCTCGCAAGCCCCGCACAACCCGCAGGCAGAGCTGCGGCTCGCCCTCTCGCCCTCGACCACCGCCTGGCGGGGGTCCGCGGTGGCGCCCGCGGCGCTGCGCCACGGGGACCATGTCGTCGTCCGCCGTCACCCCAGCCGCGGGGTCGCCGAGCGGATCTGGGCGCAGATCGGCCGCGTCACCGGCACGATCATCGAGGCCAGGGGCGGCGAACTCCTCGTGGACGAGGGGCCGGCCAAGGGCCGCAAGATCGTGCTGATCGACAAGGGCTCGTTCCGCCAGATCCAGGTCCGCTTCCCCATGCTCGAGCCGGGCTACCTGATCGACGTGATCGGCCTGCGCCAGCAGGGCTACCTGCGGGCGCTGACGCACGCCACGTCACAGCCGCCCTACCGCGCCGACCACCCGCCGGCGCCGCCCCTGATCAACGGGCACATCCCGCTGCCCATCAACGGCACGGCGGTCTGGCACGAACCAGGCGAGGAGCCGCCAGGCCTGCTCGGGGTCGCGTACCCCGCGCTCGACCCGGAAACGGATTGCGAACCCAGCCCCGCCACGGACGAGCCATTCGTCGTCGATCCGCACACCGCGGGTCCCGGCTGCGTCCGGCTGCCGTACCTGTCGGTGGGCAGCGCCGTCCGGCTGCACAACGAGTGCACGGATCGCACCGCGGTGCTGCCGGTGACGAGCTGCGGCGCCACGGCGCGGCTGTTCTGTGACCGGTGCGTGGAGTGCGGCACCTCCCCGCGAGGCAGGATCGCCGACCTGACCGTGACCGCCTTCGTGGAACTCGGCGGCGACCTCGAAAAAGGCTGCTTCAACGCGACTTTGGCCATCGCGGGCTGAGGAGATGGGCTGAGGAGATGATGGTGGGGGGAATGCACGTGCTCGACGCGATGCGGGAAGTCCAGGTACCGCTGCTCGCCGTATTGCTGCTCGGCGCCTTCGCGGCCAAGGCGCGCCGCGCCATTCACACGCGCTCGATCAGCGCCGGGATCAGCCCGACGGCGATGTTTCCCGTCCATCTGCGCCGCCCGATCGCGATCGGCGTGTGCGCCATCGAACTCGCCCTGGGCGTCGCCCTGCTGCTCACCGCGGGCCGGATCGGCGCGGGCATGCCCGCGCTCGCGGTCCGCTCGGCGACGGCGCTGCTGTTCATCATCGCGGTGGGAGCGCTGCATGAGCTGCGGACCAGGCAGCCGGACGTTGGCTGCGGCTGTTTCGGGGACCTGAGCGAGACTCCGGTGGGCTGGCGGGCGCTCGCCCGGTCGGGCCTGCTGTGCGCCGCCGCGATCGCCACGATCGGCGAAGCGCCGCTGAGCCGGCCCGCGTCGAGCGGCCAGGCCGGCCTGATCCTCGCCGCGCTGGCGGTCGAGGTGCTCGTGCTCGCCGCACTGTCCCCGGAGATCGGCGAGCTCATGGTCCGGCTCGGCTACTCAGAACCCTGCGAGGTGCGCAGGCTCCCCGTGCCGCGCACGCTGGGGACGCTACGGGCGAGCGCGTCCTGGCGGAAGTACCGCCGCTACCTCGTCTCCACTGACCCGACCGACGTCTGGCGCGAGGGCTGCTGGCGCTTCGTCGTCTTCCCCGCGATGCTGGCCAGCCGGCGGGTCGAGGTGGTGTTCGCGGTGTACCTGAAGTCGCGCCGCGGGCCGGTGCGCGCCGTGATCTTCGACGCGACGGCCGACAAGCGCACCCGCGACGCCGCGGGCGCCGCCGCCGACGCGGTGACCGCGATCATCCCGGCCCCGCGCAGCGGCCCGGTCCCCAGGCCTGCCCCGCCGATCACGGGCACAGGGCGCGCACCGCATGCCGTACCGCGCCGTGTGCAGCACCGCACGGCACAGCGCGTGGCGAGCCACCGCCACCGGCACTCTGCCGGTCTCTAAGCGTCTCTATGGAAAACGCAATAATAAAGAATAGATTCGATATTCCGAACGGGTCGTGGCGCCTGTCCGCGCCCCAATGACTTCCGCGGGACCCGGGCGGGCGCTTTTCAGATGGGCTGCGACCGCAGGAACTTGCCGAAATGCGGCACGGTGAACGCGATGAGCCCCCGCTCAGAGCTGTAGATGAGGCCCTTCTTGATCAGCCCGTCCCTGGCGGGAGACAGGCTGGACGGCCTGCGGCCGAGCTCGTCCGCGACATTCGCGGTGAGCACCGGCTCGTCGCCGATCGCGGCCATCGCGCGCATGTACTCCCGCTCAGCGGGGGTGGCCCGCTCGTACCTGCTGCCGAAGAAGCCAACCGCGAGCTCCGCTTCCGCCTCGGGCGCCGCCACGGCGACGTCCCCGGCGGTGACCGGGCTGGCCGCCGCGACATCCCAGGTGACCTTGCCGTACGCCTGGACGAAATACGGGTAGCCGTCGGCCGCCTCGTACAGCGCGTCGAGCGCGTCCTGCTTGAAGAGCACGTCTTCTCGTTCGGCCGGGGCGATCAGCGCCTGGTCGGCCGCCTCCCGGTCCAGCCGGTCGATCCGGACGTACCTGAACAGGCGCTCCGAGTAGCTCTTGCTCGCCGAAAGCACCGACGGCAAGTGCGGCAGCCCCGCCCCGACCACGATCAGGGGCCCGCCGGCCTGCGAGAGCTCGTGGCAGGCAGCGCACAGCGCCGAAACGTCCGAGGCCGGCACGTCCTGCATCTCGTCGACGAACAGCGCGATGCCCACGCCGAGATCGGCCGCCACCTCGGCGGCGTCGGCGAACAGCTCCGTGAGGTCCACTTCGAGGTCACCGGAATCGGCGCGGCCGCGGGCAGCGGGCACGTCGATGCCGAACTGCGCGGTGACCGAGGTGCCCTTGGGGGCCTTCGGATCGCGGAGCGCGAACGCCTTGAGCACCCCGAGGAAGGCGTCGATCCGTTCCGGCGCGCGATGCCGCGGGGCCAGTTCCCGCACCGCCATGTGCACTGCGGCGGCCACCGGGCGCCTGATCGACTGGTCGGGCCTGGCCTCGAGCTTGCCCGTGCCCCACAGGCGCTGCAGCGCCATCGACCGGAACGAGTTGAGCAGCACGGTCTTGCCGACACCCCGCAGCCCGGTGAGCACCATGCTGCGCTCCGGCCGGCCGCGGGCCACCCGCTCGAGCACGACCTCGAACTGGGCGATCTCCCGGTCGCGGCCGGCGAGCTCGGGAGGCCGCTGCCCGGCGCCAGGGGCGTAGGGATTCCGTACAGGGTCCACGAATCGGACTCTATGGCTTCCTCTAGCGAGAACCGTAGATTTCCGTAGAGAGCGCTATCGGCGTGTCGCTGGCTTGCCCGGGGGGACGACCCCCCGGAACCCCCCGGCTGCGCCTTAACGGCGCACTTGCGTCCGGGGCGCGTCCGGCTCGAGAGGCCCCTGGACCCTCGCTGCACCCTGACGCCGCACTTGCCCCCCCGCTGTCACTATTCCGCGTCAGACCCGCTGGACCCTGAGCCCCCGGGCCAAGGCGAGCCCGGGGGAGGTCCACCCCTCCCCCGGGCTCTGTCCCCATCTCGTTAGTGCAGGAGGTCCAGCTCGTTGGTGGCGTCGTCGACGTAGTAGACGCCCTTGCCGAGCGGGGCCACGGCCAGGCCGAACAGCGCTCCCGCGCCAGGCGGTGAACTGGAGGTGTCCAGCTTCTTCACGGCGACCTGAACGCCCTTCGGCGTGATCTCCACCAGGTTGCCGTTCTGGGAGTTGACAGTGAGGACGTCGCCGTTAGGCGCGATCACCACGCCCAGCGGGCCCTTGACGAAGACGCCCTTAGCCACCGTGGCGCCGACTCCGGCGGTGGTGACACGGGTCAGCGCGTGCGGGATCGCGGCGATCCTGTTGTTGAGCGTGTCCGCGACGTACAGCCAGCCGTTGGGGCCGAGGCCGACTCCGGTCGGCCCGAGGACAAGCGCGGCCGAGTTGGTCGCTTCCGCGAAGCCGGAGCCGATCGCGATCGCGGCGACCAGCTTCGGCGGCTTGAACGGCGACGTGTTGAGCGTCAGCCGCAGGACGGTTCCCTTGTGGACGACCTTGCCGCCCGCCGCCACCGTGCCGTTGAGCACGTTGGTGACGAACAGGTTGGTCCGGTACAGGGAACTGACCGCGGTCATGTCCCACGGCCCGTTGATGCCGTGCCCGTGGATCGTCTCCACGACACGGCCTACGCTGTTGAGCACGAGCAGGCAGCCGGCCTCGGACGACGCCGGGTTGCCGGCGACGGTCGGCAGGCTGCCGACGACGACCCAGCCGCTGGGCAGGATGTCAAGCGCGGTCGTCAGGCCGACCCCGCCGGGGCAGGCGCCAGGCAGGTTCTTCGGGCTGATCTGGGCGAACAGCGACACGGTGTGGTTCGGCGCGACCTCCACGATCGTCGTGCCCGTACCCTGCGCGTTCGCCTTGTCGTTGAAGTTGCTGACGAGGACGTCGCCCTTGTGCAACTTGCCGATGCTCTGCGTGGCGACGGCCACGCCGTACGGGTTGAGGTCCCCATTCTTCGGCACCGTCGAAGCCACTTTGCTGATGTGCGTGAAGCCGCCCACGAACGAGTGCGGGCTAGCCCACGCGGCGGGCGCGAGTGCTACTCCGGCAGCGAGGACGGCTCCCGCCGCCCCGGCGGTGGCTGCCAGCGTTACTCGATGGAAAACCGACATGCCTTGCTCCCTCCCGGCGTTTCCCGGAGTTTCCGGGGTCGCCGCTCGGCGGCGCGGAGCGAGTCGGGAGCATCCGGTCACTGGTAGGGCATCCGGCCGGCCGCAACCGGATGACACTCAGCTACGCCACCTACCGGAGATCACGAGCCGTGTTTGCGTTCGGTTCACTTTCATGAGCGAGCGGGCGAGCCCTGCCCTGCTGTGTCCGAGTCACCGGGACCGTTGAGGCGGGCAAGGTAGGCGTTATAGGCCGCGAGATGCTCGTCGTCGTCGACGCTGCCGTCCCTGACTGCCACAGGCGCGCCGGCGGAGCCGGCGCCCGTGCCGATGTGCTCGGCGAGGGTCGCGCGCCGCGCCGACTCGAGCCAGCCCATCCCGCCGGACGGACGGGTTTCGCGCGACCACGCGAAGAACGTCACCATGATCATCACGAACATGATCCCGGCACCGCCGATCCACATGACGGCGCCGCCCATGTGCACGTCGTCAAGCGCGGACGGCCCCCAGGACCGCGGCTCCATCGGCGCGAACGGGTCGGTGCTCGCGGAGCCGAGGACGACACCGGTGAACGCGT
>Ga0335073_10008366_pt1 | contig 14512 bp, 13 predicted proteins | sample Lox_Sample_22_FD_207093 | JGI IMG/M metagenome (GOLD analysis project Ga0335073, IMG submission 207093) | Soil microbial communities from Loxahatchee National Wildlife Refuge, Florida, United States - Lox_Sample_2.2 | ecosystem: Environmental > Terrestrial > Soil > Wetlands | place: USA... | reverse complement strand
GGCCCCGCCATCGCCCGATTCCCCGACGACGCTCACGTTTCCAGGTGCCGTTGGTATGTTGTCGTTGTCCCAGACCTTCGCAGCCTTGGGCTGATCTTTCTTTTCTTCGCGAGCCCGGCGCGCAGCGGCGGCAAGCGTATCCTGCTGCGTCGATTGCGGCGCATCCTGCCGCGCGGCGGCAATCGCGGCGGTCGAGGCCAAAAGAATCGCAAGGCTGCAGGCGGCCAGTTTCATCGAAGCGTCTCCGATCCTCCCCATGGTAGTCGCCGCGAGAGCGCGTTGGCAAATCCTGCTTGCGCGCGCATCCAAAGAGGCACCTGTACGCGCGGGCCGGCTCGCGCCTGGCAAAGCCGGCGCCGTTCCGCCCGGCCCGGGCCCATTGGGGTATCATGGGCGCCGTGAACGCGCGTATGGAGGCGCCGGAATGAATCGTCGGGCGGCCTTCCTTCTGCTATGCGGCTTGCTGCTTGCGCCGCTCGCGTCGCCGGCTGCGGCGCGGGCCCGCGATCCGCTGGTGCCGCGCGCCTTTTTCTTCACTGCCGCACAATCCGCGCAGAATCCCGCGCCCGCCGCCGAGACGCAACCTCCGCGACCGAATGTCACCGCATACGCGCTGCCGCCCGCTCTGTACGAAAAAGCGCATCACCTTGGCCAAATCGAATTGTGGTTCGCGCTGCTGGGCTTCGCTTACGGCGTGGTCTTGCTGTGGCTGATCCTGAAATGGAGGCTCGCGCCGAAATACCGCGACTGGGCGGAGAAAGCCTCGCGCAACCGATTCGTCCAAGCGGCGATCCTCGCGCCGCTGCTGATCCTCACGATCGACGCGCTCAGCCTGCCTCTCGACATCCACCAGCAGTGGGTCGACCGCCGCTACGGCCTCTCGATCCAGAGCTGGCCGTCGTGGATGTGGGATTGGACGAAGAGCGAACTGCTCACCGTGATCGGCGGAGCCATAGTCGTCTATATTCTTTACGCGGTGATTCGGAAAAGCCCGCGCCGCTGGTGGTTTTACTTCTGGTTGGTGTCGCTGCCGCTCGGCTTGCTGGTTGTGTTCGCACAGCCGCTCGTGGTCGATCCGATGTTCCACAAATTCGAGCCGCTCGCGCAAAAAGATCCGGCGCTTACGGCGTCCCTCGAAAGGCTGGCGCGCCATATCGGCGAAAACATCCCGCCCGAGCGCATGTTCTGGATGGGCGCCTCCGAGAAATCGACGGAGCTCAACGCCTACGTCACCGGCTTCGGCGCCTCCAAACGCATCGTCCTGTGGGATACGACGGTCGCCAAGATGAACACGCCGCAAATCGTGTTTGTCGCCGGCCACGAAATGGGACACTACGTCCTGCGGCACATTCCGAAGGGGATCGCTCTCGGCGCGCTATTTTCCCTGCTGTTGTTTTATCTCGCCTTTCGCTCGATCGATTGGATGATGTCGCGATGGGGACCCGCGTGGCATATCCGCGGCGTCGACGATCTTGCGTCGCTGCCGGCCCTGCTCTTGCTGCTGGCGATTTTCTCCTTCGTCTCCGATCCGATCGCCAACGCCGTCAGCCGCCATTTCGAGCATCAAGCCGATCAGTACGGACTCGAAGCCACGCACAGCCTGACGCCCGATTCCGGCGAAGTGGCCGCGCAATCGTTTCAGGTTCTCGGAGAAGTCGATCTGTCCGATCCGGCGCCCAATCCCGTGGACGTGTTCCTCTTCTACACGCATCCGCCGGTCGCCGACCGCATTCGTTTCGCGCTGACCTACGACCCCTGGGCCAGCGGCGGCCACGGCGCATTCGTTGAGCATTAGCCATAGCTTGGAGGCGGCGATGAAGCGGCTGTGCTTACTTCTTCTTTTTTGCGCTCCCTGCGCGCTCGGAGCCCCGAAGACAGGGATCGTTGGGACGATTACGGATGAGAACGGAGCCGCGCTTTCAGGGCATCTGGCAACTCGCGTCCTGGTGCATTGGGATGCGAGCGGCTCGGACACCGGACTCAAGAGCAACGCCGGAATCCCAAAGGATATCGTGGTTGAGGTAGATTCGACCGGGCACTTCGAGGTCACACTCCCGCCCGGTTTCTACGATGTCTTCGTCTCGGCGATGGCTTTTTCCCCGAAGTGCCGGAAAGTAAGAGTTCGGGCCGGCGAAGTGGTGACCTTCGACGCAAAGCTCCGCATTGACCCGCTCGTGTCAAGAGAGCTTGCTGACAAACCCTTCTGATCGCGATTACACCCGCTGCTAATTCGGCGCCGACGTCGCCACGCTGCGATCGCCCTGCGCGCGGCTCGCCGCACGCGCGTGCAATTTCATGCGGATGTGATTCCTCGGCCGCAGCGTGACGAGCGGCTCCGGCGTCACGTCCTGCCCCGGCAGCAGGCTTAGCCGGAATTTCTGCGCCAGCGTCGCGATCACGATCGCGGCTTCCATCAGCGCGAACCCCTGGCCGATGCACCGCCGCGGCCCGTCGCCGAAGGGAAAATACGCGCCCGCCGGCAGCCGCTGCATCAGCCCATCGAGCCAGCGCTCGGGACGAAACACGTCCGGCTCGTCGTAGAACCGCGGATCGCGATGCGTCACCCACGGTGCCAGCAGAATCGTCGAGCCCAGCGGAATGTCGTACCCGCCGATCTGGCACGGCTCGATCGCCATCCGCGCCAGGATGTACGCCGGCGGATACATTCGCAGCGATTCGTTCATCACCGCCTGCAGATAGGGCAGCCGCTGCAAATCGCCCACCTCGGGCGAACGCCCGCCCAGCACGCCCTGCAGTTCGTCGTACAGCCGCTCGGCGACCTCCGGCTTCTGGCTCAGCGCGTACCACGTCCACGAAAGCATCTGCCCCGTCGTCTCGTGCCCCGCGATGAAAAGCGTCATCGTCTCGTCGCGAAGCTGCTGCGTGGTCATATGGCTGCCGTCGTCGTCCATCGCGTCCATCAGCAGCGCGAGCAGATCGTCGTGGCGGGCTTGGCCGTTCGCGCCCCGCCGTTCCGCAATAATCCGATACACCAGCGAATCCATGAACGCGAGCTCCTGATTCGCCCGCCGGTTGTTCGGCGTCGGCCAGCTCTCGGGAATCCTCACCGGCAGGCGCTGCCGCCGCAGCGAGTAGCGCATCAGAAACGTCATCGCGCGTCCCACCTGCTCCGCCTCGCCGGGCAGCGTGGTGCCGAAAAGCGTGCGCACGGCGATGTCGAGCGTCAGCCCCATCATGTCCTGGGAGACGTCGCGCTCCTCGCCGTCGCGCCAGCGCGCGATGTGGTCCTGCGCGATCTGCGTCATCGTGGCGGCGTAGCCGTTCACCCGCGAGCGGTGAAACGCGGGCTGCGCCAGCCGCCGCTGCCGCCTCCAGAAGTCGCCTTCGCTGATCAGCAGGCCCTGCCCGAGCATCCGCCCCGTGATCCGCCGCGTCAGCTCGCTCTTGTGGAATTTGCCCTGCTGCACCACCAGCACCTGCTCGATGAAATCCGGCGAGTTGAGCAGGATGCGCTCCTGCATCATCACGTGGAAACGGACGATATCGCCGTACTGCCGGGCGTATTCCCGCATCATACCCAGCGGGTCCTTGCGGACCTTGAACACGACCCCGGCCACCGGCAGCCCCTTCGGCCCCGGCGGAACGTGCTGCCCGTTTGAAGACATGATGGAATCGCGCGAGTCCGCGCGGCCTCCTGTGTCATCTGATTGTAGCGCGGGCCGCCCTCCTTTTTCTGCCCGCGCGGGAAGGGATAAAATGCTTGTGGAGCATCCACCGTCTGAGAAAGAGACACACGTGCCAGTCGAAAAGCCGGGATGGATCGACCAGGTCGAGGGGATCCTCGGACAGCTTAACGAGGGTGTGCTCATCGCCGACGGGAACCACCGGATGATCTTCGTCAACGGACGCCTCGCCGAAATGGTCGGCAGCCCCGCCTCCGAGCTCGTCGGCCAATTCGCCTCGGAGTTTTACGCGCCGGCCGAATACGCGTACCTGATGGCGCACTCCGTGGGGAGCAAGCTCGAAGGCCAGGCCCGCTTCGAATTCGTCCTGCCCCAGAAAAGCGGCGCCCGCTTGCCGGTTATCATCAGCGCGCGGCGCGTCGAGGATTTCGACGGGCGCTCGTACGCCATCGTCATGTTCACCGACATCTCGGAGCAGAAGCACGCCCAGGCGCAGTTGCTCAGCGTCAACGAGCAGCTCGAGCGGCGCCAGAAGGAAATCGACGACGACCTCGTCCTCGCCTCGCGCGTACAGCAGAGTCTCGCGCCCCGCTCGCTCGTCTGGGGCGGCATGCGCGTCGAAACCTTTATGCATCCCGCGCGCACGATCGGCGGCGATTTCGGGCTCGTACGCCCGCACGACGACGAACATCTCACGATGCTCGTCTGCGACGTTTCCGGCCACGGCATCGGCTCGGCCCTGGTCGCGAATCGCCTCTACACCGAAATTCAGACGCAGATTCGAACCGGCATGCCCCTCGGCGAGATGCTCGCGGAACTCAATCGCTTCGTGATGCAGAGCATCAACAACTCGTCGTTTCTCTTCACCGCGGCGGCGGCGCGCTTCGATCGCGGGGGGCGCCGCATGATTTTCGCCGGCGGGGGGCACCCGCCCGCCATGATCGTCACGCCCGGCCGGCAGCCGCGCCTGCTCGAATCGCGCGGCATGGTTCTGGGTGCGCTCGAGGATGCGGTCGGCGCCGACGCCGAGATCGAGGCCGCTCTCGAGCCCGGCGATCGCGTCGTCCTCTATACCGACGGCCTTACGGAAGCCTTCAATGCCGAGGGCGACATGCTCGATGTCGAGGGCCTCCAGAAAATCGTCCGCGAAACGGCGCATTTGCCGCTGTGCGACATGAAGCACACCATTCTCGATCGCGTCGCCGCCTGGCGCGAAGGCCCTCCGAAGGACGATATGTCTCTCGTCCTCCTCGAAGTCCTCTGACGTTATAATTGCTTCTCGCTTTCAGGTTTGGGAGGTTTCGTGGCAGAAACAGTCCGATTGACGGCAACCGCCAAAGCGGCCGGCTGCGCGGCCAAGCTGAGCCCCAGCATCCTTGAGAACGTCCTGAAGCGCCTGCCGGTGCAGCACGATCCCAACGTCCTCGTCGGCTTCGAAACCGCCGACGACGCCGCCGTCTATCGCCTCACTCCCGATCTCGCGCTCGTCCAGACCGTCGACTTTTTCACGGCCATCGTTGACGAGCCCGATCTCTTCGGCCAGGTCGCCGCCACCAACGCGCTCAGCGACGTTTTCGCCATGGGCGGCCGTCCGATCTCCGCGCTCACGATCGTCGCTTTCCCGCCGGCGCAACCGCCCGAAGTGCTCGAAGAGGTTCTGCGCGGCGGCCTCACGAAAATGATCGAGGCCAATTGCACCGTCGTCGGCGGCCATTCGATTCGCGACGACGAAATCAAGTTCGGCTACGCCGTCACGGGACTGATTCATCCCGAAAAAGTCTGGCGCAACGTCGGCGCGCGCCCCGGCGACACGCTGATCCTCACGAAGCCGCTCGGCACCGGCGTGATCGCCACCGCGCTGAAGCAGGGCAAGGCCGAGCCCGAGTGGGTCGCCGCCTCCGTCGCCTCGATGACGCGCCTCAATCGCGACGCCGCCGAGGCCCTGCACGAAATCGATGACGCGGCTCCAGCCGGCGCCAGGCCGGTCCACGCCGTCACCGACGTCACCGGCTTCGGCCTGCTCGGCCACTCGCGCGAGATGGCCATCGGCAGCGGCGTTTCGATTCGCATCGATCCCACGCGCATCGCGTATCTACCCGGCGCCATCGACGCCGCGCGCGGCGGCTTCCTCTCCGGCGGCCTCGCCAACAATCGCCAATTCGTCGAAGGCTGCGCGCAATTCGCTCCGTCGATCCCCGAGGAGTTCCGCTCGCTCCTGCTCGACCCGCAAACATCCGGCGGCCTGCTCGCGTCGCTCGCGCCCGAAGCCGTCCCCGCGGCGCTGGCCGCCTTCAACCGCCGCAACGTCCCCGGGCGCGTGATCGGCGAAGTCGTCGCCAAGCGCTCCCCGCTCATCGAAGTCTCTTGAAGTCGCGCGTCAGTTTCATTGCGCTGAGTCCGGGCGCTCTACAAGCCTTTCACATCACTGGATAAGAATAGAAAGTGCCGTAAATAATTGCGTTTGGATTACATCTGGTCCTTTCCAACATATCTTCCACCTCCTCGCTGAACTCGCCATTTTCCGGCACCGGGTTAGCCCGTTCGACACCCAGCAGCTTCCATCCGTAGCTCTCTAACATCCGAGTGCACTTTTCACGGAACTCTTCCGGGCTGGCCGCCCAAGTCGTGACAACCGTGAACGCTGGCCGAAACGCGTCCGGCGTCCGCTCGTCGCTCCAGCTAATTTCGATGGTACCGATCCAAATATCGGGCCGCTCCATTTGCCCTCCGCAGTCAGCGTATTGCAACTCATGTCATGCCATAACTTCTGATAAGCGTCTTAATTATTCGGAAACCGATCCGCCCCAAAACTCCCCCGATAGTCGCCTGAAAAAGGCGAATCGTGTACACTTCCCGCGTTCATCTTCTTCATGGATCCGGTCACTCACGGCATCGCCGGCGCGCTCCTCGGCAAGGGATTTTTCTCCAGACGCCAGGCCAAGGTCGCGGTCTTCGCCGCCACGCTCGGCGCCGTCTTTCCCGATATCGACGTCTTCTACGAGGGCTACGCCGAATTCGCCCATCACGATCCCCTCGCGATCGTGAAATATCACCGCGCGATCACGCACTCCTTCGTCGGCCTGCCTTTCTTCGCGGCTCTGCTCGCCGCGCTCACGCCGCCCGTGCTCCGTCTGCTCAAGCGCCCGTTCCCGCGCCTGCGCGACTGGGAATCGCCGCCCTTCTGGCTGCTCACCGTGATCTACGGCGTCGGCATCGCGAGCCACATCCTTCTCGACGGCATGACGTCCTTCGGCACGCGCATGTGGTTCCCGCTCTCCACGCGCCGCGTCGCCTGGGACCTGCTCTTCATCATCGACTTCGCGTTTACGACGATCATCCTCGCGCCTCAGGTGATCGCCTGGATCTATCGCGACCCGGCGAAAAGCCGCGGCCGCGCGTGGAAGATGTGGATCGCCTTCACCGCCGGCGATCTCATCGCCTGGCTGCTGACGCGCGCCGCATCCTATCCATTTCATTTCTGGATCGTGGTGCTGATCGGCGCGCTGCTGGCCGCGCTCTTCTTCGTGCCGGCGGTGAACGGCTGGGGATTCAAGGTCACGCGCGCCGAGTTCTGCCAGGTCGGCACGTGCCTCGCGCTCGTCTATCTCTTTCTCTGCGCGCTCGCGCATCATCAGGCGATGACGAAAGTGCGCGCCTTTGCCGCCCAGCATCGAATCGACGTCGAACGAATCGGCGCGCTCCCGATCCCGCCGTCTCTGCTCGATTGGGGCGACGCGATCCGCTCGCCCGGCGGAATTTACGTCGCGCAATTCGACCTGCGCGAAAAACATCCGCCCGTTTTTTCGTTCGTCGCCGATTCGCCGCTCGACCCCTACATCGCTCGCGCCTTCGCCATGCCCGAAGTCCAGCTCTACTGGCAATTCGCGCGCTTCCCGGTGATTCACAGTTACGTGGACGACGGCATGCACGTCGTCGAACTCGGCGAAAATCGCTTCACCGACGGGCGCCGCCGCAGCCCCCAGCCCTTCACCTACCAGGTGGTTTTTGACGATGCGGGAAACTTGGTCGGGCAGGGTTGGCTCAACGTGGGTATGACGCCGCGTTCCATCCGGCGCCTCGTGCCGCAGCAGCCCGTCGCCCGTCCCGCCGCGCCGGAGAAAAACGCTCCATGAAAATCCTCATCTTCAGCGACATTCACGGCGACACGCGCACGCTGGCCAAGATCGTCGCGCGGCCCGCCGATCTTTACATTGCCGCTGGCGATCTCGCCACCTTCGGCCGCGGCCTCGAGCCCTGCGGCGAAGTCCTTCAGCCGCTCGGCCAGCGCCTTTGGGTCCTGCCGGGAAATCACGAAACGCACGACGACACGCGCGCCTTCTGCCAACGATTCGGCTTCGTCGATTTTCACCGCCAGGTGCGCACGCTCGAATCCGCGAACGGCCCGGCGCTCTGGGCCGGCCTCGGCTACAGCAATATCACGCCGTTCCAAACGCCCGGGGAATATTCGGAGGAAGAAATCTCAAAAGCTCTCGCGGCCTTCGATGGACTCCATCCCCTCTATCTCGTCGTCCATTTTCCGCCGATCGATACCAGGCTCGACGAATTCGCTCCAGGAAAACACGCCGGCAGCCCCGCGCTCCGCGAATGGGTCCTGCGCGAACAGCCCGTTGAACTCTTCTGCGGCCACATCCACGAAACCGCCGGCCTCACCGATCGCCTCGGCTCCACGGTCTGCATCAACGTCGGCAAGCACGGCCACACCCTGGAAATTTAGGCGCGGCGCCGTAGCGCCGGCCTGCCCTGAGTCACTTCGAAGGGCGCCCGCCGGCTTTTTGCTTTTTTTTGCGAAGCGAAGGTGGACCCAAGGAAGTTGCGGAAGCTACCGGGGACTATTCCGCGAAGGCTTTTCCGGATAAATCACCAGCTGCCGCCGGTCGCCCGAGCCCTCGCTCATCGTGCGCACACCCGCCGCGCCGTTCAATTCCAGGTGAATGATCCGCCGCTCGCGCGACGACATCGGATTGAACCGGAACTCCTGCCCCGTCTCGCGCACGCGCTGCGCCGCCACTCGCGCCGAAAGCTTCAGCTCCTCGAGGCGCGTCGCGCGGTACTCGCCGCAATCGAACCGCACGCGATCGTGCAGCAAGGGATTCAACCGCAGCCACCGGTGCGCCACGTGCTCGAGCGCCAGCAGCAGCTCCGCGTTGCGTTCGAGCAAGAAATCCTGATCGGTGCCGCGAAACGCCACCACGAGCGACTCACCCTCGGGCCCGCCGTCCGCCCGGACGATCTCATACTCCACCTCGACCCCCATCTCGCGCACCACGAGATCGAGAAACCGCTTCAGATCGCCCTCCGCGCGTTCGCGGTCGAACGGAGGAATCTCCCGCGGCGGCTGTTCCCTCCGCGGCGGACGTGACGCGCCCCTGTGCGGGCCGGGTGTTCGCTGTTCGCTCATTCTTTCTTCTTATTATTCTTGAACTTGCTTCGCGACGGCAGCGGTTGACTCCGGTTCAAATACCACTGTTGCGCCACGCCGATCAGGTTGCTCGTGAAATAGTAGAGGTTCAGGCCGCTCGAAAGCCGCAGAAATATCACGCTCATGAATAGCGGCATGAATGCCATCATCCGCTGTTGGGCCGGATCGACTGTCGCCGTCGGCATCGGCGTGATCTTGGTCACCAGGTACGACGTCAGCCCCATCAGGATCGGCAGCACGTAATAGGGGTCCTTCGCCGAAAGATCGTGAATCCACCAGATCCACGGCGCGTGCCGCAATTCGATGGCCCCGTTCAGCATCCGGTAGAACGCCCACAAAATCGGCAGTTGCGCCAGCATCGGCAGGCAGCTTCCCAGCGGATTGATCCCTTCCCGCTGATAGACCGCCATCACCTCTTCGTTCATCTTCCGCTTGCGCGGATCGGACATCGAATACTTCTTGTACTTGTCCTGGATCGACTTGATTTCCGGCGCCACCATCTGCATCTTCCGCTGCGAATGGAACGTCCAGATGCGGATTGGCAGCAGCACCATCGTGATCGCCAGCGTGAAGACCACGATCGACCAGCCGTAATTCGGGATGTACTTGTGCATCCATTCCAGCGCGAAGAGCAGCGGCTTGGCGATCACTCCGAACCAGCCGAACTGCACCAGCTCTTCGAGCGACGGGTGCACCTTCTCGAGGATCGAAAGGTCCTTCGGACCGACATACGCTCGCAGTTTCACGGGCCCCGCCAGCACGCCCCCGACCGCCACCTCCGCTTCCGGTTCGCTCGCCGCCTGGTTGTTCTCGGTGAAGTGATGCCACTGCGTCCAATCCCACGAAGAAACATCCGTTCCGTTCGGAATAAACGTCGCGGTGAAGAACTGGTCCTGGATCCCGGCCCATTCCATCGGGCCGGGTCGCTCGAATGGCTCGATCTGATTTCCGGGCGTCCCGAGCTTCTTGGACGCCAACGTATTGAGTTTCCCGTTCTGCTTGTAGAAAGCGGTGAGGAGTTGCGATTCGCCGAAAGCTGCGCGATCGCCGAATCCTCCGAGCCACGCGACCCCCACGCGCAGCGGTTTGCCGTCGAGTGTCGCCGCGACGTCGATCGAAAGCTGGTAGTTCTGCGTGAAAGTGAATTTCTTGGTTACGTCGAGGTGGCCGTTGCTCCAGTGGAACGTCAGGTCCGCCGGCGCGGGAACCGTCTCCTCGGAGGGCGTCATCTCGTACAGCGCCGAATTCGCCTCGGCCTCGAGATCCTTGTCCGTCATCACGAGCGAAAAGGGCCAGCCCAATTCCTGCGCCGCATCCGGATTTACAAGGTCCAGCGGCTTCGGCGGTTTTTCTTCGTCCAGGTATTTTTTCAGCTTCCAGCTGCGCACCACGCCGCCGCGGTTCGAAAGCTCCACGTGATACAGCGTGCTGTCGACGGCAATCGTGGTCTCGGCTTTTGCTTCAACCGGCTTGACGTTCGTCGGCGCCGAGGTCGCGGCGGCTGTGCCCGCCCCAACGGCCGTCTCGGGCGCTGCCTTGCCGCCGCCTGCCTGTGCGGGCGCGCTCTGCACCGCCGTGGCCGGCTTTTGCGGCGGGGTTGGCGGCGCGAAGAAATGCATCCAGACGAAAGTGACAAGAACAACGAGGACGACGAAAACGATCCCGCGCGTCTGGTCCGACATCTCCTTCACAGTCGAAGCTCCACTTCGCGCAGGTTCGCAGCGGGCTCGGCACCGGCTTTGTAGGTCGCGGCGTCAGCCGTGGCGTCGGTGCCGCCGCCCGCCGGAGGCTTCAGCCCCTGACGGTCCGGAAGCTCGTCCGGCACTAGATCGACTCCGCCCTTCGTGAAGGGATTGCAGCGCAGCAGCCGCTGGATTGCCAGTGCACCGCCGCGCCGGGCGCCGTGGCGCGCCACCGCTTCATACGCGTAGTTCGAGCAGGAGGGATAAAACTTGCACGCGCCGCCGACAAGGGGCGCGAGCAGCGCCATGTAAATCCGCAGCAGGAAAAGCAGCGCCCACGCCCCGATCGACCTCGGCTGCCCTCTCATGGGCCAGGTTTTGGCGCGCGCGGCAGCAGCGACAGCAGCTCCGCTCCCAGCGCCGTGAAATTCGCCGTCGCGGCCGAGCCGCGCGGATGAATCACAATGTCCCATCCCGGGGCGATCTCCTGTCGGTGCAATCGTACGGTTTCGCGGAGCCGTCGCCGGATTCGGTTGCGCCGGACCGCGCTTCCCAGCGCCTTCTTGATGCTCCAGCCGAATCGGCTGACCTCGAGGCCATTGGGGCGAAGAAATACCGTGAACTCGCGGCTCGTCCGCCTGCGCCCTTCGCGATACACCGCGTCGTATTCCACGCGGCGCACCAGCCGGCAGGCGCGCGGCAAATCGAGCCTCGCCGCATCAGATGCGCGTGAGACTGTGGCGTCCCTTCTTGCGTCGCTGTGCGAGTACTTTGCGTCCACCTTGCGTCTTCATGCGCGTGCGAAACCCGTGCTTCTTGTGGCGGGCGCGCACGTGCGGCTGAAATGTCCTTTTCGGCACCGGTCCTTCTCCTCTGCTTGGCTGGCCCTTCGCGGCGGCGGATTGCGCGCTCGGATATGCTTCGAGGCCTAAAGTGAATTACGTAGTGTATGCGACGCGAGTTACGCGGTCAAGGAACCCTCGCGTCTCAGGCTGAAGATCGGGCAGGCGCCTCGGGCTTATGGGAGCGCCGGTGCGCCTTTAGCTTCATCGGACCCACTTCGCCCCGCAGCCAAATTCACGATAGCCGGCCATCCCCCGGGGAAATTCCCCGCTTGCGACACGCGCCAAAGAGTAGTAGACATTGCACCCCGTGGGGGTGGATCTCATGCAAATTTGCCCCGTTCCCGGCGATTTGCTGCTCGCGCTTGTTTGCGCAACGGCTGCGCCTCGCTCTCGCGCGCAATCCGCTGGACCAAGGGCGTCAACGCCGCCGCGATTCCGCTGCTCACCACGCCGCGCCCCGGCTTGGTCGGTGATCTTCCCGCGTCGGAGCGCGAATCGCGCGGCTCGAAGCGTTTCCGTTCGTCGCGAATCCCTGCGGCCTCGGCAACGGCTGGACCGCAGGTTCCGGCCATTGAGGCAACCGGTCGATGCGGCAACGATTTCGTAGCGGCCGCCTTTTGGGCGGGCCGGCCTTGCGCCGCACGAAATCGAAGGAGAACAACATGCGGGCAGGTCTTCTGCTTGCGGCCGTGATCTCTTGTTTGGTTGCTGGCATGGGCGGAGTGTTCGCGCGGCAGGCGCGCGCCATGGGCCCCATCCCAACCGATTGCGATCGGGTGTGCCTCGAAGGCCTCGCCACGAATTATCTCAACGCGCTCGTAGCCCACGATCCGAAGCGCCTGCCTCTCGCCGCCGACGTGAAATACACCGAGCAGGATCAGGTGATGGACGTCGGCGACGGTTTCTGGGGCACCGCCACCGAGGTCGGCCACTTCCGCCTGTGCTTTTCCGATCTCGTGATGGAGCAGATCGGCTGCATGGTGACGATGCACGAAGGCGATCATCTGGTGATCGTGGCGATGCGGCTGCGGGTGGAGCTGGGGCGCATCACCGAGATCGAGACCACGTATTACCGCCAGGGCGGGGGCGGGCCGAACGCCATCGCGGACCTCGACGCCAGCACGCCGGACCCGATCTGGTCCGCCACGGTGCCGCCGGCCGAGCGCCCCTCCCGCGCCCAAATGATTTCGACCGCCAACATGTATTTCGCCGGCCTCGAAAACAACGACGGCAAGGGCGTCTACCCCTTTGCCGACGATTGCAACCGCATCGAGAACGGCATGCAGACCACCAACAACGCCACGCTCTCGCCGAACGCGCCGTTCAACGCTTTCGCCATGAGCTGCATGGACCAGTTCAAGAGCGGCTACTACGCGATCGTCACCCGCATCGACTACCGCCGCTTCCCGATCGTCGACCAGGAGCGCGGCGTCGTCTGGGCCAATTTCATCTTCGATCAGAACGGCACGGTGCAGACGATCCACCTGACCAACGGGCAGACCGTGTCGATGAAAAATTTCAACCGGCCGTCGAGCATCGAGGGAACCGAGGCGTTCAAGATCACGGGCGGCCTGATTCACCGCATCGAGATGGTCGGCTCGGGCTTGCAGTACCATCTGCATTCGGCTTGGGGCGGCATCGGCGACAAGTAACTACACGTGGCAGGTGGAAGGGCGGCGTCAGGCGGAAGCGCGAGCCCTTTAGGCTCGCGAAAGAGGAAGGGCGTTTTTCGGGGCTTTAGAGTCTGTGTGACAACCGGGATTCTTTGTGGGTCGTGGCTTCCAGCCACGACATAAGCCGCGCAAAATCTTCACGGGCTTCAGCCCCTGAAGTTCCCGAACGCGGTTGCCACACAGACTCTTTAGCCCCGGACGCTCCGGAATGCACGAAAGGAACCTCGGCTCATGAAACGATCGGCGCGCGTGGTGGTGTTGGCAGCAACGGCATTCGCATTTTGCCTGGCGTGGGCGGGGACGCCGCGCGCGCAAGCGCTGCAATCATCGTCGCCGCCCGCCGCGCAGCCCTCGGCGCCGCCGCAATCATCGCAGGCCCCGCGCACGACCAGCCCGACGCAAGTCCAAGCGCAAGCCGCCACCGCGAATCTCTCGCAGGGCACGGAGACCGGCATCGCCACATTCTTGCAGCACTGCATGATCTGCCACGGCAATCCCGCCGTGCCGCGGGCGCCCGCGCCCGACACGATCCGCCAGATGTCGCCCGAGCGCATCTACGAAGCGCTGACCACCGGCGTGATGAAGCCCCAGGGCGATTCGCTCAGCGACGGCCAGAAAAAAATGCTCGCCACATTCCTCAGCGGCCGGCCGCTTGGCAGCGCGCAAGAGGGAGACGCGAACTCGATGCCGAATCACTGCCCGTCGAATCCGCCCCTCGCCGATCCCTCCGCCGGCCCCGATTGGAACGGCTGGGGCAACGGCCCCTCGAACACGCGCTTCCAATCCGCCGCGGCCGCCGGCCTCACGCCCGGAGATGTTCCCAAGCTCAAACTGAAGTGGGCCTTCGGCTATCCGGACGGGCTCTCCGCGTTCGGCCCGCCCTCGGTGGTTTCGGGCCGCGTCTTCGTGGGCACCGACATCGGCTACATCTACTCGGTCGACGCGCAAACCGGCTGCGTCTACTGGTCGTATCAGACGAAAGGCTCGGTGCGCACGGCGATCACCGTCGCGCCCGTCACCGGACTGGGCGCCACGAAATACGCCGCCTACTTCGGCGACGCGCACGCCTACGCCTACGCCATCGACGCGCAGACCGGCAAAGAGCTGTGGGTGACGCGCATCTCCCAGAATTTCATCGAGCGCATCACGGCTGCGCCGAGCGTCTACGGCGGACGCGTCTACGTGCCGCTCTCGAATTCCGAGGAATTCTCCGCGTCGTCGCTCGATT
>Ga0335073_10008365_pt1 | contig 14512 bp, 12 predicted proteins | sample Lox_Sample_22_FD_207093 | JGI IMG/M metagenome (GOLD analysis project Ga0335073, IMG submission 207093) | Soil microbial communities from Loxahatchee National Wildlife Refuge, Florida, United States - Lox_Sample_2.2 | ecosystem: Environmental > Terrestrial > Soil > Wetlands | place: USA... | reverse complement strand
AGCGAACAGTCGGTTGAACCAAGGCGTAGGGCAGCATCATGAGAAGCAGTGCAGCCGCCACGTATAGATAGCGCCAGTCTCTGCTCGCGATCCTGGCGCCCAGCCCCACGAACCCGATCGCCGCGACAATCCACATAATTGCCTGCTCTGATACGGCGATGGTCCCGGTGTCGGGCAACCACATCCAGCGCGGAGGGAAGTAGTATTCCCACACGTGTCTTGCTGTGATCTTTAGCGCGGCGAGCGGGTGCTCTCGTATCCATTGTTCCGTGCGGGCGATCCAAAGCTTATTCCAGCCGAGTTCACCTCCGGCGGCCTTCATATTGGCAAACGCCCGGGGATTAAGAAACGGGTCGACCTCATCGACGCGGTCCGCGTAGGCCTTCCTCAGGTCTGCGGGACTGATTGCCTTGTCATAATAGCCTTGCGCAAAATTGAAGCCGAAACTGCTCCGAGACCACACGCGCTCGCCGAATACAGCTTCGTTACGGAGCGCCCAGGGAAAGGAAATTACGACAAACAGCACCGCCGAGGCCGCCGCCGTCGCCGCGAAACCCCGCCAGCCGCGCCTTCGAAGGGCGAGCCAGCCAAGCATCCCGTAACAGGCAAGCGCGGCCGGCAGGCTGAACAAACTCAACACGCCGCCCGCGCCCGCCATGAGACCCAAATCCGGCCAGCCCGGTCGTTGTTCGCGGGCGTCGAGCGCAAGCAAGCGAGCCAGGTAGAGGGCGATGGCGGCCGCCGCGAGCGCGCCCTCCCAATGCCGGAATCCTTTCATCTCGAAGAAGATGTTCAGTGGAAAGAGGGCGAGTACAACAATGGCGCCGAAGCGCGCTACCGGCGCCACGTTGAGCCTCGCAAACGCAGCGTCAAGGGCCAGGAAACTGATATAGATGAATGCAAGCGAAAGACATGACAGGGTGAATTCGGCGATCGGCGTGCCGACTCCAAGAAAACGATAAATCGTCCCGACCAACAGCGGCATTCCCGGCGAGAGATGGGCGGTGAGGCCGGTGCCGGGACCATAGGCGTCCGCCAGTTCGCCCCTGGTGGCGAAAGCGGCCGCCTCAAAGAAACCCTCGCTCGGAATAATGCCGAACCCTTCATGGAATACCCATGCAAATCTTAGCGCCGCCCCAAGGATCAGGGTGCCGGCGATGGCCCAGCGCATCGTTCTTCGATTGTTTAGACTCTCGCCGGCGGACGCGAGCAGGTCGGACAGCCGTAAAGTATTCATAAGGAATACTCGCCTTATAGTGAGCGGCCCCGGTGTCCCAGAGGCGTCAGTTGACAGGCGCATTTAACAACATTCTTCGGATGAGTTGCCGAGTGATTTGAAATCTGCCTTATCCCGACAATTCGGGCAAGCCCGAATCGGTTGGCGCGGGCCGCGGATGGGAACCTGTCATCCACATGGGACGTTTCTACTCAGACCGGATCGACAAACGTTCCCGGGGCGCAGGAGCGGCCATTGTTTGGCCACCTCAGGGGGATCTACTTGCCTATCAGCGAGAAATCACATGTCTGATTTCGACTTATTCTGGCTTGGCGTTGCGATTTACCTTGCCGGGGTCGTGACCGGCATTATCATCCAGATCGCGCGAACGCTAAGTCGAGGCAAAAACGCTGAGGATGCTGCGCCGATTGACCGGAGCGACAATGGTCATGGCGCGGGCGGATCCACCCAGGCTCAGTGGGGCTCGTGGCCGGCGCAGGGTCCGGTCGCGCCAAGCAATGTCAGCGAGCCGGGGTTCGTTGACCGGGAGGCGCCTGCCGGGGCCGACGCGCAAGATCGGCCCTTCGCCAACGCCGGGCAGCGCGCCGAGAAACAATGATCGGGGGTCAATCGCGCTAATCCGGCGCTCCGCGAGGTCCGAGCGTCCGGGCGTTGCGCTGGCGCGGAATCGGGCGGCCTTTGCCAACTCGTGCAGACGGCGGCTGAGCGTTGCCGTCGACGGGGGGTGGCATGATCGAGGCGCACGACGACGACCTTGATCGTTTGGGCGGACCTCGCATCCGGTACGCCGACCGCCTCGACCTCATTCATGTCCTTCTGCCGATCGACGAACTCGTAGGCGCGCTCGTCGATTGGGGGCGACGCCGGCGGTGCGCGAGCCGCGGCGATCTCGTCTCCCGACGCGATCGAGGAGCCCCTATGTCCCTGGCTGCGAAAAACCTCGGCAAAGACGAGCGCAGCCAATCCGATCATTCGCGGACCGAGATCCCGGGTTGAAATGGGGTGTGGTCGCCCGCTGACCGCAACCCGGCGCCGAGGTGTGACGTACGTCACAGCGCCCCGGGAGCTGGCATGATTAAAAAAGGCCGGCCTAGAGAAAAATGGCAGGAAGCGGCCGAGCAGCAGAGAACGAAGGGAACGTGTAAAATTATGGAGACCGTTATGGACGGGATCGACAAACATGCGGCGTTCTACCGGGCCTACGTGCCCGCAAATCGTAGCCTGATCCCGACGACAATCGCGCTTGCGACGATTATCGCACTGTGGTTTTTCGTCTATCTGGTCATCGCCGTCGGTCCGCAGACCGAGGCTGAAACTGCGCGGCCCGGAACCCATCCGGCCCCGATCGCCCTGCAGTCGGAAAGCCGCTGACGCCGCCGGCCCGACCAGAGGCGCGAGATCGCAGCCAGCGATCGCCAGCGTCGAGCGCTCGGGGACAAGGCGCTTGGGCTCGGCATCTTCGATTGAATTATCGAACAAGCCTCGGCGCTTAGCCCGACTTCGGCAACTGCAGAGCCGGTCATTTCGTGGTCCGCGCTCCGAGCTCCGCTCTTAGCGCCTCCTCAACCGCCTTCATTTGAAGTTCGGTTTCGGCTTCAGCGGAACGCGCCGCGCCAGGAGCCCGAACCGAGGCCAGCGCCGCGGAGGGAACGCCCCGCTCAGCGGCGATGCGCCCGCCGCGCAGCACCAGCGTCCGCGGCGGCCGGTCGACGACAGCGTCGGCGACGCTCACCGACTCCACCGCGACAAGATCGGCGATCGCGCCGGCGCGAAGCCCGCGCCTGGGATCGCCGAGGGCTTTGTCGGCTTCGCTGGTCGCGAGCGCGAAGGCGTCGCGGAGCTCGCGATCGGCGAACATCTGGTGGCGCTCGGCGATGATCGCGGCGCGGTCGAGCATGTCGCCGTTGCCGTAAGGCGACCAGCAGTCGCGAATGTTGTCGGAGCCGGCGAACACGGTCACGCCGCGCGCGCGCAGCGCATTGACCGGCGGGACGGGCGCGGAGGGCGGGCACGAGGTCATGATCGCCACCTCGGCGCGCGCCAGTCGGTCGGCGGTCTCCTCGAACAGGTTCGGCGGGATCGTTCCGAGCGCGAAGGCGTGGCTGACGGCGACGCGCCCCTCAAGGCCGGCGGCGATCGTGCGCTCGGCGATGTTGCGAAGCTCGGCCGCGCCGGCCTCGCCGAAGTCGTGCAGATGAATGTCGATGCCCTTGCCGAACGCGTCGGCGAGGCCGAAGACGATGTCGAGCTGGCCCTCGACGTCGCCGTCGAATCCCGCGGGATCGAGGCCGCCGATGAGATCGGCGCCGGCCATCAGCGCCGCGGCCAGGAGGTCGGGCGCGCCAGCCTCAGTCGTCACGCCGCTTTGCGGGAAAGCGACGAGCTGAATGTCGATCCAGTCGCGAAAGGCCTCGCGCACCGCGATCACCGCTTCGAGATTGTCGAGGCCGACGTCATTGTCGATGTCGACGTGGCTGCGCAGGCGTGTCGAGCCGTTGGCGATCAGCGTGCGGATGAGCGCCGACGCGCGGGCCTCAATCGGCAGGGCGACCCGATGGCGCTGGATGCGCTCGGCGGCGATGCGCTCGCGCACGCCGCGCCCCTCGACATGGGGCAGGCGCGGGGCGCTCCAATGGGTCTTGTCGAGATGAAGGTGGCCGTCGACGAACGCCGGCAGGAGGAGCATCCCGTCGAGATCGAGGCGGTCGCCGCCCGGTGGTCCCGTCCCCGGCGGGCGGGTCTCGACGATGAGGCCGCCGGCGATTTCCACGTCGGCGAGACCCCCTTCGGGCAGCCGGGCGTTGGCGAGGATCATCAGACGAGGTTCAGACGCTTCGCCGCCGCATATTGATAGAGCGGGTCGCCATAATGCTTGAATTCTTCGCCTGCCGAGAAGGCTAGGCTCAGATCGTGCTCATCATCGTGAGCAACCGCCTCGCGGAATATCTCGGGCCAGTCGGGCAGGGGCAGGCGCCGCCACGCCTCAAGCTGATCCCCGCTCGGCAGGGTGGGAAAGCCGATCTTCGGCGCGAGCGCGGCGATCGCCTGCCAGAAATAGCGCAGCGGCGTCGCCTGATCCGGCGTGCGCGGCGCGATAAGCCTGAGCCAATGGGTTCCAGTCACCGCGTGAAGAGCGCAAAAATCGAGCGTCGCGGCGTATAGCGCAAGCGAACAGCAGGCGACCTGGTCATGCGTCTTGGGACCGATCGCCAGGAGATCGACGACGGGGGCGAATTCAGGCTTGAGCGCGATTGCTTGCATGAAATGCCATAAGAGATCCCGCTCGGTCTCAACGCTTTTGAACGTCGCCGGCCCGTTCATGAACGCGAGAACCTCGACCGGATCGTCGGTCGTCGCCGCCTGGCCTCGCGAGGCGCCGAGCGAAAGATAGGTCGCGGCCCAATAGGCGAGCGCGACACTCGTCTCCGCATTGCTCATGGTCAAAGTCGCATAGGCCATGCGCATGAACGCGTGGAGCGCGCTCGCCGCGATGCCCGGCATGAGCTCAGGCAGGTAGTGGACGGCCGCCGGCGTTGCGCCCAGCCGGGCGACCTCGCCGGCGAAGAACGCCCGGTAGTCGCCTTCGTGCTCGCGCTGGCCGAGGAAGTCGCGCCAATTGCCGTGGGTGATCATGGCCGTCGGCTCGGGCACGGGCACGAGCCCGTTCTGCTTATGGTAAATCTGGCAATAGGCTTCGAGCCGCTTGTCGCTTGCGCCCATGCGATGCAGCGCGACGAGAACCATCGGCAAGTGGTTGGCGAGAAAGAACGGGAATTCCGCGCTCCATTGCCGAGACCACGCGATCGTCCGCTCGAGTCCATGCCGCGTCGCGGAGTTTCGGTGCGAAGAGATGGCGCGCGCCGACGCCGCTCTCATGAGCTCCTCCAAGGTGCCGGTTGCGTTGCTATCCGATCCGCCGCGGGTTGAAAAGCGCCTTGAACCTGAAGCGGAATGGCGTTGTCTGCTTTCGACCGGTCCCGGCACAAATCGATTGATCTCGGGAAAATCGGGGTGCTAAGCCTCGATGATCACCAAAAAAGGGAGAAGAGCGGCATGAAACCGTTGATCGGGCGGGGCGCGGCGCTTTGGTTCGCCGCGGCGGTGATGGCCGGCGCTACGGGCGCCGCCGCAGCGGACAAGCCGTACGAGGGCGTAACGCTCAACCTCGCGTCTCAGAACGATCAGTTCGCGGCGGTGCTGGCGGCGATCGCGCCTGAGTTCGAGGCGCAGACCGGCGCCAAGGTCAATGTCGACATCATGAGCTACCCCGAGCTCCTGACCAAGATCACCGCCGATTACGTCGGCCACACCAAGGGCTATGACCTCGCGACCGTCGACATCGTCTGGTCGGGCCAGTTCGCCGAGGCCGGCTACACCGTCGATCTCGCCGACTGGATCAAGCGCGACGCCGCCGAGATCAAGGTCGACGACATTTATCCCTCGCTGATGGCCGCGCTCGGCGGATACAAGGGCAAGCAGGTCGCGTTTCCGTTCGCCGGCTACGCCAACGTCCTGGCCTATCGCAAGGATCTCTACGACGCCGCGGGCTTGAAGCCGCCGGCGACGATGGAGGAGTTTGTCGCCGACGCGGTCAAGCTCACCGACAAATCGAAGAAGATCTACGGCTTCGTCGCCAACGGTCAGAAGGGCCCGGCGGTGGCGCAGGACTGGATGCAGTACAATCGCCAGTTCGGCGGCTCGATCCTAGACAAGGACGGCAAGCCGGCGCTCAATTCGCCGGCGAACGTCGCGAGCGTGGTCGCTTACAAGAAACTGTTCGACGAGGCCGCGCCTCCGGGCGCCGCCGACTACGATTGGGGCGGACGCGAGGAGAGCTTCCGCCAGGGGCTGGTCGCCAACATGCAGACCTGGTCGATTGGCGCCGCCGATTACGACAACCCGAAAGTATCGAAAATTGCCGGCAAGGCCGGGATCATGCTGACCCCCTCCGCGATGGGACAGCCGCAGGAATATGGCATCGGCGGCTGGGCGCTCGGCATCAACAAGGACATCGACCCGAAGAAGCAGGAGGCGGCGTGGGCGTTCATCAAATGGGTGACGAGTCCGGCTGTGCACAAGGAGCTCAACCTGCGCGGCGCCGGAAGCTATCTGCGCAAGAGCGAGATGACCGATGCGGAGCTGCTCGCCAAATACCCGTTCCTGCCTGTCATCGCGACCTCGTTCGAGCATGGCGACGGCGACTTCCGGCCGCGCATTCCGCAATATCCCGAATTGCAGGACCTCATCGGAACCGCCATCAACGCCGTGCTCGTCGGCCAGGCCGACCCGAAGGCGGCGATGGATGACGCTCAGGCCAAGGCCGAGGCGCTGTTCAAATGACTTCGGGAGGAAGCGCCTGATTGTGCCGGCGAAAGGCGCGGTCGGCCGGCATCCCTTCTCCCAGCACGCGGGGAGCAGGACAGGGTGAGGGTCGGGGCGATCGCGCGATGCGGCTGGGCGCCTGGCCCCTCGCCGCAACCCTCTCCCCGCGAGCGGGGAGAGGGAGCTTTTTCCCGCTAGGGCCGCGACTGGCATACGCCCGCAAGCGTCAATTGTTTCTCGCCGCGCTTGCCGCGCCGGCCTTCGTCTACGTCCTGGCCGTCGCGGTCGGGCCGATGATCCAGGGGTTTCTCTACTCGTTCGACAGCTACAACCTGATCCGACCGGGTTCACGCCATTTCGTCGGGTTCGACAATTATTTCGCCCTCTGGCGCGATTCGACCGCGCGCAGCGCGGTGATCAATACCTTCGTCTTCACGTTCGGCGCGGTCGCGATCGAATTCGTGCTTGGACTCGGCGTCGCGCTTCTCCTGTGGCGCGACGACTGGTTCAATCGGATCGCGCTCGGGCTCCTGCTCGTGCCGGCGACGGTGACGCCGCTTGTGGTCGGGCTCGTGTTCAAGGCGCTGCTCAGTCCGGAATACGGGATGCTCGGCTACCCCCTGGCCGAATTGGGCCTGTCGGGTCCTCGCGGCCTGCTTGCCGAGCCAGAGCGCGCGCTCGCGACCTTGATGGCGATCGACGCCTGGGAATGGACGCCGCTGATGGCGCTCATCCTGCTTGCGGGACTGAAAACGCTGCCGACTGACATCCTCGAAGCCGCCAAAGTCGACGGCGCGAGCGGGTCGCAGCGACTCTGGTTCATAATCCTGCCGCTCTTGCTGCCTGCCGCCTTTCTCGCGCTCATCCTGCGCATGATGGATGCCTTCCGGGTGTTCGACATCATCTTCGTCACCACCGGCGGCGGGCCGGCGGACGCGACCAACACCCTGATGATCTATGGCGTCAAACAAGGGCTCGAGTTCTTCAACATCGGCGCTGCCTCCGCCGTCTCGACGCTGATCGTCGCCTGCATTCTCGTCATGGCGGCGGCGTTCATTGGCGTTCTCAAGCCGGCCAGGAACCGGCATGCTTAATCGCGCCCGGTTGAGCCTCATTTCGCGCCGCGTCGCGATCTGCGCCGTCCTCGCCGTCGCGCTTGCGCCAGTCCTCTGGCTGTTCTCGATCGCGTACAAGCCGACGAGCGATATATTCGCGTCTCCCCCGACCCTTCTCTTTTCGCCGACCTGGGATAATTTCGCGAGCGTCTTCCGCTACTTCAATCTCGGCAGACTGCTCGAGTCGAGCCTCATCATCGCCCTTGGATCGACCGCGCTCTCGCTCCTCATCGGCGTGCCGGCGGGCTATGCGCTCGCGCGTTCGACCAGCCCGCGCGCAATCTGGCTCGCGTATTTCTTTCTTATCATCCGCACCGTGCCGGCGATCGCGACGCTGATCCCGTTCTACCTCCTCATGCGCGATGTCGGCCTTCTGGGCACCTGGTGGGCGGTGATCATCCTCAACACCGCGCTCAACAGCGCCTTCGTCGTCTGGATGATGTTCTCATTCTTTCGCGCCGCGCCGGTCGCGATCGAGGAGGCGGCGCTGGTCGATGGCTGCACCGACTTCGGCGCCTTCGTCCGGATCGCGCTCCCGACGGTGGTCCCAGGCCTGATCGCCAGCGCGATTTTCTGCGTAATGTTCTCCTGGAACGATTTTCTTTACGCCATGTTCCTTACCAAGGCCGACACCAAGACGATCTCGGTCGCCCTCCTCTCTGCTTACGGCACGAAGGACATCTCGTGGGGGACGCTGGGCGCGCTCGCCCATTTCTCAACCTTGCCGATCGTCGCAATGATGATCGCGCTCAACCGCTACTTCGTCCAGGGCCTGACGCAGGGCGTGCACTGAGGCGCATCCATCGCGATGGATGAACGGAGAGCGCGATCATGCTTCGAACAACGCCACCAGCCTTCCGATCGATCGGTCGGCCCCGGCAAGCGCGTTTTTCTCCGCCGCGTAGCGGATCACATATAGGCCCGCCTCGCGCGCCGAGCGGGCGCCCGCGCCGCTATCCTCGACGGCGACGACCGACTGAGGCGGCAATGCGAAGCGGCGCGCGGCCTCGCGATACGGCGCCGGATCAGGCTTGCCCGCGGATACGTCGTCGAGACTGAGCGCGAACGCCACCGTCCGGCGAATTCCCAGCGCGTCGAGATTGGCGTTGACGATCGCGCGGCTCGAGTTGGACACGCAGGCCTGCGCGACGCCCATCGCCGCGAGCGTAGCGACAGTCTCAATCGCGCCAGGCATGGGCGCCAGCGAGGGCGCGCGCGCGACATAGATGCCTTCGATCGCGGCGGCCCATGTGCTCCTGTCGACTCGATTTGGAAACCTCGGCTCAAGCGCGGTCCAGACATCGCGCACGTGCACTCCGCGGAACGCCTCGTCGGGAAGGTCGGACAGATCGACGCCGAAGCCGGCGCTCGCCTCGATCAGCGAGCGCTGATGCAGGCCCTCGCTGTCGATCAGCGTGCCGTCGAGATCCCAGGCGACCGCGCGAAAGGGGCTCACGGCGTGTCGGGCTCGGCGCGGTCAGCAAGGCGGCGATAAATCTCGCGATAGCGGCGATACCCGTGGCGATAGATCGCCGCAGTCTCCGGGCGGGGCTCGATCCGGTCGGCGGGGCGGACGAGGGCGGAGATCCCCGCCCAATCGGCGACGAGCCCGGCGGCGATCGCCGCCGTCCAGGCCGCGCCTACGCAGGAGCCCGAATGTCCCGCGAGCGTTTGAACCGGCTGTTGCAGGACGTCGGCGACGATCTGCATCCAGACCTGGCTCGTCGACCCGCCGTCGGAAACGACGAAGCGCTCGGTCCGGTAGCCGATCTCGTTCATCACTTCGACATGATGCGCGATCGCATGGGCGTAGGCCTCGAGCAAGGCCCGCCACAGATGGCCGATGTCGTGTGAGAGGGTGAGGCCGTCAAAAGTCGCGCGCGCGTTCGAATCGTGGATCGGCGTCTTCTCGCCCAGGAAATACGGGGTGACGACGAGCCCGTCGCTGCCGGCAGGGCGCGCCTCGGCGAGCCGGTCGAGCCATTGATGGATCGAAAGGCCCGCCCGTTTGGCGGACTCCGCTTCGCCGGAAGCGAACTCATGCGCGAACCAGTTGAGCGCCGAGCCTCCGGTCGACATGCAGCCGTTGGGGACGAACAGTCCGGGCTTGAGGTGATAGTCGAGGAAGAGGCGGGGGTCCGGCTTTGCGTGATCGGTCGCGGTCAGGATGTCGACCGAGCCGCCGAATTTGAGCAGAACGTCGCCGGCGGAGACCACGCCGGCGCCAAGCGCGGAGGCGATATGGTCCGCCGCGCCGCCGACGACCGGCGTTCCGGGCTGAAGGCCGCATTCCGCCGCGCCGCGACGCGAGACGACGGCGAGAATCTCGTGAGAGGCTGTCTTGCGGGGCACGGCGGCGCGCGGAATGTGGGCGAGCGCGACCAGCCCATCGTCGATGGCGTGCCTCTTGAGATCGACGAAACCGGCCTCGAGCGCCCAGTTTTGCTCGACCGCGCGCTCACCGGTGAGGCGCCAGTTGATGTAATCGTATGAGCCGAACACGGTCGCAACGCGGGCGAAGACCTCGGGTTCGTGGCGCTCGATCCACCTGAGCTTGGCGGCGACGAGCTGTTGATTGACGCCGTTGCCGGTTTTGGCGAGGAACGCCTTCTCGTCGACCTCCGCCCGAAGCTCGGCGACTTCCGCGCCGCAGCGTGCGTCGCTCTGCTGAATGCTCCGCCTGAGGAGGCGCCCGGCATCGTCGAGCAGCACCACCGCCGGCAGCATGCCGGCGACGCCGACGGCGGCCACATCCGCCGGTGACGCTCCGCTCGAGCGCACGAGTTCGGGCACGATCTCGCAAACGTTCGCCCACCATTGCTCGGGGTCCTCCTCCGTCCAGCCGGCATGGTCCGAGCGCAAGTCGACCGGACGCGAGGCGAGCGCGACCGTCCGGTCGGGCGGGCGGATCAGGACCCCGATGGTCGAAGTGGTGCCGATATCGAGGCCGAGAACGCAGGGCATGGGACGGCGGCTCGCGTGCATTGTCATACCCGCGCCAACGGGTATCCAGACTTGCGGCTGACAACCGCAGCTGCACTGGACGTTCGTGGGAATGGCACGTCGCTTTTGAGCGCCCTCACCTCAGCTTCGCCACGACGTCCATGAAGCGCTTGACCCGGGCGCCGTCGACCGGTTTCCAGGTCTGGCCGTCGACCTTGAGATGGGTCCCGATCACCACGCCGTCGGCGATCGCCAGGATGTCGCGGACATTGTCGACGGTGACGCCGGTATTGGCCATGACCGGGACGCTCGGGACCGCCTCGCGCACGCTCATGAGCTGAGAGCGATCGACGGGCTCGCCCGTCAAGGGGCCGGAGACAAGGATCGCGTCGGCAAGCGAGGAGAAGACGGCGCTCTTGGCGCGCAGCGCGATCGGCCGCTCGTCGAGAGAATGGGCAAACTCGGCGTTGATGTTGAAGAGGAGCTTCAGGTCGTCGCGACCAATCGTGCGGCGTAGCCGCACGGCGCCCGCGCCGTCGGGCCGCCAAAGCCCCATGTCGGAGGCGAAGACGCCGGTGAAGATCTCGCGCACGAAGCTCGCTCCGGTCGCGGCGCCGATGGCGACGCTGGCGACCGGGTCCCAGAGGTAATTGACGCCGAAGGGGACCTTGAGACGAGGTTTCACCGCCTCGATCACCGCGGTCATCGCCGCCACCCCTTCGGGCGGGGCGGCGAAGACGTAGGGGCGATCGTTCTCGTTGCCGAACATGACGGCATCGACGCCGCCCGCCTGCAGATTGTCGATGTCCTTGATGACGCCTTGGATCAGCTTCGCGACGCCGCCGCCCGCGTCGTAGAGCGGCGCGCCGGGGAGCGCGCCGATATGGGCCATGGCGATGACGACTTTCGCCTTGCCGCCGAGGAAATCGAAAACCATGCAGCCTGTCTCCGCGGCGAGCGCCGCCCGATTGCGCGCGGTCGGAACGCCCCAGCGCGGCGAAGCGCGGACCGTAGCGTCGAGACCGGTATTGGCAAGCAAAAAACCGGCTTCGCGGCTTTCGATTTTGTTGCTATGGCTCGCCGCCGAGGCGTGGGAGGGACGATGCCGGCAGCCGGTCCACCTTATTCCGAACTTGCAGGCAGGCGCGCCTTCGTCACCGGCGGCGCGCAGGGCATCGGGCGCGCCATCGCCGCCGCGCTCGCCCGATGCGGCGTCAACCCCGCAATCGCCGACGTCGATGTCGAGGCGGCGCGCCGGACGGCGAGCGAGATCGGAGGCGGCGCAGTCGCGGTTCATGTCGACGTGCGCGAGCGCGGGTCGGTCGAGCGCGCGTTCGGCGAGGCGCTCGCAAAACTTGGCGGCTGCGACATCCTGATCGCCAACGCCGGCGTCTCGACCATGCAGCACGCGCTCGAGCTCACCGACGTCGACTGGGACTTCAACTTCGCCGTCAACGCGCGCGGCGTGTTCCTCGCCAACCAGATCGCCGCCCGGCATTTCGTCGCCCAAGGCTCGGGCTGCATCGTCAACACCGCCTCGCTCGCCGCAAAGGTGGGGGCGCCGCTGCTCGCCCATTATTCGGCGTCGAAATTCGCGGTGCTCGGCTGGACGCAGGCGCTGGCGCGCGAGCTTGCGCCACGCGGCATTCGCGTCAACGCGGTGTGCCCGGGCTTCGTCGAGACCGGCATGCAGAGGCGCGAGATCGAGTGGGAAGCGCGCCTGCGCGGCGTCTCGCACGAACGGGTGGTCGCCGACTACGTCGCCCAGACGCCGCTCGGACGGCTCGAGGAGCCGGAGGCCGTCGCCGACGTCGTGGTGTTCCTGTGCTCGGATCAGGCGCGGTTCATGACCGGGCAGGGGGTCAACGTCACCGGCGGCGTCTACATGACCTGAGCTCCGTGATTGCGCGAATTTCGCGCTTTGCTCCCAAACGAGGCAAAAGCGCGCTCGCCGGCTTCGCCAAACGCAACGGCCGGCTTCGCGGCGGCGCTATAAGACCTTGAAATCATTGGGCGGCGAAATCGAGCCATTTCGCAAGGTTCAATCTTTTCAATGTCTTGCGCTACGTTTTGTTTCGCCGCGTTCCATCGCAAGCGGCTTTCCGCGGACCGACGCGCGCTGCGGCCGGTCTCCTGACACTTTAGCGCAGCCTTCGGATTTTGGGAAGCGAATGTTTCGGCGCCTTGCATGAAACTTGCGTTCGCTCCGGCGGCGCCGGAGAGAGAAACCCATGGAATTCGATCTTGTCATCCGCGGCGGGACCGTGGTCACGGCGGCCGACGTCGGCAAATGCGACATCGGCGTCAAGGACGGCCGGATCGCGGCGTTGGCGAGCGAGTTGCCGCGCGCCGCATCCGAGATCGACGCTGCGGGCCTTCTGGTCCTCCCCGGCGGCATCGACAGCCACGTCCATTTCGACCAGCCGATGGGGCCGGGGATCGTGATGGCCGACGGGTTCGAAAGCGGCACTCGCAGCGCGGCGGCGGGCGGCAACACCACCGTCATCTCGTTCGCGCTTCAGCCGCGCGGCCAGTCGCTGCGCCGGAGCGTCGAAAATTACCACCTCAAGGCGAAGGGCAAGAGCTACGTCGACTACGGCTTCCACCTCATCGTCACCGATCCGACCCCGGCGGTGCTCGGCCAGGAGCTGCCGGCGCTGGTCAGTTCCGGCTATCCGTCGTTCAAAGTGTTTATGACTTATGACGATCTGGTTCTGACCGATCGCCAGTTGCTCGAAGTCTTCGCCGTCGCGCGCGAGCAGGGCGCTCTCGTCATGGTCCACGCCGAGGGCTACGACCAGATCAAGTTCATGACCGACCGGCTCGAGCGCGAGGGCAAGACCCATTCCTATTATCACACGGAATCGCGCCCCGAACTGGTCGAGCGCGAGGCGACCCATCGCGCGATCTCGCACGCCGAGCTTATCGACATCCCGATCATGATCGTGCACGTCTCCGGCCGCGAGGCGATGGAGCAGATCGAATGGGCGCGGCGGCGGGGGCTGAAGATCTACGCGGAGACCTGTCCGCAATATCTCGTCTTGACCGCCGACGACCTCAAGGGCCTCAACATGGACATGAGCGGGGCGAAATATGTCTGCTCGCCGCCGCCGCGCGACCGCGCCTCGCAGGACGCGATCTGGCGCGGCCTGATCGGCGGCGTGTTCGAGACCTTCTCCTCCGACCATTGCCCGTTCCGGTTCGAGGACGAAGCCGGCAAGAAGCACCCGAAGGCGCGCACGTCATTCCGCTGGGTGCCGAACGGCATTCCGGGCGTCGCCGCGCGGCTGCCGATCCTGTTCTCGGAGGGGGTCAAGAAGGGGCGCATCCGGCTCACCGAGTTCGTCGCGCTGACCTCGACCAACCACGCCAAGATGTACGGGCTCTATCCGCGCAAGGGCTCGATCATGATCGGCGCCGACGCCGACATTGTGCTGTGGGACGCGGACAAGAAGGTGACGCTGACCCACGAGCTCATGCAGCACGGCAGCGATTACACGCCGTACGAAGGCATGGAAGTGACCGGCTGGCCGGTCAAGACGCTGCTGCGCGGCGAAGTCATCGCCGATGACGGCCGGATCGTGGGCAAGCCGGGAATGGGCCAGTTCCTGCCACGGGAGACGACGCGGCGGGCGTGAGCGGCGACTCGGCCATCGCGCTCGCAGATCCAAGCTCGACACAACAAAATCCAAGCCCGGCGCAACAAAATCAAATTCAACCGCAGAACATATAGCGAACACAAGGCCGGCAGTTTTGTCAACTGGTTGTCGGTTCCGGTAGTGTGCTAATTTGGATTCGGTTTTATTCTGCAGGCTTCCATTGCGGGGGAGCCGGCTTCGACATGCAAACGTATTTCAGCCCTTTTCGAGCAAGAAGCTCGGGCGTTGAACCGTTA
>Ga0335073_10008364_pt1 | contig 14515 bp, 11 predicted proteins | sample Lox_Sample_22_FD_207093 | JGI IMG/M metagenome (GOLD analysis project Ga0335073, IMG submission 207093) | Soil microbial communities from Loxahatchee National Wildlife Refuge, Florida, United States - Lox_Sample_2.2 | ecosystem: Environmental > Terrestrial > Soil > Wetlands | place: USA... | reverse complement strand
TCGAGCGGCTGCTTGGCGAACAGCACGCCGTCGCCCAGCACGAGATCGAATCCCTGCGCATTCGCGTAGGTCTGGATCTCCTGGAACAGATAGCGCTGCACCTTGCCGAGCTCCTCGTTCTTGCGCGTCGAGGCGTCGTCCTGGAATTCCCCGGCCTTGCGCGAGAACTCGCGCTGCTGATCGCGGAAGGTCTTCTCGGCATTGGCGCGGTCCGCCTCGGACATGACCGGCTCTTCCTTCTGCAGCTTGTCCTCCTTGGCCTTCAGGTCGTTCTGCATGGTCATGAGCTCGCGCCGCCGCGGCCCGAACTCGTTCTCCAGGGACTGCATCGCCGCCTTGGTCTGCGGGGCATCCTCGAGGAGCTTCTGGAAGTTGACGTAACCGATCTTGGTTTCCGCCGCGGCCTGGCCAGCCGCGAGCAGACCGCACAGGCCGAGAACGATGAGGGCTGCGGGCGCCGCCGCACGGGCCGCAATACTGCGATTGAAAGTCGACATGTTTGCTTTTGGGGACCTCGATTGATGGTAGGTCAAAATGCCTGGCCGATGGAAAACTGAAAGCGCTCCGTTTCGTCGTTGAATCTCACCGTGTCGCCGGGATATGCATTCAACGGGATACCGTACGAGAAGCGGAACAGCCCCAGCGGGGCAAGCCACTGCACCGCGATCCCGGTCGATCTCTTCAGATTATCATAGTTGAAGTGGTAATTGACCGGCGTAATGTCGTCCTCGCCGAGGAATTTGACCTTGTCGCCCGTGTAAAACACGTTCCCCATGTCGTAGAACCAGCTGACGCGCGCGGCGCTCTTCCACTTGTCGGGGACGGGGAACAGCAGCTCGAAGCGGCTGATGACGCGAAAATTGCCGCCGAACGGATTGCCGATGCCGATGTTGTCGCGCGGTCCCAAGGTGCTCTCGCGGTAGCCGCGCACGCTGTCCGGGCCCCCGGCGAAGTAGTTCAGATAAGGCGGCAGGAACGTGGTCTTGCCGAACGAGTTGGCGTAGTCGATGCTCGCGTTATAGGAAATCAGCCACTTGTGGTAGACGGGGATGTACTGCAGGTACTGGAAGTTGGTCGCATAGTACTTCACGTCGCTGAACGGCAGCGCGTAGCGCGCCGACACGGCCAGATGCATGCCGCGGTCGGCGAAGATGGCGCGGTTGCGGGTATCGAGATTCCATCCGCCGCTCACCTCGTAGCTGTAGAAATTGCTCCCGTACACCGTATAGGGGCTGTCGAGCGAGTTGATCACGTTGTCGCCGTTGGTGTCGTCCAGAAAGCGCGTGAACGTGCTGCCGTTGTGCTGCACCCAGTCGATGGCCTGCTGGGAGCTGTAACCCTGCGAGACCACCAGCTCGTTCTTGTTGGCGGACACGCCCGCCTGCAGGTACTGATATTCAGTGATCGGATAGGAGAAGCTGGTGGCGAGGGTGAGCTGCTTGGTCGAGAACTTCGAGGCGGAGGCCACGAACTGCGTGATGTCGCGGTAGGTCAAGGAGACCGTGCGCGCGATGCCGTCGATGGTCGTGTACGGATTGGTCTGCGCCAGGGTATAGGTCTTGCTGTACGCGCCCGCGTTCACCTCGAGCGCGATGCGGTCGCCGGTGCCGAGGAAGTTGCTGTGCACGAAGTTGCCGTTGAGGCTGAACTTCTGCGCCTCGGAGTAGCCGATGCCGCCTCCGAACTGCCCGGGCAGGCCTTCCTTGATGTTGTAATCGACGTCCACGAGGTCGGCGCTGCCGGCGACCGGCTTGGTCTCGAACTCCACCTTCTCGATGTAGGGCAGGCGCTGCAGGCGCTCCTTGGAGCGCTCGATCGCCGAGTTCGACAGCCATCCGCCCTCGAGCTGGCGCATCTCGCGGCGCAGCGTCTCGTCGTTGATGGCGGTGGTGTTGTTGAAGTTGATGTGGCGCACGTAGACCCGGTTGCCGGGCTCGATGAAGAAGGTGAGCGACACGGTCTTCTTGGCGTTGTCGGGCGTGGGCACGGGATCGATCTTGGAGAACGCGTAGCCGTCGGCGCCGAGCCGGTAGCTCATGAGCTCCTGCGAGCTCGTGATCAGCTTGCGCGAGAACACATCGCCCGGATGGATCAGCAGGAGCTTGCGCAGCTGGCTCTCGGGGACCACCATGGTGCCGGCGAGCTTGATGTCCGAGACCCTGAACACATCACCTTCATTGATGTTGACGGTGATGTACATGTCGTCCTTCTCGGGAGCGATCGTGACCTGCGTCGACTCGATCACGAAGTTCGCGTAGCCGCGGTCCATGTAATACGAGCGCAGCCTCTCGAGGTCGCCGGTCAAGGACTCGCGCGAGTAGCGATCATCCTGCTTGTACCAGGAGAGAATGTTCGGCGTGTGCAGCTCGAACGTGGTGAGGATGTCCTTTTCCTTGAATTTCGTGTCGCCGACGATGTTGATCATCTCGATCTTGGCGCGCTTGCCCTCCTTGATGTCGACCAGCACGTCGACCTTGTTGCCCGGCAGATCGGTGACCTTGGTGTCGACGCGCACAGCGTACTTGCCGCGGCTGAAGTACTGATCGGTGAGATATTGCTTCACCTCGTCGAGCACCGAGCGGTCGAAGGTCTTGCCCTGCGCGAGGCCGACGTTGCGCAAGCTCTTGGTCAGATCCTCGGTCTTGATGTCCTTGTTGCCCTTGACCTCGAACTTGGCGATCGAGGGCCGCTCGACCACCACCACGATGAGCGTGTTGCCGTCGCGGCGCAGCTCCACGTCGCGAAAGAAGCCGGTCGCGTACAGCGCCCGCATCGCCTCGCCGATGCGCTGCTGGTCGAGGTGATCGCCGATGTTCACCGGCAGATAGTTGAAGACCGTGCCTTCGGAGATGCGTTGCAGGCCCTCGATGCGGATGTCGCCGACCACGAAGTTCGCGGGAGAGGAATCGAGCGACGCAGGCGCCTGGGCGGGCGGCGAGGCCGCGGGCGCAGCCGCCGCGGGCGTGGGCGGCGAGGCCGCTGGCGTGGGCGCAGCCGCCGCGGGCGTGGGCGAAGCGGAGGGCGGCGCGGGCGGAGTCGCCCGTGGCGGGCCCTGCGGGACGGGCTGTGAGCGGACTGGAATTGCCAACGGCTGGATGACGAGCGCCACCAGGCAAATCAGCCGAATTTCAATCCGCACGCGAGGAGGACCGCATGCAATCTCGATGGGCACCGCTGCGCCGCTCGCAGGGCGCAAACTTGATGTAACTCATGACTTCCCGTTAGTTCAAGTGTCTGGAAATGTCGTTATAGAATGCGAGGCTCATCAAGACGACCAGCAAGGCAATTCCGACCTGCTGGCCGAAACTCTGGGCCCGCTCCGAGAGCGGGCTCCCCTTGACTGCTTCCACCAACTGATAAGCCACTTGCCCGCCATCCAGTAGCGGGATCGGCACCAAGTTGAGCACTCCCAAGCTCACGCTGATGATCGCCAGGAACGAAAGAAACGCCCCGAGGCCGAGCGATGCGCTGATCCCCGCGAACTCGGCAATGCTGATCGGACCCGAGATGTTCTTCGCCGACACCTCGCCCGTGACGATGCGCCAGAGCATCTGCACCGTGAGCGAGGACATCTCCCAGGTCTTGCGAAATCCCACCCCGACGGCCGCGAGCGGCCCCGAGCGCTGCATCTCGATCAGACCGGCCGGCCAGCTGCGCTGCCCCTCGGAGAGCGTGATGCCGAGCCGGCCGATGGGATGGCCGTCCTCCATCACCCGCGGAACCGCAGCCGCGAGCGTGAGCTGCCGCCCGCCGCGCTCGATCTCGATCGACAGCGTGCGCCCGGGCGAGCCGCTCACCGCGGCGATCAGATCGGAGCTGTTGGCCAGCGGCTTGCCGTCGACGGCCAGGATCTTGTCGCCGGCGCGCAGGCCCGCCCGCTCGCCGGCGCTGCCGGCCGGCGCCGCCTGCACGAGGGTCTCGGCATGCCAGGTCGACAGATCCAGCCCGAGGCCCGGCAGCAATCGCCCCGGCTCGGTGAGCTCGCGCGTGTCGCCATCGATGTGCAGCGTCAGGTCGAGATCACGGCCGTCGCGGCGCACGACGATCGGGATCGTCGGCCTGCCCGACAGCTCGCGCAGCAGATCGATCTGCAGCTCCTCGGTGTCCGGGACCCGATAGTCGCCGACCCGCACGATCTCATCGCCGGCGCGCAATCCCGCGGCGGCCGCCGGCGTGTCCACGCGCACCTCGCCGACGATGGGCTTGACGATCTCGGTGCCGGCCATCGCGAGGACGGCGTAGAGCAGCGAGGCGAACAGCAGGTTCATGGCGGGACCGGCGAGCAGCACCGCCACCCGATGCGCGATGGGGCGGCGCGTGAACGAGCGGTGCAGCTCCTGCGCCGGCACCTCGCCCTCGCGCTCATCGAGGAGCTTGACGTAGCCGCCGAGCGGGATGGCGGCGATGCAGTACTCCGTATGGTCGCGATCGCGGCCGACGCGCTTCCACAGCGGCCTGCCGAAACCGATGCTGAAGCGCAACACCTTGAAGCCGAGGCGCTTGGCGACCCAGTAGTGCCCGAACTCATGAACCGCGACCAATATCCCGATCGCAACCAGGAAGGAGGCGACGAATATTAGAATTTTGATCATCGTGCATGAGCTCCGTGCGCAGGCTCTATCAAGGCGCTCGCCAGGCGTCGCGCTGCGGCGTCCGCGTCCAGTACATCCCCGAGCGCTTTGACCGGGCTTGCGTCGAGGCGCTGCAACACTTTGTCAATGACCTTGCAAATGCCCGTAAAGTTCAAGCGCTGCTCCAGGAACGCCTGCACCGCCACCTCGTTGGCCGCGTTGAGCAGCGCGGGCGCCGTGCCTCCGGCGCGAGCCGCCGCCCGCGCGAGCCCCAGGCTCGGAAAGCGCTCGTGATCGGGCGGCTCGAACTGCAGCTGCCCGACCCGACCCAAATCCAGCGATTGTACACCGGAAACAACCCGCTCCGGCCAGGCGAGCGCGTGGGCGATGGGCGTGCGCATGTCCGGTGCGCCGAGCTGGGCGAGGAGCGAGCCGTCCGCGTACTCCACCAGGGAGTGCACCAGGCTTTGCGGATGCACCACGACGTTGACCTGCGACTCGGGCAAGCCGAACAGCAGCGTCGCCTCGATGACCTCGAGGCCCTTGTTCATGAGGGTTGCGGAATCGACCGAGATCTTGCGCCCCATCTTCCACTTCGGATGATCGCAGGCCTGGTCCGGGGTGACGCTCTCCAGATGCGCCCGCTCGGTCAATCGGAACGGACCGCCCGAGGCGGTGAGGATCACGCGCACCACGCCGCGCGCCGCCTCGCCCGGCAAGTACCCCGCCGGCATGCATTGAAAGATGGCGTTGTGCTCGCTGTCGATGGGGATGATCTCGGTCCTCGCCCGCCGCGCCTCCTCCATGAGCAGCCGGCCGGTCATCACGATCGCCTCCTTGTTGGCGAGCAGCACCCGCTTGCCGGCGCGCACGGCGGCAAGCGTGGGCATCAGTCCGGCGGCCCCGACGATGGCCGCCATCACCACCTGCACGTTCGCGCCGGTCACCGCCGCCTCGAGCGCGGCCGCGCCGCTTTGCACCTCGGTGCTCGAGCCCTGCGCCTGCAGGGCGGCACGCGCCTGCGCGGCGGCCTGCGCATCGACCATCACCACCAGATCGGGCCGGAACTGCCGGGCCTGCTCGACCACCGTCTGCCAGCTTCCATGGGCACAGAGCACCGCGACTCGAAATCGCTCCGGATGCAGCGCGATGACCGCCAAGGTGCTGCGTCCGATGCTGCCGGTCGATCCGAGGATGGCGATACCGCGCGGTGTGCTCATACGATGACCCCCGATCCGAACAGCCCCAGCGCATACAGCGGGGCGGCGGCCGTCACGCTGTCGATGCGATCGAGAATACCGCCGTGCCCGGGCAAGATGACCCCGGAATCCTTGATCCCGGCCGAGCGCTTGAACATGCTCTCCGTCAAATCACCCACCACCGAAAAGATCCCGACCGCGCAGCCGAAGGCGACGCTGCGCCCGACCGGCAGACCGAAATGCGCGGCGCCGACCCAGGCGATGAGGGCCACCGCGCACAGCCCTCCGGCCGCACCCTCCCAGGTCTTGCCCGGGCTCACCCGCGGGGCGAGCTTGTGCCGTCCGAGCGCGCGTCCCACGAAGAACGCACCGATGTCCGCGGCGATGACCAGAAACACCAGCCACAGGACGATCTGCGGCCCGCGCACCGGTCCGCGGCTCGCGTCCAGGCGGGCGAGCGCCACGAATGCGGGCACCAGGACCGGCACCCCGCAGGCGAGCGCGAGCAGCGGGCGGTGGCTCACCGGCCCGAGCGCCAGCCACAGAAAAGCGATCACCCACCACGCGCATGCCGCCTCGAGCAGCAGCAGCAGGTGCGAGGGCTGCGCCGTGGAGCGCCAGGCGAGCACCAGGAGCAGTGCGATGGCGGCGGCGTAGCCGGCCCGCGCCGGCGCGCCGCGCAGTCCGCCGAACGCCGCCCATTCCCACGCCCCGAGCGTCAACACCGCGCCGAAGGCGAGCACGGTCCAGCGCGGCGCGAGCGCGAACAGCCCCAGCAGCAGTACGCCGCCGAGGATCAGCGCGGTGACGATGCGCAGCCTAAGCATCGGCTTTGATGCCGAGCTGCGCCGAGGTCTTGCCGAAGCGGCGCTCGCGCTGCGCGAAGAAGCGCAGCGCCGCGTCCAGCTCGGCGACGCCGAAATCCGGAAACAGCACCTCGCTGAAGTACAGCTCGGCGTAGGCGAGATTCCACAGCAGGAAATTGCTGATGCGCAGCTCCCCGCCGGTGCGGATCAGAAGGTCCGGATCGGGGAGACCGGCGAGCGCGAGGCGCGCGGCGATGTGCGCCTCCCCGATCTGCTCCGCCTCGAGGGTCCCGGCGGCCACATCGCGCGCGAGCGAGCGGCAGGCCTGCGCGATATCCCAGCGCCCGCCATAGGCGAATGCCACGCACAGCGTCAAGCCCGCATTGCCCGCGGTCAGCGATTCCGCCTGCGCCATCGTGCCCGCGATCTCGGCGCCGAGCGCGGCGCGATCGCCGATGAACTTGAGGCGCACCCCGCTCGCGTGCAGATCGGACACCTCGCGCGCAAGGGATTCGAGCAGCAGTCTCATGAGCAGGCCCACTTCATCGCTCGGCCTGCGCCAGTTCTCGCTCGAGAAGGCGAACAGCGTAAGATGGCCGATCTTGCGCTGCGCGCACGCCTGCACCACGCGGCGCACCACCTTGACGCTGGCGCGATGCCCCGCGGGGCGGGGCAACCCGCGCGCACGCGCCCAGCGGCCGTTGCCGTCCATGATGATCGCGACGTGATGCGGCATGTGGGCGATCGTCATTCGGATCACGCGGCCCGCTCAGACCTGCATCAATTCCTTTTCCTTGTCCGCCATCGCGTGGTCGATCTCGGCGACGTGCTTGTCGGTGAGCTTCTGAATCTCCTCCTGCGCGCGGCGCTCCTCGTCCTGCGCGATGAGCTTCTCCTTGAGCATCTCCTTCAGCTCGCTCATGACCTCGCGGCGCACGTTGCGCACCGACACGCGCGCGCTCTCCGCCTCGGCGCGCACCACCTTGGTGATGTCGCGGCGGCGCTCCTCGGTGAGCGCCGGCATGGAGATGCGGATGAGCGTGCCGGCGGTGTTCGGCGTCAGCCCGAGGTCCGACTTGTAGATGGCCTTCTCGATCACCGCCACCATGGACTTCTCCCAGGGCGTGACGGTGAGGGTGCGGGCGTCCTCGGTGGCGATGTTCGCCACCTGGTTGAGCGGCATCTCCGAGCCGTAGTAGTCGACCTTGATGTGCTCGATGAAGCTGGTGTGCGCGCGCCCGGTGCGCAGCTTCTTCAGCTGATCCTTGAAAGCCGACACGCACTTCTGCATGCGCTGTGTCGCGTCCTTCTTGACGTCATCGATCATAGCTTGCCCTCTGTCGGTCCCGCCGAGACGACCGTACCCACATCCTCGCCCTGAACGATACGCACCAGATCGCCCGCATGGAACAGGTTGAAGACCTGCAGCGGCAGGTTGTTCTCCTGGCACATCACGATCGCCGTGGCGTCCATGACGTTGAGCCGGTCGCTCAACACCTTCTCGAAGGTCAGATGCGTGTAGCGCCGCGCCCCGGGATGCTTGAGCGGATCGGCGTCGTAGATGCCGTTGACCTTGGTGGCCTTGAGCAGGATCTCCGCGCTGATCTCGATGGCGCGCAGGCTCGCCGCGGTGTCGGTGGTGAAGAAGGGATTGCCGGTGCCGGCGCCGAAGATGACCACACGGCCCTTCTCCAGATGGCGTATCGCGCGGCGGCGGATGTAGTCCTCGCAAACCTCGTTGATGCGCAGCGCCGACATCACGCGCGCGTAGGTGCCCTGCGATTCGAGGGCGTCCTGCAGCGCGAGGGCGTTCATCACGGTCGCGAGCATCCCCATGTGATCGGCCGTCACGCGATCCATGCCGGCGCGCGCCAGGCCGGCCCCGCGGAATATGTTGCCGCCGCCGAGCACCACGGCGACCTGCACCCCCATCTGGGTCAGATCACGGATCTCTCCGGCGACGCGCTTGAGCATCTGCGGATCGATGCCGTAGTCCTCGCTCCCGAGGAGCGCCTCGCCGGACATCTTGACCAGGATTCTTCTGTAGCGTGCAGTGGGCGTTGCGTCCGTCATGATCCCGTACCCTACTATAAAAGACCCCGCCGGGGCGGGGTCGTTGGAGTGCGATCAGGGCCTAGTGCTTGGACGGGCCTTTATCCTTGTCTTTTTCCCGCGACTTCACCTGATCCATGACCTCGCGCACGAAGTCATCCTGCTTCTTCTCGATCCCGGCGCCCACTTCGTAGCGCACGAACTCAAGCACTCTCGCGCCCGACTGCTTCAACAGCTTCTCGACGCTCACCTCGGGGTCCTTGACGAACGGCTGTCCGAGCAGCGTGATCTCGGCGAGGTACTTGCGCAGCCGCCCCTCCACCATCTTGGCGATGATCTGCGGCGGCTTGTTCTCGCCCCGGGTCTGCTCGGTGAGGATCTCGCGCTCCTTCTCGAGCACCTGCGCCGGCACCGCGCTCGCATCCACATAGGCGGGATTGATCGCCGCCACGTGCATGGCGAGGTCGCGCGCCAGCGCCTCGTTGCCGCCCTCGAGCGCGACCAGGCTGCCGATGCGCGTGCCGTGCAGATAATCGCCGAGCGCGCCCGGCGCGCTCACGCGCACGAAGCGGCGCACGGCGATGTTCTCGCCGATCTTGGCGATGAGCGCGCGGCGCCGCTCCTCGAGCGTGCCGGACCCCGCCGCGGTGTCGAGCAGAGCCTCCAGGGTGGGCGCCGAACGCTCGAGCGCCAGCTTGGCGACCTCGCGTGCGAAGGCCTGGAATTCATCGCTGCGCGCGACGAAATCCGTCTCGCAGTTGACCTCGACCATGGCGGCGCTCGCCCCCGACCGCGCCACCGCGATGGTGCCCTCGGCGGCGATGCGCGAGGCTTTCTTGTCGGCCTTGGCGAGGCCGCTCTTGCGCATCAGCTCGGCCGCCGCATCCAGATCGCCCCGCGTCTCGACCAGCGCCTTCTTGCACTCCATCATGCCGGCGCCGGTACGCTCGCGCAGCTGCTTGACCGCATCTGCCGTGACGCTCACCTCAAGCACCCCGAGCCGGCGTGCGCCGGCCCACCGGACGGCGCCGGGGCGCGCTCGCCGGGCGCTGCTCGACGGGCGGCGTGTCGGCGCCCTCGACATCGTCGGTCTCGGTCTCGCCCTCTTCGATCTGGGCGGCGACGGCCGCCGCGCCCGGGATCACCGTCACCGGCACCTTGCGCCGCGGCGGCGGCGGCTTCTTGCCGCGGTGGGCGGAGCCGGCCGGGCGGCGACCCGCGGAGGCGCGCTTCTTGGGGTTGCCTTCCTCGTCGAGCTCGACGAATTCGTCCTCGCCGGCCGGCACCTCGGGGAGCGACGCCTTGCCCTCGAGCACCGAGTCGGCGATTCCGGTCGCGTACAGCAGGATGGCGCGCATGGCGTCGTCGTTGCCCGGAATGACGTAGTCGATGCCATCCGGCGAGCAGTTGGTGTCGACCACCGCCACCACCGGAATGCCGAGCTTCCTGGCCTCGTGGATCGCGATCTGTTCGTGGCCGACATCGATGACGAACAAGGCATCGGGGAGCGCCGTCATGTCGCGAATGCCGCCGAGACTGCGCAGCAGCTTGTCCATCTCCCGGCGCAGCATCTGCGCCTCTTTCTTGCCGCGCCGGTCGAGGGTGCCGTTCTGCGCCATCTCGTCGAGCTCGTTGAGGCGCTTGATCGACTGGCGGATGGTCTTGAAATTCGTGAGCATGCCGCCCAGCCAGCGCTGATTGACGTACGGCATGCTGCAGCGCGCGGCTTCCTTCTGCACGGCATCGCGCGCCGAGCGCTTGGTGCCGACGAACAGGATCTTGCCCCCCCGCGCCGCGACGTTCTTGATGAACCCCGACGCCTGGGTATAGAGCGGCTGGGTCTTCTCGAGATTGATGATGTGGATCTTGTTGCGCTCGCCGAAGATGAAAGGGGCCATCTTCGGGTTCCAGAAGCGGGTCTGGTGTCCGAAATGGACGCCCGCTTCCAGCATCTGTCGCATCGACACGCTGGCCATGATATCTCCTTGGTCGGGTTGAGCCTCCGCGTGTCCCGATCGGAGACCCGGGAGCCTTGAAACTGCGGGATTGACCTGCAGATTGCCAGTGCTTTCCGGGCACCCGTCCGAGCGTGACGACACGCGTGCGGGGTTGTTAAAAATAGCCGCGCTTTATACCATGAACCTTCGAGGAAAACCAACTGTAAGGCAGCCCCCATGGTCACCGTCAAAACACCCGACGAGCAGGAGAAGATGCGCATGGCGGGGCGCCTCGCCGCCAGCGTGCTCGACATGATCGAGCCCTACGTGCAGCCGGGGGTGAGCACCGAGGAGCTCGACAAGCGCTGCCACGACTACATCGTGGAGGAGCTCAGGTCGATCCCGGCGAATCTCAATTATCGAGGCTTTCCGAAGACCATTTGCACCTCGGTGAACCACGTGGTGTGCCACGGCATCCCCGGCGACAAGCGCCTGAAGAGCGGCGACATCATCAACATCGACGTCACGGTGATCCGCGACGGCTTTCACGGCGATACCAGCCGCATGTACCTGGTCGGCGCCCCGAGCGTGCTCGCGCGCCGCCTGACCCGCGTGTGCCACGAGGCCATGTGGCAGGGCATCGAAGTGGTCAAGCCGGGCACCCGGCTCGGGGACATCGGTCATGCCATCCAGAGCTACGCCGAGACCAACGGCTTCTCGGTGGTGCGCGAATACTGCGGACATGGCATCGGGCGCGTGTATCATGAGGACCCGCAGGTGCTGCACTACGGCAAACCGGGAACGGGGCTCGAGCTGGTCGCAGGCATGACCTTCACCATTGAACCCATGATCAACGCCGGGCGGCGCGATGTGCGCCTGCTGAACGACGGCTGGACCGTGGTCACCCGCGACCAGTCGCTGTCCGCCCAATGGGAGCACACCATCCTGGTCACCGATGCGGGCTACGAGGTGCTCACCCTCGGCGCCGCAGCGGCGCTGCCGGCAGCCGCGGCGGCTTCTTGAGCGCCGGAGCGAAATTCCTCGATCACACCGCCGATTGGGCCTATCTGTCCGCCGTGCCCGAAGCGCTGCGCAACGGGCAGTACTCGCCGGCCGTGTTCCGCCAGGTGCTCGATGCCGGCACCGATCTGTTGCGCGAGCGCTTCATCGCCGGCGATGCGGTGGAGGATCTGGTACGCGACCGCGCCCGGCTGGTGGATGTGGCGCTGCGCGCCGCCTGGGGCCGGCACACCGGCCGCCATGCCGGAGATCTCGCCCTGGTGGCGGTGGGCGGCTACGGGCGCGGGGAGCTGCACCCGAGCTCCGACATCGACATCATGGTGCTCCTGCCGAAGAGCGATTCCGCGGACTGGCAACCGGACATCGAGAAATTTCTCACCTTTCTGTGGGACATCGGGCTCGAGGTGGGGCACAGCGTGCGCTCGATCGACGATTGCCAGCGCGAGAGCCTCGCCGACATCAGCGTCGCCACCACCCTGTTCGAGGCGCGGCTGCTGGCAGGGCCGGAATCGCTGTTCGCCGGGATGCGCCGTGCGCTCGCGCCCGATCGGCTGTGGTCATCGCAGGATTTCTTCGAGGCCAAGGTCAAGGAGCAGGCCGAGCGGCATCACCGCTACTTCGACACGGCCTACAATCTCGAGCCGAACGTCAAGTCGAGCCCCGGGGGCTTGCGCGACATCCAGACCATCGGCTGGGTGGCGAAGCGCCACTTCGGCACCGACACGCTCGATGAGCTGGTCGCGCACGGATTCCTGACGCGCGAGGAGCTGCGCAAGCTCAAGGCCGGGCAGGCCTTTCTGTGGAAGGTGCGCTTCGGCCTGCACATGCTCACGGGCCGGCGCGAGGACCGCCTGCTGTTCGATTATCAGATCAAGCTCGCCAAGCTGTTCGGCTACGAGGATGCGAGCTTCACGCTCGCGGTCGAGCAGCTCATGCAGAAGTACTACCGCACCGTGATGGATGTGAGCCTGCTCAACGAGATGCTGCTGCAGCTGTTCCGCGAGGCCATCCTGACGCAGAGCGGAGCACCGATAGCCGTCAATGCGCGCTTTCAGATCCGCAACGACTGCCTCGAAGTGACGCACCCGGAGGTGTTCGCGCGCTACCCCTCGGCGCTGCTCGAGTTGTTCGTGCTGCTGCAGCAGCACCCGCAGCTCTCCGGCGTGCGCGCCGAGACGATCCGCCTCATCGGCTCGCACATCTCGCTCATCGACGAGGAGTTCCGCCAGAACCCGCGCAATCATCGGCTGTTCATGGAGATCCTGTGCGCGCCCGTCGGGGTCACCCACGAGCTCAGGCGCATGAACCTGTATGGAGTCCTGGGGCGCTACATCCCCTCCTTCGGGCGCGTCGTCGGGCGCATGCAGTACGACCTGTTCCACGCCTATACGGTGGACGCGCACACGCTGTTCGTGGTGAGCAATCTGCGGCGCCTGGCGATGCCGAAGTACAACCACGAATTCCCGGTGCTGAGCCAGATCATGCAGTCGCTCCCCCGGCAGGAGCTCGCTTATCTCGCCGCCCTGTTTCACGACATCGCGAAAGGCCGCGGCGGCGATCACTCCGAGCTCGGCGCGGTCGACGCCGAGGCGTTCTGCCTGGAACAGGGACTCGGCCGCTACGAGGCCCGGCTGGTGGCCTGGCTGGTGCGCCATCATCTGATCCTGTCGATCACCTCGCAGAAGAAGGACATCAGCGATCCGGACATCATCCATGACTTCGCGCGCCAGGTCGGCGACCAGGCGCACCTCGACTACCTGTACGTGCTCACCGTGGCCGACGTGCGCGGCACGAACCCCAAGCTGTGGAACGCCTGGAAGGCGCGGCTGTTCGAGGAGTTCTACGACCGCACCAAGCGCGCCCTGCGACGCGGGCTGGAGAGCCCGGTCGATCAGGACGAGCTGGTCCGCGAAACCCAGGCGAGCGCGCGCGCCAGGATGCCGTCCCTGGAGCCCGAGCGCATCACGCAGGTCTGGTCGCAGTGGACCGAGGCGTATTTCCTGCGCTACACGCCCGAGGAGATCGCCTGGCAGACCACCCTGCTCGCCGATCGGCGCGACGAGGACGAGACCCCGCTGGTGGCGGTGCGTCAGCTGTCCGAGCGCGGCGGCACGGCCGTGCTCACCTACACCCGGCGGCGTCTCGCGCACAGCTTTGCGCGCACCACCGCGGTCCTCGACCAGATGGGCCTGAACGTCATGGACGCGCGCCTCATCGTGAGCGCGAGCGGCTTCAGCCTGGAGACCTACGTGGTGCTCGAGGACAACGGCGCGGTGATCGCCGACTCGGCGCGCATCCGCGAGATCGAGCGCGGCCTCACGCGCGCGCTCGAGCAGCCGGAGGATGCCGCGCTCACGGTGACCCGGCGCGCGCCGCGCCAGGTGCGCATGTTCTCCACGCCGACCCAGGTCAATTTCAGCCTCGACACGCGCAACAACCGCACCATCCTGGAGCTGATCGCGGCCGACCGGCCCGGTCTGCTGTCCGAGGTCGGCAAGGTCTTCAAGGCCGAGGGCGTCGCCATCAACGGAGCCAAGATCATGACGGTGGGCGAGCGTGCGGAGGATGTCTTCTACATCACCGACATGCAGGGGCGGGTGCTGCAGCAGGAGGCCTGTCAGCGCGTCCAGGATGCACTGGTGCGCGCCCTCGATCGGCGCGAGGCGAGCCGCCCGTGAGCGTCGATGAGAGCGCACTGCGCGCCCTCATCGAGGGCGCCTACGAGGCGCGCGCGGAGATCTCGCCCGAGAACGCCTCGCGGGAGCTGCGCGGCGCGATCGAGGCCGTGATCGACCGCCTCGACGCGGGCAGCTTGCGGGTGGCCGAGAAGCGCGGCGGGGACTGGCACGTGCATCAGTGGCTGAAGAAGGCCGTGCTGCTGTCCTTTCGCATCACGCCGAATGCGCCGCTGTGCGCGGGACCTTTCAAGT
>Ga0335073_10008362_pt1 | contig 14516 bp, 12 predicted proteins | sample Lox_Sample_22_FD_207093 | JGI IMG/M metagenome (GOLD analysis project Ga0335073, IMG submission 207093) | Soil microbial communities from Loxahatchee National Wildlife Refuge, Florida, United States - Lox_Sample_2.2 | ecosystem: Environmental > Terrestrial > Soil > Wetlands | place: USA... | reverse complement strand
GACACGACCGGCGTGAGCTTCTGCGCCTCGAGCACCTGATCCTCGGACACGTTGGAAACGCCGATGTGCCGGATCTTCCCCTCGTCGCGCAGTGCGATCAGCGCGCCGATGGACTCGGCGAACGGGACCTTCGGGTCCGGCCGGTGGAGCTGGTACAGCGGGATCTGATCCAGCTTCAGGCGGCGCAGACTGCCCTCGCATGCCTCGCGCAAGTGCTCAGGCCGCCCGTCCGGCTCCCACCGGCCGGGTCCGGGCCGGATAAGGCCGCCCTTGGTGGCGATCACCAGGTCGCTGGGATACGGGTTCAGTGCCTCGGCGATCAGCTCCTCGCTCACGTTCGGGCCGTAGGAGTCCGCGGTGTCGATGAAGTTGACGCCTAGCTCAAGGACCGTGCGCAGGGCCTCCTTCGCCCGTTCCCGGTCTGGCGGCTGTCCCCAGATGCCCTCACCCGTGACGCGCATCGCACCGAAGCCCACCCGGTTGACCGTAAGGTCGCCGCCGATGCTGATCGTCCCTGCTGCCGCTGCGGTTGGTTTGTCGCTCATGGGATCCTCTTCTGCCGCGCCTGGCGTCGCGCTCTCGACGACAAGGACTGAAGGCCAGGACGGCCGCTTGCTCGCGTGCCACTAATCCCCACCCTAGATCAGCCGACCAGGAGGCCCGCCGGGAAGCGCGCCTGCCAGTGTCACACCGGCGTTCTACGCTCCTGGAGTGACCAGCGAACTGTGGGTGGGTGCTATCACGGGCCTCGGCGGAGCTGTTATCGGCGGAGGTATCAGTCTCGCGGTCAGCCGGCAACAGATAAGAGACGCGCGCGACCAGCGCACCGAGCGTGCCGCAGCGGAGGCGCACCGGCGCAGCCTGGAACGCCGCTTCACCGCCTACGCGGACTTCTACTCACGAGCCCGCACTTTCCGCAATTCCATCCGGTCGTTCAGTCCTTACCCGCCCAACCCAGAAGCTGCCAGCCGTATCGACGAGCTGGCACGCAGGGCGCATGACGCATCGGCACTGGTCTTCCTGGTCGTCGAATCGGAAGCGACAGCCGATGCCTGCCGCTACGTCGTCGTCATGATGAGCACGATCCAGGGCGCGCTCCGTGAATCCGATCCGGCAACCACCGGCTGGCCCGCTCTCAACGAAGAGATGAGAGCTGCCACCCGCGAGTTCCTCGCAGCCGCCCGACAGGAGCTGGAGGTTGGCAGTGAGCGCACGGCTTGACGCCAGCCTCATTCGAGGACGACGTCTACCCGCGGCCACCGGTCGCGGACGCGCTGGCGTGCCAGCCGGGCCATGGAGATAGCAGGCGTCACCCGGACTGGATTAGGCCGCCACACGCCCCCCAGCAGATCGTCGAGTCCGAGCGGCGCGCATACCTCGATCCCGCCGGCTGTCATGCGCACTGCCACGCAGGTTGCGGTCTCCGGCCACGTGGCAACAGCGTCATGCACGCTAGCGAACGGATCCACCGGGGCGCCGCCGAAGTAGCGGTGATACCAGGTGTGCACCGCGGCCTGATTGGTTGCCTCCCACGGCAGGTCGGCGAGCTCGCTCAGGGTGGCCTGCGCGGCGGCATCGCGCCCCGGACCGAGGTCGGCCGAGTCGAAATAGGCCACGTCCACGTCGTGCACTGCGTCGGGGCTGAACCGGCCATGAAGCTGGCCCCAGATCACGTCGCGGATCACGCCCGCCCCTATCCAGGCGTCCGGCAGCCCGCTGGCGGCAACTGCCTCAAACGCCCCGACCAGCCAGGGCTCGCCCGCCAGCAGCCCGGCCAGCCGCGCGGCCGCCGCAGGCTCGGGCCCCGGGCAGCGATGGCGCCACTCATTCATGGTCACACTCTCTCTCTATTCAGTCCCGGCGCCGGCCAAGCTATCCTGGCGGTCTGCTTGGCCGGGAGGCGCAGATGACGAGCAGGCTGGACTAGGCATGGCAGCCGTCGGCTACATGCTGATCCGCGCATCAGCCACCGACCGCGACCGCGCGATCGACGTGCTCAAGGCAGGCTTTGTCGAGGGCCGTATCACCAGGCCGGAACTGGACCTGCGAGTCGGGGAGGCGCTCGCTGCGCGTTACTTCGCCGACCTGGTGGCGCTCATCGACGACCTGCCGGCTGACGCCTTCGCCAGGCTGCCCGCACACCGAGCCGTCCCGCGTTCCATCTGACTGCGCGCCGCAGCCGGATCTGGCTGGTGGGGTAACGCGCTAGCCCGAGCTGCCTGACCGCAGGGCCACCGCTCCGGCCGCACCGGTCAGAGCTGCGCCGCCAGCCGCCGCTACCACCAGCCACCGGCCCCGCTGCGGTAGCTCTCGCCATGAGACGAGGCTGGCCGTCACGTCCAGAGCATCGGACAGCGCACCTGCCGCGACCCATGCGCGAGCTGATCCGCGCTCGGCGGCGCCGCCCTGCAGCGCGCCGAGCGCGCCAAGACCGAGCGCGAGGTCACGTGCTCCGAGCGCGCGTCCGAGCACCCGGGCCGCAACACCGCCGGCCGCCTCGCCCACCCACGGCCGGGCCGGCACCGAGGGCCGGGCAAGCGCAGCCACGCCCAGCGCCACCCGCCCGGCCGCGACGGCCCACGCTCCGCACCGCAGCATGGAGGGAACGGCGGCTGGCCTCACGACTGCTCGTCCATCGGGCGCGGCCGCGCACGCCGCTGCAAGGCAACCATTCGCACCGACGGATCATAGCCTTCGAGGTGATCAGCAGCTGAGACGGCCGGCCCCGGGTTCAGCTCGGGCCGAGACACGGGCTCCCGTTCGTCCGCGCGGACAGCCCCGGTTCGCCCGCGCGGACGATGTATGCGCGATGACGGCCTGGCCTACGCCCCGGGCGCCCGGGACGCGCGGCCATGCTCGCTCAGTCCAGCGCCATGACCGGCAGCGACGGCACCGCGTTCGCGCGCACGACCTCGGAATAGAACTGCGCGCTGGCCTTCGGGATGCGCCGCTGCGTCTCGAAGTCGACGAACACGATCCCGAAGCGCCTCTGGTAGCCCCAGCCCCACTCGAAGTTGTCCAGCAGCGACCAGACGTAATACCCAGCCAGGTTTACCCCGGCCTTGATCGCGCGCGCGGCCGCCTCGAGATGCTGGTGGAGATAGCTGACGCGTTCGAGGTCCCTGACCTGCCCGAGCGGGTCCACGTAGTCTTCGGCGGCGCAGCCGTTCTCGGTGATGTAGAGCGGGACTCCGGGCGCCTGGCCCGATACCTGCAGCAGCAGGTCGTACAGGCCGTCCGGGTCAACCAGCCAGCCCATCGGCGTCCGCACGAGCTCGGCCGGGAGGTACTCCACGACGCCGGGAAGCTCGCAGCGCGCCAGCTCCTCGTTGACCCGCAGGTCGTCCGGATCCCCGGCGCGCAGGTACACCGGCGCGTAGTAGTTAACGCCGATGAAGTCGACAGGCTGCCGGATCGTGTCCATGTCGCCCTCGGCAATCACCGAGGAGTCGGGCAGCAGGACAGCCCTGGCATTGGCGGGGTAGTGGCCATGCAGCACCGGCTCGAGGAACAGCCCGTTCAGCTCGGCGTCCGTAGCCAGCCACGCCCTCTCGACGAACTCGGGCTGGGTGCCGTCCGGCAGCTTGACCGGGTGCATGTCCAGGGTGATGCCGACCGGGGTAGCCGGGTGCACACTGCGCAGTGCCTGAGTGGCCAGCCCGTGCGCCAGCAGCAGGTGATGAGTAGCCGCGGCAGCTGCCGCATCGTCGGTCAGGCCCGGAGCGTGCACGCCGTCGCGGTAGCCGTGGCTTGCGACAACCTGAGGCTCGTTCAGAGTGATCCAGCGCGACACCCGGTCGCCGAGCTGCTCGGCCACGATCAGCGCGTACTCGGCGAATCGCTCAGCGGTGGCGCGCACGGCCCAGCCCCCCGCGTCCTGCAGCTCTTGCGGCAAGTCCCAGTGATAGAGCGTGACCGCAGCGGAGATGCCGCGGCCGGCAAGCTCGTCCAGCAGCGCACGGTAATAGTCCACGCCCTTCTGGTTGACCGCTCCGCTCCCGCCTGGCTGGATCCGCGGCCACGAGATCGAGAACCGGTAGTCGCTCAGGCCGAGCGAGGCCATCAGCGCCACGTCCTCGGGGTAGCGATGGTAGGAGTCGCAGGCGATGTCGCCCGTATCGCCCCTGCGCACCTTGCCCGGCACGCGGCTGAAGGTGTCCCAGATGGACACCCCCCGCCCGTCCGCGGTCGAAGCTCCCTCGATCTGGTAAGCGGCTGTCGCCGCACCCCAGCTGAAGCCCTCCGGGAAAGAGAGGGCACCGTTGGAGCCCGTCCCCGCTACGGTCATCTGGCACTCCTTGCGTTACCGGAACGTTGCGTTCTGCTTAATTCGAAGCCTTGACGGTCACTACAGCGAGTCCTAGTGTAAGCGCTTAGATCAGCCAATGTAAGCGCTTAGATCTGGTGATGTAGGCGCTTTTAGCCCGCGGCCATTTGGGGTGAGTGCGTGGCCCGAGACCCAGGCAGCCTGTATCGGTGCGGTGCGGCGTGAACACGTCTGACATGCGCGAAAGCGACCCGTCAGACCTGCGCGAGCCGGGCCGGACTGAGGTGCCTGAGCCTCGCTCGTCCGGCTTGCGGGAGCCGGACGCGGGCGGCGGGCCGGAAGCCGGACACACCTCCGGCCCGCACGCCGGCGACACGCATGCCGTTGCCGCCCAGACCGGGGACACCGGCGCCGCCGCAACCGTAGTCGACAAGACGACGGCCGGCCGCCCGCTGCCTGACATGCTGCTGACCCCGCAACCGCGCCCGGCCGCCACGAGCCGCGTACCGGCGAATCCGGTAACCCTCTACGACGTCGCCCGGCTGGCCGGCGTGTCCACCGCGACCGTGTCGCGCGTGGTGCACGGCCTCGACCGGGTCGCCGACCGCACCAGGGCCCGGGTGCGCGAGGTCATCGACCAGCTTGGCTACGTGCCTGACGGTGCTGCGCAGAGCCTGTCGCGCCGCCAGAAGAACGTGATCGGACTCGTCGGCGTCGAACGGCTCGCGCCGCACCAGTACGACATCGAGAGCATGAGCCTGCTCTTCTACGACGAGATCCTGCGCGGCGTCGAGCAGCGGATCCGGTATTACAACTGGTCGCTGCTCATCACCTATCTGCGGGAAGAGAGCAGCGACGACCTGCGCCGGCTGCAGGCGCTGTCCGGCAAGGTCGACGGCCTGCTCATCGGCGAGGGCATCGTGCCGTCCGATGAGCTCGCCCGGCTGGCCGAGCGGCTGCCCGTGGTCGTGGTGGCAGGCGACCCCGCTGAGCGTTCTGCCGACGTTGTCACTGCCGACAACCGGGCAGGCTCAGCCGCGCTCGTCACGCACCTGGTCGAGGTGCACGGCCGGCGCCGCCTCTTCCATGTCGACGGACCGCCGAGCGCCCCGGACGCGATGGAACGCCGGATCGGGCTCACCGAGATCGTGCAGGATCACCCTGGCGTCGAGATCGTCGGCTCGCACAGCGGGCGATTCAGTGTGCAGAGCGGCGAGGAAGCGGGCGAGCGCCTGCTTGCCGACCGCGCCGCGCTGCCGGACGCAGTCGTCTGCGCGAACGACCAGATGGCCATCGGCGTGCTCCAGTCCCTGGCCAGGGGCGGTGTCCGGGTGCCGGAGGACCTGTCGGTGACCGGGTTCGATGACATCTTCCCCGGCAGCCTCTTCGAGCCCGCGCTCACGACGGTGCACCAGCCCATGCGGCTCCTCGGCGAGCGAGCCTGCGCCCGGCTGCTGGACCGCATCGCCCAGCCCGACCTGCCGACACAGGTGGAACTGCTGCCCACCGACCTCGTGCTCCGCAAGAGCTGCGGCTGTCCGCCCGACAACGCAGCACGCACGATGGCCACCCAGCCTCTTGCCAGCGGCCGCGCCCCGGTGCCGGCTGGCGTCAGGGGCCGCCGCCACTCCGTTCCGGCCGCCGAGAGTTAGGAGGCACAGCGATGCCCTTCATCCTCCGGCGCCTGGGCTTTTACGTGGTGGCCGCCTGGGTGGCGCTGACGGCCAATTTCTTCCTGCCGCGGGCAATGCCGGGGAATGCCGTTGAGGCGATCATGTCCAAGTTCCCCAACCTGACGCCCGCCACGTACCACGCGCTCGAGGCCATGCTCGGCGTCGGACATCCGGGCTCGCTCTGGGATCAGTACGTGTCTTACCTCGGCGACGTCGTGCACTTCAACTTCGGCATCTCGGTGTCCAACTACCCCGCGCCGGTGTCGACGCTGCTCGCCCAGACGATCCCGTGGACCCTGGCGCTGGTCGGAAGCGCGACCGTGATCGCGTTCTTCCTCGGCACCCTGCTCGGTATCTTCGCCGGCTGGCGGAACGGGGGCTGGCTCGACCGGCTGCTGCCGGGCCTGATGTTCATGCAGGCCATGCCCTACTTCTTCCTCGCCCTGGTGCTGCTGTGGCTGCTCGCGGTCAACGTGCTGCACATCTTCCCCATCGCTCAGGGTTACGCCGGGGGCCTCGTGCCCGGCTGGACCTGGAGCTTCATCAGCAGCGCGATCTTCCACTCCCTGCTCCCCGCCTTCACCATCGTCATCACGTCCCTCGCGGGCTGGATGCTCCAGATGCGCAACGTGATGATCACGACCATCGGCGAGGACTACGTGCTCGCCGCCCAGGCGAAGGGACTGCCGAGCCGGCGGGTCATCTTCACCTACGCGGCCCGCAACGCGTTTCTTCCGCAGCTGCAGGGATTCGGCCTCGCGCTCGGATTCGTCGTGTCCGGCGCCATCGTCATGGAGATCGTCTTCTCCTATCCGGGCATCGGGCTGCTGCTGCTCAGCGCCGTTTCGTCGAATGACTACCCGCTAATGCAGGCGATCTTCCTGGTGATCACCTTCGCCGTCCTGCTCGCCAACCTGATCGTCGACCTCGTGATCGTCGCCTTCGATCCGCGCGTCCGGACGAGAGAGGCAGCCTGATGACCGCCGCGTTCACGGTCGCGACCGATGCGTCAGGGCTGGCGGCACCGGCCCGCCAGCTCGGCCGGTGGCGGCGGCTGCCGCCGAAGGCGAAGGCAGGCGCGATCCTGCTCGGGCTGTTCGTGCTCGCCGCCATCATCGGGCCGATGGTCGCGCCCTACAACCCGAGCTTCCAGAGCCCGAACCCGGCCCTGTCCCTGAATCCGCCGAGCGCGGCTCACCTGCTCGGCACCACGCAGAGCGGCCAGGACGTGCTATCGCAGCTCCTGTCCGGCATCCGGCTGACCCTGGAGCTCGGCGCCCTGGTCGGGCTGATCGCCACCGCGCTGTCCGTGCTCGTCGGCGTGTCCGCGGCCTACCTTGGCGGCGTCTGGGACGAGCTGCTGATGCTGATCAGCAACGTGTTCCTGGTGATCCCTGCGCTGCCGCTGCTGATCATCCTGCTCGGCTACCTGCCGCGGACGGGGCAGACCGCGACCATCCTGGTGCTCGCCGGCCTGGGCTGGCCCTGGGGAGCCCGGGTGATCCGCGCCCAGACTCTCTCCATCCGCAATCGCGACTTCGTCGCCGCGGCCCGCGAGACGGGCGAGAGCGACTGGCGGATCATTGCCTTCGAGATCGTGCCCAACGAAGTCAGCCTCATCGCGGCGAATTTCGTCAACACCGTGCTCTACGCGATCGGCGCATCGGTCGCGCTGGCGTTCATCGGCCTGACGAACACCTCGACCTGGAGTCTCGGCACGATCCTGTACTGGGCGGAGAGCCAGGAGGCGCTGCAACTGGGCGCCTGGTACTGGTTCGTTCCGCCTGGGCTCGCCGTCGCGCTGATCGGCACCTCGCTTGTCCTGCTCAACACCGGCATCGACGAGCTCGGCAACCCGCGCCTGCGGGACGCCAATCAGCGGGCCAAGGTTGACGGCCACCGGCTGCAGCCGACCGCCCCCACGCCGGTGCAGCACGCAGCACTTCCGGTGCGGACCAGCCCGCTCACCGCCTTCATCCGCTCGTTCTCGCGCAGCGCCTATCTAGCCGACCGGGCGCAGCGCGCTAGCGCACCCAAGCCGAGCGAGGGCCAGCGATGACGACTGACCTAGGCAACCCCGTTCCCGCCCCGGCAGAGCCAGGGGATGGCGGGAGGCTTCCCGGCACGCCGGTGCTGTCGATACGCGATCTTTCGGTCGTGTACCGCACGCTGGCCGGCGACGTGCGCGCTGTCGACAACGTGACCCTCGACCTGCACGCCGGCGAGGTGGTCGGCCTGGTCGGCGAGAGCGGCTCCGGCAAGTCGACGCTGGCGTACGGCGCCACCAGACTGCTGCGGGCGCCGGCGGTGATCACCAGCGGCAACGTCTGGTACGCCGGCCGCCGGATGACCACACCGACCGACGTGCTGCAGCTCACCGCGGATCAGCTGACCGGCCTGCGGTGGCGCGAGATCGCCATCGTGTTCCAGAGCGCGATGAACGCGCTGAACCCGGTGCTGAACGTGCATGACCAGCTGACCGACGTCATCCGCGCGCACCTGTCGCTCAGCCGGCACGAGGCCACGACGAAGGCGGCCAGCCTGCTTGACCTCGTCGGCATCCCGCGCACGCGCCTGCGGAGCTATCCGCACGAGCTGTCCGGGGGCATGCGCCAGCGGGTCATGATCGCGATGGCACTGGCCACCGACCCCGAAGTGGTCATCATGGACGAGCCGACGACCGCGCTGGACGTGGTCGTGCAGCGCGAGATCCTCGGCCAGATCCTCGACCTCAAGGACAGCCTCGGCTTCGCGATCCTGTTCATCACGCACGACCTGTCACTGCTGCTGGAGCTCGCCGACCGGATCGCGGTGATGTACGCGGGGCAGCTCATGGAGGTCGGCACCGCCACGGAGATCCACCACGAGCCCGCGCACCCGTATACCAAGCGGCTGCTGCGCTCGTTCCCGTCGCTGCGCGGGCCGCGACGGGAGCTGACCGGCATCCCCGGCACCCCGCCTGACCTGCTCAGTCCCCCGCCGGGCTGCCCGTTCCTGCCGCGATGCACCGAGGGCACGGATGCGTGCGCCACGATCGACGTCCGGCTCGCCAGGGTCCGCACGTCAGCGGACCCCGATCACGTGACCGCGTGCCCGTTCGTGCTCCCCGATCCGGAGCTGGCCGATCCGGAGCTGGCCGATCCGGAGCTGGCCGACAGCCTCAGCGCGTCCGGGGCTGAGCCGGCCGGCATCTCAGCAACCAGCCAGCCGAACGCCGAGGAGCTGAAGCCATGAGCAGCCAGGCAACGCTCGAGTCCGCCGCTGCCGTGCGGGGGCCGCTCGCGCTGTCGGCTGACGGCCTGGGCAAGGACTTCAGGCTCGGCCGGGGCACCATCCTGCACGCCGTCAAGGACGTGTCGATCGGCCTCTACCGCGGCGCGGTCGTGTCGCTGGTGGGCGAAAGCGGCTCGGGCAAGTCGACAGTCGCCCGGCTGCTGGCCGGCCAGGAACGTCCGACGGCGGGCACCATCCGGCTCGACGAGCACGTGGTGCACCTGTCCGGGCGGCGCGCGTTCCGGCGGTACAAGAGCGAGGTCCAGCTCGTCTTCCAGGACCCGTTCGCGTCGCTGAATCCGGCGCACACGGTCCGCTACCACATCGAGCGGCCGCTGCACCTGCACCAGCAGGCGCTATCCAGACAGCAGGTTCGTCAGCAGGCGGCGGCCCTGATGGAGCAGGTGCGCCTCAGCCCGGCCGACAAGTACCTGGCGAAGTACCCGCACGAGCTGTCCGGCGGTCAGCGGCAGCGAGTGGCGTTCGCCCGGGCGCTTGCCGCGGAGCCGCGGGTGCTCCTCGCCGACGAGCCGGTCTCCATGCTCGACGTGTCGATCCGGCTCGAGATGCTCAGCCTCCTCGATGACCTGCGCACGCGCTTCCACCTGGCGATGCTGTACATCACCCACGACATCGCATCGGCCCGGTACTTCGCCGACGAGGTGCTGGTCATGTACGCCGGGCAGATCGTGGAGCGCGGCCCGGCTGAGGACGTCACCCAGCAGCCTGCGCATCCGTACACCCAGCTGCTGGTCAGTTCCGCGCCCGATCCTGACAACCTCGGCGGCGCGCTGCGCAACCGGGCAAAGCGAGATCCTTCAAACGGGAACGGGGCCGTCGGCGCCAGTGCCAGCTCGTCACCCGCGGTCGGCTGCTCGTTCAGCCCGCGGTGCCCGTTCGCGGACGACCGCTGCCGCGCGCAGGCTCCCGCCCTCCTCCAGGTCTCATCGTCCAGGGCCGCTGCCTGCTGGCGGCTGGACGTTGCAGCCCCTTCTGTCTATGCCGGGCGAGAAGGGGGTGGGGACGTTACGACCTAGCTCAGCGCAGACCCCAATCAGGCGGAAACAATCCTCCAGCACAGGAAAGGCTAAAATGAGTGTTAATCATCTAAGCTCTCGCGGGCTTGCCGCCATCGCGGTGGCCGGCCTGGTGGCGGTCGGGCTTGCCGCATGCGGCTCGAGCACATCGGGCTCCGGAGGCTCCTCGGGCGGGTCCAAGTCAACGGCAAGCACTCTGATCATGGAGAGCTCGCCAGAGACGACCATCACCCAGGACTTCAACCCGTTCGTGTCGACCGCCGCGCCGCAGGGCATGGGAGCGACCGGCCTCATCTACGAACCGCTGCTTCAGTTCAACCTTGCCTCGCCACCGCAGTACTACAAGTGGCTGGCCACCTCCTACACCTGGTCCGACGGCGGCAAGTCGATCACCTTCGCGATCCGGCAGGGCGTGAAGTGGAACAACGGCAAGGCCATGACCCCGGCCGACGTGGTCTTCACTTACAACCTGGTCAAGAAGTACCCGGCGATCAACCTGGCCGGCCTTCCGATCACCAGCGTGAGCTCGTCGGGCAACAACGTCACCGTCAACTTCAGCTCATCGATGTACCTTGACCTGCAGCAGGTGGCCGGCGTTCCGATCCTGCCTGCATCGGTCTGGAGCACCGCGGGCAACCCGACGACGTTCACTGACCCCAACCCTGTCGGCACCGGTCCGTACATGCTGAAGAGCGGCGGATTCACCCCGCAGGGCTTCACGCTGACAAAGAACCCGGGCTACTGGCAGGCGTCGATGGCGAAGGTCCAGAACGTCTACTTCCCGGTCTACACCTCCAACACCGGGGCGCTGTCGGCCCTCTACTCCGGCAAGATCGACTGGACCGGTAACTTCATCCCCGGCCTGCAGAAGGACTTCGTGGCAACGTCCCCGCAGTACCACCACTTCTGGGAGGCACCCGGCAGCACCAACGCCCTCATGCCGAACCTGAACAAGTGGCCGACCAACCAGCTGGCTGTCCGGCAGGCCATCAGCCTGGCGGTCAACCGGAACCTGCTCGCCTCCGAGGGCGAGGCAGGACTGGAGAACCCGATCACTAACACCAGCGGCATCACCCTCCCGACCTTCCAGGCCTGGGCGGGCCCGGCCGCAGCCGACACCGTCTCGCCAACTGGCAGCGCGTCAGCGGCCGAAGCAGTGCTGACGAAGGCTGGCTACAAGAAGGACTCCAGCGGCTACTTCGCGCTGAACGGCAAGGAGGTCGTGGTCACGCTCATTGCCCCGTCCGCCTACACCGACTACGCCGCGGTCGGGACCATGGTCGCGACCGAGCTCAAGGCGGCCGGCATCAACGCCAGCTTCCAGGGCATCAGCGTGGACGCGTGGAACGCCGACGTGGCCGACGGTGACTTCTCGGTTAGCGAGCACTGGTCGAACAACGGCCTGACGCCGTACAACCTGTACGACAACTGGCTGAACAGCTCGCTGAACAACGGCAAGTCCAACACCGGTGACTACGAGGGACTGAAGAACGCTGCACTCGACAAGGACCTCGCCAAGCTGGCGGGCGACTCGACCGTGGCGCAGCAGACCTCTGACCTCGCCCCGATCGAGGACTACGTCGCAAAGAACCTGCCGGTCATCCCGATTACGACGGCGTCGGAGTGGTTCGAGTACAACTCGCAGAACTTCGTCGGCTGGCCAACCCAGCAGAATCCGTACGAGACCGGGCAGCCGACAGGCACCAACACCGGCGCCGGCGCGGGCACCGACGAGGTGGTGATCCTGCACCTCAGCCCGCGCAGCTAAGACAGGCTCACGCAGCTAGGGTGAGCGCACCTAGCAGTGCGTAGCCAGGGCGGCCCGTCTCCAGGCAACTGGGGGCGGGCCGCTCCACTGCGTCACGGTTTGGGGGGCGCGGTCGTCGAGATGATCGTGTCCCGAAGCCAGCCCTGCGCGGCGTCGCCATCCAGGCGCGGATGCCAGGACATGCCATAGCTCATCGCGTCGATCGCGTCCGGTGCCGGGATCACTGCCGTCACTCCTGGTGCTGAATGCTGGAGGGCGAGTCGCCGGGGCAGCGTCGCAACCAGCGAGGTTCCCGGCACCGCAGCTGCCGCCGCCGCATGGTAGGGCACGGTCACGCTCGCCCGCCGTGACTTGCCCAGCGACTCCAGCCGCCGGTCAACATGCCCCTGCCGCCCGTCGGTAATGTCGACGACGACATGCGCACACTGCAGGTAATCCTCCAGCGCGACGGCAGGCCGTAGCGCCAGCGGATGACCGACGGATACCAGGCACGCGTAGGCCTCCTCGAACAGCACTCGTGACCGCAGCGGCGGCGGCGCCGGACCGCCGTGGATCAGCAAGTCCACCACCCCGTGCTCGGCATCGCTAAATACAGCGTGATGCCAGCGCGAGAAGATCACGGTCGAGCCAGGGGACTGCGAGAACACCCGCCGCAGCAACGCCCCGCTGAGCACCGAGACGGTGTAATCGGTCCCGGCCAGCCGGAACGCCCGCGCCGCAGTCGCCGGGTCGAACGGCTCTCCGGAGAACACGTGCTCCAGCCGCGGCAGCGCGTGCTGCAGCTCAGCCTGGATCCGCTCCGCCCGCGGCGTGAGCTGGTACCCGCCCGGCCCGCGTACGAGCAACTCGTCACCGAGTGTCGCGCGCAGCCGCTGCAGTGCGCGACTCATTGACGGCTGGCTCATCCGCAGCCGGTCCGCCGCACGGGAACATGCCGCTCCTCGAGCAGCGCATGCAGCGGCGCGAGCAGGTTCAGGTCCACGGACTCTATACGCGGCACACATATGGCCTATCTAGATTATGACATTGCTGCATAATCCCTGCATCACGCACGCTGGATCCATGAGCAACGACCAGCGCAAAGCGCTTGACACCCTGTTCCGCAACGGGCCGCTCGACATCGGCGGCGACCACCTTGAGCAGCGCGAGATCTTCGTCCGCATGCTGACATCCCGGCCGCTGCCCGGCGACGTGGACCTCACGCCCCGCACGCTCGGCGGCGTCCCGGTCCTGGAGATCGGCATCAACGACGTCCGCCCGGAAGCCACCCTGCTGTGGTTCCACGGCGGTGTCTACGTCCTCGGCACGGCCCGCACCTCGGCCGGCCTGGCCTCCGACGTCGCCCGCCGGACCCGGGCGAAGGTCATTTCCGTCGACTACCGCCTCGCGCCTGAGTATCCGTACCCGGCCGCTCTCGACGACTCGCTGGCCGTCTACCGGGCCCTGCTCCGTGACACCGAGGGCACCGAGCCGGCAAAGATCGCCGTCGTCGGCGAGTCTGCTGGCGCCGGCCTTGCCGTGGCCCTGCTGGTGTCGGCGCGCGAGCAGAGCCTCCCGATGCCGGCCGCTGGCGTGCTGTTCTCGCCATACGCCGACCTGACACTGAGCGGGGAGAGCATGACGACTAAGGTCGCCGCCGATCCGGCGTTCCGCCCGGATGCCTTCGCGGTCCGGGTGAAGGACTATGCGGGCACCGCCGACCCCGCGGATCCGCTTATCAGCCCAGTGTTCGCCGACCTGCGCGGCCTTCCGCCGCTGCTGATCCAGGCGGGGTCGAACGAACTCCTCCTCGACGACGCGGTCAGGCTCGCAGCGCGGGCGGCCGCGGCCGATGTCCCGGTCACGGTCGACGTCACGCCGGGCGTCCCGCACCTGTTCCAGGCCTTCGCCGCGATGCTGGACGAAGGGGATGCGGCGCTGAACCGGGTGACGGAGTTCCTGCGGACGGCATTCGGTTAGTCGTAGCTGGCCTCGATCAGCCAGCGGCCATCCTGCAGGGCGGCCAGCCAGGCAGTCCCGTCCTCGGTCACTAGCTGAAACCTGGCCTGACGGCAGGCATGTACCGGATCCCACCACCGCTCGGTGATCGGCCACGGCCCGGCCCAGGCGGTCACCGCCCTGGCCGACCCGCCCGCTGCCGACAGCCAGGCCGGCGGCGCTGACAGCCGGACCCGCCCGCTGACCGTCACCGGCTGGCCGGAGTCATCGGTCACGCTGGCCGCCAGCGGCACGCCGAACACGGTGGCCGGGGACGGTGCCGGGATCTGGTCCGGCCACGGACGATCGGCCGGGTGCTGCGGAGTCGCCGTATCGCCGAATGGCACGAGCAGCACCTGCTCAGCTGGCCTGCGGCCGCCGGCCAGTACCGGCCGGGTCACCCGAGCGTGGCCGAGCATCGCCTGGACCCTGATAGCCGCGCGGGCTACCCGGTCGCTGGGTACCGCGTCGCCCCACAGTGCTAGCTGCCGCCCGGTGGCCCGGACCAGCTGATCCGGAAC